>TBL_comb47_HYPODRAFT_10004455_pt1 | contig 16079 bp, 9 predicted proteins | sample TroBogypolimnion_40_FD_10682 | JGI IMG/M metagenome (IMG submission 10682)
AATGAATTCCACTCTTGTTCATTCAATGAATCCACCGCATAAATATACTCCTCGTTAAGTTTAAATTCCATTTTCATATCTTTATCTTAAACAAATAAAATTAAGGTTCAATAAAAAAGTGAGTGGGTAGAACATGATGGATAATAATAATACTAATTGACATTAGAACAAATCATTTATAATAAAAATATTATAAGGGAGGTTCTAAAAATTCTTTTTCCCAATTTCATAAAAAAATCATTTTTCGTGCAAACTGCGATTTGATTCTTTTTAGCGAAACATTTGTAAAAATGCACCAAAAACATCGAATTTTGCGCTTTTTTTTCTGAAATTTATCTACTTGTTCATTATGTATTATTGTAACTGTTTGACATACTGAGATTAAGCTATTTTTCTTATGACTTGTTCATAACGAAAGATGTTGTAGGTGAGGTTGATCAACCCGATGATGCCTGTCGCCCGTGCAATTCCGATAGATCAGATGTACAACCCCCTCATACTTTGTTCCATAAAGCCGAAAACATGTTTAACGCGTACCCTCGTTTTTGATTTTGTCCTGTTACTGGCTTGCTGTTCTTTTGTTAATGGTTGGTTCTTTTTTCCTTTTTCGCATACATGGTTTGTCATCTTACAATCCGATATTGCCTGCTCGTTAATTGGGCCAGTGTAAGCACTGTCTGCATAAAGCGGTTGATTTTTTTCAGGTGATATTTGATTTTTAATTGCCTGAAAGACCTCCTTGCTCGTTTCATCGCTTTCAGAAATAAGTAGGTCCAGTACCTTTGAATCGTGGACAAATGCGTCTGAAAACATGTACGTGTCGATCAACTTGCTTTTGTCATCGATCTTCACATGGTTCTTTTATCCATAAAAAGTTTCGTCATTTTTTTTTGCCCACATGGCATCAACATCTTTATGGCTTTTCTTGTGGGGATTGACGTTCCAAAGATCGTCCCCGTTGCCTTCCTTGATCTGTTTGTTTTCTTCCCTGGTGTTGCGTTGGCGGGGTACTTCCGTAAAACTGGCATCTATAATCTTCCCTTCGTTGAATATCAAACCTTTATCGTTCAGGTAAACCTTGAACTTGTCGAACAGGTCTTCTACAACGCCCATCTGTGGGAGTTTCTCGCGGAACAACCAGATGGTCTTTTCATCNGGCACCTTATCACCGGTCTCAAGTCCCCAAAAATTCTTAAAGCTATTCCTGTCAACAATTTGGTATTCAACTTGATGGTCCCCAAGGTTGTAATAGCGTTGGAGCAACATGATCTTGAACATGACAACAACATCGAATGGTTTAGCTCTAGCATTGTTCTTTTTATTGGTATTGAGCATTTTCGCTTCTAATAAGGATCTAAAATACTCAAAATCAACAACTTTACTAATAGCTTCTAACGGGTTTTCCATTTCCGACAATTGCCTGGTCGCAAATTCCTTATTAAATAGTCCTATTTTCCCTTGTGTCTAATATCTTCTACTCATCACCCAACAATTTATACTTCTCTAATGGCNAAGATAATAATTATTATTTGATATACCAAAACTTATCAACTGATTTCCATATATTTAAATTTTAGGACCTCCCATTAAAATTTGGTTTACTTGTTAAAATAAGCTAATGTGGTTTTAGTTTTATTGTTTATCTGATTACGTAGGTTAAAATGCAGAAAATAAGGTTTATAAGCAATTTTTAGCCTTATTTTTCAGGGATAAACTCATAAAGGCTAATATCGAAATCGGTATGGATCAGGATAAAAGCACCAAACCAAATCGATTTATCCCTCCCTAAAATCCAAAAGTGGAAAGAGCAGGTTCAGGTAATTGAAACCACTTTCAGTCTTGAATATATTTTTTGCAAAATTAATAATCAGATTATCAGACAGTTGATCTTCTATGGAATTTACCAAAAAATCGGCTTCCACAAGTATCTGGAAATCAATATCATCTATTGCAGTATATGTGTGGTGTTTGCTGATGATATAACAAACCCGCTCCACAATTTCAGGTGCATAACCTAAAGTTGTCAGTATTTCACGGGCAACCGGAGGTCCTTCCAGTTCCTGATAATGGCTCGTCGAATGACCATATTTCTTTTCAGCCACATGGATCCCAATGTCGTGCAGCAAAGCAGATATTTCCAATATTTCCAAATTATCTCCGTCAATAGACTCGGCAATTCCAAGTTGCAAAGCCCAAACATAAACTTTCAACGAATGTTCGATCCTTCTGATGTCGCCACGGTTTTTTTCCATCATGGCCTGGGCCACCTCTGCAATACGTTTATCCATTTTTGCGTTGTTCAAGTAATTCCTTTAAACGGTACATTTCATCCCGTAATCGGGCTGCTTCAATAAAATCAAGCACTTTTGCTGCTTTTTCCATCTCTTTTTTGGTTTTCTGAATGGTTTTCTCCAGAGCTTCGGCCGTCATGTATTTCACAACGGGATCGGCTGCAATATCAGTACGTTCAGGTGCAACATAGGCTCTACCCATTGCGGATTTATCGGGACGGTATTCAAGACCAATAATTTCGCGGGTTGGTTTAATAATCTGGGTGGGAGTGATTCCGTTGGCGATGTTATAGGCACCCTGTTTTATCCTTCTGTAATTCGCCGAATCGATGGTCCTTTGCATCGAATCTGTAATTTTGTCAGCATACATGATCACCAGGCCATTCAGGTTTCGGGCTGCCCGACCTGCCGTTTGAGTCAGGGACCGTTCAGATCTCAGAAATCCTTCCCTATCTGCGTCGAGGATAGCGACCAATGAGACTTCCGGCAAATCGAGGCCTTCACGTAAAAGGTTGATCCCGACCAAAACATCAAATACTCCTTTGCGCAAATTTTCCATAATTTCCACGCGCTCCATTGTATCCACGTCGGAATGGATATAACGGCATCGGATGCCCATCCGGTCCAAATATTTTGACAACTCTTCTGCCATCCTTTTGGTCAGGGTTGTTGCCAAAACCCGTTCATTTTTTTCAACCCTAACATGGATTTCTTCCATGAGATCGTCAATCTGATTGATCCTTGGCCTCACTTCGATCTGCGGATCCAATAATCCTGTCGGACGGATTACCTGTTCAACGACTACACCTTCACTTTTTTGCAATTCATAATCGGCAGGAGTGGCGCTTACAAAGACGATTTGACGGGCAACATCTTCAAATTCTTCAAATTTCAACGGACGATTGTCAATTGCGGCCGGCAAACGGAAACCATAATCAACCAGGTTTACCTTTCGCGAACGGTCCCCTCCATACATTGCATGAATCTGGGGCATCGTTACATGGCTTTCGTCAACGACCAAAAGATAATCATCTGGGAAATAGTCCAACAGGCAAAATGGGCGTGACCCCGGTGCCCTGTTGTCAAAATACCGGGAATAGTTCTCAATACCAGGGCAATAGCCAAGTTCACGGATCATTTCAAGATCATAGGTAACCCGATCCTCAATCCGTTTTGCTTCCACAAATTTTCCTGTCCGTTTGAAGAAATCGATGTGTTCAACAAGATCATTCTGGATTTTTCGGATAGCGAGCTGGATCGTCTCCTTTGTCGTCACAAAAATTGTAGCAGGGTAGATAACGTAATTATCCTGCCTCTCAATTGTATATCCGTTCTCCGGATTAAATGACGCAATCTCTTCGATTTCATCGCCAAAAAATACAATCCTCACAGCCTCATCCGCATACGCAGGAAAAATATCGACAGTATCTCCTTTTACCCTGAAATTTCCCCTTTGGAAAAGAACTTCATTTCTCGAATACATCGCATCAACCAGTTTATGAAGAAAAAGGTTCCGGCTGATCACTTCGCCAACTTTTACAGAAATGACATTGGCATGAAAATCTTTCGGATTCCCAATTCCATATAGGCAGGAAACCGAGGAGACAACGATAACGTCCCTTCTTCCCGAAAGAAGGGCAGAAGTCGTACTTAGCCTTAGTTTCTCAATCTCCTTGTTAATCGAGAGGTCTTTTTCGATAAATGTATCTGTAACCGGAATATAAGCCTCGGGTTGGTAATAATCGTAATAGGAGACGAAATACTCCACAGCGTTCTGTGGGAAAAACTGTTTCATTTCCCCATATAGCTGGGCTGCCAACGTCTTGTTGTGACTTAAAATCAAGGTTGGTTTTGCCACTTGTTGTATGACATTGGCCATTGTAAAAGTCTTTCCCGATCCAGTGACACCCAATAATGTCTGATAGGGAATGTGGTTATTTACTCCTTCGACCAGCTGCCCGATGGCTTCCGGTTGATCCCCGGTCGGCAGGTAATCCGATACGATTTTAAATTCCATATTCAGATCTCCTTCCCAATTGTCACTTTATAATATGGAGTTACATCGACCCACATCATCCCTGCCCGTTCTGCAGCCAATATTCCAAGTTGCCCATCTTCAAAAACCTCACAATCAGATGGTTGAATACCAATCAATTCTGCTGCTTTTAAGAAGGTATCCGGGAAAGGTTTGTGATTAACCACATCTTCCGAGGCGACTACGTGATCGAAACAATCGTTGACTCCGGCAATCTCAAGGGTCTTCCAGGCCAGATATTGTGAACCACCTGTACCGCAAGCCATTGGCAGTTTCCCTTTGTTCTCCCTGATAATTTTTACAACGGGCATGATCGGCATGGCTTTGTGCATGTTCTGTTCAAAACGCTCTTCCTTAATCCGGGTAAATTCTACTTCATCAAAACTGGCATTGAATTTATTTTTTAGGTACTGACTTGTTTGCAAGGCCGGAACGCCGATCACTTCGGTAAAAAGCTCCGGTGTAAAGTCGATACCATGTTCAGCAGATGTCTGCCGCCAGGCAATAAAGTGGATTGGCATCGTATCACAGATTGTTCCATCTATATCGAAAATCAGTCCTTTAGCAAGCTGATTTTGTTTTAATTCTTTTTCCATTTAATTGATCGTATATTTTGTGTCAAAAATAAGGATATAAAAGAATACTATTTGTTATTTTGCATGACCATTTTAAGTTTATAAAAATGACCGGTGTGCACCTCTATTTGCCAACAATCGTTCCCCAGTGGGAGATATTTTTAGGCATTGTTTTGATATTAATGGGTTATATTGAAAAAAAAATAGTCCTGACTCGTCTTGGATGGATCGTTCTGATCGTAACCGGACTGACCGCAATGTTCTTTAATCTTTTCGGTGAACTGTCAACCATTGCAAAATTGCATGAACCCAATGCAATTGAATCGCTTCTTGTTAAAACGTTGTGGCAGGCGGTAGCAGGAGGGGTTTTGGCTTTTGTCTCTTTGTTGTTGTTTCATTTCAAGAGCAGAAGATATCCGTTATTGTCGATTCTGACCCTCGTCTATTTTGTATTGATTTTTTTCCTTTTCTACCAGGTTTCACAAAGTTCGGGTAAGTTGATCCAAAACCAACCTCCGACAGAACAGCAAAAATGATTTATTCAATTATAATTCTTGATAATGGCAAATGAAATAAGCCCTATATGGGAAGTTTTAAAAATAGTATTGCCCGCACTAATCGTTTTTCTTACCTCCTATTTTTTATTGCGGGACATGCTTGATAATGCAAGACGTAAACGTGAAATGGTCCTGCGGATGAGAAACAGTGGAAAAATTACACCTGTCAGGTTACAGGCTTATGAACGGCTTGCCTTGTTGCTGGAACGCATTTCACCTCAATCGCTTCTGATGAGGATTTCCCCGCACGACAAAAATACATTTGATTATCTGCAAGAGCTTCTATCACAGATCCGTCAGGAATTTGAACATAACCTGTCACAGCAAATTTATGTGTCCCCGTTATTGTGGGAGGCAATTGTCAGTGCGAGGGAGAACCTGATCGGGATGATCAATCAGTCGGCCGAAGAGGTCGGTTTTGAATCTCAAGCCCTTATGCTGAGTCAAAAAATCATTGATCATTTTATTTCAGACAATAAGCAGCCTGGTATTATGGCCATGAACGAGCTGAAGAAAGAGATCGGGAAGCTGTTTTAAAAATTGCGTCTATCTTGAATTGAAAAAATGTAAGCTAATACCCGATATAGATATACCCCTTGATTGTTTGATTTACCCGACCTATTTTTAGCAAATAGTAATAGGTTCCGGCCAAAATCCGGACTCCATCGAATGAGGAATTGTTGAGGATGTTTCCATCCCAATTATTCAGGTAATCGTCATTTTTATAAACTACCTGACCATTCATATTAAAAACGTACAAGGAGGAACCTGGGTATCTTTCCAATCCCTTAAATATCAATTGGTCGTTTAACCCATCCCCATTTGGCGAAAAACCTTCAACAATTGTAACCTTAGGATTACCAAGTCTCACATTGACAGTTAATTGAGAAGGTGTCAAAGATTCGCAGCCATTTTCATCAATAACTTTCACAGCCACGACCTTATCACCTGGTGTATCCCAGGACACATCAATTTTATTTGTACCTGATGTCGGATTATTATTTGCTTCAGGTGAGACGGTCCAGATATATTTGCTCATCATCGGATCTGTCCTAAAAGTGATCAACGATTCTGTGTAAGCCGCAGTCGAATAGGTAATTTCGGGTACCGGAAGTGGATTGATGGTTAAGGTTCCATTTTGAAAGTTAAGGTTATAATTTATTGAATTTAATCCGGACGGAATAATTGTATAATTGCCGGAATTGATAGCGGCAATCGCATTGCCTGAGGAAGATAAAACACCATCCAAATTCCTGATATCTTCGTGATTCACAAAACCGGAAAAATTAACACTATAAGTCCCATTAAAAACCTTGCCATCAAAACATTTATTCACATCTGCAGCGATGACAGTCAGTTCTTTTTGTGTGATTTCGGCCTTCAAACCAGTTGGTTGGACCAGTGAATAGTTGTCAGAACCTGTCCCAGTAATCGTCATTGGCAAAGTTGTAACTGTGATACTTGTCGCGACATTTGGTTGTGCAAAAGTTCCAAATGTCGCATTGGCCAATTGGACTACGTCAGGTGCAATAACCCCGGTCAGCGTTGCACCTGAAATTGTGGCCGTTGTGTTCCCGTCATAGATCTTGTTCTGCGCCATAGCACCCGAAACAGTCAGTTCCTTTTGTGTGATATCTGCCTTCAAACCAGTTGGCTGGACAAGGGAATAGTTGCCCGAGCCTGTTCCTTTGAGTGTCATCGGTAATGTTGAAACTGCTATACCTGTCCCAACTTTGGATTGTGCAAAAGTACCTGATGTTGAATTGGCCAGTTTAACATCGTCAGGGGCTATAACATCGGTCAGTGTTGCGCCCGAAATTGTGGATGTTGTATTGCCATCATAAACTTTGTTTTCGGTTTTTGCACCAGTTACAGTTAGTTCCTTTGGATTTACCAGGAGTTCAAAATCGGAAGAATTGGTTTCACTACAATTCCCATTTTTAACCACAGCCCTAAAGGTCCATATACCTGCTTTATTGGGCGTTTCAGAATAAAAAGGAGTGGTATTTGCAATTGTTATCCAGTTACCGGAGTTGAATTTCTTTTCCCAGCGTTGTATTTTGCCAGTAAAATTTTCTAAATTCAGGATGCCTGTCGATAATCCATAATTGATATTATTTCCTCCGATAATTTTACCACCTACAGCTAAAGGTTCAATATTAATTGTTGTTTCGGCTGTGCTGATTCTGGAAGGATTTTCAGATGTACCTCTTACCATTATTTTATGGTTACCGGGAGTAAGACCTGAAATTGAAAATGTTGTAGCAGCAGATGGAAGACCCTGTGAAAAGTTGTCTATGAAAAATTCATATAAACTGGCACCTGATGCCTGAACCATAGAAGTTTCCGAAACACAAATTGTATCAGAACTTATCTTTATCTTAAAATCAGATAATGGATCAATGACAAATGCAGAGACACTTTCTGTACAACCCAGAGAATCAGATACTGTAGCACTGTATGAACCTGCTAATAATTCTGTTATCGATGATGAATTTTGCGACGGGGTCGTATTCCATAAATATTGATAGGGAGACCCTTTTTTGAATGGTAATCCACCTTGAGTCAATGCAGTAATACTACCAGTTGGTGTTCCGTTAGTGATTGGATCTGTTACCTGAAGATTCACAACGATTGGTGGTGACACATTTACCCTGATTGTATCACTTGAGGAACATCCATTTGAACCTGTTGCTTTAAAAATGTAATCAGTCGTCAATAAAGGAGATACAAATGGTTTTGATGTCAAAATATCACTTAAACCACCGGAAGGTGTCCAAAAATAGGTATAAGGTAATTCCCCTCCGGTAACGACTCCTTCCAATTGCAATCTGCCTGACGAACAAATCACAGGGTTTAATGTCATAATTTTTGCTTCGGGTGTTGGTTTAATGGAGATATTGATTTCATCACGATACATACAATTGGACGTATAAGTGGCCTCTACCCAGTAGGTCCCCGGCTTTTTAATGGTGAAATTGGGTGAAGTGCTTCCATCCTGCCAAAGGTAAGAATAAGCACCGTTGAAATTAACTGTATTGAGCACCTCTCCAATACAAAAGTTTTCGTCAGGTCCTAAGCCATATACATAGCCCGGCGAATTGGTCCAGTTCCAACCGTTGTTGTTTCCCTGATTGTTACTGTAGCTTCCGGCAAAAAATGTTGCACCGCCTGTTGCATTGAGGTCACGCAGCTCAAGAAAATCACCAGAGACGATACCATCTGGTTTCCAGATTGTTGCCTGTTGACCGGGAACCATGGAGTGCAGTTGGATCGGAAAACAATTATTGCCCCGGATTTGCAATTCATCATTGACTTTTAAAACATCCGCTGCCCTTATTTGATATATTCTGCCTGGTGAAAGATATAGGGAATCGAACGTATTGAACTGTTGAAATAACCCGTTTCCGAGTAACACGGCATGTTCTACACGATTAATCCCGGCAAACAGACTGGACCCTTTTACAACTAAACGTCCAAAGTCATTTCTCCCTTCCACTTTCAAATTGGTAATCGGATCCTCATATCCTGATCCATTAAACGTTGCATTTCCAAATATCGAATCGCATCTGATCAGGTTGTTTTGATTGATTGTTGCATCGCCATAAACCCATAATGAATCGATTTTATTGTTTGTTTGTATCGTGACATTTTTTGAGATTACAATTTTGCAAGCGTATGATTGGGTCCTACCGCTATTTATAATCAAATTATCGTATGACCCAATGTAGCGAACTGAATCATAGGAAAAGGTACTTTGGGGAGCGTAGGGGCTGATTGTGTGAGAATAGGTCACAATGGAATCGGCAAAATGTACTTGTTTTAAATCCACAAAGTTAGGTGCATTTGCTAAAGATTCGCCAAGCATTATATGGTTGAACCTGCAACCGCCTCCATAAATAATGGCTTGTTCGGCATACAACATCTTCACATCATTATATTTTTGAGGTGTTCCCCAATGTTGAAAATAGTTGTAACCAGTATTCAAACCTTCTAAAACAATCTCTGAACCCATTGAATTAAAGGTAAGTCCGGTACCGTTGATGCTCCATGGGGAATAATACATTTCCTGTGATGCACTTTTTATATCGATTAAACTATTTTCAATATTCAAGCTACGGGTACTTACCTCGTTTGAATAAAACTTTGAGCAATGTATCGTTTTTCCATTGGTGGTCAAACTACCACTTTTAAGTTGTATCGCTGATTTGGTTGTCAGACTGTCCTGTAATAACCATCCACCTAAACCCTGAAATACCAAATCGTTTAGAAAGGAATGACCACAAGTTGTAACTGTATTTGTCAGAGCTCCTGCTTCAAAATAAACAGGTCCTCCAAAATCATAGACCATTTCGGGAATAAAGACAAGAGAACCATTCAGGTGAAGGGCATTTGTTTTGGGACCCGTAAATATGGGATTAAATTTTGCACCTGTCCAGATCATATTTCGGCATGCTGCATTGCCAGTATTGACCGTAACCGTTTGGTTTATGGATGTAAAGGACATTGCATCAAAAAAGACGTCATCAATTGAAGTAGGCAGACATGCCCCTTCGCTTCCCCCACTGCTAAACGACCAGTGTGCAGGATCGTCCCAATTGCCATTTCCTCCAACCCAATAGAGCAACAGAGGTGATACTTTATTGATGGTCCAGCCACTGTTGTTACCCAGGTCCACCGAGTTGTAGGCTGTAAAAGTAGGCCCACCCTCAACTTTTATGTCTTGTATTGAAAGATAATTTCCGGTTACTGGACCGAAATTTTTGTGTAATATACCTTGTAAACCCCGGATCGTTGATTTGAGCATAATTGTACCGGTACACAACCCTTCCAACGACAGGACTTTATTGATCGTGGTTGTTTGCCCACCCCCAAACTGGTATAATCTTTGGGGCGTTAGGTACAATGAATCGAACGTGCAGAGGTCCCCAAACGTTGCATCACCCCTTAATACACCGTTCTCCACATAATTGACACCAGTAAAATTGCTTGTACCCATGACGACCAAACGTCCAAAATCATTTTTCTTGTCTGCAATCCAACCTCCTTTCCCATCCATATTCGACCCCTGGAATGTGCCATCGCCAAAAATTGAATCACATCTGATCTCATTATTGCCATAAATTGAACCATTACCATATACCCAAAGAGAGTCAATCCTATTATTTTCCCGATTTGTGAATTTCTTCCAATTATGACTTTACGGGCATAGGATATCTGATTGGCGTTGTTAAAAGTAACGCTTCCAACTGTTCTAATGTAATTTACTGAGTCATAAGCAAAACTACTTACCTGACCATCTGAATTAAGTAAATTGGAATATGAAATGATCGAATCGGCACGATGGACAGCATCCAAATGCATAAAATGAGGTGCATTACCCTGAGAATCTCCTGCATTTATTAAGTTGAAACTGCTACCACCTGCAATAATATTAGAGGAAGAACCATAGACGAATTTAACATTGTAGTAATTTGCAGGAGTACCGACATGGTGAAAAACAGAATATACATCGTTACCGCTTTCGATTTCAACCAAAGATTCATTTGCCTTTAGTGTCAGGCTTGTTCCGTCTATATCAAAAAAATTATTATCATTGCCCGGTACGTTATCGGTAATTTTTACTAAACTATTTGCGATGTTGAGGTTGCGGGGATTGCTCTCTGTCGAATGAAACCTTTTACACTGAACCGTTTTCCCGTTGGTGATTAGATTTCCTCTTCTAAAATTTAGAACTAATTTGGTTATTAAATCATCCTTCAAAGTCCATTCACCAGTTCCCTGAAAAATTACATCATTGTTAAAAGTTTTACCCGTACTCGAAATGGTGTTTCCCATTGTTGTTGCTTCGAAATCGATTACACCTGAAAAACTATAGATCATCGCAGGTATAAAGTTCAATGAACCAAATATACGAAGCGTACTTTTACTGGGCCCCGTCATTTCAGGATTAAATTTTGCACCAGACCAGTTTATGTTACGGCAGACCGGATTTTCAATATTGATTGTAACAACCTGATTTATTGAAGAAAATGAATTTGTATCGAAAATGGCATCATCAATTGCAGTGGGAGGGCAAGCACCACCAGGTCCACCGCTAGTGAATGACCAATGATCCTGATCGTCCCAATTACCTGTTCCCCCGACCCAGAAGAGTGATGATGAATTGGACTTATTTATTGTCCAACCACTGTTATTTCCCAGATCAATAGCATTACCGGCTGTAAACAATGGCCCTCCCTCACCTTTAATGTCACGTAAGGTTAGGTAGTTTCCGGTTACATCGCCAGAAGTCTTGCGTAAAATCCCTTGCAATCCCGTAATTGTCGATTGTAAAAAGATATCCCCTTTACATTGACCTTCAAGTGAAATAACTTTGTTGATCGTGGTTGTCTGTCCGCCTCCAAGCTGGTAGATTTTTTGTGGCGACAGGTACAAGGAATCAAAAGTGTTTGAGTTTTCAAATTTTCCATTTCCATATATAACACAGTTTCTAATATTATTTATCGCCGAAAAATTACAATTTCCTTTTACGACCAAACGTTCAATTTCATACGAGGTATTGATGAAATCAGCATCTCCAAATATTGAATCACTCTTTATCGTTCCATGATTATTAAACCTTGCATTGCCTTTAATCCACAAAGAATCTGTTTTTTGTGATGGTTTCATTACTGCATTCCCACCTATCATGATCTTTTTAGCGACCAGATAAGAATTATCTTTGTAGTAAGAATCTTTTGAGGTTTCAATGTCTCCCAGTATCCGGATATAATTAACTGAATCATAGGATAAAACATTATTTTGAGCACAAAAGGAAATAATTGAATCGGCATAATGCACTTCGATTAGACCCATATTAGAAGGAGCATTGGAGGCCGATTCTCCAAAATATATCCTATTGAAATTGCTATTACCCATTTTGCTGTCAGTATCGCCATGATTGTCTGAAATAAATTTAATATTAAAGTAATGGAGAGGAGTCCCGGTATGTAACATTCCCTTGATAATGTTATAAAATATAATCAGGGATTCCTTTGAGCTTAAAGTAAGTCCGGTTCCGTTTACATCCCAATCATAGTCTTGTGAATAGTAATTCTCTTTTAGTAGAATTGAACTGTTGGAAATATTCAGACTTCTTATGTTCTCATTTTTGGATAAAAATTTCCAACATTTTACTGCTTTTCCATTCGTATTTAAACTGCCACTTATCAGCTGAATTGCATTTGTAGTTGTCAGGTTATCCTGTAAAATCCACCCTCCTGATCCCTGAAAGACAACATCATTATTGAATGCCATACCTGCACTTGTGATTGTATTACCGGTTGACGTGGTTTCAAAATTAACTACTCCGGCAAAACTGAACGACATTGCAGAAATCAGGGTAAGGGAGCCACATATCCGTAAATTCTGGTTGTTTTTACCTAAGAGGATCGGGTTATAACGTGAACCGGACCAATCCATGTTCCGGCATACGACATTTGCTACATCGCCACCAAAAGTGACAAGTACGGATTGACTGGGGCCGGTAAAACTATTTGCATCAAAGTGTACATCGTCAGCAGCGGTAGGAACGACGAAGTGGGTTTCTTTTCCGCCGCTTGTTTTTGCCCAGTGGCTGATGTCTGACCATATTCCCTGACCTCCTACCCAGTAATAGTCGTCTGCCAACAACTGTAAAGAGGATAGCAACAGGAGCAACTGGATGAGGAAGAATTTCTTCATCAATTAATAAGAAGAATCTGGATTATTTAGGCTGCCTGCAAACTACTTTTTTAATAATTGCCTGATCACCAGGCAAATTAATCCTTAGGATATAGATGCCGGGGATATGTTTTTCGAGGTTAATCAACACTTCTTGATATCCGGTATGCAAATCCTTTTGCAGTTCCTGATGGACGCAAACACCAGCTATATTGTAAAGGCCAATGTTGACATCTCCCGGATTGTTCACAAAAAATTTAACCGTAAATTCTGTTGTAAACGGATTTGGATAAATCGTGAACGCTTTGTCGATTTTCGAGTCGTCGATCCCGGTTTGAATGAGCCATTGTGAATCGATCCAGGCAAGTCGGCGTGAAATCCAATCTTTTAAATAATCGACTTCCGATTTGTGTGTTGTTCCGACATAATAATTCGGCCAGACATAATTGCCAAGAACCGGCCATTTGGCGAAATTCCTTGAAATTGAATTGCCCAAAAGGGTTACTGTATTGTCCATCATCGTGAAGATGGAATCCTTGTGCAACGGTCCCTGCCTCAATTGTGTCCAACGGTTTTTAACAAGGGTAACATAGGCAGGGTCCTGCATCAGCCTGAACCACCAATGCATACAATATCCTTCGTCTGGTCCGAAGTAGGGATAAACCCATTCAGTAACAGACAGATTACGAGGACTATAGTCAACATTTCCATAGCTCAGGTCGAAGTCCCAGATGGGACCGGCAACGATTTTACCACCATCGCTATTTTTCTGTTTGTAAAAGTAGGTGCTGTACCTGTAACCATCTACATTATTGGCCAGCTCGTTGATGATCTCAAAATCAACAAATGAATTAACATCAATAAAACCGGGGTATCCAAGGATTGGATCCTTGAAGGATGAACCGTTCAGGCTATTTTGAAAACTCACCAAGGTACTGGCAAGGTAGTTTTTTTGTTCGGGAACAATATCCTCTGGTTTGGGATAGACATATGTGAAGGCATAATTACGGGCATTCATAAAACTGACCGAAGGGGTCGAATAAAAATAGTCGGTCACAGGGATGTCCTGAATTTTGTCAACTTTGAAAATGTAACCACCTGTAAGGTTCTCACCTGAGATCTCGGTTGTTTCAAGCTTGGCAATATCAACACGGACCTTGTCACGTTTGATTTTCTCGATCAACTGATAAATTCCGACATAGCTGCCATTCAAAAAAACTTCACAATAGGCGTATCGGGGTTGATATGAACCAAACCTTCTGCCCAAATAATAAGTTACCGCATTTCGCAGCAGTGATTTGTCACTATAGGGAGCATAAAGTACCCAGTCGTTCTCAGCTGGCATACCCAATAAACTGACATTCAGGTTAGCACCCTGGCTATCGCGAGTCTCGAAACTATATCCTTTCTTAGGGAACATCTGTGAGGATTGTCCCCTCAATTCAATTCCGCAAATACCGTCGAAAATATTCCCCTTGTCATCGAAATAATTAAATTTTCCGGGTCCATTGTCAATGACTTTAATTTTGGCTGTTATTTTAGGATCGTTTGGGATTTCAACCCCGTTCGTTTCTATAATGATTAATGGGAGATTATATCCGATGGGATCGACTTTCAGGATTTGGCTAACGGATTTACGTAATGTTTCATTGAAAAGGCCATTGCTAATGATCTCTTTATAGGGCTGGGCCATTAAAGAAGAGATCCAGCATATACCGGCCAAACAGATCATGAAGGTCTTTCTCATGTCATTTATTTTCTTAAAGTTGGTTGGACAAACTTAACCAAATTTATTAAGAATATTTGTTTTCAGACACTTGAAAAATTATTTAATTAAAAAGCGGGAATTTTCCCGCTTTTTAATTTGAAGTTCCAATAAATATTTTCAAATTGGTCCAAAACAAAGAAGTCATGAATAATGGATAAAATAGATTGATTAATCCATTTCAATTTTCTTGAATTTTGGTACCAGCAAATGCATTACAGTCCAGGCCAGCAAATAAGCGATTGCACAAAAAACAAATACGATTGTATAAGCAGTTGTCATATGGGAGAGGACAATCGGAGTCTGAATTGATTTTAAGGTCGCAAAAGAGGTTGTATCGATCACCTGAAGTTGTTTAACGATTTCATTCGGAAGGTTTCCCATGTCAACCATATCAAGATTAATGACATCGCCATGTTTATTGATCAATTGCATTGACCTTATTTTCTCTGTAAAATCACCAAGATTGGCAGCTTTAGCTTGAGCCCATGAAGCAACAATACCTGCATGTCTGTACGCGTCAAAAATCCAACCGGCACATTTATTGATAACTACCGCGCCAAATGCCCCGGCCATGCCCCCTATACCAGTTACGCTTCCAACGGCTTTTTTCGGGAACATATCCGAAACCGTAGTAAAAATATTTGCAGACCAGGCCTGATGTGCCGCTGTTCCAATCCCTATAATCAAGACAGGAAACCAGAAACTGTAAACACCTAAATATTGAGCACTTAAAACAAACAATGGAAAAATGGCGATTGTCAACATCGCCTTCATGCGTGCGGCGTAGGGTTCATAACCCTTTTTAATGTAATACATCGGAAACCAGCCACCGCCAATACTTCCGATTGTGGACATCGTATAAAGAACGGCTAAAGGGAATGCAACCTGCATCCCGGTCATTCCATATTGTGCCTTCATGTAGGCAGGAAGCCAGAAAAGGAAGAACCACCACACACCATCTGTCATAAATTTACCAAAACTAAAAGCCCAGGTTTGGCGATATTTTAGGAGCTTAAACCACGATACTTTTACGTTTGTCGGGTTGGCACCTGCAGGTTCCTGATCTTTATCTGAATTGATATATTCAAATTCGGGTTTTTTGATCCTTTTACTAAGAGAGGGAATTTCATATAGCCAAAACCAGAAAAC
>TBL_comb47_HYPODRAFT_10004456_pt1 | contig 16077 bp, 7 predicted proteins | sample TroBogypolimnion_40_FD_10682 | JGI IMG/M metagenome (IMG submission 10682)
CTTGTTGCGCCGGAAGAGGTCGTCTCCGGGCAGAGCTTCCAGCGCCCGCGCGAAAGCGTCGGCCGCCGGCCCCATCCGGCCCTTTTCCCTGTGGATGGTCCCAAGGTATTCCAGTATCTCGGGCGAGGCGCGGCCCGCGGCGGCGCGGTCCTCGTAATGCTTCAGGGCCCGGTCATGGTCGCCGAGAGTCCTATAGAGTCCGCCCAATTCCATATGGACGGCGCCGGCTTGTGACGCATCCGCTCCCAAGGCCTGCAGGAACTGCTCCTCCGCCCGGCCATAGTCGCCGGCGGCAAACAGCTTCCTTCCAGATTCGATGCAGAGGCTTGCGTTCATCAGGTCTTATCGTGCGCCGGGCCGCCCGACCGGCCTAAGGCCCGGCAAGATGTATTATATCCTGTATGGAATCGGTTTCACCGCCGGACGCGAGACTCAAGGCCCTGGCGGAGTCGCGGGTCTTCTGCATGCGCCCCTGGCTGACTTTGGACATTTCGCAGGATGGGCGGGTGCTACCCTGCTGCAACTTCGCCCTGTCCCCGCCGCTGGGCTCCCTGCGCAAGTCCCGCCTGAAAGACGTCTGGAATTCGCCGGAGACCCGAGAGGTGCGCCGGCGCATGCTGGAGGGCCGGGAAGTCCCGCAGTGCCGGCGCTGCTACGAGCTAGACGCCGCCGGGGCCGTCAGCGAACGCCAGTCGTTCAATCGGGAGTTCGCCTCGAGATTGGGGCTGGCGGAGCAGACCAAGGCGGACGGAAGCCTGGAGCCGCTGGTCCCGGCCATCCTGGACCTGAGCATCTCCAACAGGTGCAACTTAAAATGCCGGTACTGCCACCCGGACCGCAGCACGGCCTGGAACGAGGATTTTGACCGCCTTTGGGGACGCCAGGCCCGGAGCGGGCCGGATGTCCAGACGCCCACCGAGAGCCCCGAGGAACTGCTCCGCCAGATCGAGCCGATCCTCGGCGGTCTGGAACGGATCTACTTCGACGGGGGCGAGCCCTTGATCTGCCGCGAGCACTACCAGCTTTTGGACCTGCTGGCCGAGAGGAAGAAGACCGGCATCCGGCTGACTTACAGCACCAATTTTTCAGTGACCGCCTTTGAGGGCCGGGATGTCTTCGCGCTTTGGAAGGACTTTCCCCACGTCCATGTCTCGGCGAGCCTGGACGCGATGGGCGCGCGGGGAGAATACATCCGCAAAAACCAGGTCTGGGCCCGCGTGGTCGAGAACCGGGAGCGCATGCTCCGAGTCTGCCCCCATGTGCACTTCGTCTTTGCGCCGACATTGAGCGTGATGAACGCGCTCCACCTGCCGGAACTGCATAAGGACTGGATCGAGAAGGGCTACCTGGAGCCCAAGGAGATGTACCTCAATTATGTGGTGGAGCCCGCGGAGCTTGGCGCGCAGATACTGCCGGAGCACCTCAAGCGCGAGATGACGGATAGATATGAGCGCCATATCGAATGGCTCAACGCCCGCTGCGGGCGTGACGCGGAGACTGCGGTCGCGCATTTCAGGGGCGCCATCAATTTCGTGAACGCCCAGGATCGGGCCTGCCTGTTGGAACGGTTCCGCCGGACTACCCGGGCTCTCGACACCATCCGCGGGGAATGCTTCGAAAATGTGTTCCCGGAACTCGCGGAACTGATGGCCGGCTGAGCCTGCGGCCTGGCCGCCGCGCTACCAATACGGCGGAGGGACCATGATCATTGCGGCGCTTTGTTCGGAGTGCATAGGCTCGCCCAAGAATATCCAGTCGCCGCCGTTGGCGTCGGCGTGCTGATGACGACGGCATCAACCGTGCACCCGCCATCGACCCCGCGCTTGCACGGAATCTGTATCCCGTCGGTCGTCGGAGCGTTGGCCGGGTTCTGGAACCACGACAGCGGCTTAGGGGCAATGACTAGTTGCCGGTCGGCCTGGATATAATCGGCTTCGAGATGGCCGCCGTTTGAGCCCTGCACCAAGAAGCCACTCCTACCGTCCTCATACGCAGCGACAACGGCTGCGGCCCAGGTCGCGCCGTCTACGGTGAACGCACTGAGGTTTCGCTCCGCTCCGATGCCGGCCATGCCGCTGACCGTGTCAATGAGATTGACAAATACGCTGCCAGTGTCATGGACCAGCATAAAAGCCTGCGTCGCCGTCGGAGCGCCCTCCGCGTTTGGTGCACAATGGGCGAAATCGGCGATTGGGTCGCATAGGCCGAAGATCAACTGGCCGCCACCTATCTCAGAAGTGGTCGAACGGACCATGTCATAGGTGAGGCCGCGCGGGTATAGATACAAGTTTGGCGCCGTTGTCCCGCCCATCTCCCCATTGGACCATGGTGAGATTTGGGACCACTTATACTGCTGGCTGAAGGCAAGACCATTAAATCCGCCCCCTAAGTCCATTACGCTTACCGTATTTCCCCTCCCCAATATCTCGACGCGGTCATCGGCCCTGGAGACAGGCCGACCGTTATTCGAAACTTCCAACGCCGGACTGGCCAAGAGCATCAGCGCCAATGCGCCAACGAACCTATCAATTCGTCCCATCGCAGACCTCCATTCAATCGTCCTCAAAAAGCGCGGCCAGTTCGGGGAAGACCTCGCGGCAGTCCTCCCCGCGCAGTTGGTCCAGCCGGCGCGTCATGGCCACGAACTCGGGCAGCAGTTCACTGCAGTCCTGCGCTTGCAAAGAGCGCGCCGCGGCTGCAAAATCGCGTGCCGCCGTCCCGCCTGCATCCAGGAACGATTCTTGATGCCGCCGGTATGCCTCCAAAACCTGCTGCTTGAGCGCCGCCGGCAGGACCTGAACGCGATAGATCATGGGGGTCACGAGCTTATTGAGCACGAACTCATCGCGATCGATGTACCCCTTCTCGACCAATTCCCGGTGAAAATCAGGCAGATGCAGCGCATTGAATATGCTAATGGTGGGCGCGATTAAAAACGCGACATCGGGACACCGGCGCAGCATCTCTTCCCGGTTGGCCACCACCGCTTCCCAACTCAGCCCCTTCCTCAGATACTCGCCGCGTCGGCCGGAGCCGTCGAGACTGGCGGCGACATGGACATTGCGGAAGCGCGACCACAGACCGATGACGTCCCGACCCTGGAATTGCAGAGTGGAAAAATTCGTGCTGTAGGTCAAGCGCACGTCCGTGCGGCCGCGCGCGATGAGGAAATCCAGTATCCGGTAGTGCTCCTCCATGATGAGCGGTTCCCCGCCGATGAAGTGGATTTCTTCAACCCCATCTTCCAGCACCGGCTGCAACTGGCGCCACAGGCTGTCCCAATCCGCATAAGGCTTCTGTATGGGGCCGTCCTCGAACGGCAAGCCCAGCGCCCGGGCGTCCGCCGCCCAGGCGCTGCTTAAAGTCGGATTGCATGTCCGGCAGCGCAGATTGCAGACATTGGAGAAGCTGATGTCGAGCCATGGCGCCTGAAGCCGCGGCAGTGCCCCGTCCGGCGCGGTCAGGCGCTGGCGGCCGCGATGATGGTCCCATTCGATGTTGATTCTTTGCCGCAGGCTCAATATGCCCGACTGCTCGTCCGCGTAGCATCGCCAGCATCCCGCCACCGGCCGCCCGCTCATCATGTCCAAACGCAGGGCCTTCATGCCCGGAGAATTCCACAGCTCGGCAAGCGATGCCGAGCGGGCATTCCCCATGAGCGGCCCGCTCCACATGCAGCAGGGGCGGGATACGCCATCGGTGAGGACAGCCAAGCATGTCCAAGGCACCAGGCAGAACATCCGCTCCCGCATCGGCTCCCTAGCGCAGTCGCCGACAGCCTTATCCTGGTCAATGCAATCCATCAATTCGGCGCAGGCGAAGGCGCTCCTCGGGTTTATCGCCAAGGCCTGGGCCAGAGCTGCCTCAGCCTCGTCCGATCTTCCTTGGCCACGATAGGCCGCCCACAAACCGATATAGGCTTTCTCATCACGCGGATCAAGGACGGCGGCTCTTTGAAACTCGGTCTCAGCCTCGGCCCATTGCTCTCGATGGAGACTGATATGCCCCAGACAAAGGCGAGCGCCGGCATCATCCGCACCGACGGCGATGGCCTTTTCAAATTCCGCCGCGGCCTCCGGGAGTCTCTCTTGCCCCTGGTAAAGAGCCCCCAACTCCAGGCGGGCCCAGCCGCACTGCGGGTCGAGCGCCAGCCCCTTTTTAAACGCCGCTTCGGCATCGGGCCACCGCCCCTGCCTGCGGTAGATCCGCCCGAGCTGGAAATGCGCCCCGCCATGGCTCGGGTCTGCGACGACAATTTTCTCAAACTCCGCCGCGGCCTGCAAGAATTTACCCTGGCTTTCGTAAAGAAAGCCCAATTCAAACCCGACACCGCAGTCCTGGGGGTCGAGTTCCAGCGCCTTGCGCAAGGCCGCTTCGGCCTCGGTCAACCGTCCCTGCCTGCGGTACAGCCGCCCGAGCTGGCCATGAGCACCGGCCATGTGCGGGTCTATGGCTATGGCGCTCTCGAACTCCGTCGCGGCCTGCAAGAATTTACCCTGGCTTTCGTAAAGAAAGCCCAATTCAAATCCGACACCGCAGTCCTGGGGGTCGAGTTCCAGCGCCTTGCGCAAGGCCACTTCAGCCTCGGACAACCGTCCCTGCCTGCGGTACAACCGCCCGAGCTGGCCATGAACTCCACCCATGTTCGGGTCTAAAACTATGGCCCTCTCGAACTCAGTCGCGGCCTCAATGAATTTACCCTGATCTTCGTAAAGAGCGCCCAATTCTAACCGGGCGCCTCCGTCCCGTGGGTCGAGCTCCAGCGCTTGGCGCAACGCCGCTTCGGCCTCGGATAACCGCCCCTGCCGGTGGCAGATCCGCCCCAGTTGGCCATGGGCCCAGCCATTCTTGGGGTCTATGGCGATGGCTCTCTCGAACTCCGCCGCGGCCTCATCGAATTTACTCTGGTCTTCGTAAAGAGCGCCTAATTCAAACCGGACGCCCCCGTCCTTTGGGTCAAATTCCAACGCCTTGCGCAACGCCGCCTCGGCCTCAGCCAACCGCCCCTGTCGGCGGTAGATCCGCCCGAGCTGACAATGCGCCCCGCAATGGTTCGGCTCCAGGGCGATGGCTCTTTCGAACTCCGCCGCGGCCTCATCGAATTTACTCTGGTCTTCGCAAAGGACCCCCGATTCGAAATGGGTTTGGCAAAGAGCGCCCAATTCGAACCGAGCCCAGCCGCTCTGTGGTTCGAGCGCCAGCGCCCTGCGCAACGCCGCCTCGGCCTCGGACAATCGCCCCTGCTTACGGTAGATTCGCCCGAGCTGGCAGTGCGCCCCGGCATGGTTCGGGTCTATGGCAATGGCTCTCTCGAACTCCGCCGCGGCTTGAGGATATTCTCTCTGGTCTTCATAAAGCGCGCCCAATTCGATGTGGACGCAACCGTTCTGAGGATCGAGTTCCAACGCTTCGCGCAATGCCGCCTCGGCATCCCGTGGATTCATCAAACAGCCTCGAACAGCGGGGCCAACTCGGGGAAGACCTCCCGACAGTCTTCCCCGCGCAGCCGGTCCAGGCGACGCGTCATGGCCACGAACTCGGGCAGCAGCCCGCTGCGGTCCTGCGCCTCCATGAAGCGCTCCGCGGCGACGAAATCGCGCGCCACCGACGCGCCGGCATCCAAGAACGATCCTTGATGCCGCCGGTATGCTTCCAGAGCCTTCTGCTTCAGCGGCTCCGGCAGGACCTGCATTCGATAAATCTCCGGGCTGAGAAGCATGTTCAAAGAAAACTCATGCCGAGCGATGTACCCCTTTTCGACCCATTCCCGGTGAAAATCGGGCAGATGCAGCGCGTTGAAGATACTCGCGGTTGCCGAGATCGAGAACTCGATATCAGGGCAGCGGCGCAGCATCTCCTCCCGGTTGGCCGTCACCGCCCCCCAGCGCAACCCCTTCCTTATATATTCTCCGCGCCGGCCGGAGCCGTCGAGGCTGGCGGTAACCCTGACATTTCGGAATCGAGGCCACAGGTCGAGGACGTCCCTCCCTTGGTGCCGCAGAGTCGAGCAGTTCGACATATAGGTCAAGCGCACATCCGTAAGTTTGCGCGCGATGAGGAAATCCAATATCCGGTAGTGCTCCTCCATGACGAGCGGCTCCCCGCCCGCGAAGACGATCTCTTCGATCCCCTCTTCCAGCAACGGCTTCAGTTGACCCCACAGACAGTCCCAGTCGCCATAAGACTTCTGTATCGGTCCGCTCCCGACCGGCAAGCCTAAAGCCCGTGCATCCGCGGCCCACGCATTGCTCTGGGCCGTGTCGCATGTCCGGCAGCGCAGATTGCAGACGTTCGAGAATCGGATATCGAGCAACGGCACCGGAAGCCGGGGCAGCGTCCCATCCGGCGCGGTCAGGGCTTGGCGGCCGAGGTGGCGGGCCAGGTCAATATTATTCTTCTGCCGCATGCTCAAAGAACCCGCCCGCTCGTTCTCGTAGCATCCCGAGCATCCCGCCGTCGGGCGCCCGCTCATCATGTCCAAACGCAGGGCCTTCATGCCCGAAGAATTCCATACCTCGTCCAATGAGGACGCACGGGCGTCGCCCAGGGGCGGCCCGATCCACATGCAGCAGGGTCGGGACAATCCGTCGGTGCGGACATGCAGGCACGTCCAGGGCAGAAGGCAGAATACCTTCTCCCGCGCGGGCTCCTTGGCGCTGTCGCCCGATGTCTTGTCCGAGTCAGGGCGCTCCAGTGATCCGGCGCAAGCCCAAGTGTTTCCAGAATTGAATGTCGAGGCCTTTTTGGCGGCCGCTTCTGCTTCGGCCTTCCGCCCCTGGCCACGACAGACCGCCCATAGGCCCATGTAGGCCCGCTCATTCTTCGGATCGATGGATATGGCTGCCTTGAACTCCGCCTCGGCGTCGCGCCAGCGGCCCTGCCGCCAGTAAACATTCCCCAGCTCGAAATGCGCGGCGCCATTGCGCGGTCCGATGGCGATCGCCTTCTGGCACGCGGCTTCGGCCTCCGTGAATCTGTCTTGGTCTTTGTAAAGAGCGCCCAATTCCACGTAGGCCCGATCCATGCGAGGGTGGACAGCCAGGGCCACTTTGAATGCCGCCTCGGCATCGGACAAACGGCCCCGCCTTTGATGGATCCGTCCCAGCCCGCAATGCGCTCCAGCATCATTCGGGTCTATGGCGATGGCTCTCTCGAACTCCGCTGCGGCCTCGGTAAATCTATTCTGATCTTCATAAAAAACGCCCAACTCGACACGGGCCCAGCCGCTCTGCGGGTCGAGTTCCAACCCCTTGCTCAATGCCGCCTCGGCCTCGGATGGCCGTCCCAGCCTGCGGTAGATCCGTCCTAGCTTGCAATGAGCCCAGCCCTGGCTCGGGTTTATGGCGATGCCTCTTTCCAACTCTTCCGCCGCCTGCTGAAATCTTCTCTGTTCTTCGTAAAGAGCGCCCAGTTCGAACCGAGCGCAGCCGTCCTGTGGGTTAAGCGCTAGCGCCTTGCGCAACGCCGGTTCGGCTTCAGATGACCGCCCCTGCCTGCGGTAGACCCGCCCCAGCCCGCAACGCGCCCCCCCATTGTTCGGGTCTATAGCCACGACTCTTTCGAACTCCGCCGCGGCCTCATCGAATTTGCCCTGGTCTTCGTAACAAGCGGCCAACTCGATGCGGGCGCGATAGTTCTGAGGGTCGAGTTCCAGTGCCTTCTTCAACGCCGCCCCGCCATCCCGCGGATTCATTCGGCGGCCTCGAAAAGCGGGGCGAGTTCGGGAAAGATTTCGCGGCAGTCTTCCCCGCGCAACCGGTCCAATTGGCGCGTCATGGCCACGAAGTCGGGCAGCAGTTGGCTATAGTCCTCGGCCTGCAAAGAACGCGCCGCGGCGGCAAAATCGCGAGCCGCTGCTCCATCCGTGCCCAGGAACGATTCTTGATGCCGGCGGTATGCATCCAGGACTCGCGCCTTCAGCGCCGACGGCAAGACCTGCATGCGATACATCGCAGGCCCCAGGAGCATATTGAGTTCGAAATCATTGCGGCCGATATAACCCTTTTCGACCCATTCCCGGTGAAAATCAGGCAGATGCAGCGCGTTGAATATGCAGAGAGCCACCGAGACAGAGAATGCGACATCAGGGCACCGGCGCAACATCTCCTCCCGGTTGGCCACCACCGCGTCCCAGCACAGCCCCTTCCGGAGGTATTCGCCCCGCCGGCCGGAGCCGTCAAGACTGGCGACGGCATGGACATCGCTGAAGCGGGACCACAGGCCGAGCACGTCCCGCCCCTGGAACCGCAGCGTCGAAAAATTCGTGTTGTAGCGCAAGCGCACATCCGTGAGTTTGCGCGCGATGAGAAAATCCAATACCCGGTAGTGCTCCTCCATGATAAGGGGCTCCCCGCCCGCGAAGACGATTTCTTCGAGCCCGCCTTCCAGCAGGGGCTTCAGCTGGCGCCACAGGCTGTCCCAATCGTCATAAGGCTTCTGTATGGGTCCGCCCTCGACCGGCAAGCCCAGCGCCTTGGCATCCGCCGCCCAAGCGCTGCTTTGCACCGGCTCGCATATCCTACAGCGCAGATTACAGACATTGGAGAAGCGGATGTCCAGCCAACGCAGCGGGAGCCTCGGCAGCGTCCCATCCGGCGCGGTCAGCCGCTCGCGGCCGCGATGGTGGATCAAGTCGATGCCATATCTTTGCCGCAGGCTCAAGAAACCCGACCGTTCATCCTTGTAGCACCTCCAGCATCCCGACACTGGTCGTCCGGCCATCATGTCTAGTCGCAGGGCCTTCATGATCGGAGAGTTCCACAGCTCATCGATGGATAAGACGCGGATATTCCCTAGGGACGGCCCGCTCCAAACGCAGCAAGGCCGCAATGAGCCGTCCGCGCGGATATTCAAATGCGTCCAGGGCAGCAGGCAGAACATCCGGTCCCGCATGGGCTTCTCGGCAATATCGCCGACAACCCTGTCCCGGTCAAGGCGATCCAACAATTCAGTGCCTGCCAAGGCGCTCCTGCGGTTTATCGCCATGGCCTTGGCCAGGGCCGCCCCAGCCTCGACCGGCCGCCCCTGGCAGCGATAGGAGGCCCATAGACCGATATAGGCTCTTTCATCGCGAGGATTTAATGCTGCGGCTCTTTGAAACCCAGTCTCGGCCCCGATCCATTGGTCCCTGCGGAGACGCAGATGTCCCAAACGAAGATGGGCGTCGGCATTATGAGGATCGATGGTCAGGGCTCCTTCAAATTCCGCCGCCGCCTCGATGAATCTATTCTGGTCTTCGTAAAGAGCGCCCAATTCGAACCGGGCGCCGCCGTCCTGGGCGTAGAGTTCGAGCGCTTTTTTCAACGCCGCCTCGGCTTCAGACGACCGACCCTGCCTGCGGAAGATGCGCCCGAGCTGAAAATGCGCCCAGCCGTGGTTCGGGTCTATGGCGATGGCTTTTTCGAACTCAGCCGCGGCCTGCTGGAATTTGCCCTGGCTTTCGTAAAGAACGCCCAACTCGAACCGGGCGCCGCCGTCTTGGGCGTCGAGCTCCAGCGCCTTGTTCAACGCCGCCTCGGCTTCAGACGACCGGCCCTGCCTATGGCAGATGCGCCCGAGCTGAAGATACGCCCCGCTATGGTTCGGGTCTATGGCGATGGTTTTTTCGAATTCAGCCGCAGCCTGCACGAATTTGCCCTGGCTCTCGTAAAGACTGCCCAATTCGAACCGGGAACCGCCATCCGCAGAGTTGAATTCCAGAGCCTTGTTCAACGCCGCCTCGGCTTCAGACGACCGGCCCTGCCCGCGGTAGATGCGCCCGAGCTGGCCATAAGCCCCCTTCATGTGCGGGTCTATGGCTATGGCGCTCTCGAACTCCACCGCCGCCTCATTGATTCTATTCTGATTCTGGTAAAGAGCGCCCAATTCGAACCGGGCGCCTCCGTTCTGCGGGTCATGCTCCAGCGCCTTGCGCAACGCCGTTTCGGCCTCAGGCAATTTCCCCTGGAGGCGGCACGCTCTCCCCAGCTGAAGATACGCCTCGGCATCCTGCGGGATCATTCGGCGGCCTCGAAGAGCGGCGCCAGTTCGGGAAAGACCTCGCGGCAGTCTTCCCCGCGCAATCGGTCCAGGCGGCGCGTCATGGCCACGAACTCGGGCAGCAGTTCGCTATAGTCCTCCGCCTGCAAAAAACGCGCCGCAGCCGCGAAATCGCGTGCCAACGATCCATCCGCATCCAAAAACGATTCTTGATGCCGCAAGTAGGTCTCCAGAACCCGCTGCTTCAGCGCCGCCGGCAGGACTTGCATGCGATACATCGCAGGGAACACGAGCCTGTTGAGCACGAACGCATCGCGATTGATATACCCCTTCATGACCCATTCCCGGTGAAAATCCGGCAGATGCAGAGCGTTGAATATGCTGACGGTCGGCGAGATCGAGAATGCGACATCCGGGCATCGGCGCAGCATCTCCTCCCGGTTGGCCACCACCGTGTCCCAATTCAGGCCCTTCCTCAAATATTCACCCCGCCGGCCAGAACCGTCAAGACTGGCGGCGACATGGACATTGCGGAAGCGCGACCACAAGCCGATCACATCCCGCCCCTGGAACCGCAGAGTGGAAAAATTCGTGTTGTAGCACAGGCGCACATCCGTGCGGCCGCGCGCGATGAGGAAATCCAATATCCGATAGTGCTCCTCCATGATGAGCGGTTCCCCGCCCGCGAACATGATCTCTGCGATCCCCTCTTCGAGCAACGGCTTCAGCTGGCCCCACAAACGGTCCCATTCGTCATAAGACTTCTGTATCGGTCCGCCCTCGACCGGCAAGCCCAGCGCCCGGGCATCCGCCATCCAAGCGCTGCTCAGCATCGGCTCGCAGGTCCGGCAGCGCAGATTGCAGACGTTGGAGAAGCGGATGTCGAGAAACGCCACGGGGAGCTGCGGCAGGGTTCCGTCCGGAGCGGTCAGGCGCTCGCGGCCGCGATGACAGCCTAATAATGTATTCTGCTCTTGCCGCATGCTCCAAAAACCCAATCGCTCCATTTCATAGCATCGCGCACATCCCGCGGCCCGGCGCCCGTTTACCATGTCCACGCGCAAATCCTTCATGCCTGGGGAATTCCACAGCTCGGCGAGAGATGACGCGCGGGCGTTCCCCATAGGCGGCCCGCCCCAGGCGCAGCAGGGGCGGAACAAGCCGTCCGTATGGACATACAAACTCGTCCAAGGAAGCAAGCAGAACATTTGATCTCGCGTCGAATCTACGGCGATATCCCTCGCCAGGTTCGGCGCAAGAGGCGCATTCATCACCGCGGGCCCAGAGCGGCCCTGGGCGTCGAGGCCGATGCCGCTGGCGCAAGAGCCGCCCCGAGCCGCATCCTCGCCGACGGCCTTATCCGAGTCGCGACGCTCCAACAATGCAGCGCAGGCAATAGCGCTCCGCGGATTGATCGCCACGGCCTTGGCCAGAGCCGCCGCCGCCTCGGGCCATCGTTCCTGACTGCGACAGATCGCCCCTAGTCCCACATAGGCCAGCTCATCATTCGGATCGATGACTAGGGCTTCCTTGAACTCCAGCTCGGCCTCGCGCCAGCGGCCCTTCCGACGATAGACATTCCCGAGCTGAATATGCGCCCAGCCATTACGCGGACCGCAGGCTATGGCCTTCTGGAACGCAGCCTCAGCCTCTGGGAATCTCTCTTGGTCTTTGTAAAGAGAACCCAACTCGACGCAAGCCGAATAGATTCGCGAGTCGATCGCCAAGGCCCTTTCAAAGGCTGCTTCCGCCTCGGGCCATCGCCCCTGACCGCGGCAGATTCGCCCAATCTCGCAATGAACCCAGCTATTATTTTGATCTATAACTATAACTTTTTCAAATTGCGCCAGGGCCTCCAAGGCTCTGCCCTGATCTTGGTAGAGCGCACCCATCTCGAATCGGGCACAGCTGTTCTGCGGATCGAGTTCCAGCGCCTTGTGCAATGCCGCCTCGGCCGTGGGCCACCGCCCCTGCCTCCGGTAGATCCGCCCGAGCCGGAAATGAGCCCCGCCATTGTCAGAGTCCATGGCAGCAGCCCTTTCAAACTCTGCGGCCGCCTCAATGATTTTCCCTTGGTCTTCGTAAAGCGCCCCCAACTGGCAATGCGCCCCACCGTGTTTCGGGTCTATAGCGATGGCCTTTTCGAACTCAGCCGCAGCCTGCACGAATTTACCCTGGCTTTCGTAAAGTACGCCCAATTCGAACCGAGAACCGCCGTCCTGAGAGTCGAGTTCCAGAGCCTTGTTCAACGCCGCCTCGGCATCAGTCAACCGTCCCTGCCTGCTGTACAACCGCCCGAGCTGGCTATGAGCGCCGACCATGTGTGGGTCTATGGCTATGGCGCTCTCGAACTCCGCCGCCGCCTCAATGAACCTATTTTGATCCAGGTACAGAGCGCCCAATTCGAACCGGACGCCGCCGTTCTGCGGGTCATGCTCCAGCGCCTGGCGCAACGCCGTTTCAGCCTCGGACAATCTCCCCTGGAGACGGCACGATCTCCCTAGCTGCAGATACGTCTCGGCATCCCGCGGGATCATTCTGCGGCCTCGAAAAGCGGGGAGAGTTCGGGGAAGGCCTCGCGGCAGTCTTCCCCCCGCAGCCGGTCCAGCTCGCGCGTCATGGCCACGAAGTCGGGCAGCAGTTCGCTATAGTCCTTCGCCTGCAAAGAACGCGCCGCCGCCGCGAAATCGCGCGCCGCCGTTCCGTCCGCGTCCAGGAACGATTCTTGATGCCGTCGATATGCTTCCAGAACCCTCTGCTTCAGCGCAGGCGGCAGGACCTGCATGCGATACATGGCGGGGGCCAGGAGCATATTGAGCGCGAAGGCATTTCGATCGACATACCCCTTCTCGACCCATTCGCGATGGAAATCAGGCAGATGCAGCGCATTGAATATATTAATTGTGGGCGCGACTGAAAACGCGATATCAGGGCACCGGCGCAGCATCTCCTCCCGGTTGGCCACCACCGCGTCCCAACTCAGCCCCTTCCGCAGATACTCGCCGCGCCGGCCGGAGCCGTCGAGACTGGCGTCGACCCTTACATCGTGAAAACGAGACCACAGATCGATCACGTCCCGCCCCTGGAACCGCAGAGTCGAGAAATTCGTATTGTAGCGCAAGCGCACATCAGTGCGGCCGCGCGCGATGAGGAAATCCAATATCCGGTAGTGCTCCTCCATGATGAGCGGTTCCCCGCCGATGAAGGTGATCATGTCAATCCCGTCTTCCAGCAGCGGCTGCAGCTGGCGCCACAGGACATCCCAATCGTCGTAAGCCTTCTGTATGGGTCCGCCCTCCACCCGAAGGCCCCGCGCCCGGGCATCCGCCGCCCAAGCGCTGCTTTGCGTCAGGTCGCACATCCGGCAGCGCAGATTGCAGGCATTGGAAAATCGGATGTCGATTGACACCACCGGCAGCCGCGGCAGGGTCCCGTCCGGCATGGTTAGGCTCTTGCGGCCGTCATGACGGCTCAAGGCAGCGCTGATCTTCTGCCGCATGCTCAAGAAACCCGACCGCTCGTCCTTGTAGCATCTCTGGCATCCCGCCACCGGACGCCCCTTCAGCATGTCCAAACGAAGAGCCTTCAAGATCGGAGAGTTCCACAGCTCGTCGATTGATAAGAAGCGGACATTCCCCAACTGCGGCCCCCTCCACACGCAACAAGGGAGGGCTGTGCCGTCCGTGCGGGCATGCAGATTCGTCCACGGCAGGAGACAGAACGCCCGTTCCGGCATCGGCTCATCGGCGCGGCCGCCGATGGCCTTATCCCGGTCAAGACGATCCAGGAGTTCCGTGCAGGCGAAGGCGCTTATCGGGTCGATCGCCAAGGCCTTGACCAGAGCCGCCGCAGCCTCGGCCAATCGCCCCTGGCCATGATAGACGGCCCATAGACCGACATATCCTCCGCCCTTGCGCGGATCCAGGTCCGCGGCCTCTTGGAACTCCGCTTCGGCCTCAAGCCATCGGCCTCGGCGCAGATATATATGGCCCAAATACAGATGGGCGTCGCCACTGCGCGGATCGATGGCTAACGCCTTTTGAAACTCCGCCCCGGCCTCCAAAAATCTGCATTGATCTTGGTAAAGAGAGCCCAGTTCAATACGAGTATGGCTGCTTTGCGGGTCGAGCTCCAACGCCTTGTTCAATACCGCCTCGGACTCGGGCCAGCGACCCTGCCGGCGGTAGATTCGCCCGAGCTGTCGCTGCGCCCCGCTATGGTTCGGGTCTGCGGCGACAATTTTCTCAAACTCAGCCGCAGCCTTAAAGAATCCACCCTGGCCTTCGTAAAGAATGCCCAATTCGAACCGGGCGCCGTCGTCCTGGGAGTCGAACTCCAGCGCCTTGTTCAACGCCGCCTCGGCTTCAGATGACCGGCCCTGCCTGCGGTAGATGCGCCCGAGCTGATGATGCGCCCCGCCATGGTTCGGGTCTGCGGCGACATTTTTTTCAAACTCAGCCGCGGCCTGCGAGAATTTACCCTGGCTTTCGTAAAGAACGCCCAATTCGAACCGGGTGCCGCCGTCTTGGGCGTCGAACTCCAGCGCCCTGTTCAACGCCGCCTCGGCTTCAGACGACCGATCCTGCCTGCGGTAGATGCGCCCGAGCTGACGATACGCCCCGCCATGGTTCGGGTCTATAGCGATGGTTTTTTCGAACTCCGCCGCGGCCTGCAAGAATTTACCCTGGCACTCGTAAAGAGCGCCCAATTCGAACCGGGTGCCGCCGTCCTGGGGGTCAAGCTCCAGCGCCTTGCGCAGCGCCGCTTCGGCCTCAGGCAACCGTCCCTGCCTGCGGTACAACCGCCCGAGCTGGCCATGAACCCCGGCCATGTTCGGATCTATGGCTAGGGCGCTCTCGAACTCCGCCGCCGCCTCAATGAGCCTATTCTGATCCTGATAAAGAGCGCCCATTTCGAACCGGACGCCGCCGTTCTGCGGGTCGTGCTCCAGCGCCTGGCGCAACGCCGTTTCAGCCTCGGGGAATCTCCCCTGGAGACGGCACGATCTCCCCAGCTGAAGATACGCCTCGGCATCCCGCGGAATCATTCTGCGGCCTCGAAGAGCGGCGCCAGTTCAGGGAAAACTTCGCGGCAGTCTTCCCCGCGCAGCTGGTCCAGCCGTCGCGTCATGGCCACGAACTCGGGCAGCAGTCCGCTGCGATCCTCCGCCGCCATGAAGCGCGCCGCGGCCGCGAAATCGCGCGCCGCCGGCCCATCCGAGTCCAGGAACGATTCCTGGTGCCGCCGGTATGACTCCATAACCCGCTCCTTGAGCGCCGTCGGCAAAACCTGCATATTATACATCTCAGGGGTCACGAGCATATTGAGCGCGAACTCGTCGCGCCCGAGATACCCCTTCTCGACCCATTCCCGGTGAAAATCAGGCAGATGCAGAGCGTTGAATATGCTGGCGGTCGCCGAGATCATGAACGCGACATCGGGGCAACGGCGCAGCATCTCCTCCCGGTTCGCCACCGCCGTGTCCCAACTCAGACCCTTCCTCAGGTATTCGCCCCGCCGTCCGGAGCCGTCAAGACTGGCGACGACCCTGACCTCACGAAAGCGCGACCACAGGCTGATCACGTCCCGCCCCTGGAACCGCAGGGTGGAGAAATTCGTATTGTAGCGCAAGCACACGTCCGTGCGGCCGCGCGCGATGAGGAAATCCAGTATGCGGTAGTGCTCCTCCATGACCAGCGGTTCCCCGCCCGCGAAGAGGATCTCCTCGACCCCTTCTTCCAACAGCGGCCGCAGCTGGCGCCAGAGGGCGTCCCAATCCGTATACGGCTTGCGTATGGGCCCGCTCCCGACCGGCAAGCCCACCGCCCGGGCATCCGCCGCCCAAGCGCTGCTCAAAGACGCATCGCATATCCGGCAGCGCAGATTGCAGACGTTGGAGAATCGGATGTCGAGCCAAGGCACCGGGAGCCGCGGCAGAGTCCCGTCCGGCGCGGTCAGGCGCTCGCGGCCGCGATGATGCGCCCATTCCCTGTTCTTCTTTTGCCGCGTGCTCAAATAACCCGACCGTTCTTCCTCGTAGCATCTCTCGCATCCCGCCGCCGGTCGCCCGCTCATCATGTCCGAACGCAAAGCCTTCAT
>TBL_comb47_HYPODRAFT_10004457_pt1 | contig 16077 bp, 16 predicted proteins | sample TroBogypolimnion_40_FD_10682 | JGI IMG/M metagenome (IMG submission 10682)
ATGTTCCGCCAGCTTGCCCATCCCCAGATTCTGCCGGCGCAAAGCCGCCAATTCATACCGTTCCTCCGTACTTAATTGATGATATTTCACCCACCAATTCTGTCGCACTCGCAACTTGAATCCAAGTGGCCTAACAAATCGCCGGAGCCAACCGTCATTGGCGTGGTCAGTTCCGCTGTCGCGGTTCACGCCGCGAGTCGGCGGTGGCTCAGCTTTGGTCGTTAGACGTCATCGCATTTCCAAACATGAAGTTTCCATATCGCAAATTTGAAGACACCGAGCTTTGGAAGACGATTGACACCGCTCTCGCGGAGTTGGAAGAGAACCGAGACTTTCATCTGACCACAGCGCGCCGGTATGTTGTTGGCTATCTTTGCAAGCAGCTTGCACGGAAGAAGCACGTCACCGATGATTCGCTTTTGAAGATAGATTTATGAGTTCACACCTGCCGCCTCCTATGAGGGTTCATCGGTCAAGCGTTAAGTAAGGGTTTCATTTTTTCTTAAAAGGTTTTTGGATTTTATTCGGTCAGCGTCTCCGTCCGCATGGCGTTGAAGTCACCTTAAAACACATCCTCCTATCCGTGCATCAACTCAGCGGTTGCGCACCCGAAACCTTATCCGATCGCTTTGAGGCGGATGGAGCGGGCCGGCTCATCCACGCACGCGAACCAAATTGCCATCTTGACGGCCTGCTCCGGCAATCGACGGCAGCGGTTGGGTTTAATTTCGCATGGCTTTTGCTGACGTTGGCCGGGAAAAATGTTTTAATGGCCGCGCATGAACAAGCCTGAAACCGCATCCATCCCCCGTAAATATCGCTGGCCGTGGTTCGTGCTGGCCGCCGTGGTCTTGGGCCTGGTGCTCGCGGTATTGGCGGTGGCCTTCGCGGCCCGCAAGGTGAGCGAGCAGCGCGATTACAACGCCCCCATGCCCACCACCTCGCCCACGCACTGACGGCGTTACGGATGGGCCGGCGCGGGAGGATTCGTCGCCGGGGCGCGCAACGCGGGCAGAATGGAAATGCCGGTAAAATTCGCCGCCGGCCGGATCAAGGCCAAATCCAAAACTGTCGGCGCAAAATCCGCCGGCGTCCAAGCGACGGCGCTGGTGTGCTTCGTGAGATGCTGGCCCGGCCAGTGCATAATCATCGGCACGCGCGGCGCGCCAGCGGGATGGAAGAAGGCGGTGAGATTCGTGTCCGCAAATTTCTCCGGAGCCGTCAAGCCGCTGAAAAAGAGGGCGAGCTGATTGGTCAGCCCGGCTTTGCTCAATTGCTCCAGCAGCCGCCCGACGCCGCTATCAATTCGCCCAACGAGCGCCGCGCGGTTCTTCGCGGCTTGCGGCCAGTTCTCGCCGGTGTACGGCGCGTCCGTCGGCACCGGATAATCATCCTTGCCCGGCGTCACGGAGCGCGGCGCGGGCAGATTCACGAGGAGAAAAAACGGGCGGAAGTGATTGAACTTGTCGGGCTGGTTACCGCGAACAAAATGGGCTGCCCAAGTGAACAGTTCGTCCGGCAGATAACGACTTTTTTTGCCGCCCATGTTTTGGTAGATGCTTTCCTTGCCACCGGTGTTCGGGCCATCTGCCGGCGTCCATTCCGTCCATTTGCCGAGCGCTTGGCTGTAAAAGAAATTGGGCGAATAGCGCCAGAAAGAATCGGCGTAATAATTCCGCGCCTCAGCATCGTCAAAAAAACCGGCGAACTCCTGGAAACCATGCGTCCACGGCTGCCGGTCCAGCGACCATTCGCCGAGCAGGCAAGTGCGATAGCCCACGAGTTGCAAGCGTTCCACCAAATTGAAACCCTCCAGCGCGGTCGGCTCGGATTTGCCGGCGAGCAGGGCCGCGGTGGAGTCGGGCTTCGCGGCACTGGCGAGATCGTAGCCGGTGAATTTCACGCCGGTGGCTGCCAGCCGGTCGAGGTTGGGCGTCTGGTAATTCGTCTGGCCGTAGCAGCTCAATTCGCCCGCACCCAGCCCGTGACATTGGATGAAGATGATGCTCGGCCGGCGCGGCATTACCGCCGTGGCCTTCGGCGCGACGTTGGTTAAAATGTCCGCAAGACCCTGCGCCGGCGTGGCGACGGGCAGTTGCAGTAAGGCGGCGGACAAGAGAAGCAGGCGGTTCAGAGTCATGTGCAATTAGATTCTGGAAAGCGAAGGGGGTTCAAAGCAAATCAATTTTTCTCCGCCGGCGCCGCTTTGCGACCGAACTGCGGATCAATTTTCAACCGCAAGGCCAGCACCAAACCCGGCAGCGCCGAGCAGATCACCCACACAAAAAAATGTTTGTAGCCCACGAGGTCCGCCACCCAGCCGCTCCACATCCCGGGTATCATCATGCCCAGCGCCATGAAGCCGGTGCAGATGGCATAGTGCGCGGTTTTGTGGGGTCCGTCCGCGAAGTACAGCATGTACAGCATGAACGCCGTAAACCCGAAGCCGTAGCCGAATTGCTCCACCGCCACGGCGCCGCAGGTCACCAGGAAATTTTCCGGCTGTGTGTACGCGAGAAAAATAAACGCCAGTTTCGGCAAGTACATGGAGCACAGCATAATCGGCAGCATTTTTTTGAGCCCGAATTTCGCCGCCGAAAAACCACCCAGTAAACCGCCGCACGTCAGCGCGAGAATGCCGAACGTTCCGTACACGAGTCCCACCTGGCTCGTCGCTAGTCCGAGTCCGCCCGCCGCCCGGCTGTCCAGCAGGAACGGCGAAATCACCTTCGACAACTGCGCTTCGTCAAAGCGATAAAACAAAATAAACGCCATCGCCATCAGGATTCCCGGTTTCGCAAAAAAGGATCCCAGCGTCGCAAAAAATTCGCCCGTCAGCCCCTTGTTCGTCACCACCGGTCCGTCGTTTGCCGGTCGCGGAAGCATGATGCTGTGCCAGCAACTGAAGCCCAGAAACAATCCCGCCACCACGAGCAGCGTAATGGTCCACGCCAGCGGAATATTCCCCGAGCTGGTCAGAAAAACCACCGCCGTGTCCGCCGCCAGCTTGGGATCCAATTGGATGAGCGCCATTGCGGGCTGGTTCCAATTCGTCGCCGTGAAGACCAGCCGCTCGCCCGTGACCAGGCGGAAACCTTTGTCGCTTTTGCCGAAGCCGATATATTCCAGGCCGCTGGGCTGGCGCGCAAAATTAACCACTACTTCCTGCCTCGCCGCCGGCGGCTGCGCGAGCGCAAAATAAACCGTGCCGAAATTTCCCGCCGTCACCGGTGCCGCCACTTTCTCCGGCTTGGGAAAATGCGCGGTCAGAAATCGCGCCAGCGGATGCGTTACCCAACTCGCCCAAAGTGAATCACCCGATCCCGATGCGGGCGACGCCGTCGCCACGGTTTCCGGCACAAAACCGTGGGCCGCATTCCAAGCCTTCGCCGTGGCGATCGCCGCCTGCGCGGTCGCCGCGCTGCATTCCGTCCGCGCGATGGTCAAGGCCGCAGGTTGCACGCGGACCGCTTGCGTGGCGCCGGGCGCGCACCACGTCACGGCGGTCGCATCCGGCAATGAAGCTGCCGGCGCATCCGCCGCCGCGCGCACGGCGAGGGTCACGGGCGCCAGGCCATTTTTACTTTCCAAAACGCCCGCCAGCACCACGAGCAAACCGCTGCCGACAATCATCGCCGTCCGGTAAAACGTGCTGCGCAGTCCCACCCACCACGCTTGCTCGTGCTTCGACATGCTCAACATGTAAAAACCATCTGCCGCGATATCGTGCGTGGCCGAGGCGAATGCCATGATCCAAAATAAAAAAAGCGACCACCGGAAAAAATCTCCCGCGCGGAGCGAAAACGCGACCAGCGCCAGCCCAAAGGCCACCAGGAATTGCATGAGCACCACCCAAAAGCGCTTCGTCCGCGTGATGTCCACGAACGGACTCCACAGCGGTTTGATGACCCACGGGAGATAAAGCCAGCTCGTGTAGAGCGCGAGGTCGGTGTTGGAAATACCGAGTCGTTTGTACATGACCACCGACATCGTCATGACGATGACGTAGGGAATGCCTTGGGAAAAATACAAACTCGGCACCCAGAGCCACGCGCTGCGCGCATTTTTTTCGGCCATAAAAAATTATAATCACGACGCCTTCGGCGAACCACCCCGCCCGCCGGACGCAACCTTGTTTTTGGTGGCGCCAATCTAATTCCCCCGGCGCACAAAGGAAGCCTTAATTTTTTTGCTGCGCGGTGCGCGCCGGTTTTTCTTTTCCTTTCCGCAGCAGTCGCGTCACAATGGAAAGGTGACCGGCGCTTTTCTCAATGCTCTTGGCATCCTGCTCGGCGCGCTCTTCGGCCTGGTCTGGCGGGGCGGTTTGTCGCGCCGGACGCAGGATTTCGTGCGCTCGGGCATCGCGGCGAGCGCAGCCTTCCTCGGCCTGCGATTGGTGTGGGAAAATCTGCGCGGTCCGCTGCCGGCGTGCGTGCGCCAATTGTCCATCGCCGTGCTGAGCATCGTCCTCGGTACGCTGCTCGGGCGATTGATGCACTGGCAACGTTTTTCCAACAGCTTGGGTCGCCGCGCCGGCGGCATTGTTTTCGCGGCCCAAAGCCAACCGCCCGGTTCACTCGGCAATGGCTTGACGGCAGTAACGGTTTTGCTCTGCGCCGCGCCGCTGGGGCTGGTCGGCGTGGTGACGGATGGGGTTTTCGGCTTTTATCAATTGCTGGCGCTCAAGGGCGTGATGGATGGCTTGGCCATGGCCGGCTTCGTTAAATTATTTCGTTGGCCCATCGCCTTGGCGGCGCTGCCGGTTTTTATTTTCATGGATGCGCTCGCGACGGCGGTGCAACTCGCCGCGCGGCCGTGGCTGGAAACGCACGCGCTCGCCGGCACGGTGGGCATCACGGCGGGGTTGCTTGTGGGCGTGATGGCATTGGTCATTCTCGAAGTGCGCCGCGTGGAGTTGGCGAACTATTTGCCGTCCCTCGCCGTCGCGCCGCTGGTGGCGTGGTTTTTTGCGTGAGGGGTGGCGGCGGAGTTTTTATTCACCTGGTAATTGGCTTGAATGGAAGGCGCTGCTTCCTTAGCCTGTCGTCTGTGCCGCGCAAACAACGTCCTCGAAAACGCACCCAGCATGAGAAGCAAATCCGCTTCTTCACGTATTTTTTGAGTATCATCATGATCAGCTTAGTGATCTTGGCCATTTGGATGATGAACTGGATGAAAGTACCGGGGCACTAATTGGCTTTCGTTTTGCTTTGCTTTCCGGCGGGCGGATACTGTTAATTGCTGCGATGAATTGCCTCGTCACTGCTGGCCCGACGTTTGAACCGTTGGATGATGTCCGCCGCCTCACTAATTTTTCCACCGGCCGCTTGGGCACCGAACTTGCGAACCATCTCACCGCCGCCGGCCACCGGGTGACCTTGCTGATCGGTGAATCCGCCACCTATTCCGGTGCCCGCCACGCGGCGACGGTTCGGTCCTTTGCCACCACAGCGGATTTGCGTGCACAGTTCCACGCTTGTTCCCGCCGGAAAGTGGACGCCATTTTTCACGCGGCTGCCGTGAGCGATTTCACTTTTGGAAAAATGTTCATGCGCGATGCGGCGGGAAAATTGACGCCGTTCGCGCCGACCAAAAAAATTTCCACGCGTGGCGGATCGCTGCTGGTGGAACTCGTGCCGACGGAAAAAATCCTCGCCGCCCTGCGCGGGTGGTTTCCGGCGGCGAAAATTTTCGGCTGGAAATACGAAGCCGACGGCCGGCGGGCGGACGCCGTGTGCGCCGCCACCCGGCAGCTCGCGGAATGCGCGACGGATTTTTGTGTGGCCAATGGTCCGGCCTACGGCGCGGGCTTTAGTCTGGTCAGCGCCCACGGCAAAAAACATTTTTCCACCGCCGCCGCTTTGTTTGCCGCGCTTGAAAAACAGGCGCGGGCTTAAGTCTTGGCCGCTGCGTGCAAAGCGACCAGATAATCGCACCAGGCTTTCATGCCGTCGCCGCTGCGAGAGGAGAGGGTGAACACCTTTGCGTGCGGCGCCGCCTGCTGAATATTTTTCAACGCAAGTTCGCGGTCAAAACCGGCGGCTTCCGTCATGTCCGTTTTGGTGACGATGACAACATCGGCGGAATGAAACATCGGCGGATATTTCAAGGGTTTGTCTTCGCCTTCCGTGACGGAATGCAGGACGACGCGCACGGCTTCGCCGAGGTCGAACGAGGCGGGGCAGACGAGGTTGCCAACATTTTCGATGATGAGCAAGTCGAGCGCGCGGAGGTCGAGCTGCTTCAGGGCTTCGGCAACCATGCCCGCTTCGAGATGGCAAAGCGTGCCGGTGGCAATCTGCACTACCGGTGCGCCGGTCGTGCGCAGTCGCGCCGCGTCGTTGTCCGTCGCGAGGTCGCCGACGATGACGCCGCAGCGCAGGCGGCCTTTCAATTCATTCAACGTGCGGGTCAACAACGCGGTTTTGCCCGCGCCGGGTGAAGAAACCACATTCAACGCAAGTAATTGCAACGCTCGAAATGCCCCGCGATTCCGTTCCGCGATCCGGTCATTGCCGCCAAGGATGCCGGTGTTTAATTGCAAGATCTGATGCGGATGCGCGTGGTCGTGTCCCGGCGTCGCACCGTGATTGTGAGTGTGCACCGTGCCATCCGCATGGGTGTGGGTGGGGGGATGATTGGCCACGGGCCGGCCGTCAATGTGATAGGGACCGGGTTGGGAACAGCCGCATTCTTGACACATAAAATTAAGAGATTTCCAGCGAAGATAATTCCATTTCCTTGCCGCGCCGCAGCACCCCGCTGGGCTGGTGGCAGCGCGGACACTCGTACAAAACGCCAGCTACGGGAAACTCCAGCGCGCACTCCGCGCACCAGCCGGCGGCGGAAATTTCCTCGATGGCAAACACAGCGCCGGCAGCGATCGAATTCTCCTGCAGCGCGTCAAAGGCAAAGCGCAGCGCCGCCGGCACCACGCCGGACAGCGCGCCGACACGGAGCGTCAGCCGGTGAATCTGCGTCGCTCCGGCCGCGCGGGTTTTTTGTTCCGCGAGTTCGAGAGCGGACTGCATGATGCTGAATTCGTGCATGGCGGCCAAGGGGTTGCCGGGAAAAGCATTGCGCACAGCGGCGAAAAGTCAAGCGGCGGGGAACCGGTGACATGGTTTCTATCCAAAGCGGCTCGCATTTTTTCAGGCATGATGATTTTTCTGCGGGGTTGACCTGTTTGGACGTGCCGATAGGTTTTTGGGGAGGGCAATGTCCAGGCATTGAACACCGCTCCATGCCGGCAGAATTTATGGCAAACCGAGCCGGCCAGGAATCATCTGGCCATTCCGTGAGCGGTGGATTTTTTTGCTTCGTCAGCTGGCGGAATTTTCCTTAAAATGAGTCTATGAAAATCGAATCGCTTCGCATCGGCATGAAAGTGCGCCATCCCCAATATGGCACGGGCCGGGTCAAAACCATTGCGGAGGCGTTTGCGGAAATTCAGTTTGACGACGGTAATCAAAGGTCCGTCGCGCCGGAGCCGAGTGGACTGGAACCGGCGGAACCGCACGCGGCCATCGGCGGACTGGACGTGCCGCTACCGCAATTCATCCGGGAAATTCTGGCGGCGACCGTGACGGAATTGGGATTGGAAAAGCCGGATGGCGTGGTGCCTGAGTTGGGTTTGCGTTGGCACGGCGGGAAACTGGTGCTGCATCCGGCGGATCCGGCGTTGCAGACGAAGGAAGTGCCGCTGGAAGTTTTTTTCCACAAGATCGTGATGGTGCGCAACAACTTGCGGGTGCTGGAACAGAAGATCAATGCCCACGAGAAATTATCCGACGGCGAGAAAGTGGAGATGCAGCAATACATCACGCGCAGCTACGGTTCGCTGACAACATTTAATGTGCTGTTCAAAGAGAAGGAAGGGCAGTTTTAGTCAAGACAGCGATTTACGGCGCGATTGTGCCAAGTGATTGGAAATCTGCACCCAAGAGAAATTATTGTGCTAAGTACTGCATTTATCTACAATAGCATTCAGTTAATATGAAAATACAAAGCTACATCCTTGGCATTGCTTTATTTTTGGCGATGGCACTCAATACGCAGGCTCAATGTGTGTCGGCTCCGTCTGGAGCCGTTGCTTGGTGGGCAGGAGAAGCTAATGCCAAAGACGCGCTTGGCACAAATGACGGAACACTTTTCGGCGGCGTAAGTTATGTAACTGGTAAGGTCGGCCAGGCTTTTTCTTTTGATGGCTCGACCGGCTATATTGCCATACCCGACTCAGCTCAACTTCATTCATTCTCTAATAAAATCACAATTGAATTATGGATGAAACAACCTTCACAAAATTTTGACTGGATGGGACTGGTAACGAAAGGGAACAACTCTTGGCAGTTGCAATCTACCCCTCAAGCAAACACAGTTTATATGGCCATGAATGGAGTGGGAAGTTTGTCAGGTAATAAAAATGTAAAAGATGGGCAATGGCATCATGTGGCAGGCGTTTATGACGGGGCCAATATTCGCTTGTATGTGGATGGTGCTTTGGATGCCTCTGTACATGCCACCGGGACAATATCTGAAGACAATTCCCCGGTATGGATATCGGGAATTTATGGATATGGGAATCAATATGTTTTCAATGGTTTGATTGATGAGGTTACTGTGTACAATCGGGCGTTAAGTTCGAACGAAATTGCGGCCATTTACAACGCGGGAAGTGCTGGAAAATGCCCCCCGCCAGTGCCCCCGATATTGACTCGGGATTTGACCAATACCTATGTTCAGTATGGACAAAACGTCACTATAGGAGTTAATGTAGCAAGTACTAATCCGGCGATATATCAATGGTATTTTGTTCCTGCTTTCAATACGGGTAACGGTGCTCAAGCTGGAGCATACGCACAAATTGTCGGAGGATTTGTTTATGGAGCCATAGTAACCAATGGTGGTTTTGGTTACGGTAGTACTACGTCTGTCAATTTTATTGGTGGCGGCGGCAATGGAGCCGCTGGTTACACGACACAAAGTAACGGGGTAGTTGTTGGCATTACAGTAACGAATGCTGGCGTGGGATATACCAACTTACCCAGCGTAGTCATTGGTGCTCCGAATGGTTATTTGTTTGGCCAAACCAACAGCACCTTGACTATTACTAATGCCAACCAGAATAGCTTAGGAAATTATTGGGTGGTGGTGAATAATTACACCGGCAGCGTCACAAGCAGCGTGGTCAACCTAACATTATTATATCCCCCAAGTATTGCTTCCCAGCCTAGTGATTTTAATGCAACGGCATTTTATCCTGCTTCATTTAACGTTTCTGCATCCGGTACCACCCCGCTGAGTTATCAATGGTTGTTTAGTGGTACAAATATAATTGGTGCCACCAATGTCTCGGTAACCATTACCAATGCTAGACAGGATAATATTGGCCAATACTCCGTAGTTGTTACCAACGCCTATGGCAGCATCACCAGTAGCATTGCCAATCTCTATCTTTACCCTTATATCGCCAACCCGTTCACCGGGCTATCCACCTATTGGGGATACAGCAATACCTTGAGTGTTGGCGCTTGGGGTTCAGGCATCGGCTATCAGTGGTATTTTAATGGTTTGGCTATTCCCAATGCCACGAGTGCGACGTACACTTTTCCAGCCATTCAGCCGACGAATGCCGGATTATACACTGTTGTAATTAGTAGCCCATTGGGTAGTGTTACGAATACTCCGTATCAAGTCGTAGTGAACCCGGCCAATGTTTCACTGGGACTTTTTCCCGGCGTCATTATTAATGGGGTGGTGGGATATAATTATGCGATTCAAGGCAGCAGCGATTTAAGTAACACCAACGGCTGGTTGACCTTGACCAACATCACTTTATCGAATCCAATTCAGATCTGGTATGACGGTACGAGTGATACCACTAAGCCTGCCAATCCGCACAGGTATTATCGTGTATTGGAGGGAAATTAGCACCAAAAGTGCTGACCATATTGCATGCAAGATCAAGTTGACACGCCGCAGTCAGGAATAACACCTTAATTCGATTAAAACAAAGAACTCCTAGCAAAATGGAAATACTAGATTATAATGATTACGCTGCTTATCCGGGCACTGAGTTGCGTGACCGCTATAAGTTAGCTCACAGCTGGATTCCGGCTGGGAGCCGCCGGATATTGGATGGCGGGTGCGCCTTTGGTTCAGGAACGCGTCATTTCCAGGTGAAAGATGCAAAAGTATGGGGCGTTGACCCCAATGCGGGTTTCATAGGGATTGCGCAGAGACGGTATCCCAATATCAGCTTTGCAGTTTGTGGTTTGGAGAAGACTCCATTTGAGGCAGGTTTTTTCGATGTAATTATTCTCAATGATGTGCTTGAGCATGTGGCAGACGAAAATAAAACATTAAATGAGATGTATCGTGTGCTTGCGGCTAATGGATCTTTTATTATTACCACCCCGCATAAGGGTTTTTTTGGTTTTATGGATCCGGATAATTATGTTTATTATTTAAGAACAAGACTACCCAAATTATACAAACTTTTGTTTCGTATCAAATATGGAAAGTTGCCTCCAGTCTCAATTAAACCAGGATATGAAGAACTTCATCGACATTATTCCTTGGCTGATTTTAAAAAGCTCCTAAATGAATCTGATTTCAAAAACAAATACTTAATCGATAAGGTAAACAGAAGTGGTTTGTTTATGAGTTATTTGGCCAGCAACATTTTCGAGTTGGTAAGTATTCTAGTTGGAATTAAGTTTGCTACGAAACTTACCAGTTGGTTGACTTGGTTTTCAGACATAGACTTTTTAATCTCATACGGTATTTTCTCAAGCAATATTGGTATCCGAGTAAAGAAAACAAGTTGACTTAATCCGGCATTCCTAAAGCCGACACCAATAAATCCATAAATGAGTTCTACGAAATACGATTTGGCTGTGGCTTATAGGATTTACCCTAAAGTATCCTCTCATAAGCCTGCGATACACGGGAATGATAAATACAAGTTGGCTGAACTTTGTTTAAAATCCTTCAAGGCTTCTTTGGGGAAACTCAAGGTGAAGATGTGGGTTTTGCTGGATGGCTGTCCGCCTATTTACGAGGAGTTGTTTTTAAGGCTTTGGGATAAAGAAGATCTTACTTTTCTTCGTTATGCAAGGGTTGGTGATGCGACAACCTTCAGAGAACAAGTCCGTACTTTGATGGAGCAGAATGCTGCTGAAATAGTATATCTAGCGGAAGATGATTATTTTTATTTAGAGAACGAATTTGAATCGGCGGTGGGTTTTATTAAAGATAACCCAGATATTAATTTTATATCGCCTTATAATCATCCTGATATTTATTCCACCGAATTGCATAACATTCCCAGAGATAGTCGGACATGGGGTGGGAAAAAGTGGAATTCTTGTTTTAGCACAACGCATACGTTCCTGACAACAAAGCAGACTTTGCATGCTGCCAAGATTGTTTTTTTGGCTGATTACGGAAAGGTAAGCCCTGATTTGAGCAAATGGATGGCTTTGACCAAAACGAGGGTATTTAACCCAGTTGATTTTTTAAGATGGATATTTATAAATAAGTTTTGGGCCGGAAGTATTTTTTATGCTTGGTATTACTGTTGGCGCCAAATCTTGTTTGGGAAAAAATATAACTTGTACATTCCGACTCCAAGCATAGCAACCCATATGGTCGCTGGTTTGGAAGCACCAGAAATCGAGTGGGGGAAATATTTTCTTCAGGAGAACTCAGGAAAATCTCCGATTTCAACCTGACACCTTAGCGGGAACGGTATTAGGTTTGATAATTTCAAAATCAACCACATCAAATGCCTCGCTCCATCCGGCCAAGGCCAAGGTTTCGCGGAAAGGAACCAGATTTCTGACTTTATGCCGCCAAGTGAGTGAATGGGTTCCATTTTTGGCTTTCTGGCAGGTCATCCCGGTTTCCGTGGCCAGAGGCTCAAACGAGCGGGCCACAAAGAAGCGGCAATGCTGCCAGTGCGTGCGACCGTCATGACTGGGACCATACGGAACTTGCCCCCAGAATTTGCCGCCCGGCTTCAAAATCCGTTTGATTTCCATGATCACTTTGTAAGTGTCGGGCAGGTGTTCCAAAACATGCCACATGAGAATTTCATCGGCGCTGTTGTCCGGAAACGGCCAGGGAAACTCGTTCAAATCGTGGATAACCATGGACGGGGAAGTCGCCAAAAGCGTGTTGTAACTTCCGTCCACATTCACGTAATCAGGACGAATATCGGTTCCGCAGCCCAAATTTAACTTCATCACCGATTATGCTGAAGTCCCGTTCAAAATGTCAAAATAATTGGCAGGATTCCCAGCTCAATTCGCCTGTGTTTCTAGGCGAAAAATAAGAGGCGGATGAATTTACCGCGAGCCGGGGAAAGCCACCAGCGCGCTGGCGAATTGCTTCGTCCGGTTGCAAAACCAACCGGCTTTTCTGGCAAACAGTTGCCGCCACACGAGGTCGTACCGCAAGCGCCGACGGGACCTATTTTAAGTCCCGTTGGCCAGCAGTTCCATGATGCGCGCCGGAGCTTCATTCGCGTTCAGCAGCCGGGCCATGGTTTGCATGTGCGGATCAATGTGCCGGAAAAACTTTTTGTAGCCGGCGCACAAATAATTCAACCCGCTCTCCCCGGTCGGCGTCATTAGAAAACGGTGCTTAGGACATTCGCCCTGACAGGCGAACCGCACTTCGCAGGCCCGACAGTATTCGGGCAACGTGGCGGCTTTCGCGCGGCCGAAAAGCCGTTGAGCCGGCGATTCCACCATCGCGCCGAGGCTCTGGTTCATCAGGTTACCCAAGCGATGCTGCGGATACACAAAGTGATCGCAGCTGAAAACATCACCGTTGTGTTCCACCGCCAAAGCCGCGCCGCATTCCTCCGCAAAAACACACAACGACGAGCCAAGTCCCAGCCAATTGCCCAGCGCCACGTCAAATAGTTGCACGAACGTGGTGCCGACATCGTGCCGCACCCATTCATCAAAGATGGCGCAGAGAAAATCCCCGTAAGCTTCCGCGCCGACACTCCACGGCAGCACGGGTGCAGCGGCAGCGGTACCACCGGCGGGAAGGCCCGCGCGTTCCACCAGCGGGATGAATTGCAAATACCGGCTGCCGATGCTTTGCAAAAACCGATACACCGCCAGCGGCGCGGCGACATTGGCTTGGCTGACCACGGTGAGCGTGTTGAATTCCACGCCATGTTTTTGCAGGACGGCGAGTCCGCGCAGCACGGCCTCGAAAGTGGGTTGCTGCCGGCGGTCCACGCGATAGCGATCGTGCATTTCTGCCGGACCATCCACCGACAGGCCCACGAGAAAGTGCTGTTCTGCGAGAAATTCACCCCAGGCATCGTCGAGCAGCGTGCCATTGGTTTGGATGGCGTTGCCAATGATTTTGCCCTTCGCGTACTTTTGCTGCAACGCAATGGCTTTGCGGAAAAAATCCACGCCGAGCAGCGTCGGCTCGCCGCCTTGCCAGGCAAAATGCACCTCCGCCGCCGGCTGACTGCCGATGTATTGGCGGATGTATTCCTCCAGCACCGCGTCGCTCATGCGCCAGACGGTTTCGCCGGGATAGAGTTTTTCTTTCGCGAGATAAAAGCAGTAGTGGCAATCAAGATTGCACCGCGGGCCGATGGGCTTCGTCAACAAATGAAACCCGCGTTCGGTCTGGGTCAATGGGGGCGCTCGCACGCGGCGAGCATAATGGGATTGGCCGCGCCAGGCAATGGCCGTCGCCTCGGCAGAACTGGCGATGGCCGCTGGCTTGCCAACGGTCGCACCGCTGGTAAATTGCCGCGCATGAATTTCCTGGGCGACACTGGCTGGACGCGGCGCAAATTTCTCGGCACCGTGGCCGCCGCCTCGGCTGCCGCGACGCTGCCGGGCGCGTTGCCCGCCGCCGCCGGCACTTCCGGTCGCAAACCCAACGTGCTGTTTTTGATGGCCGATGACCTGCGCGTGGAAATCGGTTGCTACGGCAGCCGGTTTGGCGCGCAGACGCCGCATCTGGATGCGCTGGCCAAAGCCGGCGTGCGGTTTGAACGGAATTATTGCCAGTTTCCCCTGTGCAATCCGTCCCGCGCTTCGCTGCTCACCGGCCGCAAACCCACCCAGACCGGCGTGCTCGGCAACCGCACGGATTTTCGCACCGCGCATCCGGACTGGACCACGCTGCCGCAATTGTTCAAAGACCATGGCTATGTCACCGTCCGCGCCGGGAAAATTTTCCACGGCGGCATTGACGATGCGAAATCGTGGAGCGTAACCGCCGACACCGGCGGGCCAACGGACGATGGCAGCGGCCCCGCCATCGGCAAAACCAAGGCGGTTCATCCCGGTGCCGCGCCGGCCAAACCGGGCGATGTGCTCGAGCCGTTGCCGGCTGATAAAGGCCGCGCGGCGTATTCCGACCGCATCGTGGTGCTCGAAGGCAACGGCGAAGCCCATGGCGATTATCACACCGCCGACCGCACGATTGAGCATTTGCGCAAGTACCGCGACCAGCCGTTTTTCATCGCCTGCGGATTTGTGAAGCCGCATAGCCCGCCGACCGCGCCGCAGAAGTTTTTTGATTTGTACGACGTGGAAAAAATTCAGCTCACGCCGGATTTTGCCGCGTGGCCCACGGTGCCGCCGGGATTTCCCAGCGCGGCCATTCGCAAGCGGAATGCGGATCTTTTCATCGGCCGCAGCGCGAGCGAGGCCGAGGCGAAAGAAGTCATCCGCGCGTATCTCGCATCCATTTCGTGGACGGATTGGAATCTGGGACGCGTGTTGGCCGAGTTGGACCATCTGGGGTTGCGCGAAAACACCATCATCGTGTTCGTCGCCGACCACGGGTATCAACTGGGCGAGAAAGGCAAGTGGTCGAAGGCCGGTTCACTGTTTGAAATGGGCACGCGCGTGCCGCTGATTATTGCCGCGCCGGGCGTGCCGGGGAACGGCACGAGCAGTCCGCGCATCGTGGAGTCGCTGGACATTTATCCGACCTTGGTGGAGTTGTGCGGGTTGCCGGTGCAGCCGACGAATGCCGGTGCGAGCGTGGCGCCGCTGTTGCAAAAACCGGCGGCCGCATGGGACAAGCCGGCATACACTGTTTGGAGCGAGGATGGCAAAACGCTGCACGGCGTCGCCGTCCGCACGGAGCGCTGGCGCTATGCGGAATTCGGCCCCCACGGCAGCAACGGCGCCATGTTGTTCGATACGGTGGCGGATCCGCTGGAGCAGCACAATCTCGTGACCGAAGAAAAACACCAGGCTGTGGTGGCGGAACTTGCTGCCTTAACGCGGCAATATGCCGCTGCGCTCGGGACGGCTTAGACCGCCGGGGCGGACGAAAGTTGCCGGCGGACGCACTTTCGCATTTTCATTTTCTGCGATTCGACTAATTTCCCCGCCACATTTTTGATTTGTATGGCTGACAAACCGACCCCTGTTTACGACGAGAGCAAGATTAAGACGCTGAGTTCGCTCGAGCACATCCGGCTACGCACCGGCATGTACATCGGGCGCATCGGCACCGGCGCGCATCCGGACGATGGTTGTTACGTGCTGCTCAAGGAGATTGTGGACAATGCCATTGACGAGTTCATCATGGGCAACGGCAAGGAAGTCCACATCGCGCTGGCGGGCAACCGCGTGACGGTGCGTGATTTCGGCCGCGGCATCCCGCTCGGCAAAATCGTGGACTGCGTTTCCAAGATCAACACCGGCGCCAAATACAACGACGAGGTGTTCCAGTTCAGCGTCGGCCTCAACGGCGTCGGCACTAAGGCCGTCAACGCCCTCTCCAAAAACTTTTTCGTCCGCAGCCATCGCGACGGCGAATTCGCCGAGGCGCATTTCAAGATCGGCAAACTCAAGCAGGAGAACACCGGCAAGACCAAGGAAGCCAACGGCACGCTCATCGAATTCGAGCCGGACCCGGATATCTTCAAGGAGAGCGAATTCCGCCTCGAATACATTGAGCGCCGCCTCCGCCATTACAGTTATCTCAACACCGGCTTGAAGCTCATCCTCACCACGGCCGGCGCGGAACCCAAGACGTTCCAATCCCGCCACGGCCTGATGGATCTCGTGA
>TBL_comb47_HYPODRAFT_10004458_pt1 | contig 16075 bp, 16 predicted proteins | sample TroBogypolimnion_40_FD_10682 | JGI IMG/M metagenome (IMG submission 10682)
TTCATCGTGTGTACGGCAAATCGTAAATTGAAAGCCTGTATATATGAGGTCTGATAAAGCGCGATTTGGTGGATCTCCTAATATTATATATATTATTAATTTCACAATAACAATTACAATAATTAGAACAATAATGATGAAAATCAATATTGTTCTGAGTCATTCAATCTATCTCCATAAAGATTAGTCAATCGCATGTGTCTCAAATAACATCTGCATTATCTGCATCATATTCTTACCTAATCCTAAAGGTATGGACCTAACGTTATATATACTCATATATATGCTCCATAATTACTGATCAATCTAAGCCCCAGACTATAAGGATGATCGTTATATAAGGAAAGATTACTCCGATCATAATCACATCAGAGAGGCTGATGTACATCTCTATTCTCACGCCGTAGATCTTCAACTCATCTTTAGCGGGTGGCTGGAGCATCTATGACAATTCACTACTCAATAGGAGGGTTCATACCATGAGGACAAGAATATATGACAGTTTGTACAACGGTTTACCTTTGAACATCACAGCGAAAGGACACGACGGTTACTATGAGGAGATTCTGGATGCCATATACAATGTGATGACCTATATGTACGATAATTGCGATAACGTATTCATGGCTCAATTCACTCTGAAGTATACGGCTGACATAAGTACGCAGGAAAATGAGAGCAATCTTCCAATTTCAAGATGCTGCTGGAATATTACCCGTGCTCTTCGGGCTGAAGGTATCTTCTCTATGTTTGTTTGGGCACGAGAGCAGTTAAGTTCGGAAAATCCTCATTATCACCTCATGCTGTTGGTCGATGGGAAAAGGGTCCAAGACATTAAAGGGTTGTCGCTTATGGTTGATAAGTACTGGCAACGATGTCTCAAAGTTCAATGCCGACAAAACCTGGTTTATCCGAGTCAGTATAATGTTCCACCGTCTGGTGGGTTCATGATCACGAAAGATGGTCCTCCGTATGATAATGTGGCTTTCAAACGGTGTTACCAATGGGGAACCTACCTTGCGAAAAGCTGCAGTAAAGAGGGGAGACCTCCACACATCAATGGATACGGTTCTTCTCAAATCCCTGCTTATCCTGTCAACCTGCTGATATCGTAAGGCAATAATGCTGGTTTTGGGAAGGGATGAGGTGGGGTGTTAATCGGAAGTGTTATTGTAGGTGTTTTCTGGCGACTACCTACTCTCAGTTCAACCATAATCGAGGAGAAGGATGACATCACAGTTCATGGTGAAGGAAGAGGGGTTCTGATTGCTTTATTTCGATTTCCGGTTGGAAAAATGGCGATGTGATATTGATTCGAAATCGGCTTATATGATATCGCTATAGCAGTGAAAAAACCTTGCTACAACGGCTTAATCGATGGAACCGTATTAGTTATACGGGGACGGTTCTATATCCTCTTCTCCATTTTTTCAAGTGGAAGTAGCAGACCAAGAATTGGCTCTATAATTCAGTTCATCAACGAGTGTTAAGAATCGGAGAGGGTGGTTCTATTGGCTGGCGGGATCTTGAAGATTAGGCGGTTTTCTCATTTTGGGAGAAAATGGGGCTCAAAGAATCAGCTTGATTTGTCTCGCCAGCAAATAGATCGCTCGTTTGCAAGGCAAGATTCACCCTGTTCCCGTTTCCATTTCAAATTCCTTTTCATGTACGCCAGCCTGATGGGTATTCCAGAGCGGAGGCCACAGTGACTGATGGTTTCCGGATCGATTTGAAAGGTAGAGAGAGAGAATCTCCATGAACAATGTCGATGCTGCTATCCGCTATCGAGATTTTACTTGAAATAGAGACACCCTTACATGTACCGTGAAGGCTCCTGCGCCTATCGATACAGATTTCAATGTTTTTTGGGGGGGGGCCAGTGTCTTTTATCAATTCTGATCGGGTTTCTAATGACGAAGGTTTTTGGTCTGGTTGATTGCAACAACTTTTATGTTTCATGCGAGCGACTCTTTCAGCCAGTTTTGAACGGTAAGCCTGTTGTGATTCTCTCGAATAATGACGGCTGTATTGTAGCTCGGTCAAATGAGGCTAAGGCCTTGGGCATTCCAATGGGAGCGCCATTATTCCAATACAAGACCCTGATTGCCCGGCATAATGTCCATGTCTTTTCATCAAATTATGCCCTATACGGGGATCTATCCTGTCGGGTCATGGATGTGTTACGGCAGATGGAGGCAGACGTTGAGGTGTACTCTATCGACGAGGCATTTATGACTTTGCCCATCAATAAAGTCTGGGATAGGGATAGGTATGCTACAGAACTTAGAGAAAGAGTAAGAAAACATGTTGGAATTCCGGTCTCCATCGGCATTGCTGCAACCAAGACACTGGCGAAGATCGCTAATCGCATTGCAAAAAAGGATGCTCAGGGCGTCTTTGACCTTGTCGATAACAACCAGATAGACAGCATCCTTGGAAAGATAGAAGTCAATGAAGTCTGGGGAGTAGGTGCGCGATCTACAGAAAAGCTGCATAGGCGCGGTATCTATACTGCATTGGACCTCAAAAGAGCCGATGAGACCTGGATACGCAAAACCTTGACGGTTGTTGGAGCTCGAACCGTTATGGAACTGAACGGGATCCCTTGTATTGCTCTTCAGAATGCGCCTGTTTGTCCGAAGTCGATTGTCACTTCCAGGACATTTGGCCATCCGATAATAGAACTCGACCATCTCAGAGAAGCAGTCATCAGTTATGCCTCGATAGCGGCTGAGAAGCTTCGTAAACAGTGTGTCGAAGCTGAAACCATCAATGTGTTTATTACCACTGGCTCCTTTGATCAGCAGTATTACTCTAATAATCAGACGATCACGTTGCCTAGGGCCACCTCTTCTACGCCGGAAATCATTACTGCAGCATTACACTGCCTTAAATCGTTATACTGGCCAGGCTTCAAATATCGTAAAGGGGGTATCATGCTGACCGGCATTGTAAAAGGGTACAAACAGTTGGATCTTTTCTCCAAGTCTCTAGCTAAGGATGATAAATTGCTCATGGCTGGTCTAGAGCAGATAAACAAGAAATGGGGGCGCAATACAATCCAATATGGAATGACGAAAGCAGGGGCCAAGCCATGGTCTATGCAGCAGACTCTGAAATCGCCTGCTTACACGACAAAGTGGCAGGAGCTGGCGGTAGTAAAATCGGCTTGTCTGTGATCTCGTAAGAACCATGGAATTCAATTGGACATCCCTGATCGGATTAATGGCTGCAATTTGTACGACCAGTTCATTTTTGCCTCAAGTTATCAAGATATTGAGATCCAAGAGAACCCATGACGTTTCCTTCCTGATGTATGCGATCCTCACGACAGGATTATTGCTCTGGCTGATCTATGGTATTATCCTGCACGATTTCCCATTAATCTTATCGAATATTATCAGCTTCGCCCTTTCGTTATGTGTTCTCATTCTCAAGATAAAGCACAGGTGATTGCGATATCAGATGGGCCTTCAGTAATCCAGGGGTTTTATCACGAAGAATGACGGAAATGAACGGTCTGCCATACTCTATCCAGCAGTGATCAAAATCGCCTAAATCCGCGACAAAATAGTAAAGCCTGCCGATGCTAAAATCGATGATTCTGTAAACCCTTTTGCGAAAGTAGCTTATTCCGCAAATATCTTTTGACATTACTTGCCAGAATGATAGAACATCTTGACTGATGGTCATCACGATTATAGCGCAAGAATCATCAAACTTCCCTTTGGCTCAAATATATGAATAAATCAGAACTGATTGAAGCATTCACCGAAGAACTGAATCTCCCTTATGCAACAGGCCTGAGCATCATAAATACCATCCTTGATGCTATGACTGAAACTCTTGTGAAAGGTGAAAATATTGAGATCAGGGGATTCGGCACTTTTACTGTCAAACATTACGATTCCTATACTGGCAGGAACCCAAAAACCGGCGAAGAAACCAAGATTAAGGAAAAGAAGCTCCCTGTCTTCAAGGTAGGAAAAGATCTCAGAGAAGCGGTGAATGCTAGTAGAAAGTAAAGATGTTGCCATGCGAGAAAAATCATACAGTTTTTTTGCTCTCTTGATAATTATTACAGCCGTTGCCCTTTTGGGATGTGCTGCTGTTCCTCCTTCTACAGAGCATTCATCAGCCCCTGAAATCAAAATCGATTTGATTGAAGCGTCAACGCATGGCAATTTCCCTGAGGTAAAGAACCTTCTTATTAATGGGGCCGACGTCAATGCAAAGACGAATGACAACCTAACTGCCTTGATGGCTGCCTCAGCTAATGGCCACAGAGATGTTGTAGGTTTACTGCTTAAAAAGGGAGCCGATGTTAACGCAAGAACATATAGCGGTGCAACTGCTTTGATGGTTGCCTCTGTTCATGGATATCTGAAGATCGTAAAGTTGCTCATAACCAACGGGGCTGACGTCAATGCCAGGATGAAAGGCGGGGTGACCGCTATTATTGCTGCCTCAAAGAATGGCCATAGCGATGTGGTGGAATTATTGCGTCAGTACGGGGCCACAGACAGATAAACTGGGTGGGTATCAGGTCATCCCTTTGTTGTTGTGGCTATTTAAGTAGAGTTCCAGAAATCGCCTGTTTACACGCCAAAATGGCTGGAGCAACCTATTGCAAAATCGGTGAGATCGTAAAATGTGCGGAAGATATGCATTTGCATTGAGAGATACCGGCCGGTTTTCTCGCCTAATGGTTGATGTCCTTGAGGGAGTCGAGGATAACTACAACATCTCACCAACCTCAATAGTCCCGGTGTATTTACGAGACGGCTGGAAAATGATGCGCTGGGGCCTTATTCCAGCCTGGTCCAAAGAACCAACGTTGAAGTTTGCTACCTTTAACGCTCGTTCGGATTCCGTGATGCAGAAACCGACGTTCAGACCAGCCTGGAAACATGGTCAACGTTGTTTAATCCCGGCAACTGGATACTACGAATGGAAAAAACAGAGATTCAATAAAACGCCCTATTTCATAAGGTCTGTTCATGATGAACCGCTTGTCTTCGCAGGGTTATGGGATAGATGGCATGATACGGAGACTGAGTTGTTTTCTTGTGCTATTATAACCTGTGATGCGGACGGGGTTTTGAAAGAGATCCATGATCGGAGGCCACTGATGCTTGAGCCAGACCTGGCCGACATCTGGCTTCATGGCGATCGCGATGCTGCTCTTGGAATATTGGAGGGGGTGGCACTGCCAAAGGTGGTCTTTTATCCGGTCAGTCCGTTAAGCAGAAACCCAAGAAACCATGGTGAAGCACTGATCCGACCAGTTGTTGACAATGCCTTTTAAAAGAGGGGGCGGGTGATTATAGGCAAGGGCAATAAAACTCTATTAAAGACTGCTCTGAAGCCCGCTGCATCAGAGGTTCCTGAACCGTATTTTTTATCTGTAAATCTTACTGATTACACCTTATTCCACTGGCCTTTTTTTCGCATAACCCTTCCAATACAGCCTGTCCAAGTTGCTCAATAGAATAGGGTTTTTTGATGAACCCCTCAGCCCCCAGTGCCTGCACCATCTGGACATCACTGCTTTCCGCGAAACCGCTGACTATACATGCCTTCTGTCCAGGGTGGAACTGGAGTATCTCTTCGAAAGTTTTCAGACCGCTTATCCCAGGAGACATAATCATATCCAGAAGCACCAGGTCGGCCTGCCCTGTTCGCATATAGGCAATGGCTTCCTCTCCTGAATTCACGCAGTGGACACGGTAGTTAAGGGTTTGCAGGATTCGGCTGGCAATATCGAGTTGAAGAGGTTCGTCATCGACAATCAGGATGGATTCTCCATTTCCTTGCAACTGTTCAATTGTCAACTGTGAATGCTGAACATGAACCTCCTTGGGGGCGGCTGGAAAAAAGAGATGAAAGGCTGTTCCATCCTTGCTGGTCTCCACGGTAATACTGCCGCCATGATCCTGCATGCTGCTCCAGACGACGGCAAGTCCCAGGCCCGTCCCGCTCTTTCCCATGATCTTTTTGGTATAGAAGGGCTCAAAGATGTGCGGTAGATCCGCATCTTGTATACCATGACCGGTATCGGCAAGAGTCAGGACCACATAGTCTCCAGCCGGAACCTCTGTACTATTGATTTCCCCACCGGTGATCTTCCGGTTGCAGGTGGAGATGGTGACATCCCCCTTTTCCTGGATGGCATCCATAGCGTTTATCATCAGATTCAGAATGCATTTTTTGATATGGATCGGCGAGCAGGAGATATGGGCGATGCCAGGGTCCAGGTCTTCCCTACAGGTAACCAGGTGGTGGGATGACTGGATCTCGCACTGCTCGGGAGACGCCAGGTATTCGATGATGAGGGTGTTGAGATTGGCTATCTCCCTGGTGCTGGCAACACCCCTGGCCACGGTGAGCAGGTCGGAGACCACTGCCGCTGCCCTTTGACCCGACTCCCGGATGACGTTGAGTGGCCGTCTCAGAGGGCTGTCTGGTGAAAGCTGAAGAAGCAGGAGTTCCGGGTAGCTGACGATTCCGGAGAGAATGTTATTAAGATCGTGAGCCACACCGCCTGCCAGCAGACCGATGGCCTCCATCTTCCGGGCACGCTCCAACTGGCCCTGCAGATTCCGCTTTTCGGTTGTATCTTGGAAGAATCCGATCCGGCAGGCCTTGTCAGCGTATTTAAATTCTCTGCCGAAAATATCAGCATAGAAGGTTGTGCCATTTTTCCTGAGGCAGAGAGTATCCTCGAGAAACCGTGTTTCTTGAGTTGTCTTTCTGATGGTGTCCCAATCCTGCTGCAGATGGATATCTGTAACATTTTTGCCTATAAGTTCTAAAGGATTGTCATATCCGAGCATCTTGGCGATTGATGGATTTGCATAAAGAAATTGCTGATTTTTTTTGTCGGCGATCAAAATCCCCTGGGGTGTATTCTCGATAATGGTCCTGAACCGTTTCTCGCTTTCTATAAGTTCTGCGGTGCGTTCTTCAACCTTGTGCTCCAGATTGTCCACAAGGCCCCGGATCTTGACGGCCATGGCATTGAAGGACCGGGCAAGGTCGCCAAGTTCATCGGGGCGGTCTTCCAGATCTGCAATGACATGCAGGTTTCCCTGTTGAAATTCCATGGCGGAATTGGTCAGGCTAATAATGTTTCTGGTAATGCTGTTGTTAAAAAGCCTGGCGATGATGGCGGCCAAGAACAGGCCGGTCAGGGTGATGCCGGCCATGATGCCGGCGGCAAAGGTATGGGCATGAGAAATGCGCAGTTGAGCGCGCCCCACATCCTCCTTTGCCTGTGTGATCAGGGTGGCTGCGGCAGAATCGGTGGCCTCTGTCTGAAGGGAAAAATCGTTGATTATCCCCTTTATAGCAACATCTACCTCAATGATTTTCTCTGCAATCGCCCTCCATTGGGAGAGCGTTTCCAGGATTTTATTCTTTTCGGCCTCCTGTATAGCAGTATCCTTGACGACCTCCTTCTGCAAGATAGCCAGGGCATTGAACGATGCTTGCATGAAATGGCGCTGGTGGGTGATCAGGTAATCCTTGCTGGAAGAGGCCATGTGTTCGACAAGCTCTTTCGGGTATGCGTATGCTGCTGTCTCATGTTGTGCTGCTGCGGTGGCGAATTCAAACTGTACTTCAAGCCCATCCATGGGGTCTGCAAGTTGTTTGACCAACTCAACGGATTGAGCGGATGTATCGGAAAATCGTTTTGCCGATGCTATATACAGGTTTAGATCGACATGATTGTCTTTCCGGGCGGTCCGGTTGTTTGCATCGTCGAATACTTCCCTCAACCGGGAGCTGTTTGTGAGAACTGTGGCAATCTGCTTTGCCGATTGTTGGGCATAAAGGTCGTGTGCCCTGGTAAATCCGATGAGGGGATAATGGAGGAAGAAGTCTCCGTGGAGCCGGCGAGCTTTTTCCATGGCGTGCTCCATTTCAATAACGATCGTCTCTATCTCGGTGCTTGCCAGAATGGTTTTTTCTGCGGAACGGACATATTGCAGGGAGAGATACCCCGTAATAGCAATCATCATCAGGAGCACAAGAAACACCCCGAACCCAGCGGTGAATTTTGTCGTTATACGGAGGTTTTTCCAGAGTTGAGACATTGGCCAACAATCAGTTATTGCCGGTGGACGTAATAGAACATACCGGAATTATTTACTTATCAGGAGAATAGAAAAAAACAATATTTGACAGCAGCCCTTCAATCCCGGCCTCCGGATTATCAAGGTGCAGGATATTAAAGGCCGGATAGCCACAGTCTCCAAAGGCGTCACAGGTCAAATTCCCGCTGATGCCCGGAAAGCCGGTAATAGAGTGCATCGCATCCCGCAGAGCCTGGTGCCCGATATGCAGAGTGCCATTTTCTTCTTGAACGGCAGCATCTTCCATGGCCTTAAACAGGATATTTGCGGAATCATAGGCACTGAGAAAATAGCTGGTCCCCGGCGGCAATGTGTATTTTTTCTCATATTTTCTGGTGAGGGCTTCAACTGCCTCGTTCTTGGGAAAAGAGGGGCCGACAAAATACAATCCCCTCCCTTTATCTTTCACGGCGTCAAGAAAGCTCCTCTGAATCAGGGAACCGTCGCTCATCAGAATGGTTTTATCCAGAGCGTGATCATTCCTTGCTTGAAGAAGGAGAATATTACCCTCGGGCTGAAACAGTGGAAAAAATAGCAACTCAGCATGTGATTCCTCGACCGCGGCAAGAACTGGCTGCATCTGGCTACCACCTTTATTTATTGTGGCCGCCAGGACGATGTCTCCTCCCAGGCTTTTAAATTTCTGACTGAAGCCGTCGGTGAGACCCTTGGTGTAAATATCTCCGTCATTGATTGTCGCGGCCTTGCGGATACCGAGCTTTTGAAAGGCAAAGACCGCTGCGGCCTTTCCCGAGAATTCCTCATTGGGGGCGGTGCGGAAATATCCAGGGTAATGGTCCGGGGCGGCTTTGCCTCCGATAGAGGTCAGATAGGGTGCGCTGTTGTTTCCCGAAATCATAGTGAGCCCTGCCTTGGACATTTCCGCGGCAGCAGTCTTGGCCGAGGCGGAGCAGGTTGTTCCCAGTATGGCCACTGTCCGCGGATCGACGATAAGTTTCAGGGCAGCATTGGCGCCCCCCTCTTGCGAACAACCAGAATCCTCTGTCTCAAGGTTGAGGTTCCTGCCGAGAATCTTGCCATTATGATTGTCAATGGCCAGTTCTATCCCCCGTATCTGCTCCAGTCCCAACGAAGCGACATCTCCTGTCATTGCCTGAAGGATCCCGATTTTAATGGGTTCTCCGGGTTGGATGTCAACGCATCCCAGTTGGTCGGTGCACTGAAAAGATGGTGGAGGTTGACGGCAGGCGCTCAGCAAAGGAATCAAGGCGAGAAGAGCAAGCTGGAATCGGGAGAATGTGATCATTTTCGACTTAACCAGCCTTTAAGAAGAGAACAGCTATACGATTCTCTGGGACAATTGCTGTATGACCAAAGATCCCGGCCTTGTTGACAATGTCTTCATTCTAGTAATGATGTCGTTTTGCTGAAAACCCCGGCTTCCGGACGTTCGATGCAGCGCATTATCCAGGAAATGAAGAGACCGCATTGGTAATAGAGTTAATTGTACTGCATCCAATCCGATACTTCAAACATTGGAACAGAAAACAGGATGGCAGGAAAAAGGTCTCGGTAGGAATGCCGGTCACCCGACACAGCCCCGGCAGAACCCAGCGTGCTGCATTAGTATTCCGCTTAGCGTCTCTTTTGGGTTTTGGCATCAAAACGGTACAAAAGTTACCATCCTGGCATCGCGTGGTTCACAGCTGCATTTGTTTATAACAGTGCGTTGAATACTCCATTCTCCCGAAGGATGTTCAGGCCGATCAGCCAGAGAACCAGCCCTCCGATAATCTCTGCCGACATGGAGAGCCAAGCGAGACGGGCTACACGTTCACCGAGGTGAATACCGACAATGGTAAAGCCTACAGCAACAATGCCGATAATGATTGCCGGTAAAAATATAGAAACATTGACCATCGACATAGATAATCCAACTGCCATAGCGTCGATGCTGGTCGCGGTAGAAAGGATAACAAGCCTCATCCCCTTGGTAGAATCTTTCGATACGTGGTCCTTGGTTTCTTCCGCATCTGCCTTTACGGCTTCTCTCAGCATATTAGACCCTACAAGAGCAAGCAGGACAAATGCCAGCCAGTGGGCGTAAGCTTCAACGTATCTCTGCACAGAAGTGCCCAGCCACCAGCCTATGATTAGCATCAGAGCCTGGAAAAGTCCGAAATGCCAGGAAAGACGGAAAGCTTGACGAAAACTTATGTATTTGAGGTTTGCACCGGTTGCAATGGCAACGGCGAAGGCGTCCATAGCCAATGCTACGGCAAAACTGAGAATAGTTAGCAACTGCATATTCCGACTGGGGTGGAAGTTAAAGAAAATACGATATTTATCTGGGAAGATATAATCGCTTAAAGCGAAAATACTGCTCACGCCGATAGGTCTGGCCAATCCAAATGTTTCTTCCCAGCGCTAGGAGTCTGTCGGGGTTTAAGTCTCATTACCGGGTCATCCCTAACAGGTGGAGTTAATGCATTTGCTTAGTTGATAATACTTATCGTTTATCCGGCTATCAGCCACCAATCTGAGTTGAAATCCATTCAGATCACCTCGTTCTTTGACATAATTTAGCTCTTCAAGGCATACATCCGCTTTATATTCCATGCAATGGATACCAGTGTCCATTCGCCGGAGACAGCCTCCAGACCTCGCAAGAAAAATTGACGGAATCCTAAGACATGTTTGATAATACCGAAGACCGGTTCAACCGTACACTTGCGTTGCGCATAAACCCTGCGGCCCTCAACTGTCTGGAGTTTGTTCCTCATCTGGTCGATCGGCCCGGCATCTTCCGGTAGCGGCGCGGGGTTGGTGAATCGCCCAGTGAGAGGTTGATTATGCTTGTCTCGATTCGGAGGAATAAACGGTTCAATTCCGGACAGCTGGCAGGATGTCACATTAGCATCGCTGTAATAACCGGCATCGGCCAACATGGTGTCAACCTTACCCAGATTCTCTGGCAGTGCATTCAAGGATACAAGGGCAGGGATGATTTCTTGCTTGTCGTTCGTTGCCTGGCTGATATGAGATTCGACGATACACATAGTGCCAACGTCGACCGCTGCCTGGGCATTATAAGCCTGGACAAAACCCTTGCCCGAGGAGGGCATGATGCGGGACTCTTCGTCTGTCAAGTTGACCTGATCTTTTTTACACGGTCCCGGAGCAGGTGGTTTAGGGCCTCGACCGCGGGGCTTCTTGCCAGTCTTATCAGCTTTTGCCTGACGCGCAGTGACTTTCTCCTCATGTTCTTTTTGATCCAGGGCGTGTCGTTGGGCTGCACGCTCCACAATTTTTGCCTTGGCTTCAGCTATGGCCTGCAGCCGGTCTTGACGTCGGCAAAGTTCTTGAGGAATATCCATTCCGTCAGGAATCATCTCGGAATCAGCCTGTTCGGCAAGACAGATAAGTTCTTCGACTTCGGCTTGCAGCTGCTTCTCGATTTTACAAGCATGGTCCCAGCTTAAGGCATGGTGTTTTGAGGCATTAGCTTTTATCTTGGTCCCGTCAAGGCTGATTTTGCCCATTTTCAACAGGCCCATTTCTCGGGCAAGCATCAGGATCTGGACGAAAAGCGGCTTGAGTTGTTCAAGAAACCGTTTCCGGAAAGCGGCAATGGTATCATGATCGGGATGGGTGTTGGCAGAGAGAAAACGAAAGGCCACGGAATCATAGGTTGCCTGCTCGATTTTTCGACTGGAAAAAACTCCGGTGGCATAGCCATAGAACAATAATGATAAAAGGATTTCAGGATGATATGCTTTGCATCCCTTTCCTTTATACGTATCAGCAAGAGGCTGCAAATTAAGCTGTGATACGATATCGACCACAAATTTGGCCAGATGCTCTTCCGGGAGCCAATCTTGAATCGATGGCGGGAAGAGGAACTGTTGTTCTCTGCTTGTAGAGATGAATTTGGGAGTCATGTTTTTCTCTCTATGTAATTTACTGAAATTACATAGCAGCTAATCGTAAATACCAGGAAGCGTCAAGTATTATATAGTAAATTCAAAATGATATTCCAACTCTATACTTCTTGTTTGCTGTTGGTGCAAAGAGCATAATCCGACAGACTCCTAGTGGATAATCTGCTGCTGAATACCCGAGAATTGTCATAATCTCCAGGGAATAGTTCAGCCTCCAGAAAGTTGATCTGTATAAAAGTATACAGGACCTATCAAAATAACGCCAATGTCCCAGAATTAAAGCAAACTTCACTCGTATGAACGAAATATGTGGGATCGCTTCTTCAGATTCCGCCAAACTCGGTTTTGGGAATGGCATTCACAACAATCCATTTAAAAAGGAGTTCCACATCATGAGAAAGGTATCATATAAATCAACTTTAAAGGTTTTCCGTACTGTACGACAGATGGTGACGAATTCTCATTCATCGAAATCCTTTATACGCTTGTATCCATATGTAACAATATGGTTAGACAACATAAATGTGATTTTTGCAATATGCTGGTTTTGGAAATTATTTCTGGTAATCACCTGGATGGCGATTTTCTCCTAACGGGTTTCATCGTATTTTTAGCACCTCTGCCTCAGAGGCTATAAAAGTGATTTAGAATATTTATGCGTTAGATGTCTCCAGGGCAATGTCCATCCTTCAAAAAAACCGACCTGTGTAGTTATACGGAATCCATCAAAATAGGGCTAATGGCTCTCCCAGAATCGAAGCATACTTCACTCGTATGAACGAAATATGCGGGATCGCTTTTTCATCTTTGCCGGATACGGGGGATTTATCCGTTTCTTCAGATTCTGCCAAACCCGGTTTTTGGAATGGCTTCAATAACCTCAACTTAACAAGGAGTTCCACATCATGAGAAAGGTCATAAAAGAGAGCACATACCACGGTTATGCTTTGAATTCATCCTGGAAAAACCATCAAGGACATTACGCTGAAATTCTTCAACCTCTTGAGTCGCTGTTAAATTACATGACTCAAAAACATAGAAGAGTCTATTTTACTAGGTTTGATCTGACCTATCCAGCAAACTCAGCGCACCCCAATGATAATGTCCTGTTTTCAAGGTTTCTTGATACATTAACTCATTACTACAAATACAAGCAGTGCGATCCCAGATACTTGTGGGTGCGCGAGAAGTCAACAACTGGTCAGGTCCATTATCATTTGATTTTGGTTCTTAATCCAGAGAACATTTACAAGGCCTGGGGAGTTCTGACTAAGCTCACACAATTGTGGCAAGGATGCGTAGATATTGGGAATGCCGAAGGTCTTGTGCAGCTATGTCCACCTGATAAAACATATGATCTATATGGTGGAGTCAGAATCATTAGAGATTGTGAAAATTTCCAAGAAGTTTTCGACTATTGTTTCGAATGGGGAAGTTACCTTGCTAAGAAATACAGTAAGTCAGGATTACCTCCTTATGTCAATGGATTTGGGTGCTCAAGGCTAAACTGAGTTCCTCCTGTCAAAGTAATCAACCTCACTGCCCCAACCATCGTTACACAGAAAAGCTGTTATCCGTTTATATCCGTATCGGTAAGGTCACATTTTCGTTCGCGTTGATTTTAGTAAAATTGATACATATTTTACTAAAAAAATTCGATATCTGACTGCCGTGGAATATCCCCGGGGTGGTTGACATGTATCGGTGCCGCTTTTTACGAGAGGAAACGAAATGAGACAAATACACGAATTAGAAATCTTTTCCGATTATATCTGACCCTGGTGTTACTTCATTACCGGGCGTATTGAGAGATTGCAAAATGAATATGAAGTGAATGTTCGATGGCGGGCCTTTCCTTTGCATCCTGAAACACCAGAAGAAGGAGTATTACTTGAGGATTTATTCAAGACAAGCCCGGAGAAAATGACAGGAATGCTTGAGCACCTTCGTAGGACTGCCGATGATCTGGGCCTGCCGTTTGCCGTCAGGACGAAGACATTCAATAGCAGACTCGCACAGGAATTGGGTCTCTGGGCGATCGACAAGGGTAAAGGAGATGCCTTCCATATAGCAGCATTTAAGGCATATTTTGCCGGTGGCCTGAACCTTGCGAAGCGTCCGGTTCTTATTGATCTAGCCCGAATTGTCGGTCTGCCAGTTGAAGAGGCGGAGGAGACTCTCTCTAATCGAACCTATGCGGGAAAAGTGGACAAGGACTGGGTGGATTCGAAATTTAAGGGTATAACCGCGGTTCCCACCTTTGTTATGGGTCAGCATAAACTGGTCGGGGCGCAGAACTTTGAGAGCTTGGCCGATTTGGTAACCCTGTATGGTGCAGCCCGAAAAAAAGAATAAACTTGTTTATATGAAAGATCCCTTTAACTACCTGAAAATACAGACTGCGAAAACATTATGCGACATTTGAATTTTCCTGCAAAATAATGACTTTCATGCTTTGTTGTTCCCGCTTGCGGGGATGGGGGTTAGTGGAAATTGCAAAATCACCTACCCTGTAGATGTAGATTCATCAGAAAATTGCCATAGTAATCAGAAAAAAGTACAGCCTCTGAAAAGCCCATAGGCGTAGCCAAAGGAATTTTGCAAAACAAGGGGGCCAAGTCCGTGTGTTGTTTTCATGACCAAAGAAAGAGGAGAGGACCAGATCACCTGCTGGCATGGGTAGTGCCTGGGCTTCTTGAAATTCTCGGACTGATTTTTTAGAGGTTAAAATACTAGCCCAAGGCTGCAAAAAAATGGACTCGACCATGCATTTGATGGACACCCTTACCTTCCAGGGATTCGTATCTTAGGTTTTATATCTGCTTCGCTCATTAGTCTGGTATGTTATTTCTGGTTGTATCGGCAGGAGAAGATTTACATGAGTCTTGAGGCAGCTTGGAGGGAAGCGAAAAAAGCCCAATCAGACCTCCGTATGAATGAAGAGTTCCTCAATACGGTAATCGATAACATACCGGCAATGATTTTCATCAAAGATGCCACAGAACTTCGGTTTGTGCGACTCAACAAAACAGGAGCTGAACTATTAGGATATCCGGCCTCGGATTTCATAGGCAAGAATGATTTTGATTTCTTCCCTGCATCAGAGGCAAAATCATTCACCGACACTGACAGGAATGTATTGGCTAAAGGCATACTTGTCGAAATTCCGGAAGAACCAATTCAGACAAAAACCCAGGACAAAAAGATTCTCCATACCCGCAAAATCCCTATCTTTGACCAGCAGGGTCATCCTCTGTACCTTCTTGGGATATCTGAAGACATCACCGAACAGATCGCTGCCAAAGAAGAAAAGGAACACTTGGGAAAACTCCTGCAGCAGGCCCAGAAGCTGGAGACCATCGGCAAAATGGCTGCAGGGGTCGCTCACGACCTCAATAATATTCTCTCAGGCATTATCAATTATCCTGAACTCTTGCTTCTGAATATTCCTGCAGACAGCCCCCTGAAAAAACCCCTGGAGAACATTCGTGAGTCCGGAAAAAGGGCGGCAAATGTAGTGGCCGATCTACTGACTATTGCGCGGGGTGTTGCCGCAGTTAAAGAAAAAACGAATTTAACGCATTTGGTGGAAGAATACTTGCGATCTCCTGAACATTTAAATCTTCTTGCATCTTCGCCAAGGGTTACTTGTACGGTTGAACTCAATCCCAATCTCTGGACTGTTTTTTGTACTCCCGGCCATATCAGGAAATGTCTGATGAATCTCATCAACAACGCTGCCGAGGCCTTTGACTCGGATAACGGCGGGGAGATAGTTATTTCTGCCAGAAATGAGAAACTGCGACAGATAATCCCTGGATTTCCCGATATCAAACTTGGGAAATATGTCATTCTCTCCGTGAGGGACAACGGTAAAGGGATAATCTTAAGTGATATTGTACATATTTTTGAACCCTTTTATACAAAAAAGGCTATGGGGCGGAGCGGTACCGGCCTCGGGCTCACCGTTGTGTGGAACACGATTAAAGACCACCAGGGTGCAGTCACCGTTGAAAGCATCTCAGGGAAAGGAAC
>TBL_comb47_HYPODRAFT_10004459_pt1 | contig 16075 bp, 11 predicted proteins | sample TroBogypolimnion_40_FD_10682 | JGI IMG/M metagenome (IMG submission 10682)
CAAGGCCCGTACACAAGCCACCCTCTGGCAAGCCATCGCTGACGCTTTGGCGGCAGTCACGCCGGAGGACGCGCAGGGTTGGTTTGCTTCATGCGGCTATAGTATTTATTAATATGCTCTAGGGTAGCAAGCGCGAAAGCCGTTGCGCGTGGGTTGCGATCAGCCGAGGTTCGGGCCGGTGGAGGCTTTGAGGAGGGCGTCGAGGGCGGCGGGGGTGAGGAGATTTTTTTCGAGCACGAGGTCGCGCAGGTTCTTGCCGGTGGCGCGCGCTTCCTTGACGAGTTGGGAGACGCGGTCATAGCCGAGGGTGGGGTTGAGGATCGTCGGCAGGCCGAGGCTGGCTTCGAAGTGGCGCTGGCAGACGGCGGCGTTGGCGGCGATGCCGGCGATGCACTTCTGCGCGAGCATCGTGCAAGTGCGATCAAATATTTTCAGCGCGGCGATGAGGTTGGCGCCGATGACGGGCATGTGCGTATTCAGTTCCATCTGGCCGGCGGCGCAGGCGAGCTGGGCCGTGTGGTCGTGGCCCATGAGCTGGAGGCACGCCATGTTCGCGGCTTCGCAGATGCTGGGGTTGATCTTGCCGGGCATGATTGAGGAGCCGGGCTCGACGGCGGGCAGGGTGACTTCGTTGAAGCCGGTGTTCGGCCCGGAGGCGAGCAGGCGCAGGTCGTTGCAAATCTTGTTCATGTCGGTGGCGGCGCAGCGCAGCGCGGCGGAGTAGGCGGCGAGGTCGGTGAGGAACTGCGTGGCTTCGAGTCCATCCTCGGCGGCGCGCCACGGCTGCTGCGTGAGCGCGGAGAGCTCGCGGATGATCGCGGCGCGGAAGCCGCGCGGCGTATTGACGCCGGTGCCGACCGCGTTGCCGCCGATGCCGAGCTCCAGCAAAAAGCCGCACGCGGTTTGCAGACGCAAAACATCTTTTTCGAGCGCGCGCGCCCACGCGGCAAATTCCTGGCCGAGCGTCACCGGCACGGCGTCCTGCAGATGCGTACGCCCGCTCTTGAGCACGTCGGCGAACTCGCGCGCCTTCGCGCGGAGCGCCGTGGCGAGCGCGCCGAGGCTGGCGAGCGCGGGCGCGTGTAGCGCTACGCATGCGAGCTTGATGGAGGAGGGGAAAACGTTGTTGGTGGACTCGCCCTTGTTCACGTCGTCATTCGGATGGACGCCGCCGCGGTCGCCGCGTTTCCGGCCGAGCGCCTCGTTGGCGAGATTGGCGAGCACCTCGTTGACGTTCATGTTCGTCGAGGTGCCGGAGCCTGCTTGGAAAATATCGATCGGGAATTGATCGTCGAGTCCGCCCGCGAGAACCTGCTGGCACGCGGCGACGATGGCGGCGGTTTTTTCCGCGGAGAGCAGACCGAGCGACTGGTTGGCGAGGGCGCAGGCCCACTTGAGCTGGACGATGCCGCGGATGATGTCGCGTGGGACGGGCGCGCCGGCGACGTTGAAATTCTGGAGCGAGCGCACCGTATGCACGCCGTACCACGCGGCCTCCGGCACCTGTACCTCGCCCAAGGAATCTTTTTCGGTTCTCATCAGCGGTCTCCCTCAATCGTTGAAATGCGGGACGCGGCGCGCGGCTTTTTTCTCCGAGTGCTGGCGCTTGTCGTTGAGCACGTTCGCGCGCTGGCGGCGCGAGCGGCGGCGTTTCTGCCGGCGGATTTTTTCCATCGCCTGCTGCTTCACGCTCGCCACGCCGCGCAGCTTGGCTTCGAGCTGGTCGCAGAGTTCGCGGCGCGCGAGAAAACGGTTCAGCGCCTGCGAGCGCTCCCACTGGCATTTGACTTCGAGCCCGCTCGGCTTGTGCCGCAGCCAGACGCAGGACGAAGTTTTATTCACCTTCTGCCCGCCCGACCCGCTGCCCTTGACGAAGCGTTCCTCGAGGTCGGCCTCGCGGATACCGAGGCGCGCCATGCGCTCGAGCAACGCCTGCGACTTGTCTGTGGTGACTCCGAATTGCAACATGGCGGCAGGATAGCGGCGGGCCGCGGAAATGCCAACCGTCCAGTTGTCGCGCAGTTTTGTTTTGATTTTCCGCAGAAGGCCGCTACTCTCTCCGCCCGCCGGTGGATGTAGCTCAGTTTGGCAGAGCACCAGGTTGTGGCCCTGGCTGTCGCGGGTTCAAATCCCGTCATCCACCCCAGTTTCTTATCCCCCCTGTTTCCCTTCCATTCACGACGCTCGCTATATCCCGACGCAGTGCTGCGCGAAGCCGGAGCCCGCCAGCCCCGCGACCCCATCGAACAAAGCGAGAAAAACAGCCACGGATGAACACGGAGCGCACGGATTTTTCGGAGGGAGAAATGAGGAACGCAGGAAAACAGGAAGACCGGAAACTGTCACCGCCAAGACGCGAAGAACGCCAAGGCCAGCCCATCACGCTCCAGCGTGGAGGGCGCAGTGTCACTGCGCCAGGAGGCACAGAGCGTTTGGCGCAGCGGCACGCGTCCTGCGGCCAAAGCGTGCCGCGTCGTGACCTCAGGCAACACGATGGATACCGCCCGGCGGCGCGGCGCGCCGCCCTCCAACACGGCGCGGCGCGCAACGAAAGCAGGTTATAGAAGTGCAACGCTGACGCTTTATCATCAGCCTATGTAAAACATGATAGTGAGTCGTGCTTTCCTGATCCGCTCTCCGCAACCGGTGTCATGCGTGAAAGCGGTGGTTATTTTCCGCTTCTGATTGGGTGGGGTGCGCGGGGCTGGCTTGCCCCGGCGTAGCGCCGCGCGAAGTTGGGAAGACCCCGCCCACAGCGGCATACTTCTGCAACCGCCGCGCGTGAGTGCCGCCCCTCATTTTTGACGCAATTCCAAGGATTGGAAACGGAACACCTCGTTTTTTCCAAGCATTGGAAAAGTTAAGCGCGAAAGTTTCCAAGGCTTGGAAACCTGGCAGGCGGCGCGGCGATGCGGGCGCGGGTTCGTCAGAGCGTTTCGAGGTTCAGCATCTTCTCGTCGAGCTTCTCGGTCGCTTTTTGGATGGCGTTGAGGAAGCGGCCGCCCATCGCGCCATCAATGACGCGGTGATCGAACGAGAAGCTCAAGTAGAGGCGGTCGCGGATGACGATCTGGTCATCAATCACCACGGCCTGCTTGACCACCGCGCCCATGCCGAGGATCGCGACCTGCGGCTGGTTGATGATCGGGGTGCCGATGATGCTACCGAACGCGCCGAAGTTGGAGATGGTGAACGTGCCGCTTTCGACATCGGCGCGCGTCAGTTCGCGGGCGCGGGCGCAGGCGATCAGCCGATCCAGATCCTGCGAAATTTCCGGGAACGTTTTCTGGTCGGCGTGCTGGACGACCGGTACGACGAGGCTTTCGTCCGGCAGCGCGACGGCGCAGCCGATGTTGATGTCCTTGCGCAAAATCAAACTCGCGCCGGCGACGGAGGCGTTGATCGTCGGGTAGTCGCGCAGCACGCGCGAGGTGACGAACGTCATCAGGCCGGTGTAGGTGAGCTTCGCCTTGAAGCGCTGCTCGAACTCGTCCTTGATGCGATTGCGCAAGCCGACGAGATGCGAGACATCCACCAGGTGCACCATCGTGACGTGCGCGCTGGTGTGGATGCTCTGGACCATATGGTCGGCGATCGTACGGCGGATGCTCGTCATTGGCACGACTTTGCCGAGCGCGGAGAGATCCTCCGCCGCGGGCACCCCATTGTGCAGTTCGGCCTGCACGGAGCTGGCGCCGACGGGGCGGCGCGCGAGGTATTGCAGCAGATCGCTCTTCGTCACGCGCCGGTCGCGGCCGGTGCCGCGGATGCCTTGCAGCTCGCCGAGCGTGACGCCGTTGAGCATCGCCAACCGCATGACGAAAGGCGAATAGCGGTCGCGATTGATTTCCGGCAGCTCGTGCTGGATGCGGAATTGCGTATTGCTGGAAACGGTGACGGCGTCGCCGGTCGGCACGGCGGCGTGCGGTTTCTCGGCGGGCTCGTCGGCGCCCTCGACCTCGATATAGCCGATGATCTCGCCGGCGGCGGCGGTCTCGCCATCGCGCTTGAGGCAGGTGACGAGCTGGCCCGTCGCGGCGCACTCGACCTCGACGTTCGTCTTGTCGGTCTCGATCTCCATGAGCACGTCATCGGTCTGGACGGCGTCGCCGACTTTTTTCTTCCAGGCGACGATCGTGCCCTCGGCCACGCTCTGGCCCATCTGCGGCATCAAAATGGGTACGCGTTTTTTCATGACGGCTCCTCAATGTTCGAGCAACTCGAGCAACGCGTCGCGGATTTTTTCGGCGTTGGGGCGATAAGCTTTTTCCAATTCGGGCGAGAAAGGTACGGGGCAGTCCGGCGCGGTCAACCGCCAGATGGGCGCATCGAGGAGATGGAACGCGCGCTCGGCGACGAGCGCGGCGATCTCCGCGCCGAAGCCGCCGGTGTGCCAACCTTCGTGGACGATCAGCACGCGGTTCGTCGCGGCGACCGCGGCGAGAATGGAATCGGTGTCGAGCGGCTTGAGCGTACGCAGGTCGAGCACCATCACCTCGCCGCCATCCTCGGCGTGGACGAGTTCCGCGGCGCGGATGGCCTCGTGCACCATCGCGCCGTAGGTCAGCACGACCGCGTCGGAGCCCGGCCGGCAGACGCGCGCCGCGCCGAGCGCCGAGGGCGCCCACGCCGTCGGCAGCCATTCCTTGACGTGGCGATAGAGATATTTGTTTTCCAGAAAGACAACCGGATTCGGATCGAGCGCCGACGCCATCAGCAACGCGCGCGCATCGGCGGGGAACGAGGGATAGACGACTTTGATGCCGGGCATGTGGCAAAAGAACGCTTCGAGATCTTCGGAGTGGAACGGGCCGCCCGCGAAACCACCGCCGCACGGCGCGCGCACGACGAGCGGCGCGGCGACGCCGGTGCGATAGTGCAGCGTGCCCGCATTGTTCAGGAGCTGGTGCAACGCGGTCGTCGCGAAATCGGAGAACTGCATCTCGACGACCGGACGCAGGCCCATCGTCGCCATGCCGAGCGCGGCACCGAGGATCGCGGACTCGCTGATCGGCGTATCGAACACGCGGTCGGCGCCAAATTCTTTTTGCAGACCGGCGGTCACCTTGAACGCGCCGCCAAACGCGCCGATGTCCTGCCCGAACATCACCACGTCGGCGTGCTCGCGCAACAGCCGTTGCAGCGCCTGCCGGATCGCTTCGAGGAAAGTAGTTTCAGCCGGTGGCATAAACTCCTTCCATCAGCGTCGCCGGATTCGGCAGCGGATCGGAGAGCGCCTGCTGATAGGCCTCGCCGACTTCGGCTTGCACGGCCACATCGAGCGCGTCGAGTTCCGCCGCGGTCGCGAGTTTGGCGGCGAGCATCTTTTCGCGCGCGACCACAATGGGACAGCGCTTGGCCCACGCCGCGAGCAGCTCGCGCGGCACATAGCTGCCGTCATCGTGCTCGCCGTGCCCGCGCATCCGCATCGTCTCGCACACAAGCAGCACCGCGCGCGGCTTCACGCGGATATCCGCGACCAGCGCGCCGACCTGCGCGGCGAGCCCGAGCACGTCGTTGCCATCGGCCGCGATGCCCTCGATGCCATAGCCCGCCGCGCGATCCACCAGACTCGTGCAGCGGAACTGGTGCACGTTCGGTGTCGAGTAGGCGAATTGATTGTTCTCCACCACGAAGATCACGGGCACATCGAACACCGCAGCGAAATTTATCGCTTCGTGGAAATCGCCCGTGCTCGTGCCGCCATCGCCGATATAGGCGAAGCCGACGGCGGGCCGGCCCAGCCGCCGCCGCGCCATCACGCCGCCGGTGATCACCGGCAGCATCGCGCCGAGGTGGGAGATGAAAGCGAAGACGCCGCGATGGAGTTCGCCGTAATGGATGTTGCCATCGCGCCCGCGCGTCGGGCCTTGGGCGCGTCCGAGGAACTGGCGGAAGATGTCGCGCGGTGTCGTGCCGCGGCCGAGGTGGACCGTCATGTCGCGGATGCACGGCGCGAAGAGATCGTCGGCGGTGGAGACGGCCGTCGTCGCCGTGCCGATGGCCTCTTGCCCGAAGCCGCAATAGACGCCGCCGAAGATGCTGCCCTGATGATAGAGCCGGATCAGGCGCTCCTCGATGCGCCGCGCCAGCAGCATCCCGCGCAACAGCGCCAGCGCCGCATCCTTCGATATGTCCTTCTGCGGATTCATGTGCCGCGGGAGAGTAAGCCAGCGCCCCCCTGCGCGGCAAGCCTGCGCCGCGCCGTGGTCAGAGAGTGGCACGGGCGTCCCGCCCGTGACGGACGTAGCACGGGCCGGAGGCCCCGTGCCACGTGGGAGTGCAAAATCAAAACGCAGGCCGGGCGTGGGCCCGGCCTGCGTACTATGCGCGAAAAGAAAAGGTTCGCGCTGAGCTTTCGTGAGTGACAGAGAATTATTTCGCCGCAGGAGCCTTGCGTTCCTGTTCGATTTCCGCGGCCACCTGGCGGCCGATCTTTTCGCCCCATTCGCGACCGACGAGCATGCTCTCCTGCATGATCTTCGGCAATGTGGACATGACCTTCTGTCCGACGGGACTCTTATAGAAAGCGTTCACGGCCTTGAGGTCTTCCAGCGTGTAATATTTGTCGTAGAGCGGAATCAGTTTTTCGAGCAGCTCGTGCATGTCCATCTTGCTGGCCATCTTGGTCCAGAAGGCCTCGGGCAAATCGGTCGCCCGGCCCCGCAGGCTCGTGAGCATCTGCAGTTTCATCTGGTCCATCAGCTTTTCCATGCCCGTGAGTTGCAGCATGGTGGTGATCTCCTGGCGTTTCTCCGGCGTGATGGTGCTCTGCGCCATGGCGCTGCACGAAAGCATTCCGACGACTGCCAGCAAGAGTAACTTCTTCATGTCATACCGTCCTTGGTTGGATTCGATTTTGTCCTGCGCTCTGACTTCGCCCGGCCACCAAGCCGCGCAAAGCGGGCGCAGATTAGGTTTCCATCTTCACACCGTCAAGCGCAGAGCGACGCTCAACCGCGCAGGCAATCACCGCTTGTTCCGCGTCAACAATCGAGCGCCTCAAGGCTGCGCGGCGGTTTCGATGTGCTCCGTGCTGACCACGAGGCCGTGTTCGTCGGTGATGTTGAAATAATGCACGGTCGCTCCGGAGGGAATGGTCGCGGTGATTTTCTTTTTCGCGGCGTCGAGGGCGGCGGGAATCGTTTCCCATTTGCGCTCTTTCCAGTTGCCGCTGGCGAGCGTGTAGTTGAGTTCGGCTTTGACGATCTTGCCGGGAGATTCGAACGTGGCCCAGTCGCGGCCTTGCGCGGTGATGCGGGGCAGGGCGGGACCGCCGTTCAAGATGTGTTCGGCGAAGGCGCGGATTTCTTCCGGGTTCTCGCCGGGGCCGCCGTGTCCGTGCGGCATGCGGACGCGCGTGCAAAGCGTGCGAGGGCCGGGCGGGAGGCGATAGGATTTTTGCAGCGAGTCCATCGGATAGGCAAAGTCGTTGCTGCCATCCACCCAGAGGAACGGCATCTTCGCGCGCGGCAAATAGCGCGAGGGATCCCAGCGCCGCAGCCAGTCGGCGGCTTTCGCCGGTCCCATCTTTTTGAACTCCGGCAGCCAGACGGAATTATCGCCGAGGAAACCGCAGCCATACACCGGAACGGCAAAACGGAAACGCTCATCGAGCCCGGCCACGATGCACGTCAGATAACCGCCCCACGAAATACCGGTGACGCCGATGCGCGTCGCGTCCACCTCCGGCTCCGCGCGCAGGAGCGAGTGCGCGAGGATCGCCGCGCTGACCGCGTGGAACGTCCACTGATTTTCGATCGCGTCTTCCATCTGCTGGAAACCGCCCCAGCCGGGCGGGCCGCCGCGGTCGTGACGCGGCCGTTTGCCATGCGCGCCGCCGGGGACACAGCCGCACGTATCCATCGCGATGGCCGCATAGCCGCGGCTGTTCCAGAGTTCCACCCACTTGACAAACGCCGTGCCACCGCCGCCGTGGATCAACACCATGCCGGGCACCTTGACGCCGGGTTTGTGTTCCGGGATACCGATATACGCAAAGACGCGCGTCGTTTGGCCGGACCACGTGGGCGCATCGAAGAAAACCGCGCGCAGCTTGTTCGTAGCAAAACCTTCCGCCGGCTCTGCGCGCGGTGCCTGCATCAGTCGCGGCAGATTCCAAGGGATTTCTTCCGCCGCGCGCGCGGTGGCGAACAACAACAGGGACGACAGCCCACAGATCAACATCTTCTTCATACAGTTCTCCGAGGTTTGGTGCTTGCTCAAGGCCCGTTTTCACGCGCGCATTGTCCCGAGGCAGTGCGCAGATGCAAGCTTTTCCAAGCCTTGGAAAAAGTCGCGTGCGCCTTTTCCAATGCTTGGAAAAGCGTACCGCCGCCGGCGCGCGTGGCGCACGTTTCCATAAACAAACTGTAATGAAATCGCGCGTGCGGCTGTCATCGGTATGATGTTTACTAAGGGCCAGCGAAAGGGACGAAATGATGAAGACAAAACTCATGGCGGTCGTGGGCGCGCTGGCGCTCGGCGGCGCGGCGCTCGCGCAGGCGCAGCAGCAGGGCATGGCGCTGATTCCGGCGGGCTCGTTCGAGATGGGCGATCATTTTGGTTTTGTGGATCCCAAACACGACAGCGACGAGATTCCGATTCACACTGTACGCCTCGATGCTTTTCAGATCGGCATCTACGACGTGACGACGAAACAATACGTCGAGTTCCTCAACGCCGCGCTGGCGCAGCGGCTGATCGAGGTGCGCAAGGACGGCGTCTTCCTCTCCGGCGGCAACGATCTGCTGTGCGACACGCGCACTTCGTCGCCGTCGAGCGAGGTCGCTTTCGACGGAGCGAAATTCTCCGTGCTCGATAAAAAAGAAAAGCATCCGATGGTCTGCGTGCGCTGGCACGGCGCGGCGGTCTATTGCAACTGGATGAGCGCGCAGCAAAAATTGCCGCTCTGTTATGACACAAAAACGTGGGACTGCGATTTCAACAAGAGCGGCTATCGCCTGCCGACGGAGCCCGAGTGGGAGTGGGCCGCGCGCGGCGGGGCGACGCATCCGTATTTCAATTATCCGTGGGGCAACGACGCCGATCCGAAAAAAGCCAATGTGCCGGAATCCGATAATCCCTTTCGTGACGTGCCGCGTCCCAACGCGCCGCCGCCGGGTTATCACGCCGCGAAGGGACCGCCGGGGCAGGCGTGGCGCATCGGCGCGTTGCCGCTGACGACGCCGGTCGGCTTCTTCAACGGCAAGCTGCAACGCAAAGCGGACTTCAACTGGCCGGGCGATGCGGAAACTTTCCAGACCGCGAACGGCGCGAACGGTTACGGACTCTACGACATGGCCGGCAACGTCTGGCAGTGGTGCACCGAGTGGTACGAAAATCATTACTACGCCTATTCACCGGGCGAAAATCCGCCCGGCCCGGCGAGCGGCAGCGTGCTGCAGGATGGAAAAATGTATCGCTGCATGAGAGGCGGCAGCTGGTTCAACGGCGAGTTCGGACACAGCCGCGTCTCGAATCGCGATCCATCCTATTATCGCGGTCCCGATCCCGTCACCGGCTTGAGCGATGCGCAAGGCCCGTGGTTCCACATCGGCTTCCGCGTCGTGCTGCCGCTCAACGCCGAGAGCCGGCCGGTCATCAAGCCAACGCCGGTGCAGCAAATCCGCGGTCAGGGTGGACAGCAAGGTGGCGGCGGTGAGCGCCGTCAGCGCCCCGGCGGTGGACAGGAAGTTGCGCCCGCCCAAGGCGGCGGCAACGAACGTCCGCCGCAGCGCGAAGGACAAGGCGGCGGTCGCGGGCGACGCCTGGTGCCGCCGCAAATCCTCGAGCAACTCAACCTGACCGATGACCAGCAGAAGCAGCTCGCGGATTTGGAGAGCGAAGCGCAGTCGAAGCTCGCGCAGATTCTTTCGCCGCAGCAGCTCCAGCAGTTGCAGCAGATGCGTCCGCCGCAACGTCAGGGCGGCGGCGGTGGCAACGGCGGACAAAACAGCGGTGGCGGAAACCGGCAGAACCGCCAGCGCCCGCAGAGCGAGTGAAATTTTCCGAGGAGAACAACAGCATGAAAAAATCATTTCTAATTCTCGCACTGATGTTCGTCACTGCCGCCGTCGCCAGCTACGCACAGGACGCTGGCGGTCCGCCGCGCGAGGGACAAGGCGGCGGCGGGCGCGGTGGCCCGCGCGGCCTGCGCCTGCTCCCGCCACGCGCGCAGGAACAACTGAACCTGACCGACGAGCAACAACAAAAGATCACCGCGCTCGAAGCGGAGTTGAAAACGAAGTTCGAGAAAATCCTGACGCCGGAACAGCTGCAAAAAATGCAACAACAGAGCCCGCAGCCCCGGCAGGACAGCCGCGACGGCGGTAATCTGCGTAGCGACAATCCGCCGCCGCGCGAGCGTGCGCAGGAACCAAGCGCCAACGAGCGGCCGCAGCGCGCCGAACCGATGCAAGTCAGCAACGTTGAATTCCCCAGCAAACCCAAAAATGGTTTCGTGCTCCGCAGTTCCGCGATGAGCGATGGCGGCGCGATTCCGAAAGAATTTACCGGCGATGGCGAGAGCATCTCGCCGCCGCTCGAGTGGGCCGGCGCGCCCGCCGGCACGACCAGCTACGCGCTCATCATGCATCACACCGATGCGCGCGGTGACAACATCAGTTACTGGGTGCTCTACAACATCCCGGCGAGCGTCCAGAGCTTGCCGAAGAACGTGAAGAACATCGGCACGCTTGGCCTGAGCAGCCGCGCGCGTCGGCCGATCTACACCCCGCCCCACTCCGCCGGACCGGGCACGCGCACCTATGTCTTCACGCTCTACGCGCTCTCCGCGCCGCCGCAGCTCGCCGCGTCGCCCGACGGCGTCAGCCACGCGGCGCTCATCGCCGCGATGCAGAACAAGATTCTTGCCAGCGCCGACTTGAGCGTCACCTACACGCGCTACACTGTCGCAAATGCGAGCGTGGGGCAGAGCGAACAGCCGCAGCAGCGCGACAGCGAGCGTCCGCGACGCGAGATGAGTCAGACAAGTGGACAGAATTCCGATCAGAGCGGCGGACAGCAGCGGCAGCGCCGCGTCAGTCAGCAGGACGGCCCGCAGAATTCCGAGCAGCAGAGCGAGCGTCCGCAACGCGACGGGAATCGTCAGGGCGATGGTCAAAGCGGTCAGCGCGATGGCGAACGTCGTCCCGGTGGTGGCGGACGCGTTACGGAAAACAACAAGACGCCGGCCTCGCCGAATCCCGGCCAGACCGTCGGCGTTTTCCTCAACACGCCGCAAGCGTGTCCCGGCTACACGCTGCTCGCGCCGAAGCACAACACGAACATCTACCTGATCGCGAACAGCGGCCAGATCGTGCATCAGTGGCACAGCCAGTTTTATCCGGGCCAATCGGTCTATCTGAAACCCAACGGCAACCTGCTCCACTGCTGCCAGGTTCGCAACCGCAGCTTCACCGGTGGCGGCGAAGGCGGGCGCATCGAGGAGTTCGACTGGGACGGCAAGCTCATCTGGGAGTTCTGGTATTCGAGCGACACGGCGCAGCAGCATCACGACATCGCGCCTATGCCCAACGGCAACATCCTGATGCTCGTCGTCGAAAAGAAAACCGCCGCCGACTGCCTCGCCGCCGGTTGGCCCGCGGACATGATGAACAGTCGCGAACTCTATCCAGAGGCCGTCGTCGAGATTCAGCCGATCTATCCCAACGGCGGCAAGATCGTCTGGCAATGGAGCGTGTGGGATCACATGATCCAGAACTACGACCGCAGCAAACCCAACTACGGCGATCCCGCGGCGCATCCCGAACTCATCTACATGCGCGGCGGTCCCGGTGGCCGCGGCCCGACCGCGTTTTGGAATCACGCGAACTCCATCAACTACAACCCCAAGCTCGACCAGATCACCATCAGCGCGCGCGGCAACAGCGAGATCTGGTTCCTCGATCACAGCACCTCCACCGCGCAGGCCGCGGGCCACACCGGCGGCAAGCACGGCAAGGGCGGCGACCTGATTTATCGCTGGGGCAATCCTTCCGCCTATCTGCGCGGCAACGAGCGCGACGCGCAGCTCAACCAGCAGCACGACGGCGAATGGATTCCCGAGGGCTATCCCGGCGCGGGCCACGTCACGATCTTCAACAACGGCTACAACCGCGGCTACACCAGCATCGAAGAAATCGTTCCGCCGCTCGACGCGAACGGCCATTACATCCTCGAAGCGGGCAAAGCCTTTGGTCCCGACAAACCCGTCTGGCACTACGAGGCGAAGAACCGCACCGACTTTTTCTCCTCCGAAATTTCCGGCGCGCATCGTCTGCCCAACGGCAACACGCTCATCTGCGCCGGCGTCATCGGCCACCTCTTTGAAGTCACGCCGGCTGGCGAGATGGTCTGGCAGTTCGTCAATCCCGCTGTCCGCGGCGGCACGCTCGCGCAAGGCGAGGTTCCCGGCAAAGACGTGCGCGGCCATCTCTTCAACGCCGTCTTCAAGGCGCACCGCTACGCGCCCGATTATCCCGGGCTCAAGGGCCGCGACCTCACGCCGAAGGGCGTGATCGAATTGCCCGCCGATCAAAAAGGCAAGACCGGTCTCGATCAGGCCGACGCCCAACCCGGCGAGCGCCCGCCCGAAGTCGGCTTCCCGAATCCGAATGGCGGCGGCGATGACCGTGGACAAGTCCAGCGCCGCCAGCGTCCTGACGAACAGGGCAGCGATACTCAAGGACAACCGCAAGTCCAGCGCCGTCGAGGAGGGAATCGTCGCGGAGGAAACGACCAAGGCAATCAACCGCCGCCTCCTCCGCCGCCGCCCGAACAATAAATCGGTTGTGTCGGTGCGGTGACGTCCAACTACGTATATTCGCTGCACTCGAATCCTGCGGACACGCGACACGATGGTTGACTCACGCCGTCTAGGGGCCTACAAGTCCCGCGTTCCAATCGGTGTGTGAATTATGCTGAAGCAGCGAAACGCTTTTACCTTGATCGAACTGTTGGTGGTCATCGGGATCATCGCCATCCTGCTGGCGTTGCTGATGCCGACGATCAGCGGGATGAAAGAGCAGGCGATGCGTGTGGTGTGCGTCTCGAACCAGCGGCAGTTGGGTTTGGGGCTCTTGATGTATGCGAAAGAAAATGACAACAAGACACCCATTTCCTTCCCCGGCATCTCGCCTGATCCGTGGACCAACCAGACGTGGCGCGAAAGCATTTTCCCTTATGTGGGCGACAAGCGCGTCTATCTCTGTCCGCTGCTTTCCATCAAAAAACTGCAAGGCCACTCCTACGCGAACTATGGCATCAATGCCTACATCGGCGAACGGGGTGCATTAAAGCGCACACCCACCCAGTATATCTACATATCAACGGTACAACAGCCGGCCCAGACGATTTCGATCGGAGAGAATGGTCAAGGCGACTGGGTCAGCGAACCGGCCAATGGGTTGTTCAATCTGGCCGATGGCGGCAGCATTTTCTGCGAGCACGCCGGTGGTGCCGTGATGGCTTTCCTGGATGGTCACTCATCGTGGCTCTCCACCAACGATCTTTCGCCAACGCTTGGTATCTTTATAAGGTGGAGAAAAACCTGCCGTAACAGACAGGCGCATGGGTCGCGAGTGCGATACAAAGGCGATTTTTTTCTGCGCCGTTGACAAGCGCGGCGGTGAATGGTTTTAATACACGCCGTTTTGCGGAGCACGCGTTGAGCATCAATCCGAACAAGATCGAGTTGGAAGTCGAAGCCGGGCCCGAGCGCGGACGGAAGTATTGCGTCGAGCAGGCGGGCGCGCGCATCGGCCGCGATCCGACCAACGATTTCGTCGTCAACGATCCCTCTCTCTCCCGTTTCCACTGCCGCATCTATCTCGCCGGCGATGGCCAGGCGCGCGTCGCCGATCTCGGCAGCACGAACACCACGGAAGTGAACGGTTCGCCGATCACCGACGTGGCCTTGATGCCGGGCGACAAGATTGTAATTGGCGATACGACGTTGCGCGTGATGGGTTCCGCTCCGCGTGCCTCGGCGGTCATCACCTCGGATGCGCCCACGGCCGCCGGCACACCGCCGCCGCTCACCGCCGCTCCGGTGGCCGCTGCGCCTGCCGCCGCGGCGCCAAGTGGTTCCGCGACGCCGGAAGTGCCCGACCTGTTCAGCAAGAACACCGCCGTCGCCGATGCCGCCGTACGCAAGCATGTTTCCAAAACGCTCTGGTTTGTCTTGGGCCTGGCGTTGGTGGCGATCATCGTGGTGTCGCTGCTCAAGCTCGGCGTCTTCGACCTGAACCGCCGCAACGTACTCAAGGGCGCGGCGCTCTCTCCGCTGGAACTTCAGTACGAAAAAGTGGACGCGACGAGTTCGAACATCTTCCGGTTCGAACTGCAACTGATCGGCAGCAACCTGAGCGCGCGCGTGGATAACCTCGCCGATGCGCGCCACTCGGCCAAAGAGAAGAAGCTGGACGTGAGCACGCTGGGCAAGCTCATCTCGCAACTGGAAAACTCGGGTTTCTTTGCGCTCGACAACGAATACAAGGGCGTGCAGACGGATATTCTGGATTCGCATGACCTGACGATCACGATGGGCCCGCGCACCAAGCGCGTGAGCGTGGTCAACCGCGTGATGCCGGAAGCCTTCAAGAAGGCGTGCGACATCGTCGAGACCTTCGGCCTGAATACGCTTTCCATGCTGGTGATTTCCGTGCCGCCGGCGCAATTGATCGAGATGGCGCGCGACGCGATGTTGCAAGGCAAGAAGAATTACGACGAGAAGGAAGTCAACTTCGGCAATCTCTACAAGGCGATGAAATCGTTCGAGGCCGCCGATACGCTGCTGGAGACGATTGATCCCAAGCCGGATTTCTATCCCGACATTCTGGCCGGGCGCACGGACACCAAGAAGCAGTTGCAAGAGCGTTATGACGACCGCGCCTTCCGCGCCGAGAAGTCCATCAAGATCGGCGACTGGCAGGAAGCCAGCAAGAATTTGCGGGTCATCCTCGAATCCATTCCCGAGCGCGAAGACGATCGCTATAAACAGGCGCAAATCAAACTGCTCGATGTCGAGCGCCACCTGAAGCCCAACCGATGAGCACGCGCACACAACATCATAATGGTGGCTGGCTGCTGTGGACGGCGATGGCCTTGCTGGCCGCGGTCGGCGGCGCGCGCGGCTTCGGTAGCGATGGCGCGCTGCTCCGCGTCACCACGCAGCCCACGGGCGCGCAAATTTTCCTTGATGGTCGTTCGCAGGATCTCGCGCCGCAGACCATCCAGAAGATCGAACCGGGCCAGCACCTGCTCGAAATCCGCAAGGATGGTTTCCAAACGCAACGCCGCTCGGTGGCGCTGATGGACGGCGAAAAGACCACCGCCGATTTCAAGCTCGATGAGCTCAAGGGGCTTGTCATTATCCAGACCATTCCTGCGGGTGCCGAAGTGGATGTGGATGGTACCTTCCGCGGCAAGACGCCGCTGCTGCTGACCGATCTGGCCATCGGCGATCACGCGGTGCAACTGCGCACCGAGGGTTATCAAACGCGCAAGCTCGCGTTGTCGGTCAAGGATCGTATTCCACAAACACTGAAAACCGATCTTACGTCCGATTCCGCCACGCTGAAGGTTTCTTCCGAGCCCGCTGGCGCCACCGTGCTGCTCAACGGCGCGCCGCGCGGCACGACGCCCTGCACGATTGACCGCATCCCGAGCGGCACGGCGGATGTCGAAATCAGTCTCAAGGGCTACGCGAAATATCGCAGCCAGATCGTGCTCAAGGCCGGCGACGTGATTGATGTGCCCGCGCCGCTCGTCGCCGTCCCCGCGGAATTGACGATCCATTCGATCCCCGAGAAGGCGCGCATCTACGTCAACAACCAGTTCCGCGGCGAAGCACCCGTCGTGCTGAAGAATCTGACGCCCGGCGAATATCGCCTGCGCGCCGAGAAGCGCGGCTTCGAAACCGACGCGCGCAACATCACGCTCAAGCCGGAAGACCAGATCACCGAGGAGTTTCGCCTGCAACACAACAGCGGCGGTCTGGTCATCGTCACCGAGCCGGCCGGCGCCAAGGTTTTCGTGGATGACGAGGAAGCCGGCACGACGGAAGCCTCCG
>TBL_comb47_HYPODRAFT_10004460_pt1 | contig 16067 bp, 16 predicted proteins | sample TroBogypolimnion_40_FD_10682 | JGI IMG/M metagenome (IMG submission 10682)
AAGGCGGCCGCCAGTGCCACCACTCCGGCCAAACCCGCCTCGCCCTTCGACCTGAATGTCGAGGTCGGCTCGGACGGCTCGGTCCATGTCATCCCGCCGGCGACCAACACGCCGGCTCATTGATCCGCGGTATTGCGGAAATATTTTCCGTTGCTTTTCATGCCGACCTACGAATACGCCTGTGAAAAATGCGGCCTCGAGTTTGAAGCCGCGCGACCCATGTCCGCCCCGCCGCTGTTGATCTGCCCCAAGGAGGTTTGCGCGCAGAAGAAGTGGGGCCGCGGCAAGGTCAAAAAGCAAATCGGCGCGGGTGCCGGCCTGATCTTCAAAGGCAGCGGCTTTTACATCACCGATTACCGCAGCGAAGGCTACAAAAAATCGGCGAAGACCGACGCCGCGCCCGCCCCGTCCGCCGGCGGCGAGGCCAAGCCGGCTCCGGCCGCACCGGCCCCGGCCAAGCCCGCCACCAAACCGGATAAAAAATGAAACGTCCCGCGGAGCGCAGGCTTATCAGGTCGTCGCCGCGATTTGGCAGCCGGTTGGTTCACGGGTTTTCATTTTTCGTCGCGCTGGTCACGCTCGGGTATATCTCAAGCCTCGCCGTCGCCCAGATTACGCCGCCGGATCAGGATTCCGCGCGGAGCATTTCCGGACAGTTTATCATCAGCCGACCGGCGCAACCTTCCTCACCGGTCTTCCGCCCGCCCGCCGGTCACCCCACCAATTTCGTCCGGCTCGAACCGGCCTTGCTCGCCGTTTCCGCCGAGCGCATCCGGGAGCTGCTCTGGCACGACCTTGACATCAAAGGCCAGTGGCGCGGGCAGATTTATCTCGTGTTGCGGCCGGCGGGATCGGGGGATGAAACTGTCACCGTCACGGCCCAGCATTTCACGAGCGGCTGGAATTACCGGGTGGAACTGCCCGACGTTCTGGCGCCCACCCGTTTCGCCCGGGCGCTGACCGGCGTGCTGCTCTTGGAATATGCCAATCGCAACGCGGCGGACCGGTCAGCCGAAATTCCGGCCTGGCTCACCGACGGCCTGTCGCAGCAGCTGCTCGCGGCCGGTTCGCCGGAATTTTTGCTGTCCGCGCCGGACAAACTGGTGAACGGCCTGCCGGTCACGCGGCTGGAGAAGCTCCAGCACGGTTTGGACCCGCTTGCCGGGGCTCGGCAGGTTTTGAAAAATCATCCGGCGCTGACGTTCGAGGAATTGAGCTGGCCGGCCGGCGCGCAACTGGACGGCGACGACGAAGGCGTGTATCGCGCCAGCGCGCAACTCTTCGTGAGCGAGGTGTTGAAAGTGAAAAACGGCCCGGCGTATCTGCGCGCCATGCTGGAATCGCTGCCGCAATATTACAACTGGCAGGTCGCCTTCCGGTCGGCGTTCCACGGGGATTTTGCGAGCCCGCTGGACCTGGAAAAATGGTGGGCGTTGCGCGTGGTGGACTTTGCCGCCCACGATCCGGGACCGGGCTGGACACTGGCGGTCAGCCGGGCAAAGCTCGACGAAATTTTGCGCGTGCCGGTGCAGGTCCGCACCGCGCCGAACAGCCTTCCGAGCTACACGGACATTTCCCTGCAAGCCGTCATCCGCAATCTGGATCCGGCGCGGCAAAACGTGATTTTGCAGACCAAGCTGCGCGATCTCGATCTCGCCCAGCTCCGTGTCGCCCGGCCCTACGTCGTCTTGATTGCGGAATACCGCCGGGCCATCGGCAGCTATCTGGGCCAGCGTCCGGCCGGGGCGGCCGCCCCGTCCTGGGCGGCGCGCCTGTATCATTCCCTCAGCAGTCCCGGCGCGGCCAGCACGGTGAAAAAACTGGATGCGCTCGACGTCCGGCGGCGCACCATTGAAGCCACCGCGCAGCCGGAACCCTCGCTGCAGCCGAATCTGGCGCCGCTGAAGTTTTAGCTTGAACGCCGGCGGCGGCGGACGGTCAACTTGACAGTGCGCAAAACAAACTTATAGTTCGCATACTTAAATGCAGGCTGAAAACTCATCTGCCAAGGACCACGAGCCACCCGCGGGCGGCTCGTTTGAATCGCTGAAAAAATTCCATTCCGCCGGACGCGGCTTCTGGCACAACGTCGCCGAGGCCGACTGGAACGACTGGCGCTGGCAGCTCAAACACCGCATCACCAACGCCGAGCAACTGCAGCGCCTGATGCCCACGCTCACGCCGGAGGAGTTCGCCGGAGCCAAGCTGGCGAACACCAAGCTTGCGCTCGCCATCACCCCGTATTTCTTCAACCTGATTGATCCGGCGGACGAACATTGCCCCATCCGTTTGCAGGTCATTCCGCGCATCGAGGAAACCCACACCGCGTCGTGGGAGATGAGCGACCCGTGCGGCGAAGATGCGCACTCGCCCGTGCCCGGCCTGGTGCACCGCTATCCCGACCGCGTTTTGTTTCTGGTCACCGACCGTTGCGCCGCGTATTGCCGCTACTGCACGCGCTCGCGGCTCGTGAGCAACGCGACCGGTTACGACTTTCATCCGGAGTTCGACAAGCAGATCGCCTACATCGCCGCGCACCCGGAAATCCGCGACGTGCTGCTCAGCGGCGGCGACCCGCTGCTGTTGAGCGACGAGAAGCTGGAAAACCTGCTGGCCCGGCTGCGTGCGATTCCGCACGTGGAATTTCTCCGCATCGGCTCGCGCATCCCGACATTTTTGCCGCAACGCATCACGCCGGAACTTTGCGCAATGCTGAAACAATTTCATCCGCTGTTCCTGAGCATCCACTCGAATCATCCGCGCGAGCTGACGACCGAAGTGCGCGACGCCGTTGGCCGGCTGGCCGACGCGGGCATTCCCCTCGGCAACCAGAGCGTCCTCCTCAAGCACGTCAACGACGACGCGCTCGTGATGAAGGCGCACCTGCAGAAGCTGCTCATGTGCCGGGTGAAGCCGTATTACATCTACCAGTGCGATCTGATCTCCGGCTCCGCGCATCTGCGCGCCAGCGTGCGCCAGGGCATCGAGATCATGCAGCAGTTGCGCGGCCACACGACCGGCTACGCCGTGCCGCAATTTGTGATCGACGCGCCCGGCGGCGGCGGCAAGGTGCCGGTCAATCCCGAATACGTTTTGAGCCACAACGCCGACCGCGTGGTCATCCGCAATTTCGAGGGGAAAATTTTCGAGTATCCCGAGGCCGCCGACGGCAGACCTTGCAGTCAGCCACCGGAAAGAATTGAAGAGCCGCAGTTGGTTTGAGATGTGTCGCAGCCGACGTGAGGAAGCTCATTTCAATTTCCGTCTTTACATCAGAGCCTCCTACGTCGGCTGCTACGAGGTCAAGGTTGCCAGGTGCCTGCGGCGCGATGTTTACCGGGATTTATAAGCTGCGAAAGTTTTCTTGGCGTCACCGCGTCTTCATGGTTAATCTTCCCGCCGATTCAGAACCAAAGGAACATTTATGGCTACCACTCACACTTGGAAATTCTTTCGCGCGGGCGGCTTTAATCAAGTCGTCATCAGTTCGGGCGCCGACCTCCTGAACCTCGACCAGCTTGACCAGAAGCTGTGGGTTGCGCTGGCGTGCCCCACCACGGGCGTTGAATTCGACAAGGCCACGCTCGCGTTGATTGACACGGACAAGGACGGACGCGTCCGCGTGCCGGAACTCATCGCGGCCGCCAAGTGGGCCGGCGGCCTGATGAAGAATCCGGACGACCTGCTCAAGGGCAGCCCGACGCTCAAACCCTCCGCCATCAATGACGCCACGCCGGAAGGCAAGTTGATCGCCAATTTTGCCCGGCAGGTTCTCGGCAAGTCCGACACGGGCGAGGTCACGTTTGAGGAAGCCGGCACCGCCGCGCAGACATTTGCCGCGAAGCCGTTTAACGGCGACGGCATCGTGCCTGCCGATTCCGCGAGCGACGACGCCACCAAGGCGGTCATCGCCGACATCATCAACAGTGTCGGCTCCGACGTGGATGTGAGCGGCAAGCCGGGCATCAGCCAGGCCCGGGTGGATCAATTTTTCGCCGCCGCCACCGCCTACTCGGACTGGTGGAAAAAGGCCGAAGGCGACGCGGCCGTGCTGCCGCTGGGGTTGAACACCGAGATTGCCGCCGCCGCCGTGAAGGCCGTGAAAGCCAAGGTGGACGATTATTTTGCACGCGGAAGGCTGGCCGCTTTTGATCCGCGCTCGGTCAACGCCCTGAATCGCGACGAGAAGGAATACGCCGCGCTGGGCGCCAAGGATCTCACGAACAGTCATGCGGACATCGCCAACCTGCCGCTGGCGCAGGTCGGCGCCACGACGCCGCTGCCGCTGACGCAGGGCATCAATCCGGCCTGGGCCGCGGCCGTCGCCGCGTTGCAGACCCACGCCATCATTCCGCTGCTCGGCGCGCGGACGGTATTGACGGAGGCGGATTGGAGCGCGCTGGTCGGCAAACTCGCCGCCTTCGATGCGTGGAACGCGGGCAAGACCGGCGGCGTGGTTGAAAAAATCGGCGTGGCGCGCGCGCGCGAAATTCTCGCCAGCAAGGCGCAGGAAACCTTGACCGCGCTGATCGCCAAGGACAAGGCCGAGGAAGGGAATTCCGTCGCCGTCATCGGCTTGCACCGCCTGATTCATTATCATCGCGATATTGCCAGCCTCTGCCGCAACTTCGTCAACTTCGCCGATTTTTACGGCCGGAAGGACAAGGCCATCTTTCAGGCGGGCACGCTGTATCTCGACCAGCGCAGTTGCGATCTGTGCCTCAGTGTGGATGACGCCGGCAAGCACGCCACGATGGCGGGCATGGCCGGCACGTATCTCGCGTATTGCGATTGCGCGCGCAAGGGCAGCGGCGAGAAGCTGTCCATCGTGGCCGCGTTTACCGGCGGCGATTCCGACAATCTGATGGTCGGACGCAACGGGATTTTCTACGACCGCAAAGGCCGCGATTGGGACGCCACCATCACCAAGATCGTGGACAATCCGATCAGCATCCGGCAGGCGTTCTGGTCGCCCTACAAAAAACTGGTCCGCATGATCGAGGAACGCGCCGCCAAGCAAGCCGCTGAAGCGGATGCCAACGCCAACGCGCAATTGACCGCGGTGGCCAACGCGCCCCTCGCTCCGGCGGGCACGGCGGCACCGGCCGCGCCGCAAAAATCGGCGTTTGATCCGAGCGTCATCGCGCTGATCAGTTTGGCCTTGGGCAGTTTGGCGGCGGCGGGAGCCAGCATTTTGGTTTTTCTTGGCAAATTTGAAGCGTGGCAGATTCCCCTAATCCTCGTCGGCATCATGCTGGTGATTTCCGCACCATCCATGGCCATCGCGTGGCTCAAGTTGCGCAAGCGCAACCTCGGTCCGATCCTCGACGCCAACGGCTGGGCGGTGAATGCCAAAGCCAAAATGAATGTGCCGTTCGGCGGCGCATTGACTGGCGTGGCCGCGCTGCCGCCGGGAGCCACGTTTGGTGCGGCGGACAAATTTGCCGAGAAACCTTCCGTGTGGCCGAAAGTGCTGGCCGTAGCGTTCGTGTTGTGGTTCGTCTGGGCGTTCCTGAACGACAGCGAAGGCCGGCTCTATCGCTGGTCGGATGGCAAATGCGGCAAGCCGTCGGCGGAAGTTCAAAAACTCCTCGACCTGCAAAAAGCGCAGGGCCGGGCCGACAAAAAGACCGTTTCCGATCAGGCGGCGGCCAGTGCGGCGACGGCACCAGCAACGGCCACTCCGGCAACCAACGCCGTCCCGGCCAAATAGTCTGGCCAAAGTATCGAAGCCCGGACGTTCGCGTCCGGGCTTTTTATTTTCCCGTGATGTGACAAAATCAATTTGATGCCACGCGAAACCGCCGCCGCCAAAAAGGAACGCACGATGAAAATCATCGCCGCGCTCCAGCGGACTTATCCGACCGCGCACTGCGAATTGAATTTTGCCAACCCCCTGCAGTTGCTCGTCGCCACGATTCTTTCCGCGCAATGCACGGACAAGCGCGTGAACATTGTGACGGCCGAGCTGTTCAAGAAATATCGCAGCGCCCGGGATTTTGCGGCCGCGCCGTTGGCGGACATCGAGGTGGCGGTGAAAACCACCGGCTTTTTCCGCAACAAGGCGAAAAACATCAAGGCCTGCTGCGCCGCGCTGGTGGAAAAATTTGGCGGCGAAGTGCCGCGCACGATGGAGGAACTCCACGCGCTCGCCGGCGTCGGGCGCAAGACGGCAAACGTGGTCCTCGGAAACGCGTTCGACATCAATGTCGGCGTGGTTGTGGACACGCACGTCACGCGGCTTTGCAACCGGCTGGGGCTGGTGAAGGGAACGGACGCGGTGAAGCTGGAGCAGGAATTGATGACCCTCGTGCCGCAAAACGACTGGACGCTGTTCAGCCACTGGATGATCTGGCACGGCCGCCGTCGCTGCGACGCGCGCAAGCCCGATTGCGCAAACTGCGAAATCCAAAAACTCTGCCCGCAAGTCGGGGTGACAATTAACAACAACGAAACGAAGGAACAAAGATGACATCAAACTTCGTTATTTTGTTAATTTGTTGTTCATGAATTCCTGGCTTCTTCTTCAATCCGGCAAATGCGACGCCGCGTTCAACATGGCGCTGGACGAGGCGTTGCTGGATGCCATGCCGCGCCTGGAAAAACCCGTGCTGCGTTTTTACGGCTGGACGGAACCGGCGGCGACCTTTGGCTATTTCCAGAATTATTCCGAGGTCGCGCGCACCACGCCGCTGCGCCCGCTGATCCGCCGTCCGACCGGCGGCGGCATCGTGCCCCATGACGCGGACTGGACTTACAGCGCGGTTTTTCCGCCGGGTCATGAATGGCACTCGCTCAAGGCCGAGGAAAGCTACCGGCGCATCCATGACTGGCTGCGGCTGGCATTCGCAGAATTGAAAGTGGAAACCAAACTCGCGCCGTGCTGCAAAAAATCGCTGCCAGGCCAGTGTTTTGTGGGGCACGAAAAATCCGACCTGCTCTGGCGCGGCAAAAAAATTGCCGGCGCGGCGCAACGTCGGAACCGGCTCGGCCTGCTGATCCAGGGCTCGGTGCAGCCTCCGCCGTTGCCGCTTGCGCGGGCGGATTGGGAAAGCGCCATGACCCAAGTTGCGGCCCACCACTTTGAGGTTCAGTGGCTGATCGGCGCGGCGGACGGGGAATTGCTGGCGGCGGCGGATCACCTGACCGGCGAAAAATTTTCCCGTCCGGATTACAACCAAAAGCGATGACGGACGGACGCGGCCCGATTTGAGATGTTTTTCCGCCATTGTCCCGCGCGCTAAAAACATCACGGCGACCAAACCAGTTCGGGATTGTCGGTGATCACGTTCCCGGCGGAGTCGCGATAAGCTGAAGCCTTGAACCGCATGACGTGCCCGTCGAGAAACACAAACTGGGCGCCCTGATTGTGGAGGTTCGTGTGGACATAGCTCGCCGGGCCGACGGCGGGAAGGTTTTTGCTGTCAAACAACCAGACCACCGCGGTTGGCTGCCGGATGGCGGCGAGGCGGATTGATTTATTCGCACTTCCGGTGCCGTTGACATCCTCGTTCAGGCAATAGTGGAAGAGGTTGTTCCCGTTGCTGCGGCGCGGATTGCTCCGGCAAATCCAAACCGAGTTGCCAACGTCCGCTAGCGCGTTCGTCCGCCAAGGCTGGTCAACATAACGCGGGAGACCCAGCTGCTCCGGGAGCTGGACATACCAGCCCGTATTGGTGTCGGTGGCCGAAGGATTCGGGGTGCCTTCCGGCGGCAAAAAATCGTCGTGATCCGTGGCGTAGAGATGCGTGGCCAGCCCCCACTGCTTGAGATTGTTCCGGCAAGAAATCGCCTGCGCCGTAGCCTTGGCCCTGCCCAACGCCGGCAGCAGCATCGCCGCCAGAATCGCGATGATGGCGATCACCACCAGCAGTTCAATCAACGTGAATGCGCGCCCGGCTTTCATCGGATGTTCCTCTTGGGGTTGATTATTCTTTACCACAGGGTTCCGGCAATTTCCAAAAATTTTCACCGGTCAACTGCCGGTCACCGATGGCCCTACTCAAACGCTGGCGCGAAGCCAGCCGTCTGCTAACATCCCTTTGTGCTTACGCAAGACGACATCAAAATGGCGCTGGCCGCCGTGAAATATCCCGGCTATTCGCGCGACATCATTTCCTTCGGCCTGGTCAAGGACGTTACCGCCGCCAATGGCGCGGTCAGCGTCATGATGCAATTGACCTCGCCCAATCTCGAAGCCGCGCAGCAAATCAAAGCGGAAAGCGAGCGCGTTTTGAAAGCGTTGCCCGGCGTGAATCATGTCCACTTGGAAGTGCGGCAACCGGCCGCCGGCCAGACGGCGGGCGGAGCGAATCCCTTTGCCAATCAAAAAGGCGTGCCTGGCGTGAAGCGCGTCATCGCCATCGCCAGTGGCAAGGGCGGTGTGGGCAAGTCCACTTGTTCGGCTAACCTCGCCTGCGCTTTGACGCTGCTTGGGGCGAAGGTCGGTTTGCTGGATTGCGACATTTACGGGCCGAGCATTCCGCTGATGATGGGCGTTCACGAGCGTCCGACCGTCAATGCCGAGGAACGCCTCGTGCCGCCGTCCAATCATGGTGTGAAGGTGATGAGCATCGGCCTTTTGCTCACCGACGACCAGCCGGTTGTCTGGCGCGGGCCGATGATCACCAAGACCATCCAGCAATTTCTGCTGGCCGTGGACTGGGGCGAGCTGGATTTTCTGCTCGTGGATCTGCCGCCCGGCACAGGCGACGCGCAATTGTCACTCTGCCAGACCGTGCCGTTGGATGGCGGGGTCATCATCACCACGCCGCAGGAGGCTTCGCTGGGCGTCGTGCGCAAAGGCATCGCGATGTTCCGGAAGGTGAATGTGCCGATCCTGGGCATCGTGGAAAACATGAGCTACTTCACCACGCCGAACGGCGAGCGCGTGGAAATTTTCGGCCACGGCGGCGGTCAGGCGGAAGCCGCGCGGCAGGATGTCCCGTTCCTCGGCGAAGTGCCGATCTTCACGGAGATCCGCGAAGGCGGCGACCGCGGGATGCCGATTGTGGTTTCCACGCCGAATCACGTGGCGGGCAAGGCGTTCATTCACGTGGCCGAAATGGTGCGGAGAAAGTTTAATTAGCTCGGGCTTAAGCTGTTTTATCTGTTGAGGTTTTGCGGCCCTTTCCACCGTCCAGATTTCTGTTGCGCGATTTGTCACGAGGACTTAACGTAGCGTCACTATTTTAATTATGTCGAACGCTGCAAAAGATTCATCCTCGGCGAACGATTTGCTGAAGAACTCATCGCTCTATCGCGAGTTTCAGGCAGAGCGCGAGGAGATTTTACGTCACAAATGGATCGAGTCGGAGAAAGCCGGGCGCGACATCGGTTTCGAGCAGGCGCTGACGGATTGGATCATCAAGCATCGCTCCACCTGGCGCAAAAATCGCCAAGCCGCCGCCACGAATTGACTGAAAACTCGTTCCTTTAACGCCGCCCGGCGAGGTGGCAAAGGAAATCATGAACGACCAACGCATAACGCGAATCGGCTCCGCCCGGCGGAGTGGGTTCGCGGTTTTTATTTTACAATCGTTCACATCCCCGGCCTTTTCCGTTTTTTCAAAGTCCCAGCGCTTCTCAACCCGCAACTCTCAACGCTCCACCTGAGCTCATGCCTGAACCCACCGTCATCCTGAACTCCGCCGCGATTCAGCGGGCGCTGACCCGCATCGCGCACGAGATCGCCGAACGCAACGAAGCCGCTGCGGCAGTGGTGCTGGTGGGCATTCCCGCCGGCGGCGTGCCGCTGGCGCAACGGCTCGGAACCATCCTCGCGGAAATCTGGAAGCATGCCGTGCCGACGGGCAGCCTGGATGTCTCCATGCATCGGGATGATTTGGATCAACGCGCCGCGCCCAAAATTCATCCGACCATCATGCCGTTTGATGTGGCCGGCAAGACCGTGGTGCTGGTGGATGATGTGCTGTTCAGCGGCCGCACCGCGCGCGCCGCGCTGGACGCGCTGAACGATTTTGGCCGGCCAAAACACATCCAGCTTGCCGTGCTGATTGACCGCGGCCACCGCGAACTCCCGATCCGCGCGGATTTCGTCGGGAAGAACGTGCCGACGGCCATCACGGAAAAAGTGCGCGTGCGCCTGGGCCTTCCCAACCAAAATGACGAAGTCGTCCTGGAGAAATAACATGAGCTGGAACCGCAAACATCTGCTCGACATCGAATCCCTCACGGCGGACGAAATCATCACCGTGCTGGACACGGCCAAGGCGTTCAAGGCGGTCGGCGAGCGGGCGATCAAGAAAGTTCCCGCCTTGCGCGGCAAGACGGTCGTGAACCTGTTCATCGAGCCCTCCACGCGCACGCGCATCAGTTTTGAACTGGCGGAGCAGCGGCTGACCGCCGACATCGTGAATTTTTCCGCCGACGCGTCCTCGTTCAAAAAGGGCGAGACGCTGAAGGACACCGCGCTTAACCTCGAGGCGCTCAACGCCGATTTCATCGTCATCCGCCACAGCGCGTCGGGTGCGCCGCATTTCCTGTCGCGCGTCGTCAACGCCAGCATCATCAACGCCGGCGACGGCGCGCACGAACATCCGACGCAGGCCTTGCTGGACGCGTTCACGATCCGCGAGCACAAAGAGAAAATCGCCGGGCTGAACGTGACGATTCTCGGGGACATCCTTTACAGCCGCGTGGCGCGTTCGAACATCTGGGCGCTGACAAAACTTGGGGCGCAGGTGACGCTGTGCGGGCCATCCACGCTGGTGCCGAAAACCTTTGAACAGATGGGCTGCCGCGTGACGCACAATGTGGACGAGGCGATCCGGGACGCGGACATCATTCATCTGCTGCGCATCCAGCACGAGCGCCAGCGCAAGACGATGTTTCCAGGCATCGGCGAATACACGAGCCTTTTCGGCCTGAACAAGGCGCGGCTCGCCAAAACCAAACCAGACGCGCTGATCATGCACCCCGGCCCGGTGAACCGCGGGGTGGAGATTGACAGCGAGATCGCCGACTGCGCGCGCTCGTTGATTCTGGAGCAGGTGACGAACGGCCTGGCCGTGCGCATGGCGGTGCTGTTTCTGCTCAACGGCGGCAAAGGCCCCCAGGAAATCGCGTAGCCGCGGCACATCCCTGTGCGGCGGCAAAACTTACGAACGCCATAGTCAGCTCTAAAAAAAATTCCGCTCCGAATGGGGTTGGGGGCGCCGAAAACCGTCTGCCAAAAGACCGCAGCCACCGCCGGACAGACCGTGCGTGATGAGGTTTGTAAAAATATTGGGCCTGGAAATTCTGCCGCCGCCGGGCGCGTGAGTGCTAGAATCAGAATGGAAGATCTCTGGGACGTGAATTCGTCCAGTCAATTCCGAAAATGGCCCGGCTTGGAAATTCAAAGCTCTGTCGAGACCGCCCGGAGCACCGGCTTGGATACTTCGACCTCCGGCGAACCATATCTGAGTTCCGATGGGGAATCTTAAATGGCATTTAACCCGTTGTTGATGAAATAACCGTTGAGGTTTTGCCTTTTGAGTCAAATCCGGGAAAAGCGGCTGGTTTTGGCTCGGCCGGCGACTGGGGAATGAGGTGGCGCGGGTGGCGACCAAGATTTCGCTCCGGACGGGGCGGCGAACCGGCGTGCCGAGGCCAAGCGCAAGCGGCAGCGCAGGAAAACCGGGGCGTCATTGCCGCGTGCGGTAAAACCGCTTTGAATAATTGGTCGCGCCCGCGTCCTTCACCGTCAGCGTGTTCGTGGGAATCGCCACCGTCGCCGCGACCGACCAGTTCGCGAGATTCGTGCTGGCCTGCAATTCATACACGCCTGCCGCGCCGGTGAGCTGCACGTTCGGCACACGATTGCTCACCGACAACACCTTCAACTGCGTCGCCACCTGCGCCAGATTGAGCGAGTGCACATAGTTCACCTCGTTCGTCCAATACACCGGCAGCCGGTCATACGGATTCCCGGCGTGGTCGTTCTCGTCCGTCACGAAAACCCAGCCCGCGTTCCGGCCGGCGGCGAGATTGATCTCGTTCGTCATCGTCGTGGCGTTCGTCACGGCGTAAACCACGTGGCAGAAATCCCGCGCGAGATGATTCGTCACCCAGCCATCCGGCACATACGACGGGTAATTCGTGGCGTGATTTTCAAACGTCATCAGCGCGTCCACCGTGGCCAGATATGGCTCCTGCGTGGTCGTGCCCGGATTGCCCATCACCCAGAGATTCGTGCCCTTGGTCTGGATGAATCCGTAAAGACCGGCGTAATAACGGTAATGGTTCGTGTTCGCGTCGTTCTGCATCTCATCGATGAAAATCCCGTCAAGCGGATACCAGTTGAAGAAATTGGTGAGGTCCGCCTGGATGGCGTTCGTGTCGCGCGCGGCGTAGCTGGAATAAACGTAGCCCAGCGCCTGGCCGGCGGCGGCGCGGAGATTGTTCACCGCCGCGACATAATTCGCATCCGGTGCCGCGCCCGGACCGCTGCCGGGATTGACGATGACCGCCAGCGGCACGCGCGCCGCCGCCCAGTTCAAGCCGTCCCAGTAAGTCGGCGGATAAAAATACGCCGGCACCAGCAGCCCCAGCGGTGCTGCGCTGGCAGACAACGCGAGCAGCAGGCAAAGAAATGCGCCCAGCCGTTTCATGCTGCCAGTGTGGGCTTGAGAAAAATCCGCGTCGAGGGAAATTCAAACCGCGCAATACGCCAAATATGCAAACGGGAATCCGGTTTTAATTTTCGCGTGGTTCGCGTGGTTCGCGGTTGCCTCGGTGCGGCGGCGGATGATGGTGGCCGTGCGCAAGCACCCTCAGAGTGGATGAATTGGGGGAACGGTTTCCCAGGGTGGGCGCTGGTGGCCCATCCGGCACGGATCGCCTGTCCGGCGCGGATGCTAACCCGGGGCTGATGAATTTGAATTCCGTTGGGATTTGCGGATGAAGCGAAACTGTATCGGCGGTCTGTGACCGCCGAATCAAACACGTCCGCTGGCCTCAAGCGGATAAATCTCTCCTTGATACGGCCAAGCTTCAGGACGAACAGTCAGTTTCTTCCGCACGGGATTCTCGGCCACATAAAGCCACTTCTCCGAATACGATTCTTCCGAACGCATCACATGGTCGAAAAAACCTTTCTGCCAATGCGGAGCGGGAATATTCATTCCTCGCAAAGTTTTCGAGAGCGAGTTTTTTACGCTCTTCATCCATTCGGAAAGCAGCCGAAGACGGCGGTCGTAGACCGCCGCTACAGGTTCGCCGCTTGTAGCGGCGCTCTGTGAGCGCCGGCGTTTGACGAGTGCCGATTCATATTCGCCACCAAACGCCACAAACAAATGGATATGATCCGGCATCAGAACATATTTGCCTACAAACACGCCGCGCGTCAGGCCGGTCTCGCAAAACTTTCGGAAATCTTCGTGGACTTTGGCGTTGGCGAGAATGGGTTTGCGGTCTTCCGTGTTGGTGGTAACGAAGTAGAGCGGTTGGCTGGTGAAAAGCCGGTCAAGGCGCTTGAGTCTGGGCGGACGCTCGTCCGAGTTCATGCCCAGATTGTAGCGGCGCTCTGTGAGCGCCGGCGAGTTTAAAAGCGAATTCGGCGGTCACAGACCGCCGCTACAGCGAACGAATGCCGCCCCGACGGGGCTGGGGAATGGGGTGGCGCAGGTGGCTGCAAAGATTTCGCTCCGGACGGAGCTTGAAAGTGTCGCATTGTTCGCTTTAACTCCATGCAAATGACGACACAGCTAAAATCAACCATGCAGATTCTTTTGCTGTTTCTTTTATGCGCGGCGTTTGCCGGGTGCGGCACAGACTCATTCACGCAAGTCACAGACAGGCAGTGGGAGAACGAGCAATTGCGGTTCATCGTCAATTCACAGCATTATGAACTCGTGAGTTCTTCGTTGGGAGGGGGTAATCATAGAATGACTGGACAAGAATGGAAACTGATTACCTATTCGTTTCCAAATCAAACTGGCCAATCAACAACCAGCCAAGAATTTCTCCGTATGACAGGTGAAGAATATACGCGGTTCTTTTTGATTGGTGGAAGCGACTTAATGATTCACGAAATTGGTTCGGTTGGCCGACGTGCGGATGGACAGTTTACGCTATTTGATCCAAAGATTGGTAAGGACATCTCGAAGCCATTTCCACCTGAACCTGCACCTTTAGTATATAACCGATCAAGAACAGCATGCCTGACTTTGAAGGCCGGGGAAGCCGTCGTTTATGACACACTTTCCGCAGGCACAGGTGAACCCAAGATTTCGGAAAGACCAAGATGGACCGAAGCCCTAAAACGAACCAGACATAACGGCTGGATAAAACCCATTTTGACCGAAGATACACAGTATTTAGTCCTTCTGCCCTGGATTGATTCGGGATTTTTCAGCAACGTAAGAAATTTCAATATCCAAGTGCTTTCAACAAACGGAGAAGTTGCATCGTGGCCTCTAGACACCTCGCGGCCTAATATGTTGGAGAAAATGGCTCAGCGCTTCTTAGATGCAGAGCTTATTGATAATGAAATCCGAATTTTGTGGTATAACAACGACCGTGGGACGAACGAATTGAGGTTGCTAAATATGAAAGGAGAAACAGTGCGTTCAATCAAAACGTCGGCTTACGTTGGAACGGATACTGAGTTGAATTCGTCAAGTTGGAATCCGCCGGCCAATAGCGTGGTTTTTCCTTTGCTGATCGATTATTCCATTTGGAATTATTCTTCCAATACCATTCAAACAGGGCGATTGCGTTAGCAAATTCCTCCTGAAACCTTAATTCTTCGCCCCCGCCAACTCTTCCTCAAAATCCACGATCTCTTTGATCTGCACCAGAAACCAGCGGTCGATTTTCGTGAGGTTGAAAATCTCCTCGATGGTAAAGCCGGCGCGCAGCGCGTGGTGGTCAGCGCTTTTTGGCCTTGGGCTTGTCGTCATCATATTTCACATGGAAGCCGATTTCGCGTCTCGGCTTGGCTGGCGGTGACATTAACTGCCGGATGGCATCAAAGACAACCTTGAACTGCGCGTCGTATTTCTTCTCCATCGCCGCCAGCTTGCGGGCCAGCTCGGCATTGGAGGCGAGCATCTGCCGCAGCTGCACGAAGGCGCGCACCACCTGCACGCTGGTCTGCGCCGCCCGCTCGCTATTCAAGACGTTCGCCAGCATCAGCGCGCCGTGCTCGGTAAAGGCGTAAGGCGGAAAACGCGGATCACGGTGCTTCTGGGAACCGATCACAGTTTGTGATCGGTTCAGGTTAGCCACTTCAATTGGAGTGAGTTGGAACATGAAGTCCAAAGGGAATCGGTCGGGATTCCGTTTGACGGCCTGATTGAGCACGCGAGTTTCCACGCCGTAGATTTCTCCGAGGTCGCTGTCGAGCATGACCTTCTCGCCGCGAACCACGATGATGGCGCGTTCGATTCGTTCCAAGGGAACCAGACTGACTTGCCCACTCATAATCTCGCCTTTCTGAAAGGTGGCCACAAATTGTGATCACCTCAAAGGTCGCAATTGGCGACCTTATACGACAAGGAAATTATTTAAGACCCCAGATAGCGACCTTAAGTCCGCTAGTTCTTCGCCCCCGCCAACTCTTCCTCAAAATCCACAATTTCTTTGATCTGCACCAGAAACCAACGATCAATCTTGGTCAGATTAAATATCTCTTCGATGGTGAAGCCGGCGCGGAGGGCGTGGCGTATGAAAAAGATGCGTTCGGCGTTGGGCACGCTCAGTTTGCGGCTGATGACGTCGCGCGGGAGGATGTCGCGGTCGCCATAGACTTCCGTGCCGATGCGCCAGGGCTTGCCGTCGCCGCCCAGGCCGCTGCGGCCGATCTCCAGCGAGCGCAGGCATTTTTGCAGGCTTTCCTTGAACGTGCGCCCGATGGCCATGGCTTCGCCCACGCTTTTCATCTGCGTGGTGAGCGTGGGGTCGGCCTGCGGGAATTTCTCGAAGGCGAAGCGCGGAATCTTGGTGACGACGTAATCAATGCTCGGCTCGAAGCTCGCGGGGGTTTCGCGCGTGATGTCGTTCTTGAGTTCGTCGAGCAGGTAGCCGACGGCGAGTTTGGCGGCGATCTTGGCAATCGGGAA
>TBL_comb47_HYPODRAFT_10004461_pt1 | contig 16065 bp, 17 predicted proteins | sample TroBogypolimnion_40_FD_10682 | JGI IMG/M metagenome (IMG submission 10682)
CTTGGCCCGGGAATTTCCAGCCGTGCGAGTCATCATTCTTTCCATGCACAGCAACGAGGAATACTATTGGCGGGCGTTGAAGGCGGGCGCGGCCGGTTACCTGCTCAAGAAGGCGGCCAGTGTGGAACTGGAAACAGCGTTGCGGCGGGTGGCCCACGGAGAAATTTGTCTCAGCCAGGAAATCTCCACACGCCTTCTCAAAAAGTTTCCCTTGCACGGCATCCTCGACCGGAAGAGCCCGCTCGAACAGTTGACGGACCGACAGCGCGAGGTTCTGCAGTTGATTGCCGAAGGACAGAACACCAAGCAAATTGGCGAAATTCTCCAAGTCAGCCCCAAGACCATTGAATACCATCGCCTGAAACTAATGGAGCGCTTGAACATGCATGACATCCCGGGTTTGGTGCGATTTGCGCTACGGATGGGTTTGCTTCCCCAGGAAAACTGACCACCGTCGGCCAGTATCAGGGTTGGATCTCTCGCGTCCGATAAAAGCGCTGCGAATAATTCGGCGCGTCAATGTCGGTGAAATTCAGTGAGCCGCTCTCGTCCACGGTGGCCGTGCCGATGACGGTCCAGGTCGTTAAATCTTCCGTGGCTTCAATGTCATAGGTGTGGCCGGCTGGCCCGGTCACGGTCAGCATGAATTGTCCGGCGGCGGCGGCTTGGATCTGCAGCGCGGCGCCTGCAAGCGTCTGTCTGTCCTGTTGGGCCGGCTGGGTGTCACGCAGCCGATAAAAGCGCTGGGAATGATTCGGTGCGTCGGTGTCGGTAAAATCCAGCGACCCGCTGGCATCGAGGGTGGCTGTGCCGATGACGGTCCAGCTGGCGAAATCTTCCGTGGCTTCGATGTCATACGTGTGGCCGGCCGGCCCGGTCACGGTCAGCAGAAACTGTCCGTCCGACGCACTCTGGATTTGTAATTGAGGGACTGTGATTGGTTGAACGACGGCTTGGGTGTCATGCAGACGATAAAAGCGCTGGGAATAATTTGGTGCGTCGATGTCGGTAAAATTCAGTGAACCGCTGGCATCCAAAGTTCCTGTGCCAATGACGGTCCAGGTCGTGAAATCTTCCGTGGCCTCGATGTCATAAGTGTGGCCTGCGGGTCCAGTCGCGCTTAGCTCAACTTCGGTGTCCGACACGCTTTGAATCTGGAGTTGGGCGATTGTCGGTGGCGCCTGGACCAGTTCTTGCCGGTAACTGATCTCATTCGAGAAATCACTCTCCTGCCCGTCCGCGTCCACGGCGGTGATGGCGAAGAAATAAATCACACCGGGTAACAATCCGGCAACGGTGACTGTCGTCACATCTCCCACCACGACGATGTTCGTATATTCCCCGCTCACTGTGCCGTAATAAAGATGGCAGGCGACGATTTCGGGGCTTGGGCTGGGATTCCACGCCAGCGTCAAACTGTAAGGAGTGGGCAGTGAAAAGTTGGAAGCTTGGCCCGGGCTGGGGATCAGGATGCAAAACAACATGCCGACCAGAATTCTGGTCAGTCGCATCATCCGCACAGCCCCGCCCAAGGCGCAGCCCTGCTGTTGTTCGCACCGCAATGGCATCCTATCTTTTATCAGCTCAAAGGACCCGCCGCGACTGGGACGTTCCTTGCCGTCCCTAGGAAAAACCTTGGTTCCAATTTGGCTGGGCAAGACGGTTGCCGGGGAATGGTTGAGCGGGCGGGCGCAACTCCCACGCGCGATCAGCGGTCTGGGGACTTCGGGAACACGAGCCAATTCCAAGACTTTCCATTTACGACCGGCGGTTTCGGACTTACGATGCTCCGGCGTGCTGAACCTTGAACACCTCTCCGAACTGCTGGAAAAAAATCGTGCGGCGACGGCGGCCCGCGTGCGGGAGTTTCCCATCGGCGGAAAACCATTCGCCTTCAATTCCCAGCCCGCCATCATGGGCGTCGTCAATCTCTCTGCCGACTCGTGGTATCGCGAAAGCGTCTGCCTGACGGCCGAAAGCGCGATGCAGCGCGGAAAGGTCTTGGCGGCACAGGGCGCGGACATCATCGATGTCGGCGCGGAATCCACGCTGGCCCATGCGGTTCGCGTGGACGACGCGGCGCAAAATTCCAAACTGATCCCCGTCATCCAGGGCTTGCGCGGGGAAAAAATCCTGGTTTCGGTCGAGACCTATTCAGCCGCCGTCACCCGCGCCAGCCTCGAGGCGGGCGCCAACATTTTGAATCTGACGGGCACGGACCGCAGCGACGAACTTTTTAAAATAGTCGCCGCCCACGAGGCAGCCGTCATCATCTGTTTTGTGCCGGGAAAAAATGTCCGCGAGGTCGGCGATTATGACCTGGCCGCCGACCCGGTGCCGATGCTGCGCGATTATTTTTCGCGCCAGATCGAGATCGCGCAGCGCAACGGCGTGGAAAAAATCTTCATCGACCCCGGCCTTGGCTTTTATTACCGCAACTTGCAGGACAGCGCCGTGCGGGTGCGGCATCAGATGAATGTCTTTCTGAACACGTTTCGTCTCCGGGAACTTGGTTTTCCGGTCTGCCACGCGCTGCCGCATGCGTTTGAATTTTTCGGCGACGAAGTCCGTTGCGCCGAGCCGTTTTTCGCCGTGCTGGCCGCGCTCGGCAAGACCGACCTGTTCCGCACCCACGAAGTCCCGCGCATCAAGGCGGTCTTGGATACGTTGAAGGTTTGGTAGGGGCGAGTTGCTGCTCATTACCAATTTGGGCGGCGCGGCAGCACCGCCCTATCTGTTCCTGCGACAGAGAAACACGCCTTCTTCTTCTGATGGGGTGATCCACTGGCCGAGAACTTCAAGGCCATGATGCGCGAGAGCTTTACGGGCCAGCGCCGGCGTGTAGCGATAGGAGAAAAAGAGGCGGATGGATTCACCGCGCCGAAACGGAAATGATTCCGATTCGATCTCAACGCGACCGGCGCGGCTGAAATGAAATCGTGCCATCACCCGCTTCAGGCCCAACCCGCCGGACTCAATCGTGAACCGCAGTTCGCCATCACCACGTTCGAGGCCGAGATCCAGCAGGAACGTGAGCAGCCAGTCGCGCGTGGGCGGATTGTCGTATTGCGGCAGAACTTTTCTGACACCGGCGGCATAATTGTTTCCAGGTGCAAGATTGGCGCTGAACAGCAGAAAATCCTGCGGGCGGATCAGCGATGCGAGCTTGGGCAGAATTTCCTGCGGCTCGAAATTCGGAATCATGCCGAAGAAGGTCACGAGGCGCGGGGCGCGGGGCGTGGGGCTTTGGCCAAACACGCCGGTCAAATCTTTTGCCGAAGCCAGGTCACAGACGAAGGGAAAACATTTTTTCTCGGGGACAACGGACATTGCCGCCTCGCGCGCGACCAGGACCATGGCGGCGCTGACATCGCAGGGCGTGTAGAAAATCGCCTTGCCGCCGGCTTTCAATAATTTCAGCAGCCGCGTGTCTTTTTGTCCGCCGCCACAGCCGAGGCCAAGGACGTGAACGCGTTTTGATTTGAGTTGTCCGGCGGCTTCGCTGAACGCCCGGTCATAAGTCGCCGCGCAATCCGCGTCATTGCGCGAGGGTGAATAGACCTGATGCAGGGCGAGCCATTTCTGTGTCTGCTTGACGCTGTCGTAATGAAACTTGTGGTTCACCCGCCGCGTGCGCAGCGAGGCGAGCAGCTCGCGCCGGACGGTTTCGGGAAACTGGCTGGCGTGGATCGCGACGTTGGCGATGGATTTCATGCGCGGCTATTTTTGCGGGAAGATCCGGTAGAGCAGCAGGTAAACCACCACGCCGGTCACGGAGACATACATCCACAACGGCCACGTCCAGCGCGCGATTTTTTTGTGCGCTTCAAAATTCTGTTTTCTGGCACGCCACAGTGTCATCAGGATCAACGGCACAATCACAACTGCGAGCACGGTGTGCGTCAGCAGAATCGCCAGATAGACCGGGCGGAACCAGGCCGGTTCCACGAAATGGGTGACGGTCTTGACGGTGGCGTGATAGGTCAGATAGCACGCGAGAAAAATCACGGAGGTGCTGAACGCCGCGATCATGCAGTTGCGATGCGCGAGTTTGTTTCCCCGCTTGATGAAGATGAATCCCAGCGTCAGAAAAACCGCGCTCAAGCTGTTGAGGCTGGCATTGAAAGCAGGCAAATCGTGAACGGTCATGGCTCGCGTTCGAGTTGGCGAACAGTCGCGAGGATGTGCGGTTGAACATTCGTCCATTCCACGCCGTCGCCGCCGGTTTCAAAGGCCGCGCGCAATTGCGCGTGCTTGTCCACCACCACAAAGATCGTGGAATGAATGAACAGATCCGCGGAATCTTTCTGCTCTTCAACCTTCACCGGCACGGCGCTGAGTTTCAAGCTGCCGCTGGCGAGCGCGGCGATTTCTTTTTTCGTGCCGGTCAAAAACTCCCAGCGGTTGGAATCCGCGTTGAAGCGGTCGCCGTATTTTTTCATCACGGCCGGCGTGTCGTTGTCGGGATCGGTGGTCAGCGTCACGAGTTTTGCCTGGCTCGTTTGCGGCAACGCGGTCTGCAGCGATGCCATCTGCTTGGTCATGCGCGGACACGGCCCGGCGCAGCGCGTGAAGATGATGTCGGCGACCCAAACCTGGTTGGTCAAATCAGCAAGCGTCGTGGCTTGGCCGTTCTGATTGGTCAGGGTGAAGTCGCTGATCTGGCCCAGCACCGGATGCGGGTGATGCTGGAGGTGCTGGTTTTCTGCCAATGAAAGGAGCCAGGCAAGGCCGAGGAGGCCGAGCAGCAGGCCGAAACCGATCCAGAGCGTTCGTGGCAGTTGCCGGGAGTTGTCAGCCATGAACTTTTGATGCGCAAGGGCGCGGTTTATTTACTCGAAGCTGGTCTTGGCGCCGGTCTTGGACTTGAGCCATTTGTCGTAGTCCGCCGGGGTTTGCACAACGAGAAAGCCGCCGGTCATGTTGGCATGGAGCGCGCCGCAGAGCTGCGCGCAGTTGATCTGGAAACGGCCGGTCTGCGTCGGGTTGAACCAGACGGGAATCCGCAGGCCGGGAATCGCGTCCTGGCACACGCGCATGGAAATAATTTTGAGCGAATGAATCACGTCCTTGGAACTCAGATAAATGATGACGGGCTTGCCGAGCGGAACGTGGATTTCATTGAGCAATTGCAGGTCGTCCTTGCCGTTCGGGTCGGACGGATCCACGCCGAAGACATTGTCGAGCTGGACGAACTTCATGTCCTGCCGGCCGAATTCGCCGTCGGGCCCGGCATAACGGGCGTTCCAGGCGTATTGCTGCGCGACGACCTGAATGACGGTGGCGTCTTTCGCGGCGGGAAATTTATCCACGGCCTTGGCCCACAACGGCACGGCGACGAACAGCAGCAGCACGGCTTCGACGCCGGCCACCGCGAGTTCGATGTAGCTCGAAGCGTGGTTTTTTACGCCGACGTAATCCGCCTTCGGATTGCGGGAGCGGCGGAAGCGGTTCACCGCGTAGAAAAAATAAATGATCCAGCCGATGAACAGCGCGATCATCAGCCAATGAACGTAGATGACCAGGTCGTCAACGCCCTGGCCGTTGGTCGAGGCCAGCGGGGGCAGGCCGAGGATATGTTCGCCAAACCATTGTTTCATACTTTGACTTCAGACAGATTTTCGCCGGCGGTTTTCGCGGTCTGCGCGGCTTCCTTGCGGATGAGATAAACGAAAAAACTCGCAATGGTCGCCAGCACGGCAACGATGACGCCGAGCAAAGTGAAGATGCCCCAGTTCATGCCCTGCGCCATCGGGGCGTCGGACTGACCGAAACAAGTGGCGCAGGCAAGCAGCGGCGACGGCGCGAAGGCCACCAGCGCAATGCCGGCGGCAAAAATCATTTTTGAAATGTTACGGGAGGATGTCACAGGTAGCTGATCTTTTTCAATTTCCTCAAAAAATAGACGCCGTAAATGACGACCAGAATGCCGGCCACGATGGCGGCTCCGCCAAAAAACGGCCAGCCCACCGCAAAGGCCCACGCGGCGCAGCCGAACGACAACGCTGTGAGCAGCGTCACAAAAATGAGATGGAAGGCTTTCAGCGACATATCAGTGGGAACTGCCCAGCGGCTGATCGTGCATGGCCCAGATCGTCAAACCCATCAGGCCGGCGAAAAAGAAAATGGTGAACGCGAGCAGGGTGTAGATCATTTTTTTCTCGGACAGCAAATGCATGAGAAATCCGGCGACGACGAACGCGTTGACGCAGGCGACCGCGAGGATCATGGCGACCTTGGCGGCCCAAGTATAATGTTTCGGATCTAAAAACGAGACGGCGATCATCAGCGACGTCGTGCAGACGACCGCGATGAACACATAGAGGCAGCGCCGGAGATAGCTCTTGAATTCGACGGGATGCGATTCGCTCATAAATTTTTCACATCAAATATAGGACGGGGAACAGAAAAATCCAGACCAAGTCCACAAAATGCCAGAACAGGCCGGAAATCTCAATCCGGTTGGTGAACCGTTCGGGGTCCTTCTTCCACATCTTGCTGCCCGGTCCCCACAAATAACCGATGACCAGCGTGCCGCCGAGAATGTGCAGCGCGTGCAGGCCGGTGAGGGTGAAATAAATCGCCAGAAACGTGTTGTGCCACGGGCCATAATTCTCCATGGATTTGATTTGGGAGCGCTCGATTTTGACCGGCTCGTGCTCGATCTGCTTCTGCGCCCGCAAATCCATGAGATCTTTCTGGTCGCTGACGATGCGGCCTTCCAGGGTCACCGAAACCAGCTCGTAGTTGTTGGTGACGCCCGAGGACACTTCCGAAAAGGAGGTGCCGTGAAAGCTGTGTGCTTCCAGTTCCTTGTTCGTCGCCTTGTCCACATAGACCGCGCTTTCAAAATGGCCGTCGGCGAACTTCCCGTCGGTCAGCTTGATTTCGTAATGGATCCATTTGTCGTGGTATTCATACATCTTCACGGACAAAAACGTCAGCGCGAGCGCGATGGTGCAGGCGTGGAAGAATTTAAATTTGCCGAACTGCCCGACTTTGCACGCGACCCAGGCCAGCAGCGTGGTGATGGCCGAGAGCGCGAGGATGACGGTGTTGAGCGTGCCGAGCCAGACGTTGAGCCAGCCGTGCGGCCATTCGCCGGGCGCGGCGCCGACGCGCAGCAACACGTAGGCGGAAAAAAGCCCGCCGAAGAGCATGACTTCGGACGCGAGAAACAGCCAGATGCCGAGCTTGGCGTTGTAAAGGCCCGTGTCCGGCCGGGGCTTGGAGGTGTAGGGGATTTCCATGAATTAATGCGCGGTTGAAATGGGTTGGGGCGCGGCGCCGGCCTCGGGTTCGTTCTGCGGCGTGAAATCGGTCGCATGGCCGGGCACGCTGTATTCGTAGGGTCCGCGATAGACGTGCGGCTCCGAGGCAAAATTGCCGTGCGGCGGCGGCGTGGGCGTCTGCCATTCGAGCGTGGTGGCGTCCCACGGATTGTCAGTCTTCACTTTTTCGCCGTGCTTGATGCTCCAAAAAACATTGATGATGAAAGGAATTTGCACGAGGCCCAGACACATCGCGCCGATGAGAATGCCCTGATGCAGTTCCATGATGTTGTTGCTCAGCCCGCCCACGACCTCCGCGCCGGCCTTGCTGTTGACGGCGGCGGAATAATTCGCGCCGCCGTCCGACATGCGCCGCAACATGCCCGCCATGCCCTGCGCGAACATCGGCATGAACACGATGTTCATGAACACGAGCGAACCCCAGAAATGCACGCGGCCCCAGAATTCATTCATGAAGCGGCCGGTCATTTTCGGATACCAATAATAAACCCCCGCGAAGAGCGCAAAGATGGTTCCCGGCGCGACGACGTAATGGAAGTGCGCGATGATGTAATACGTGTCGTGCAGGTGAACGTCGCTGACGTTGAAGCCCAGCGGCAAACCGGTCAGGCCGCCCATGCCGAACATCGGCAGAAACGCCATCGCGAACAGCATCGGCGTGTTGAACCGGATGGAGCCGCCCCATAGTGAAATGAGAAAACAGGTCAGGATGATGACCGACGGAATCGAAATGATCATCGTGGTCGCCTGGAAGAACGTCGAGATTTTCGTGCCCATGCCGGTCAGATACATGTGGTGCGCCCACACGATGAAGGACAGGAACCCGACCGCGAGCGCCGCATAGACGAGCGATTTGTAGCCCCAGATCGGCTTGCGCGTGTTGTTGGCGATGATTTCGCAGACGATGCCCATCGCCGGCAGAATCAAAACGTAAACCTCCGGATGGCCGAGGAACCAGAACAGATGCTGCCACAGCAGCGGACTGCCGCCGCCGCTGACGTTCGCGAGTTGGCCGCCCACCGCGAGGCCGGTCGGCAGGAAAAAACTCGTGTGCGCGACGTTGTCCATCAACTGCATCACGGCGGCGGATTCCAGCGGCGGAAACGCCAGCAGCAAAATAAACGCCGTCACGAATTGCGCCCAGACGAAAAAGGGCAGGCGCATCCAGGTCATGCCGGGCGCGCGGAGCTGGATGATGGTCGCGATGAAATTCACCGCGCCGAGCAGCGATGATGAGATCAGGAACACCATGCCGAGAATCCAGAACAGCTGGCCGTGCGTCGGAATCGTGGTGGCCAGCGGCGAATACGAGGTCCAGCCCGCCTGCGCCGCGCCGCCGGGGATGAAGAAGCTCACGAACATGATGACGCCGCCGATGAAAAAGGCGTGAAAACTCGCCATGTTGATGCGCGGAAATGTCATGTCCGGCGCGCCGATCATCAGCGGCACGACGTAGTTGCCGAACGCGGCGAAGGCCAGCGGCACCACGCCGAGAAACACCATGATCGTGCCGTGCATCGCGCCGAACGAATTGTAAAGTTCGGGGGAAATCGCCCCGTGGGCCGCGACGGAGCCGAGAACTTTTTCCAGCAGTGGGCCGAGGAAGGGAACCGGGATGCCCGGATGCGCGATCTGCCAGCGCATCAGAATCATCAAGCCGAAGCCGAACAGCATGAAGCACAGCGCGGTGATGCCGTATTGGATGCCGATGATTTTGTGGTCGGTGGAGAAAATGTATTTCTCCCAGAAACCGGGTTCGTGATGCGCATGGTCGCCGTGGCCGTGATGGGCGTCGGCCTCGCGATGCGGCGGAAATTGTTGAACGAGTTTTTCCATGTTATTTGACTTTGTTCCAGACCATCAGCGCCAGCAGCAGCGGCAGATAAATGATGGAGGCAAAAAATAATTGCCGCGCCCGCGCCAGGGTCAGTTGCCGCGAAAACCGGATGGCGGTCCATAAAAATGCCGCGCCCAAAACCAGCGCGCCGGCAAGATACGTTGTTCCGGCCATTTTGAAAACAAAAGGAAACAGGCTCACCGCCAGCAGCGCGAGCGTGTTGCTCACCGCCTGCTGCGCCGTGCGCTGGCCGTCGGGATCGATGCCCGGCAGCATCTTGAAGCCGGCCTTGGCGTATTCATCCTTGTAAATCCAGGCGATGGCGAAGAAATGCGGCAGTTGCCAGAAAAACAAAATGGCGAACAGCGCCCAGCCTTCGCTGCTCAATTCGCCGCGCGCCGCCGTCCAGCCCATCAGCGGCGGCAAGGCGCCGGGCACCGCGCCGATCGCGGTGTTCAGCCACGTCACGCGTTTCAGCGGCGTGTAGATGAACAGGTAGCTGATCAGCGTGACTGCGCCAATGACGCTCGTGAGCGGATTCACCGCGAGCGCCAGATAAACCAGGCCGGCAACCGAGCACATGCCGCCAAAAATCGCCACCGTCGCTGGCTGCATTCGGCCCGAGGGCAGCGGCCGGCCTTGGGTGCGCAGCATCTTCGCGTCGTATTCGCGTTCGAGCCATTGGTTCAGCGCCGACGCGCCGGCGGCGAGCAGCGCGGTGGCGGCAAGCGTGTTGAACATCAGGGCAAAATTCATCGCGCCGCGCTCGCCGAGGTAAAACCCGACGAGCGTCGTCAGCAGCACGAGCGTGGTAAGCCGCGCCTTCACCAGGTCGGCGAAGACGGACGTCCAGCTTTTTTCGGCCGCGGCTGCGCTTAAGATTTCTGCAGAGACTTCTTTCATTTCACTTGTTGGCCAACATGGATGTCTGCACGCCGAACACCCCGAGCGTCTGGGTCTGCGGGAACGACGTCGAGCGGCCGAAACCAATAAGGCACCACAGCGCGCCTGTCACGAGCGAAAGCGCGCCCACCATGACGTGCGCCGTCGCCACGTCGGCGGCCTTGTTCGTCCAGATCGTCGCCGCGCCCAGCGCGATCTGCGCACACATCAACGCCAGCCAGAAGAGGGCGAGCTTCGTGAGCGCATCGGTGGGGCCAAGCCGCAGCCAGGCCTGCCGGGCGCACGCGGCGACCAGCAGCAAAATTACCAGCGCCACGATGCGGTGCGCCATCTGCAGTTTGATCTGAAACGCGGTGATGGGCGCCTCGTCGGTGACAGAAACACGGCGGGCGTTGTAGCTCGCGACGGCGTCGGGATTCGTGGCCGGCCAGAGTTTTCCGTAGGCGAGCGGGAAATCCGCGATCGCGAGACCGGCGTGTTGATGCCGCATGGTCGCGGCGATGATAAGCTGGATGAAAATCAAAACCGTGGTCCCCAGCACCAGCGTCCGCAAGCTGCGCGACACGAAGGAAGACTTTTTGCCGGCCGCCAGTTCCAACCACAGCCGGCTGGTGAACAGCGTGATGGCGCAGAGCAAAATGAAAAACAACTGGGCGATGGTGGCGTGGAAGACGCCCAGCGAATCCATGTGCATCGTCACGCGCAGGCCTCCGAGGATACCCTGGGCAATGACGCCGAGAAACGCGACCACGCCCAGCCAGCGCATCCATTTGCGCGAATCAGCCAACCACAGCCACACGGCGAGAATCGTTGTCAGCAGACCGACTGCCGACGCGAGCAGCCGGTGTGTGTGTTCGTAGAAAATGCCGCCGACCCATTTCGAAATCGGGAAGGCGAACATGTTATAGCCGTAAGTGTTCGGCCAGTCGGGCACGGACATGCCCGCGCCGTGGCTGGTGACCAGTCCGCCTAGGCCGATCAGCAAAAACGTCACCAAAGCCGTGAGTCCGGCGAACCGGAACAGCCACGGATTGGATGTATTGGGGGCGGATTTGCTCATTCCTAAAAAAATAGCCGCTGCGTTTTCACAAACGCAGCGGATACTCTGTAGCTTAAAAATTACTTGGCTTCAAAGGTAAAATTCGCGGGCACGTCGGTGTCCTTGACTTCGACATCAAAGGTTTGGATGCCGAGTTTGCGGTGCGCCGCTTCCACGGTGTATTTGCCGGGCGGCACGTTTTTGATCGTGAATTTTCCGTCCTTGTCGCTGACGGAAAAAAACGGACTATCAATCACCGTCACCCAGGCAAACATCCACGGATGCACATCGCACTGGAATTTCAGGAACGGTTCCGGTTTGGCGAAGGTGTAGGTCAGATCCGCGCCACCGGGCATCTGCACGTCGTTGGATTCCTTGTTGCCGTCCACGGTCGGCTTGTCATGGACATTGTGGACGCATTGATCGGAATTTTTGACGATCAGCTTTTGTCCGGTCTGAATGGCCACGATGGATGGCGTATAAAGGCAGCCTTTCTGGTCAATCACCACCGCCGGGGCGCTCGCGCCGGTGGATTTGCCGCTGACGCCCTTCAGCGAAACGATCACGTCCGCCAGTTCGCCTTTCGCATTCACCGCGTAAAAGTGGGTCAACGGCGCCTTGGTGTAGCTCACGCTGCAATTCGGATCATCCATGATCGGCGTGATTTCCTTTTCGGCGGGCGGCGCGCCTTTGAACGTGATCACACCGGTGATGTCCGCCGCGTGGACAGCTGGGCCGCTTGCCAAGGACGCCAGCAATAGGAAAAAGGAGAATGTTTTCATATTATAGGCGTAGAACTTAGCACCCGAAAAGGCGGGGTCAAGTTCTCTGTGAAGTTTTTCACGAGTGGATGATTCATTGGCGGAGGCAAGCAAACGAACGTCACTTACGGGCTGTCATTTTTTCCCGAACATTTTACAGCGCTCCAGAGTGCAACGACGGGCAGATGCGCCAGCAGGCAAACTTCCGAGAATTCCAGGTGCCGGATGCACTCCAGGCGGAATGCCGTCAACATTTTCTGCGCACCAAGCCAGCCGGGCTGAACAGATTTGGCATCCCGCAGGCGTTATACCTCCGGAAAACCATCCCGCCACGTTTGGCGTTTCCAGCGTAAACGGTCGGCAAACTGATGTTGTGCTCACGGCGGATCGCCTCGTGGCGCTATCCACTAGTTACCCCTTCCGGCAGGATGCGGAGGATCTGCCGTTTGGGTGATGCATCCCCTTCATGATGGATTCCTTGCTTTGCCCGAAAACCATCTCACCAGCAATGGCCAAGGCCGGTTTGCTCCATCATAGTTCTTACTCATCACGCTCGGAAGAATCGGCGAACATCCACATGGTATTTTTCCAAATCATATAAGCCACATAAGCATCCCATAGAAACATTGGTTCAATCGAAATTCACTCATCGGATCCAAGGAATTGTGAATCATACCCCCGGCCATCGGAAGGGATTGACCAAATCGGTTGAAATGCAACTTGATTGGGATGCGGGAAAGCGCGACAAAAAAAAGCCGCTGGATTGCTCCAGCGGCTGTTACGTTTGAAGTTCTAAATCAGTAAGCAGCCTGCGCGCCTTTGATGTTGGCTTTTTTCATCCATGGCATCAACGCGCGGAGTTTGGCACCGGTTTTTTCAATCGGGTGTTGCTCGCCTTTTTTGAGCAGCGCATTGTAGCGTTTGTAGCCGCCTTCGTATTCCTTGACCCAGTCCTTGGCGAACTTGCCTGATTGAATATCTTTCAATGCCGCCGCCATCCGTTTCTTCACGCTGGCGTCAATGATCTTCGGGCCGACGCTGACGTCGCCCCACTTGGCGGTTTCGGAAATCGAGAAGCGCATGCCGCTGATGCCGGCTTCGTTCATCAAGTCGGCGATGAGTTTCAATTCGTGCAGACATTCGAAGTAGGCCATCTCGGGCGAGTAGCCGGCTTCGACGAGCACTTCAAATCCGGCCTGCACCAGCGCGCTCGCACCGCCGCAGAGCACGGTCTGTTCGCCGAACAAATCGGTTTCGGTCTCTTCCTTGAAATTCGTTTCGAGCACGCCGGCGCGAGTGCCGCCGATGCCTTTGGCCCAGGCGAGCGCGATCTTCTTCGCGTCTTTGCCGGGGTTCTGATAAACCGCGATGAGCGAGGGAACGCCCTTGCCTTCGGTGTATTGGCGGCGGACGGTGTGGCCGGGCCCCTTCGGCGCGACCATGATGACGTTCACGTTCTTCGGCGGAACGATGGTCTTGAAATGAATCGAGAAGCCATGCGAGAACACGAGCGTCTTGCCCTTGGCCAGATTCGGCTCAATGTCCTTCTTGTAACAGGCGGCCTGCTTGGTGTCGGGCAGCGCGACCATGATGACGTCGGCCAATTTCACCGCTTCGGCAGTGGTGACGACCTTGAAGCCCTTTTCCTTGGCGACCGGAATTGACTTGCTGCCTTCATAAAGGCCAATGATGACCTTGAGGCCGCTGTCTTTGAGGTTGAGCGCGTGGGCGTGACCCTGTGAGCCGAAGCCGAGGATCGCCAGCGTTTTGTTTTTGAACACGCCTAGGTCGGCGTCTTTATCGGTGTATACTTTGGACATAAAATTAGTTGATGGATTATAGTTGATGGTTGATAGAAAAAACCTCGTCACCTGTCACTCGTCATTTTCTGGGCATGGCCACCTGGCCAGTGCGGGTCAATTCCAGCACGCCGAACGTCTTCATCAGATCGAGGAATTTTTCCACCTTGCTGCCATTGCCGGTGATCTCGATGGTCAGCGTCTTGGGCTGCACGTCCACGATCTTCGCACGGAAAATGTCCGTGATCTGCATGACTTCGGCACGGGATTTGGAATCGACGGCGACCTTCACCAGCACGAGTTCGCGGTCCACATATTCGCCTTCACGGAAATTCTGGACCTTGAGCACATTCGGCAGCTTGTTGAGCTGCTTGACGATCTGTTCGAGCGTGGCCTCATCGCCGTGCGTGACAACGGTGATGCGCGAAAACGCCGCATCCTGCGTCGGCCCGACGTTGAGCGTGTCAATGTTGTAGCCGCGGCCGCTGAACAGCCCGGTCACGCGCGTGAGCACGCCGAACTTGTTTTCCACGAGAATCGAAATGGTGTGTTGCATAAACCGTTTGGAACGGGGGGAAAGCCTAGCAATGCGGACAAATGGGGTCAATTTGCAAATTTAGGATGGGCGATATTGCTAAAAAGGTGTTTTAGAACGCAACGATATCATTGAGAAACAGACTGAATTGCAATTTCTGGCGCAAATATTCGGGGGATTTTAGCGGAAGGAGTCAGCCGACAAACGATTCTCGACGTGACGGGGATGCACAGATTGACGTTGAAGAAGATTCTCGAACACAGTGAGCCGCTGGACTACCGAATGCGGAATCGGTTCACCCATTCAACGGAAGGAGGCCGTCCCGTTGCGCCAGACGGTCAGGGGCGTGTTTTCCGTCCCCAAAGAGGTCTGAATCCACCCAAAACGCCAAAACCCAAGCCAGACCGTAAAAACCCCCATTTTCCCAATTCAGGCCGATTGTTCTGGTTTCTGTTCTGGTTTTACGGTGATTTCACCCATGTTCCCGACGACGTGACCAAGCCGGATGAAAAACGCGAAAGTCTCCAATCCCTTTGATTCTATTCAGTGTTTTGAAGGCGAACCAGAAAAAATGAATGGTGCGCGCGACGGGAGTTGAACCCATAACCTTCGGCTTCGGAGACCGACGCTCTATCCAGTTGAGCTACGCGCGCGACGCCGGACACGATACGGGTAACCGCGCGTTTGCTCAATTGGAATCTTGCGGCCCACTCAACAGCCGGCCGCCTCGCCGGATATCTTTTTTCACCGGCGATGGAATATGCACACGGTTGCGAAATGCCATCTCGAGTTTGCGCATGAAATAAAAAAGGGACGGCCTCAAGGCCGTCCCTCTGTCTAATAGGTCATCCCACCAATCAATTCTTTGCTGCGGGCGGAGCGGGATGATCACCGCCGGCACCACCGCCGCCGGGCGGACGATTACCGCGCATGCCCTGGCTCATTTTTTCCCATTTGGCGAACTGTTCCTGGGTCAACACCGCCTTCAGTTGCGTCGCGGTGTCTTCCTGAATGGCCTTGGCTTTGGCCCGCTTGTCTTCCTGGCTGAGCGCGGTGTCTTCGCGCAGGGCTTTGCGTTTTTCGGCGGAGCCCTTCATGATGGCTTCCACCTTCGGCTTCTGTTCAGGCGTCAAGTCCAGGGCCTTGGCAATGTCGGGACGTCCGCCGCGCATGCCCGGGCCGCGTTCACCGGACGGCGGGCCGCCGGCGGCAGGTGTGTTGGTATCGGCTGCGCGCAGCGAACCGCAGGCCAGGAGGGCGCCCGTGGCCAACGCGGCAATTAACATGGTCTTCGTTGTTTTCATAAACTTCATTTTTTGTTGTTTGTTTTTAGCTCCGCCGTGTGATTGGAACGGCAGGATATGTAGTCAGACGGCAACAACTGGTCAAGGTTACAACGTCCGCATCACTTTGGCCGCCACCGTAATTGTCCGCTCGATGTCCGCCGATGTGTGGGCGGTGGAGATAAAGCCGGATTCAAACTGCGACGGGGCGAGATAAACCCCCGCGTCGAGCAGGCCGTGGAAAAATTTCTTGAACCGTTCGCGGTCGCTGTGCATCGCGTCGGCCACGTTGTGAACCGGCTGGCCAGTGAAGTAACCGCAGAACATCGAACCGCAGCGGTTGAAGGTCACCGGCACACCGGCCGACTTCGCCGCGTCCTTCATGCCGGCTTCGAGTTGTGCGCCGCGCGCTTCGAGTTGCTGGTAGGCGTCGGAGTGCGAAGCGCGAGGTGCGGAGTGCGGAATTTCAGCCGCCGGCGGGCGCGCGGAAGTTTGTTCCGCATTCTGCATTCCGCATTCCGCACTTGATAGTTCCTCCAGATTCGCCAGGCCCGCCGCCATCGCGATCGGATTGCCGCTCAGCGTTCCGGCCTGATACACCGGCCCCAGCGGGGCG
>TBL_comb47_HYPODRAFT_10004462_pt1 | contig 16064 bp, 13 predicted proteins | sample TroBogypolimnion_40_FD_10682 | JGI IMG/M metagenome (IMG submission 10682)
TTCCAAAAAACTCTCCTTAAATTCTAAATGACCGCCGGGCGGGCACCAGGTCGCAGCTCCATGGCTGCCCTGCCATAAAAACAGAAGCGCTTGGTGCTTATCATTAATAATCCAAATTCCAGTTCCGACTTTGGGGCGATCTCCCAAATTTTTACTTATTTCTTGATTGACCATATTTAGCTAAATTTAAATAAAAATGATAGGGCTCTTGATTTTTTTGAAATAATTTGCCATAATATTATCAGTGATATTTGTGAGGGCTTAGGCTCTCCCGCGGTTAAAATCATAAAACCGCAGACAAGTATCATGATAAAAAAAGTTTTCTAATCGTATTCAAGGTCTCCTTCATGGAAGACTTTTTTATTGTCTGACACATGGCGTCTTTTTGGCTTTTCCAGAACGGAATGACGCTCCAAAAATACGGCTGTCCATTTTCTATTCTTTTAACAATCACCTTAATTTTAATTCCTTTCATTATGGCAACGAAACCATAATACACCACCGGTTTCATTATACTTTGCCAGCGACCGACATTTTTTACCCTTTCAAAATTTTTCGCCTCTTTTATTTCTTGCAAAGTGCCGGAGTCTTTCAGAACGTCAGGAACGAGCTTCAAAAATTTCAACCTTAAATATTGATCCGACGCTAATCGACTCTTATTCCAAGATTTCATTTTGATATGATCTAAGCCTTTCGCGTTAAATTTAACCTGAGTTTTCAGGTACGGACAAACTACCGAATCAACTTTTCCATAATTTTCCTCGGCTTCTTTTTTTATTTTTTCTAACAGCTCAATATTGTTCATATTTACACTTCTTGACTTTAAAATTAACTTTACTTCCGATGATACGGCGCGTTAATCAGCCCGCAGTTCTTGTATTTATAGACCTCGCCGGTCGCGGGATTAATGGCGCCGCAAGGGCACGGATCATTGCGGCCCACTTTGTGACCCGTTTCGTCCTTGGCTTTTTCATGGACCAAATCAATCGTGTTGCGTTCGCCCGCCTGCTTCTGCATCTCTTTGGCCGCGCCCGTGAACTCTAATTTCTGAGCGGGCTGGTCGGCGAAGAGGCGAATTTCCGGCGCGGAAGCCATGGACAAAGCGTCGGCCGTCTTATAAATCGCGTAGACGACCTGCTTCTGAATGAGATTATTTAAATCCTGATACATCTGATAGGCTTCCTTTTTATATTCCACGAGCGGATCGCGCTGGCCATAGCCGCGCAGACCGATGCCGCGGCGCAAATAGTCAATCGTTTCCAAGTGCTCCACCCACATCTGATCAATGGAGCGGATGAGAATTCCCTTCTCCACTTCCGGGAACATAATATTGGCCTGGGCGAAACGCTCGCTTAAACCGGCGTATTTCGCTTGGCTCTCGCTTAATAGATAATTCAAAATTTCTTCGCGCATCTGATCTTTGGTCTTGGCGCTTTTTATAACCGCTTCTAATTTATTTTTTACTTCTTCGGTCGCGGTCCAAATCGTGCGCATGACTTCATAAATCTCATTCAGATTCCAGTCCAAAAAATTATCGCCGGCCGTATGGAAATTGACCACGGCCGTAATTTCCGCCGCGACCATATCTAAAATAATCGGGCTCAAAGACTGGTTAGTCTTCTCCGATTCCGCTTCCGCGACTAACTTTACGCCTTCGGCGATTTCAATAATTTCCCGGCGGCGTTTATAGATCGCCGTGCGGTGTTTGTTTATCACGTCATCATACTCCACTAAGTGTTTCCGAATATCAAAGTTATTGCCTTCCACTTTTTTCTGGGCCGATTCAATGGACTTGGAAATCATCTTGTTCTCAATCGGCATGTCGGCCGGCACGCGCAAAGTCTGCATCAAATTCTTCATCCGCTCGCCGCCAAAAATGCGCATCAAGTCGTCCTCGGTGGAAACATAAAACTGGGATGAACCCGGGTCGCCCTGGCGTCCGGCGCGGCCGCGCAGCTGATTATCAATGCGCCGCGACTCGTGGCGCTCCGTGCCGATGACATGCAAGCCGCCGAGCGCGCGAATTTCCGCTTGCTCGCTTTCCACGGGCGGATTACCGCCTAAAATAATGTCCACGCCGCGGCCGGCCATGTTGGTCGCTAAAGTGATGGCGCCTTTACGCCCGGCTTGCGCGATGACTTCGGCTTCCTTCTGATGGTTCTTGGCGTTTAACATGCTCGGCCGGAGGCCTTCACGCTCCATGAGTTCCGCAAAAAGCTCATTCTTTTCAATGGAAATCGTGCCGATTAAAACCGGCTGGCCCTTGGCGCTGCGCTCTTTAACATCGCGGATAACGGCGTTAAACTTATCCGTTTCCGTGCGATAAATCAGGTCATTCAAGTCATGCCGCACATTCGGCTTATTCGTCGGGATAACAATGGTTTCTAATTTATAGATTTTATGGAACTCCTCGGCTTCGGTCGCGGCCGTGCCGGTCATGCCGGACAACTTCTGGTACATACGGAAAAGATTTTGGAAAGTAATCGTGGCCATGGTCTGCGATTCTTTTTGGACCTTCACCCCTTCTTTGGCTTCAATGGCCTGATGCAAGCCTTCGCTATAGCGGCGACCCGGCATGAGGCGGCCGGTAAATTCATCAACGATAATTATCTCGCCGTCTTTCACGACATAATCTTTGTCGCGCTTAAACAGAACGCGGGCTTTCAGCGCTTGCTCCAAATGATGGACTTCTTTGACGCCGCCTTCGACATAAATATTACCGAGCCCCAAAATTTTTTCTACTTTATTAATGCCGGTTTCGGTTAAAGTCGCGGCCTTCATTTTTTCATCCACGTTATAGTCCTCGTTCTCTTCCAGGCGCTGGACAATCTGCGCGAATTTAAAATATTTGTCAGTTGATTCTTCGGCCGGCGCGCTGATAATGAGCGGGGTGCGGGCTTCATCAATTAAAATAGAATCAATTTCATCCACGATGGCGTAGTGCAAAGGACGCTGAACGGTCTGGTCCAGAGTATAGACCATGTTGTCGCGCAAATAATCAAAACCGAATTCGTTATTCGTGCCATAGGTGATGTCGCTGTAATAGGCTTCGCGGCGCGGAATTTTTTTAAAATGTTTCAAACGCTCGTCGTACTGCGACTCGTCGCTATATTCGGGATCATAGACAAAAGCGTTCTCATGGACAATGACGCCGACGGATAAGCCTAAGGCGTGAAAAACCGGCGCCATCCAGCCCGCGCCTAAGCGGCCGAGATAATCATTAACCGTGATGAGATGAACGCCTTTGCCTTCTAAGGCATTCAGATACAAAGCCAGAGTGGCGACCAAGGTTTTACCTTCACCGGTTTTCATTTCCGCGATTTGGCCGCGATGCAAAACAATGCCGCCGACCAGCTGGACGTCAAAATGGCGCAAACCAAGCGTGCGCCGCGAGGCTTCGCGAATAGCGGCAAAAGCTTCCGGCAAAAGTTCATTCAAGGTTTCACCTTTAGCCAAGCGTTCTTTGAACACAGCGGTCTTGGCTTTCAAAGCCTCGGCATCCAATTTCATCAGTTCCGGCTCATAGCTATTTATCAGGTCTAAGGTCGGCTTCATGGCTTTGACGATTTTGGCGTTGGCGTCGCCGAAGATATTCAAAATATTCATAAATTAATTTAGTTAATAATAGTCAAAATAAACCGAGGTTCAGACGGTTTTTGACTCTAATATTAGTATAATACGCTTTGGACAAGATGGGAATATTGACAGATAGTTATAAAGATATTAATATTATTTATTACCCTCGTTCATTTATAAATCACTTAAAAAATACACCCGTGAAAAAACCGATAACCAGTAATAAGAAACGATGTATCATAATAGCGGCGACCTCAGTCACTTTGATACTAATTTTTTTAGTTTTGCCTACCCTATTTTTTCAGTCAAAGGCTGAAATAAATGAGCGGCTGAAAGTGTTTAATTTCTGGCCGTCTTATGCCAATATAGCTGCTTTGGCTTTGGCCGGGTATGCTAATGCCCGACATAGAAGTCAAAATCTCAATTTAAGCTTTGCGATAAGTTTAATCATAATTATAGTTGGCGTATCAATAACTCATGAGTTCGTCGCTAAACTTATTGCCTGCCCTAAAGATAATTTCTTAATGGCGGCCGTCTTCTCAGCCTATTTCGTCACGCGAGAAATGACTCAGTTATATTACGATCCGGCCTAAAAATTTAGTTATCAAAAGCCGCCCCTTTTCGGACGGCTTTTCTTTATATTTTTAAATTATTAAAAAAAGTCCCCTGGAATCAAGTGAGCTTAGTTTAAAACTAAGTTCAAATAACCCAAGGGACAAAGAACAAAGGACAAAGAGTTTAAATGACCCGTTGTGGGACGACCACGCAATGAGGAGTTTCAGCCTTCCAGACAGTGCCATCCTTAAGCCGGTAAACATAAATGTACAGGCCACTCACGTGCGCCACAAAGTACTTATTACCTACCTTAAAAAGGAAGCAGGTGACAAAACCAAAGGTGACAAAACCATCAGAACGCAAACAATCAGGATGTTTCTTGCAAAAGTTTTTAATCTGATGCTGAGTTAGGCACAGCTTATCCAGATCACCGAGGGAAGAGAAAATTTGCGCAAAAGTGGCGTCCTGAGCCATTTCATAAACCTGGACTGGGGTCTCTTCCGTGGCGATTCCTGGCTGGTCAGTGCCCCATTTTTTGAAATCCAAATCAATACCAGACGAGAAGACATCTTTGGCCTGAGCCAAAGTCTCCTCACCATTAACGGCATCAATAAACGGTGATTCGCCTTTTAAAAGACGTAAAATTAGTTTAGCTTGTTTAGCTTTTCGGCCGATAAATTTGCCTTCAACGATATCCTGGAGAACTAGAGCGACTAACTCCGGGTCAATTGGGCTTCCGCCTTTCTGACGGATCTGCCTTTTGATCTCAAACATCTGTTTATCAATGCCGAGATCTTGTTCGCCTGTGACATTAAATTTTGCCATGACAATAAATTATTGTGAAATAACTATTTCCTGCGTTTCGCCCAGCAGAAATTGGGTAATAAAAAAATATAGCCTATAGCTATATTTTTGTCAAACGATATTTTTTACTTCCTTTTCTTCTCAATCAATTTGCCTTTATATTTCTCAATCGCCATCACCATATGCTCCTTAACCTTATCAATCGCTTTATACAAATCTTTTTCCGTCCGTTCCACGCGCAGAATTTCGCGCGGCACTTCCAGATTCACTTCGGCGCGGAAGATGTCGCCTTTGCGCTGGTCGCCAATGGTCTTTTCCACTTCCACGTCGCAGTTGATGACCGGAATGCGGTCGCCGAGGTATTTATCCAGCATGTCCATTTTTTTCTGGCAGTAGTCGCGGATAGCGTCGGTCATGTCTAATTTGGTCGCTTTAATTCTTATTTGCATATTATTTTTTCCCCGCCAGCGGGGCGGGCTTAATGAATTAATAAAGGAACTTAGAACAGCTTGACGATGTCGCGGTAGGTAATGAAAATTACCAGCGCGATAAGCAGGAAGAAACCGATGTTATGAATAATATTTTCCACTTCCCGCTTCACGGGTTTGCCCTTAATTTTTTCAATGCCGAGAAACAGGATGCGGCCGCCGTCTAAAGCCGGGAAAGGCAAAATATTGACGATAGCTAAATTCAAAGACAAGAGGGCGACGAATTGCAGGAGATAACTGAAGCCGAGGCGCGCCGCCTGGCCGGTAATAGTCGCAATGCCCACCGGGCCGGCGAACTGCGAGCCGACATTATGGCCCATGAATAGGTCGCGAATTAAGACGGCGAAGGCAACGACAATCTGAATAAGAAGCAATATGCTAGTACGCAAGCCTTCCCAAATCGCGACGAAGAATGGATAACTCACTAGGCCGGCGGAAAAAATGGCGACGCCGATGGTGGCTCGGCCGCCCGTGGGCGCGGTCGGCGTGACCGTAATCGTCATCTCTTGAGTACTACGCTTAATCAGCAAGGTCGCGGTTTTGCCCGCGTCAGCCGCAATAGCGTCTTGCAAAGCTTTTTCCGTGCCAATACTGATATTATCCACTTTCAAAACTAAATCATCCACTTTAAGGCCGGCTTGCGCAGCGGGCGTATTGGGCATCACGTCGGCAATCACCACTTCCGGCGTGGAAACGCGCGCGTAGCGGCTCACGGTATCCGTGGACTGCGGCAAGCCAATCATATAACCAATACTAAACAGCACCCAGGCCAAAACAATGTTCATAAAAACGCCGGCCGCCAAGATCACGACGCGGCGCCAGATTTTTTGGCCCGCAAAACTGTCGCCGGATTCTTTTTCTTCGCCGTCCTGGCCTTTGATTTTCACGAAACCGCCCACTAAGAGCCAATTCAAAGAATAGACCGTGGCTTTCGGCGCGGGACGCTTATTCTCATCTGCCTCGTTCTCTAAACTTTCCACGCTTTTATTGCCGAAAATTGTCCGCCACTTCCCAGCGCGATTCTTATACCAACCAACAGCGCGCGGCGGAAAACCGAAACCGAATTCTTCCGCTTTCACGCCGAAACGCCGCGCCGTGACGAAGTGGCCCATTTCGTGGACAAAAACAAGAAGCGATAAGACTAAAATAAAAATAATGATGGTCGCAAACATAAATTGAAAATTCTGATTTTTTTAAACGTGAGTCCAGCTCTATATCTCCATGATATCTTTTTCTTTGCGGTCGCGGCTATCTTTCAGTTCGTCATTTTTCTTAGCGGAAAATTCATCCAGCTCTTTCACGAAACGAAATTTGTCGTCCTCGCTGATTTCTTTGTCTTCAAAGGCTTTTTCAATCAGATTTTTCACCTGATCGCGCGCCTGGCGTAAAATAATGCGCGTCTTTTCCATCTTTTCATTGAGTTTTTTCACGAGTTCTTTGCGGTTTTCTTCGGTCAGGGGCGGCACGGTCAAACGCACCTTATCCCCTTCATTTACTACGCCAAAACCCAGGCCGGCGTCCACAATCGCTTTTTCAATCGCTTTCAAGATGCCCTTATCCCAAGCGGCGATGAGGATACTGCGCGAGTCGGCGACCGCGATATTAGAAATCGTATTAAGCGGATTCATGACGCCATAGGCCTCAACCTGGACATTATCCAAAACCGCCGGATTAGCGCGGCCGGTCCGAAGCGCGGCAATTTCTTTCTTGAAGAAATCTAAAGCATTCGTGAATTCCCCTTGTTTGTTTTGCAGATACAGGTTCATATTTTTTTATTTTAATTTTTTAGTGCCTAAATAAAGCGCGGTCGGATTAGCAAAGTCCACGAGCAGGGCCTGGCCAGCTCGGGCGGTCGGTAATTTTTTTGTGGTCCAAGTCGCGCCGCCGTCGGCCGAGCGGAAAAAAGTGGTATTCGTGACATAATATAATTCCAAGGAATTCTGCGGATTAATGGCGAAGGCATTAATGGTTGAACCCTTGTCCGGCTGGATCAGCTTGATATTCTCCCAAGTGGCGCCATTGTCTTTAGAGTCCACTAGGACTTGGTCCGTGGCCAAAAACATCGTGCCATCCTCAGCCATGAGCATTTCCCGGAAATTGGAGCCGAGATTATAGCCGCTTAAAATAGCATTCAAATCCGTCCAATTCTCCACTAAGAAATTCTGTTCTAAATTCGCCGAGTCAGCCGCGTTAGTCACGGTATTGGAAGTGAAGCTGAAAATATGGTTCTTCACCGTGGCGACAAAAAGCAAACGGCTATCTTGCGGCGACATAGCTAATTTGGCCACGCCTTCGTCCATGTTCTGAATCGTGCGCCAAGAAGCGCCGGCGTCAATGCTCTTGATAATTTCGCCGCGCGAAGTGCCGATATAAATATTCTGATCATTATAATGGTCAATGACAATGCTCGTGACATTAATGCCGGCGTTGTTATCATAATAAACCTGGGTCCAGGTCCGCGTGCAATCAGCGGAGCGATAGACGCGGTTAGAAATCGCGGCGTAAAGAATACATTTATTCTTCGGATCAACTTTAATGTCGTTAATCGTGGTCTTCGGCAAACTACTGACAAAAGTCCAGCCATTACCAATGGTGTAGGTGTAATACAAGCCGTTATCCGTACTGGCTAAATATATAGCCTTGCTGTCTTCCGGATCCATGGTCAGAAGATTAACATTTAGATCGCTAATCGTCTGCGGCGTACCGGCCAGACTCGGCACATTGGCCATGGCTTTCCAGGTGTCGCCTTTATCCTGCGAAAAAAACAGGCTGCTGTCGGTCGTGGCGGCGCTGGTTCCCGTGCTTGATCCGCCGGTTATAACCGTGCAGGCGGCCAAAAGCGGCGTGATGACGAGCAAAAGAAGAAGGACTTTAAATTTATTGTGGCGCATATTTTTTAAATTTTTCATAAAGCTAAATTCATTAAAGTCTGTTCCAAGACCAGGCGCGGATTAACATTGGCGTTTAAATATTCCTTGGCCTGGGCGATTAATTTTAAATTTTCCAAGATGAGCGGCCCAGCCTTAGACTCGCCGCCTTCTTCCAGGCGCTTCAAAGCTTTGTTCAAAGCCTCGCTTAGAGCGGCGTGCTGGATCCGGTCATTTTGGCCCAAGCTGAGCAAGAGTAAATCGCGGAGCAAGCCTTCGCCCAAAAGCAGGACCTCAGTCGCACTCTCCACGGCTTGCCGGCTATAACTCTTATCACTGAATAATTTATCTAGGTCGGCGAGACGCGCGTTCAGGTCTTGGCTAAAAAAATTCAGCCAAACCGCGGCCCGTTCCAAATAATCTTTATACTCTTCCCCGTTTTCTAAATAATGGACGGCCACGAGCGCCCGGCCCAAAGCCAGGCTGGCCAAATCTTTAGCCAAAGACCGGCTGGTATTATAATTTTTAATCAAATAATCATAGATGACCGCGCTGGCCACCGGCTGGAAATAGAGAATCTGGCTGCGCGACAGAATCGTCGTTGGCAAATCTTCTTCCCTTTCGGCCAGCAGAATTACCACGACTTTTTCCCTTGGCTCTTCCAAGGTTTTAAGCAAAGCGCTTTGCGCTTCCGAGGTGAGCCGGCTGGCTTCTTTGATAATACCTATCTTATAGGAATTCAAAAAAGAACTCAAATTCAGAATCTTAATGAATTCCCTAACCTGTTCAATGGAAATACTTTTCTTGTCCGCCAAGGGTTCCAAAATATGCAAATCGCTATTAAAGCCCTCGGGGTTGCCCTGTAAATTCCGGGCAAAGGCCACGGCAATGCTGGCCTTGCCTAAATCGCTCGGGCCGACAAATAAGTAGGTCTGGGCGAGCTTGTCGTTTTGGATTGCTCTCTCCAAAAACTCAATCACTTTTTCCTGGCCAATGGCCGGCCAATTGTAGCGGTTGGCGCTCATAAACCGACCGCGATCTGCGCCAGATCGGCGTTAGTGATGCCCAGACCACGGCCACGAATAATGCTATAAGCGTCATCCGGCCGGCCGAGATAATAGAGCTGGAGATTTAAAGGGTCATAATAATAGGCGCGGCCGCTATCTTGGACTTTAATCAGAATGCGTCCGGCCAAACTGCGAGTCGCGGTTTTTTGTAAGACCGCGAAATTGGCGTTGGAAATGCCCAGGCCGAAACGGCGCATCAGATTAAAGGCGTCAGCCGGACGGCCGAGATAATAGCGCTTTTTATCTAAAGGATTAACATACCAGGCCTGGCCCTTGTCCTGCGTCTGAAGCAAAATCCGGCCCGCGAGCCGGGCGCTGAGAGTCGGCGCCGGCGCGATTGTACTAGTTGGCGCGACCACGGTGGGCGAAGCGTAAATACCGCTTGAGCTGAGCGTAAAAGACTGCGCGCCCGAGACCAAATATTTCTGATTGACAATCACTTTAATATCCTGGATCAAACCGTGCTTGGCGTAAAAAGCCAGACCGAAGACGCGGTTATTCGTGCCGTTATAGGTCGCGAGATAAGGACCGGCGGCCAAAGATTTAGCGGCCGTTCGGCCCGCTCCGAGCGTGACACTGCCCACTTGCTTATCCTGGAAATAAGTCCGGCCGTCGGAACTTGTTAAAGCATAAATATTCAAGGTCGGATTACTGGGCAAAAGTCCGCCCTCGGTATCGGCCAGGCTGAAGCGGGTCAGATTCATGATTAATTTCTGCGTGCTCTGCGCCGTGCCACTCACCGTCGCGTTCCAAAAAATATCGTTTTGATTAAAATCATCGGTCGTGGTTAAAGCGTAAATGCCGCCGGAATACTCAAAATGGAAGCGGCCGTAATTATCGGTGTTCACTTTGGCCAGCTGGCGGCCCAGGCTATAACCGCTATCATCATGAATCTGTTCGTAAAGCTGGACGCTTTTATTCGTTAAGGGTTTTTTGATGGCGTCAGTCAGTTGGCCGGATAAGCCATTAAAGGTGTAATTGAAAGTGGTGTCGGCCGCGTCCTGGATTTTGATATTATAAGCATTAACCGTATTGTTGCTGGAGTCTTTGGCGCTGAGCGCGTAATAACCGGTCTGCCCGCTCCGATAGGGATTATAGGGCGCGACATAGACCAAAACTTGGCCGCCGGCATCCGTCTGCAAATTAGCGATCAAATCGCTGTTCTGGAAAAAAGGCTGATTGTCGGCGTCGTATTCCTGGGCGTATAAAGAAAAATTATAATTGCGCTGTAAATTACCGGCTTCATCGCGCAAAACTATTTTCAAAGCCGGGACATATTCAGTAATCGCCCGATTATAGCCGCAAACGAAACGCACGGCATTGAAATACCAAAACTCGCCCACGTCGGACCGGCGATCCCAAACCTTCAGCGCGTAAATTTTGCGCGGATCCGGAGAAAAATTAATGACCGCCTGTCCGGAACTGTTCATCGTCCCGCTATTCACGCTGTTTCCCGCGATTGGCAAACCATTGGCGTTGGTGGTTTGTTCGTAAAGCGTGTATTTCAAACCCGGGGCCAGATTGCCGCTGTAGCTGCGCAAAGAAATCGTCAAATTAGAATTGGTCGTACAACCGCTATTGGCTGGCGTCCAGGTCTGAGAAGAAGTGAGGTCATATTCATTCAAGCGCCCGTCCAGGACGTCAATATTCCAAAAATATTGATATTGATTATTCTGGCCTTTGACGCCGAGCGTATAAAGGCCGGCGGGAATTTCCATTTGCCCATAGCCATCCGAACCTAAAGTGAATTGCCCGATTTTCGTGCCGGCCACCGGATTATTATTAGAGTCTAAGCCCTGGTTAAAAATTTCCACATTCGTGCCCGAGGGAAATAAAGCGCCGGTGACATCCTGCATCTTCACTCGGAGCGCGCTCAGATAAAAATTAACATTCGTCATCTGCCCATCATTCACATGGAGATTATACAAATCAAATTTAAAATTATTGCGGTTCACTTCCACGGCGTAGTCGTCGCTAATGGCATTATCAAGGCTTCGGACACTGCCCTGCGGCAAATAAATCCGCGTTTGGCCAGTTGAACCGCTGCTCAAAGAAGCCAGTTGAGTTTTTTTCTGCTGCAAAGGCTGGTTGGAGCTATCATAGAGTTCGGAATAGACGCCATAGCTGGTATTAGTTAGCAGGCTGCCGTTCTCATCATAAAAACTCAAATTCAAACCGCTCAAAGTTTCCGTTAAATTATAGCTGGCGCCGCAAGTATAATTAAAGTTATAAAACCAGAAAGCGGCGCCGTCATTATTTATGGTCTGAATTTTGATCACGTAATAATCCGGGCAAGTGCCATTATTCCAGCTCAAATGAGCGATACCCAGGGTCGGATTAGTCGTGGCGGAGGCAAAACGTGTGGTCGGTTTGGGATTGCCATTGGCGTCTATTTCCTGTTTATACACAGACACGCTGGCATTACCGATAAAGGCGCCCGAAGGATCGCGGACCACGACATCTAAATCCGTATTTTGATTATTGGCGTGCGCGAAGAGCGGCGCGAACAGCAAAAAAGCCAGCGGCAAAATTAATTTCCAAGATAATTTAGGCATATTTTATAAACTATTATAAAAGACTTAATTTAAAGGATAGGTTTCGCTGATGTTATTTATAACCGGAGTGAGCGACAGATTATAAGCCTTACCCACGGACCATAGTCCGGTCATTTGGAGATTATAAGTATTAGCCGGGTGATAATCGCTCTTCAGGCTGGCCAAAACGCTTAGTTCAACATTAGCGTTCGCCGGCACCAGCAAGTAATTGACATTGAAAATAATCTGGCCGTCGTCATTCACGTCCGCCAAATTAGATACGACCGTGCTGCCGCTCATGAGCCGTAAATTATCCCAGTCCAAATTATCGGCCGTGCCATCGTTTTCAAAAATAATCTGTTTGACAATCACATCTTCACGCCCGGTTGTTTCGGTTAAACGAAATTTGCTAATCAGCCGCGTGCCATTATTTATGGAGCGATTTTGCGCGGCCAAACTTTCACTTTGCGAGGTCAGTTGGCCGATCATGGTGCCATTCACAATGGTAAAAGTCGTGCCCTGAAGCGGCCAAACCGCGCTGAGCGGCACGCTAGCGGCGACGCTGGCGGCTTGTTTCAAGGCGACGCTGATCGTTTGGTTATTGCAATTCGTGGCGCAAGAGCCGATGCCGGCCATAACCTGAATCGTCTGAGCGCTCCCGCCATTTAAAACCAAGGCGGGGCGGAAGTGAACCAGGGCTTGCCGGCTGCCGGTATTCACGTGGACATTGGCGGTAATCGCATTGCCGTTGCCATCGGTCAAAAAGACATCCTGAAGTAAATCGCTGGTATAGAGTCCGGAAAAATCTAGGGTCAAATCAGTAATTGTAGCCGTGTCCGAAGGCTGGAAATGAAAAACGCCAAGCAAATTCCCTTCCGTGCCCGACACTAAGTCATTATTATTGGCGCCGGTTACGGCTTCACTGGTTATGGTTAAAGTTCCGACTGGCGGCTCGCTATTTCCGTTATTATCAATATTGCCATTATTATTTTCGGAACCGGTTTCGTTGTTGTCGCTCGTTAAACCGATCGCCGCGTAGTCAACGGTTTGATATTGGGCCAGGTCAATTGCGCTCATCGTCAAAACCGGCACGCCAGATAAACCGAAGTTGATAAGATCGCTCAGACTAGCGATTGGCGTTTTCTCGCGGCCTTGGAAATAATAAATCACTGCGGTGCCCGGCGCCTTGCCTAATTTCGCGTCCGGCCAGAGAGCTAGCTCTGCCGCGCTCACGGTTTTGACCGCCGACCAGGAGCTATTATAGCTAAAATAGGCGTCTGAATTGACATAGGCCTTTTTGACGTGGAATTTCTGGCTTAAATAATAAACGGTTGAAGCGCCTGGCGCTTTGGCCTGGCTCACATTCGGACTAATGGCCAGCGCCGGCTGAGAGTTAAGGCTGAATAACAAAAACAAGCCTAGTCCGAAAAGCGTTAAAAAAAGCGGCTTCTTGTTTAATAATCGCATAATAATTCTTAAATAGTCCAGCCCGCGTGGCCGTCTGAGACTGATTATTTTATGGCTAAGGTTATTATAGCATATTCTTGGAAAAAATAAATTGATTTTTAGGCTTTAAACTGATATATTATTAATCAAATAGCTAATTTTAAAGATATGGGCCTCGGCTTCAAAAAAAGCATCCTCTTTCTCGGCGACTTAGCCTTCTTGCATTTGGCGCTGTTTTTAACTTTGCTCGTCCGTTACGACCAGGCCTGGCGCGCGCATTGGCCCGCCCATTGGACGCATTTTATCGTGGTTTTTATAATCTGGCTGCTCATTTTTTATATCAATGACTTGTATAATCTGAACCTCAAGGCGGGCGGCCGGAAGTTCAGTCTACTATTCATTAATTCCGTGGTGCTCAGCAGTTCACTCTCCATTCTTTATTTCTATCTCAACGTCCAGTCCAGCATCGCGCCGCGCACCAACTTGGCGATCTTCATCGCCTTCTTCATCGTCCTCTTTTTTATCTGGCGCGCGCTGTATCAGGCGGCCATTCATCCCTTCATTCCCAAAAATAATCTGGCCATTATCGGCTTCAACCGCCAAGGCCAAGAGCTTCTCCAAGAACTGGAAAATAATCCGGGCGCCGGCTATGCCACCGCTTTAATTTTCCATACGCCCGAAGAATTGGACGGCCTCGTGGCCAGTATCCGAGATAAAAGCGTGCACACCATTGTCGTGGCCGATGATTTCGGGCAGAGCGAAAAACTGCGCCAAGTTTTGTTTGACTGCTTATCGTATCAAATCACTTTTTTCAATTTCCCGGATTTCTATGAACTCATTACCGGCAAAATTCCGGTGGAAGCGATCGGCCCGAACTGGTTTTTGGAAAACTTGCGCGAGGGCCAAAAAAATTATTTTAATTTCTTGAAACGAGTGGTGGATTTTACTTTAGCGACCCTGATCTTCATTGTTTCTCTGCCCTTCTGGCCCGTCATCGCCTTATTCGTAAAATTATCCAGCCGCGGCCCGGTTTTATTCCGCCAAACGCGTTTAGGTAAAAATGGCACGGAGTTCAAGATCATCAAATTCCGCTCCATGCGCGTGGAAAATAATGATGCCGCGCCCACGGTGGCCGGCGATACGCGCGTCACGGGCTTCGGTAATTTTTTAAGAAAATCGCGCTTAGACGAAATTCCCCAAACCATAAATATCCTGCGCGGCGAAATGAGCTTCATCGGTCCGCGCCCGGAACGCCCGGAAATCGCGGCCGAACTGGAAAAGCAAATTCCCTTCTATAAAACCCGGCTCCTTATCAAACCGGGACTGACCGGCTGGGACCAAATTTCCGGCGACTACCATTCCCCGTCTTTAGCCGATAGCTTAGTGAAATTACAGTACGACTTATATTATTTAAAACAGCGCTCGCTTTACTTAGACCTGACCATCGTTCTAAAGACGATTGCCACGGTCCTGAGTCGGGCGGGGCGATAAAAAAATGAGCCTGCCACAAAATTTGAAAAACGCGGGGAAAAAAATTTTGAATCAAATCTATTTCCCTTTTTTAATTAAGCCCGCTATCCGCCTTTTCCAAACGGCGCGCCTTAACGTGACCACGCCAGCCGAGGCCCAAGCCTTGTCCGAAAATTTTTATTACGGCCCGAAGTTCCGGCCTTTGCAGATTAATCTCAGAGCGGCCCAGCAAAAAGACGAAATTATTAAGCTCATGACAGCGGTGAAAAATTTGGCGCCGAAAATTGTTTTAGAAATCGGCACCGCGACCGGCGGGACGCTTTTTTTCTGGACGCAAATGGCGCCCCCGGACGCGCTCATTATTAGTCTGGACCTGCCCTTCGGCCACTTCGGCGCCGGCTATATTTCCAGTAAGATTAAGCTCTATCAAAGCTTAGCCCGCGGCGAGCAGAAAATTGAACTCTTGCGCGTTGATTCACACCGGGCAACCACAAAGGAAAAATTAGCCGCCCTCCTGGCCGGGCGAAAAATTGATTTCTTATTTATTGACGGCGACCACAGCTACCTCGGGGCTAAACAGGATTTTGATGATTATAAAGAATTTGTCCGACCGGGCGGGCTAATCGCTCTGCACGATATCGCGCGAACATCGGCTGAGTCGGAATCTAAAGTGGAGATCTTATGGGACGAGATTAAAAACCAATATCCGAGCGAAGAATATATTAACGATGACCAGCAGGGCTGGGCCGGGATTGGGGTTATTCATTTCAATAATTAATCGGCTATGAATGAAAGTCTGGCCAAGCAAAATTATTGGGACTCCACTTATGCCCGTTTTGAATTTTCGGACATTAATACCGTCAACCCCGTCGCGAAACTAATTTTGAAATATTTTTCCGGTACGAGCGGCGATGTTTTTGAAGCCGGCTGCTTTCCGGGAAATTTTTTAGGCGTCTTTGGCCTATTGGGTTATGAGTTAAATGGGATTGACCAGACCAAGCGCACCGCAACCGACCTGCCCGCCTGGTTAAAAACGCATCAATTTAAGGTCGGCACTTTGGACTCTGGCGATTGGCTAACTTACCAATCCGATAAACAATACGATGTGGTTTGCTCCTTTGGTTTCATTGAACATTTTCAGGATCCGGAAGCCGTCATCCGCCGCCACCTGAGTTTGCTGAAACCCGGCGGCTCTCTGCTCATTACCGTACCCAATTTCCGCGGCTTTATCCAGCATTTTTTGCATGCCGCCCTAGA
>TBL_comb47_HYPODRAFT_10004464_pt1 | contig 16059 bp, 9 predicted proteins | sample TroBogypolimnion_40_FD_10682 | JGI IMG/M metagenome (IMG submission 10682)
CCGGATGTATTCCCGGTTAACCATTCTGACCTGAACAGTTTGAGACTGAAGCTGGATGCAGCAAGGCTTTTTAACGAAAATCAGTTACCGGACACAAAAGCAGAGTGGATAATTCATCGTGAAAAGCTGATTTCCGAAATCATCCGAAGAACCGGAGTGGTGATCAATCATGAGCTTCCCTTAAATCTGAAAGAGACTGGCAGAATTCAATTGAACGGTTATTCAATCCGGAATGTTTTCTTCCAAACCCGCCCGGGAGTCTATGCCACCGCGAACCTGTACATCCCCGACGGAAAAGGTATATTTCCCGGAGTTATAGTGATGATGGGGCACTCTTCTTTTGGCCGTCTGGAAGACAATTATCAGTCTGTCGGACATACATTAGCGCTGAATGGGTATGTTGCCCTTTGCATGGATCCCTGGGGTGCAGGAGAGCGGACAACCATTCATGGCGTCTTTGAGGACCATGGGGACGAGAACAATCTCGGTTCATCGCTGATGAATATTGGAGAGCCGTTGATGGGAATTGAAATTTCAGATAACCTCAGAGGTGTCGATCTGCTCTGTTCGCTCCCTTATGTGGATGACCGGAATCTGGGAGCTACCGGATCAAGCGGTGGTGGTAACCAAACCATGTGGCTGGCGGCGTTGGATACCCGTGTAAAAGCTGCAGTTCCGGTGGTAAGCGCGGGTACATTTGAATCTTATATTATGGGGACACCCTGTATTTGTGAAGTCCTGCCGGGAGGGCTCAACCTGACTGAGGAGGCCGGAATCCTTTCACTGGTTGCCCCTCGCGCCATTAAATTGTGCAACCATCAGAAAGACAACAATCAGGCTTTCAGACCTTCAGAGATGATCAGGAGTTATTCAAATGCGAGGTCTGTCTTTAAAATGGTTGAAGCTCAGAATAATATCAGCTATCAGCTCTTTGACCTTACCCATGGATATTTCCCGGAAGACCGTCAGGCGATGCTCGGTTGGTTCGATCTTCACCTCAAAAACAGAGGAGAAGGGGCTCCTAAGAAAGAAATCCCGTTTGATGTTCTTCCAAAAGAAAGACTGATGGTTTTTCCCAAAGGGGAGAGGGATGACCGGGTTATAGGAACAGAAAGTTACTTTAAATTGAAGGGGAAAGAATTAAGGGACGATTTTCTCGGATCAAAGAGTATTAATACGGAACGAAAACGGGAAGGGTTAAAGGAAATCCTTGGGGTCCGGAATAAACTGTCAATCAGATCGTATCATGAATTTTCCAACTTGAAAGGATGGTCGCGGATTTCACTTGAAACTTCAGACAACAAGCTTATTCCGGTATTGCTCCGTCTTCCGTCAGGTAAAGGCCGGAAATTCACGATTGTTTGTAATCCGGATGGAAAACAAAAGATACCTGGCAAGTTACTTGATTCATTGATCTCCAGGGGTCAGGGTATTGCAGTCGTAGATTTATCCGGAACAGGAGAGGTCAATGTAAAGCCAAATTCAACGGATAAAAACCGGAACCTCCTGATCTTGTCGCGTTCACTGCTGTGGTTCGGGAAAACGCTGATCGGGGAGTGGGTGAACGAACTTGAGCTGGTATGCGATTTCCTTCAATCAAGCTACCATGCAGTTAAGATTGGCGTTGATGCTTACCGGGAAGCTGGGGTGGCAGCCTTGTTTTTGGCTGCCCTGGAAAAGAAACCAATCGATCTGAACCTGAGAGAAACGCCGGTCAGCTACCTGTTCGACAAACGGGAAAATATAGATTTTTTCAGTGTGGGGATCAACGTGCCCGGAATGCTCAGGTGGGGTGATATTTCATTAGTTGCAGCCATGAGCCGGGGAACGATTAGCTTTATTGATCCGGTTACGATGTCAGGCCGAAAAATAACCGGGGCGGAACTGGACAAGTGGCGTTTGGAATTTGAAAATATCCGAACGGTTTCCAAAGGAGAGGGGAATACCCTTTTCATTGAATCGGACAAAAACAGGCAGGCAGACTAATAACCTGAAAAGTGTAATTTTGAACAGACCAGTTATCATTAATTTAAATAAAATTATATGAACAGATTACGAATTGTGCTTTTGTTTTTATTGGTGATTCAGTCATACCTTGCATCCTCCCAGACCTACTGGAAGATTGAGAATGAACATGGCGATGAGATCCTGCTGACAATTGAGGTCAATAAAGAGAAAAACACCTTTGAAGCATACTCCCGTAAGGATGCTTTGAAAGACCTTGCCGGAGTATTCACCTATACTTTGGCAAAAGCTGCCGGGAAATTGAAATACCCGGAGATCGTTTTTATTGAAGGGAAAGCCCGGACCAAAAATGATACGCTGTTTTTGACAGGAAATTTCAATTATTTCGATAAACAATTTCTGTTCTCGGCTTCTCTCTTCAGCAATCAATTCACTGGCAACTATTTGGATAACAGAAATAATCCGCATTCTTTAAAAGGGGTAGAGGTGACAGATTCCAGACCTGTAAAGGATTATGCCTCACTAATTAACGCAGCGTTTGCGCTGACCGAAAAAAGCCTGGTCAATCCCATTTGGTTGAAGACCGATGCATGGCTCGATTTTAAAAAGAAGGTAAACAGTTTGAAACTGAAAATATCGGATGATTATGAGCTGGCTGCTACCTACTTCTGGCTGGGTAAAAAGCTCCCCTTCTCTCCCTATGAAATTAATAAGGCCAGACCTCACAACAAATTGAATAGCAGAAAAAATACTGCCGGATTCAGGGAACTAAAATCCAATACCGCACTTTTTAATGCCAATTCACTGCCGGGAAATCAGCAGGAGATGGATAGTTTAGCTAATATTATCAATAAAAAGAGGTATGGAAACCTGATCATTGATATTCGCGGGAATAACCGGCTAAGTCCGGTTGCTGCAAATCTGCTGGTCAATTATCTTTCAGATCAGCCATTCAATGCGGGTGTTTACCTGACCAGAAAATGGAGCGACAGCAATCCCGGAACCCCTAATTCCCGGGATTATCAAAAACTATTTAAGGGCATTTCCGACAAGGATTATTTATCCGGGCAGATCTACAAGGAAAATGGCCGTTATCTGAATATCGTCCCCGGAGCGAAAACGTTTAAAGGAAAGGTATATCTGCTAACTGATGCAAAAACATCCAGAGTTGCAGAGATGGTGGCTTTTGTGCTAAAGGAGCGGAAAATTGCGACAATTGTCGGACAGAAAAGTGCCGGAGTAACCTTTTTGACTGAAAATCTTCAGATTAATTCAGAATATGATCTGGTTTTGCCCGATTGTGAATTTTTCTCCGGCGATAGTAAAAGTCTGAATAATGCCGGCCTCGAACCGGATATTGTGAAATCGGCTGATGAGGTGATGAAATATGTTTTAAGTGCATTGTGAATTTGTGGATTGTGAAAAATAAAGTTCATAAAGGCATATTCCACTTTTGTTAATGTTTTATTTTACTAATAATAAGATGATTATGGCTAAAGAAAGTATTTCGAGAAGGAATTTTCTCGCGAAAACAGCTGTCGGAGTAGCAGCTACGGCAGTTTCTACCAGTGCTTCATCAATGAGCACTTCATCGTATAACCGGATCCTTGGGGCGAACGACCGGATCAATATTGGCTTTTTAGGGTGCGGATCCCGCAGTCACGGACATCAGAATATGGTTAAGATGTCCGCTCAGGATAAAAATCTGGGTGTTGTGGCAGTCTGCGATCTGTGGAGTAAACACCGGGAAGGCACAGCTGCGCGGATTAAGGAGATGTTTGGCGCCGATGTCAAACAGTTTAAGTATTCGGAGCAGCTCTTGGAAATGCCCGGTCTCGATGCTGTTATGATTGCCACCGATGACTTTCAGCATGCAAAAATTCTGGCTGAAGTCGTAAAGGCCGGCAAGGATTGTTATTGTGAAAAGCCTATGGCGGATAGTGTTGACGACGCTAAACTGGCCCGTAAGGCCGTTCTGGATTCGAAACAGGTGGTGCAAATGGGGTCGCAATGGGTAAGCGAGCCTGTGCAGCGAAAAGTGCGTGATATTGTCCGGTCGGGAAGATTGGGACAGATTACCAAGATTGAGCAGGTCTGGAACGACAATGGTCCCCGCTGGCACAATCCGGAGAACCCGAATGTTGCCGCAATCAGGGAAGAAGATACTGACTGGAAAAGATGGCTGTTAGGTAAACCCTATATTCCGTTCGACCCCTGGAAATATTGTGAATTCAGGATATTCAGGGATTACTCCGGAGGAATTACCTCTCAATGGATGAGTCATGCAATTGGACTGGCCCATTTTTATACCGATACCGCAATACCAGACACGATGGTAGCCAACGGAGGGATTTTTGGTTGGCCCGATATCCGGGAAAATCCAGATACGTTCCAGGCATTGGCCACATATAATGATTCAAAATTATTGTATTCATATTCATCGAGTTATGCGAATAAATTTGGCGACTATAGCTGTATCAGGGGAAAAGAGGGAACTCTTTTTGCACATGGCGGCGAAGGGAGCCCAAGGTGGTTTTTTATCCCTGAGCATTTGAAGCTGGCGGGTGGGTTCGATTTTTATGAAGGGTTAAAGGATGCGGTGAACAGCGGGAAAGCTGAAATAATAACCACTGAAGAGTACGGAATGAAGCTCCCGCCTGTCGGGTTAAGCGATGACAGCAAATATCACATGGATAACTGGGCAGACTGCATGAGGAGCCGAAATAAGGAAACCAACGGAAATATCCATACCGGATTCTGGCACTCAGTGGGCTGTGTGATGGCAACCAGGAGTTATCGGGAAGGGAAGAAACTATATTGGGACCGGATAAAGGAGGAAATAACCGATCATCCGTTAAGCTGAATTTAGGATTAAATTATTTCTAATTTTGGGCTCTAATTATTTAAAAAGAGATGATAAAAAAATAATGTTGTATTTACCCCCCTTGGCTCTGAGCGTCATTTGCGCGATTTTTCCTTAAATCTCACGCAAAGGCGCCAGGCCGCAAAGCGGTAACAAATCCACATCCATATTTCCGGCTACTTAAACCTTGATTGAATTGATGAATTAAATGTTCACCATTCTCCTAAACATAAATTGATATGAAAAAAACATCACTTAGCGATATTGCAAATCATCTTGGGGTTTCCAAAACCCTGGTCTCTTTTGTGCTGAACGGAAAAGGGAAGGAATTTAGAATCAGCGAAGAAATTTGCAAAAGGGTTCAGGAGGTGGCCAGGGAGATGAATTATCAGCCTAACCGGATTGCCCAGGGTCTGCGAACGGGAAGAACAAATACGATCGGGTTGATTATTGCTGATATTGCCAATCCTTTTTTTGGAATCCTGGGACGCGAAATTGAACGGGAAGCCGCGCGGTTTGGTTACCGGGTTATTTTTTGCAGTTCGGATGAAAATCCCGAGAAATCGAGACAACAGATTGCCATGTTGCAGCAAAGCCAGGTGGATGGTTATATAATCTCACCACCTATGAACAGTGAAGACCAGATTAGCGCCCTTGCAAAGGGGCAGGTCCCTTTCGTACTGATTGACCGCTATTTCCCCGGGATTGAATGCAATCATATTATTGTTGATAATTTCGATGCTGCTTATCGGGCAACAAATCATCTGTTGAAACTTGGAAGGAAAAAGATCGCGAATATCACGGTTAATCTGGGCCTTGTAAATATGATTGAACGGACTGAAGGTTACAAACAGGCACTGCTGGATGCAAATATTCCCGTAGATGAAAACCTGATCAAGATTCTCCCATTCACGCATGAAAATAAGGATGTCGCCAGGGCAATCAAAGAATTGGTTGGTAAAACTACCCAGAACAGGGCAGATGCCATTTTATTCTCAACAAGTAAACTCGGCATTAACGGGATAGAAACTATTTCTGCTCTAGGGTTAAAAATACCTGACGATATAGCCATCGTTAGTTTCGATAATCCGGATGCCTATAAAATTTGCGTCAGTCCGGTTACAGTCGTGAACCAGCCACTAAAAGAAATAGGAAAAACAGCGGTTCAATTGCTGCTAAATGAGATCAAACATCCCGAAGGTCCGGTTAAATTTCAGGAAATTATTTTGAAAACAGATTTAATTATTCGAAAATCTTGCGGATCATAAAAATTTTATATTTTTGCTAAAACGATTTAGTAATTAAACCACAAAAAGTCATGACTGAGATTAAGCAAGATCACAAGGATATGTATATTGGGCTCAATGTTGGAGGAACCAATTGTAGTGTAGTTGTTGGTGATGCCTCTTTTTTAATAATTCACAGGAGTGGATTCGAGACCCATGTCGAGCGTGGATATCAGGCAATTCTCCAGGAGTTTAAGGAGCATATTCAGGCAAGTTTAGATAAACATCCCGATTACGATCTGAAACGGATCGGAATCAGCTGTGGTGGTCCTCTCGATTCAAAAACCGGTATGATTTATTCTCCACCCAATTTACCGGGGTGGGATAGTGTCCCAATTGCCAAAATATTCAGTGATGAATTTGGGGTCGAAGTTGCTATTCAAAATGATGCGAACGCCTGTGCATTGGCCGAATGGCTGATGGGATCTGGAAAAGGGACTTCAAATATGATATTCCTGACTTTCGGTACCGGGATGGGTGCGGGGCTGATCTTAAATGGCCGATTGTACAGCGGGACAAATGACCTGGGTGGAGAGGTCGGTCATATCAGACTAGAGAAAACAGGACCAATTGGTTTCGGGAAAGCCGGATCATTTGAGGGGTTTTGCAGCGGCGGGGGTATTGCCCAGCTTGCAAAAACGATGGTCGCAGAAAAACTGGCCAACAATCAACATGTAGGGTTCTGCCCTACAATCGATAAGATCAGTGAAATCGATACAAAAATGGTGGCTATGGCCGCACATGCCGGCGACCCGGTTGCCTATGAAATTATCCGGATTTCAGCAGAATATCTGGGACAAGGTTTGGCGATTTTGATTGACATTTTGAATCCGGAGTGCATTGTCATCGGCAGCATTTATTCCCGCAACGAAGAGCTTTATAAGCCGCTGATGGATAGGATTCTGCATATGGAGGCAATCCCCTCTGCACTTAAGGTATGCAAAATAAAACCGGCACTTCTTGGAGATCAGATTGGTGATTATGCCGCCCTGTGCGTTGCCATATACGAAGATAAATTTTAAACTTGAGTAAAGTGGAAAACAGATTTTTTTTAGAAGAATTAATAACCCGCTACCCGCAACTGGGTTCAGTCAAAGAGGAAATTGGCCAAACCGCAGATAGCCTGATTAAATGCTACGAAAATGGTGGCAAGGTATTGGTTTGCGGAAATGGCGGAAGTTGTTCCGATTCAGACCATATTGTGGGCGAATTAATGAAAGGTTTTGAAAACAAGCGCCATATTAGCGGAGACCTGAAAACCAATTTGCTGGAATCAGCCGGTGAAAGGGGAGCATATCTGGCTGAAAAACTTCAGCAGGCACTACCCGCCATCTCGTTGACTGCACATTCAGCACTGATTACCGCTGTTGCCAACGATACAGACGCAGACCTTATCTTCGCTCAGCAGGTAGTGGGCTATGGAAATCCCGGAGACGTGATTCTCGGAATCAGCAGCTCGGGAAACTCTCAAAACGTTGTAGATGCACTGATCACAGCTAAAGCCAAAAAGATGACTGTAATCGGACTGACCGGCGAAACCGGCGGGAAAATGAAAGCCTTTTGTGATATCCTGATAAATGTCCCAGGGCGACGGACCGCCTTTGTCCAGGAATTGCATCTGCCAGTCTACCATGTCCTTTGCCTGATGGTGGAACATCATTTTTTTGGAAAATGACAATAGGGTAATAGGCTATAGGCTTCTAGACTATTAGGCTAAAGTCGTTTAGACTTTCTGCGAAAAGAGGATCATTTCTTTATACCTGATAGCCTACAGCCTGTTAGTCTAACAGCCTATTAGAATACATTTATAGCTATTTATTCTGTCCTGAATGGGGCGGCATATCCGGTTTGAATCAATTTTCTATCCATATTTAATCGCTAACAGGATTTTATTTGAATTGACCGATTCAGAAGACTAAAAAAACAATATAAAAAACAAAACAATGAACTCGAAAAAAAATCCAGACAGAAGCAATCAGATTTCCCGCCGGTCATTTATCAATCGTGCCGGAGCCGGCACAGCCGTGCTAGCCATGGCATCAACCACCAAACTCTTCGCAGATGATTTGAAAAAGGTCGTCCCATGGCCAATCGATGCCAAAAAATACACGGTACATATGATTGGACATGGTCATATTGATCCTGTCTGGTTATGGCCCATGTCAGAAGGAATCTCTGTAGTATATAGTACATTCAAATCGAACCTGGAGCGGATGAACGAAACTCCGGACTTTAAATACACCTCAAGTTCTGCACAATTCTATCAGTGGGTTGCGGACAATGACCCTCAGATGATGGCCCAGATCCGCAAGCGTGTCGACGAAGGTCGCTGGAATGTTGTCGGAGGATGGTGGGTCGAACCCGATGTAAATATCCCGGGTGGGGAAGCGATGGTCAGACAAGGATTATACGGACAGCTAACCCTGCAAAAACTCGTAGGACATAAGGCTAAAGTGGGCTATAATCCTGATTCATTTGGTCATACAGGCTCCTTGCCTCAGATTATGAAGGGACTGGAAATGGATAGCTATGTGTTTATGAGACCTGGCCCTCAGGAAAAAACACTTCCTGCAGATCTGTTCTGGTGGGAAGGCATTGATGGTTCCCGTTTGCTTGCCTACCGGATTCCGTTTAGTTACGGTGACGGAGGCTCTGTTCGGAACAGGATGCTGCAGACTATTGAAAGATTCAGGGATCAGCCTTCAAAAAGTTTCGTCCAGTATTACGGGGCCGGCGATCACGGCGGTGGCGCTACCAAGGAAAATATCCGTTCAATATTAGAAATACAAAAAGAGAATGATGCACCGAAGGTACTCTTTAGTACCCATGATGCGTTCTTCAAAGAGGCCCGTGCCGATAAAAAACTGGAAATCCCGGTGGTGAAGGACGATCTTCAGCATCATGCAAGAGGCTGTTATACTGCCGAATCTGCCATCAAGAAGGGGAATCGCCATTCTGAATTTGCATTGGTGGCTGCCGAGAAGATCGCGGCCATCGGATCTGTCGGATGGGGTGCAAAATATCCTAAAGGAGAGTTCTCATCGGCCTGGAAAAGGGTGCTCTTCCTGCAGTTCCACGACAGTCTTGCAGGAAGTTCACTCATGGATCATTCGGCCACTGCCGCCCAGGGCTACGGTTATGCCCAGGATATCGCGAACCAGTCGAATTATGTGGCATTGCAGAAACTCGAATTACAGGTGCCTACCGAGGATCCCGATTCCCAGTATATTATTGCATTCAATCCGCATGCATGGGAAGTTAACCAAAACATCGAATACGATTTAAACTGGGGGACTATGCATAAAACCTCCCGTGTCGATGACGAACTCGGGAATCCGCTTGCCCATCAGTGGACCCTTGGGTCTTCACAAGCAGGAAGCCGGAGAAAACTGATTATTAACGCGACTATTCCAGCCATGGGATACCGTCAGTTCAGGCTTTGGGATGGCGGTGATTACGATCATAAGAGTGTTGCCTCGGCAAAGGATAACACATTGGAAAATGAGCTTGTAACGGTCCGTTTTTCATCCAAAGGTACATTTGGGATGTTTGATAAAGTGAGTGGCAAGGAGATATTCACCAGCGCCGGCGGGGGCAAAGCTGTGGTCCTTAATGATACCAGCGATACCTGGAGCCATGATATCAAGACATTTGCAGATGAGATCGGTTCTTTTGAAAATGCAACAATAAAAATACTGGAAAACGGACCATTAAGAGCGACTATCCGCGTAATTACCTTCTTTAACCTCTCTAACCTGACCATCGACTGGACCTTGTATGCCGGTTCGAAAAATCTTGAGGCTAAGGTTTCACTTGACTGGCACGAACATCTCAAAATGGTTAAATTCTCATTCCCTGTGAATGTCGAATCTCCCACTTCCACCTATGAGACAGGGTACGGATTCATCGAAAGGGTAACCAACGGAGAAGAGGAACCAGGTCAGCGCTGGGTTGATGTAAGCGGAACACGCGGCGGGGCACCTTTTGGACTGACTGTCCTCAACGATGCCAAATATGGTTATAATGTAACAGGAAACGATCTCCGGATCTCGGTGGCCCGTGCGGCAGTCTATGCCCATCATAACCCTAAGGTACTCAATATGAAGGAGGAATATTACTGGATGGACCAGGGAATTCAGACCATGCGTATGTTGCTGGTGCCTCATTCGGAGAGCTGGCAAAAAAGTAATATCGTTAGGATTGCCGAAGAATTTATGGCCCGTTGCCCAATTACCTATCAGGGTATTCACACGGGCAAATTGCCTAAGTCAGGTTCTTTCCTCTCGGTGGACGCTCCTAATGTGATTGTGGCTTCGGTTAAGCAGTCTGAAAATGGGGAAGACATCATCGTTCGCTGTGTTGAGGCGACAGGGAAACAGACCACTGCAGCACTCGATCTGAAGTTTGCCCATCATAAATGGAGCGGCAATTTCCGTCCTTCCGAAATAAAGACGCTTCGGATCAGCAAAACAGGAACAATTAAAGAGGTCAATCTCCTTGAGGAATAAGGGAAATAGTTTTAAAGCTGATTACCAAATTAATAAACAAATAACTATCAATAACTAAAACCAGAAATAATGAGTAGTTCAAAAGTTCAGATGAGTAAATTGGTTCCGGTAATGTTGTCCTTTGTGATCATGGGTTTTGTGGATATCATCGGGGTGGCTACAGGCTATGTGAAGCAGGACTTCAAGTTAACCGATTTTATTGCACAGTTTTTACCCATGATGGTGCTGCTGTGGTTCTTTATTCTGGGTGTTCCGGCCGGAGTTTTACAGGACAAGATAGGTAAACGCAATATGTTGAATCTGGGTATGGTCGTACAGGCTGTGGGTCTTGGCTTGCCGTTCATTCATTACTCGTTCGGGATGATGTTTGCATCCTTTATCCTTCTGGGTATCGGAAATACGATTATCCAGGTATCGGCAAATCCGTTATTGCAGGATGTCTCTCCGTCAGACAAACTGGCCAGCTACATGAGTACTTCGCAGTTTGTTAAGGCGATCGTATCTTTTGGAGGACCGATCATTGCAACCTTCCTGGCTACACAATTCGGTGACTGGAAACTGGTTTTTGCAGTTTATGGTATCACCTCATTGCTTGGGGCATTATGGCTTTCGATGACCCCGATTGTGGAATCCAAACCCGACCGCAAACCGGCCTCATTTGCCTCCTGTCTCGGATTGCTTAATAACCGGTTCGTTGCTTTTATGGCGTTGTCGATCTTCCTTATTGTAGGGGCCGAAGTTGCAATTAATACCAATATTGCCAATGTATTGATGGCAAAATACCATATTGAGCTTGCCACGGCTGCTTATGGAATTAGCTTCTTTTTTGCTGGTGAGACCATTTCCCGTTTCCTTGGCGCCATCATTTTAAACTGGATTAAACCTCGTCTTTTCCTCTTTTTGATCGCCATTTTATCGCTTGTCGGCGTTTTGGGAGTTTTCCTTGCCCCAAGTTATACGGTTGCCTATGCTGCAATCATGATAATCGGATTAGGTGTTGGCAATATGTTCCCGATTATTTTCTCTCTGGCACTGGCAAAAATGCCGGAACGCGCCAATGAAATATCGGGTTTGCTGATTATGGCCGTTTCCGGAGGTGCATTCATTCCGCTTGTAATGGGTTATGTGAGCACAGCCTATGGACCACTGGTCAGTATTTTCGTGGTCGGAGTTTGNATGCTTTATATCCTCTGGGTATCCTTCTTCGTAAGGAAGGGGCAGGCCGCTGCCTGATTTTTCCTTATCGTCAGCGGGTGANTNTTCAGGNCCTGAANACTCACCCGCTGACTTCATCCTGATGAAAATTTTTTCCGAATTGATTATCCATGAAAAAAAAATTGCTTATAAATCTGTTATTCTGTCTTTTAGCCGGTTATGGCAATGCCCAGGAAAGGCTGACTTCCAAAGGTGAATTGCCAATTCTGGCCTGGTTCAGCATTCCCGCCGAAGAGACTACCGTCGAGCGTTACCAGGAATTGAAAGATGCCGGAATAACCTACTCATTCAGTGGGTTTGCCAATGCTGCTGAGGTGCAAAAGGCGCTGGATGTGGCCGCAAAAGTGGGCGTCAAAATCGTCGTCTCCTGTCCCGAACTTAAATCAGATCCGGAAAAGACGGTCAGACGGTTTATGAATCATCCCGCAATTGCCGGTTATCACCTGATTGATGAACCGGGTATCTCGCAGTTTAAGGAACTGGGAGAATGGGCAAGAAAAATTCAGACCCTCGACAAGAAACATTATTGCTATGTGAATTTGTTCCCCAATATTGCCGATTCGGTTCAGCTTGGTTGCAAAAACTACCTGGATTATGTGAGCGAATGTGCAAAACAGGTCCCTTTACAATTCCTATCTTTCGATTACTATCCGGTGCTCAAAGAGCGGCTATCCAAAACCTGGTATCAGAACCTGGAACAAATTGCTGGTGAAGCCGTGAAAGCAGGGAAACCATTCTGGGCTTTTGCACTTACCACAAATTACGATGAAGATCACCTGACCCCTCAGACCCTGGCGGCAATGCGTCTGCAGGTATACAGTGACCTGGCTTATGGTGCGCAGGGAATACAGTATTTCACCTATTGGTCGGCGACATCAGCGGGCCCTTCAGGAGAAGATCAGCGGGGAGCACCCATCAGTGCTGCGGGTAAGCGCAGTGTCGTTTATGACCGCGTCAAACTGATGAGCCAGGAGATTAAGAATCTTTCGGGAGTCTTCCTGGGTGCGAAAGTGATCAGCGTAAAACATACCGGGAAAGGGAAGATTCCGCTGGGTACTGCCCGGTTGATTAACCTTCCCAAAGCAATCAGCGTTCTGGAAACCAACGGTGCGCCGGCTTTGGTGTCGGTACTGGAAAATGGAGCCAGTACCTTTGTGGTCATTGTCAATAAGGATTTCCTGAATTCAATAAATCTGACAGTTGCCGGTGAGGAATCGCTCAAAAAAGTTCTGAAAGACGGAACGATTGTCCCGGCAAGTGCCTATGCAACCTCCCAGGAACTCGACCCGGGGGATGCCGCCATTTTTATGTTCCCTACCGAAAAAGGCAAATAGTGTGAAGATATTTTCTGTCATAATATTGGTTTTTCTTCTCGCGGAGATGCTTCATGCGCAGGAGAAACTGGCATCCAAAGGGGTATTGCCCATTAATGCCTATGCGTTTATTCCGATGAACCAGATCAATAGTATGCGGTTTAACGAATTGAAAGAATCGGGGATAAACCTGTTTATCGATAATTTTTCAGATATCGATGCAATGAAAAAAGGACTGGATCTTGCTGAAGAAGTGGGAGTAAAGCTTCTGATAAGTTGCCCTGAACTTAAAAGTGATCCTGAAAAGACGGCTCAGTTATTTATGAATCATCCCGCCATGGGAGGTTATTATATTTACGATGAACCTTCTGTTCAGCTTATTCCTGAATTAAAAAATTGGTGCAAAAGGATTCAATCTGTTGATAATAAACATTTATTATATGTAAACCTGCTGCCCAATTTTGCAGCTCCTGCAGATTTGGGAGCGAATAACTACAAGGAATATGTGGAGGAGTTCCTGAAGCAATTGCCGGTTCAGGTGATCTCTTTTGACTATTACCCGGTAATGTCTAACCGGTTGTCCAAAACCTGGTACGAAAATCTCGAGCTAATATCCGCCGAATCCCAAAGAACCGGCATCCCTTTTTGGGCATTTGCCCTGACCTCGAATTATGACGAGGAACATATTACGCCTCAATCTCTGGCTGCTCTCAGATTGCAGGCATTTAGCAATTTAGCCTACGGAGCACAGGGTATCTGCTATTATGAATATTGGGACCGGACACCTGCAGCAGCCGGAGCACAGGAGGATGACCGCGGGGGACCGATTAGTGCTGCAGGTAAGCGGACTGTCGTCTTTGACCGGATAAAACAGGTGAGTGCTGAGATTCAGGCACTCGCATCGGTATTTCTGGGTGCAAAGGTGATCAGTGTAAAACATACAGGCAAAGGGGCAATTCCAAAGGGAACCAGTCGGTTGATTAATCTCCCGAAAGCCATAAAAGTGCTGGAGACAAACGGTGCTCCGGCCCTGGTCTCTGTATTGGAAAATGGAGCGGACACCTTCGTTGTGATCGTGAACAAGGATTTTCTGAATCCCATTAATCTGATCGTGGCAGGTGACCAATCCCTCAAAAAGGTACTCAAAGATGGAACGGTAGTTCCGGCTGCTATTTATGAAAACTCGCAGGAGCTCGATCCCGGAGATGCTGCCGCATACCTGTTTCCTACAGAACAAAATAAAATTGTACGTTAATTTAAAATATTAATTAGTAATAGTTTAAGATGAAAAAGAAGATCAAATTCTGCACAGTTGCATTCATCATGTTCTTTTCCATATCCGGCTTATTTGCAGCCGGACCCGCACCGATAAATTTTGCCGGTTATGTAAACCCTTTTTTGGGAACTGCTGAACATGGGCATACCTTCCCGGGTGCAGCTCTTCCCGGAGGGTTGGTTCAGTTGGGTCCTGATACCGATATTAGTGGTTGGGACTGGTGCTCGGGATATCATTACAGCGATAGTTCGGTAATGGGTTTCAGTCATTTACATCGGAGCGGAATGGGCGCCGGAGACTGGGGCGATATCCTCCTTATGCCTACAACCGGAAAACTTAAGGTCGAACCGGGAGCCAAGGAAAATCCGGGAGAGGGATACCGGTCCAGATTTTCTCATAAAGAGGAGGAGGCTTCACCGGGTTATTATGCGGTAACCTTAAAGGATTACGGGATTAAAGCCCAGCTGACCGTTTCCGAAAGGGCAGGTTATCATCGCTATACGTTTCCAAAGACCGATGCTGCCCATATTCTGATAGATATGAACCACGGTATCGGTGATCATTGCACCGATGCTGAAATCAAAATTGTGAATAATACGGAAATTGAAGGGCATCGCGCCTCTAAAGGTTTCGTGAAAAATCAAAACGTATACTTCTGTGCAAAATTCAGTAAGCCTTTTAAATCATTTGGAACATGGGACAAGAAGCAAATTAAGGCTGGTTCCAAAGCTGATTCCGGAACCCAGGTTGGCGCTTATGTCGATTATGTAACTTCCGGGAAAGAAACTGTCGAAGTAAAGGTAGGGATCTCCTATACCAGCATTGCCCAGGCACGGCTGAATCTGAATACAGAAATACCGCACTGGAATTTTGATCAGATCAAATTAGAGGCCAAAAGCAAATGGAATAAAGCTTTGGCAAAGATTGAGGTTGGGATGGATAAAACCGATGCAGAGTCATTTGGAAAACAAAAACTCGAGTCCTTCTATTCAGCCCTCTACCACTCCCTCTTATTCCCGGCCACCTTCAGCGATGTGGATGGAAAATACCTGGGATTGGATAATGTGGTACATACGGCCAAAAATTTCACCTATCGCAGCGATTATTCACTATGGGATACTTTCCGCGCCGAAATGCCTCTTCTGACCTTGGTAGAACCTCAACGGAGCAATGACGGAATCAATACCATGATCGCTCAGTACGAACAGGGTGGATGGTTACCGACACCACAGCAGTTTGGAAACAGCTATACCAATGATATGATTGGTGATCACCCGGTTAATGTCATACTGGATGCTTACCGAAAAGGAATCAAAAATTTTGATGTGGAGAAAGCCTACGAGGCGGTCAGAAAGAATGCATTGGAGACTCCCCCCTCGGATCATCGTTCCCGCGGGCGTGTCGGTTTGGAATATTACCTGAAATTGGGCTACATCCCATATGACAAGGTCAGGGAATCGGTGTCCCGGACACTGGAATATACTTACAATGACTGGTGTGTTGCCCAGCTGGCCAAAGCTCTTGGCAAAACTGCCGACTACGAAATGTTTATGAAAAGGGCCTCCAATTACAAAAATGTTTACGATGCCTCTACTGGTTTTGCCCGTCCAAAAAACAGTGACGGGAACTGGCT
>TBL_comb47_HYPODRAFT_10004465_pt1 | contig 16058 bp, 18 predicted proteins | sample TroBogypolimnion_40_FD_10682 | JGI IMG/M metagenome (IMG submission 10682)
TGTATTTTTATCTGTATTTTTATTAAATTTTATTAATTCATTATATCTCAAAGCAACGGTCATATATTATTAATAATAATTTATTTTTATTAATAATATTTAGTATTATTTATTGTTTTATAGGAAAAAATCTCTAGCCTTAACTTCCATAATTGAGTATCTTTCATTTTCTAAACTTTTCAAGAAAATAGTCCAAGGACTAGCCGATTGAAGGGACGTGACGCCTTGTTCGCAAAATAGGCTAAGCATTGCCGCGCTAAACCCCGACATCATTGAAGCATTTTGTTGTGTTGATAATACTGGAAACCCACTTGTTGACCTCAAATTCCAGAACAAAATATGTGGAGGCTTATACGGCTTACCTTTTACTCTCATCCCAGACTCAGCATACTTTGTCTTAATTCTATCGTATAATACATTCGTGTCACGATTGGACGAATCCGCTGAGTCCATCTGCATATCTGAAAATATCGCTAAAGTGAGTCCTTCAACATCTTCTGGTTCCATCTTTGCCTCAATAATCGCATCCAAAATCATATTTAGTGCGGCATCAAAATTAGTGTTCATTCCCCATTCTGCGTGCTGTAAAGTTTGTACCATTGAAACAAACCCATCTTGACCTTCTAAATCTACCCACTTTGGAGTCGAGCTAAATGTTAATACACGCTTTCCTAGCTTTGATTTTTCAGCTACTCTAATTCCTAAAGCAATAGCAGCATTTAGCGGGTCACCATTCATTGAACCAGAAGTATCTACCATCGCAATCATATCACCTAATGCACTAGTTTGACTTGAATTATCACGCCATTGTGAATCCAAAAGTGTTTTTTCTGCCACAGAAGAAGGAGATTGACTATTAGAAATTAACTCAAGTGCTTGCTTAGTAAAATTTTCTAGTCCAACACGTTTCCCCTTCATCTCAACTTCGCCTTTTACAGCCTTCTGAATATGGTCGTTAAAGTGAACGGCGCATTCAACACGGTCACCATCATCAGGGAATCTTGGTTCCCCTTTCTTTGTAACATTTAGGAAAGCTTTTTTTTGTTTTGAGAGTGAAACAGATGTCACCTTCTTAAAATCAATTTCAGACCAATTTTTACCACATTGCTTAATTTGTAAGGTATCGATTTTTTTATTAAGAGAAGATAAAATCTTACGATACTCCATCTTACATTTTAGAATAGCAGATGCTTTTGCGGTGTCGCATTTAGACCAAGACGAGGTTTCGATATATCTAGGAAAATAATTACACGCTAGTGCCTCATACATCCACCCAAATCTTCCAGATTTCTCTCTTGGAGCCCACTTTCCAGCCAAAGAAATTTCATCTGAATTAGAAATTAAATTCGTATAATCTGTTTTTAGTTGAGTATTAACAATATTAATAGCATATTGAATTAACGGTTGGTCTAAATTAAAATTTAGATTATAACAGTAATTACAAAAATACTTAATATCCTTCCAAGACCCGTACTGATGTGTTTTTCCATCATCCCCAAAATCAACCAAACATTTTACAGCATAAAATGCTAGCTCTGGATAAAATTGAAACCACGTATGAATCATCATATAAGTCAACGAACATTCTCCTTTTCCATCAACAATATCACGTGTTTGACCGATCATTTTATACAAAATACACAAATATTCAGTTACTACTACGTGTTGTGAAGTATTTTTTTCAAATGAAGCGTGTTGTGATTTTAATGTATTTAACATCTCTTTTAAAATAAATGACAATTTTTGTACTCCTTTTTCATCTGTTCTGGTTAGTTGAAAACTAAATTGTAGAATTCTTTCTCTGATACTATTCGTCCAACCATATTCTGCGTGCCCATTCTCTCCAATTTGTTTAGAGGTATAATTATCGAGAGCGTTAACAAGTGCTGACATTTTCAAATGATATATAATATCAATAATTCTCTTTATATTGTTTTCTAAATATATTGTTTTCTAGTGCCATTTTTATGATTCGTTTTTTGATTAAAATAGACCTTCTTGGTCGCATTATTTGCTGACTTTTTCAATTCTTCGTCTGATTTTTCATAAAATATAAATAATAAATCGTTTAAATCTTGGAACATATTAATTGTTTTTTCAAATGTAATAGAATCAAAATTTTTTATTGGTACTAAAAAATTATCTAAATAATCTGTTAAATTTGATGTTTTTAAAAAATTTTTAATTTCTTCTGGTTTAAGTGTTATATTACATTTTAAAATAGATAATATTGAATATTTTTTATTATTTACAATTGTATTCCTTTTAAGTAATCCAATAATTTCTTCTCTAGAAATATAATTTGGTGTTGATAATAAAAAATTGTCCTCTTTTATTTTTTCTATATCATTGTTACTATTTATATAAATAAAATGAATTTCTGTATAATATATATCATCTAAATAAAAATCTTGAAATAATTTATCTGTTTTGTCAAAATCATTAATCCATTCTTCATCTAATACTTCATCCATAATATATTATAAAATAAGACATATAATACATTACCAAATTGAACTAATTAATAATCATCATCATCATTATAGTATTTTTCATTAAAGTTAAACCTTTCAATATCATAAGCTTCATCTAATTTATCAAAATATTCGTAATCGTGATTAGGGAAAACAAACATATAATTATACTCATCTTCACCCCATAATTCTTTATACTCATTAGTACGTTTTTCGTGTAAAATCGATAAGGCATTAGTTATTTCTTCTGCTTCATTTAATTCTATTTTTTCTTCTAATATTTCATAATTTATAAAAGGCTTTATAAATTCAGTTGTAAACCCATTTTTTAATTTAGTATATTTATAGAAACACCATCCTGGAGGAATTATTTCATCTTCATCTTTCTCTTCTTTCTCATCTTTTTTTTCCAATAATGAAGCAAATGATTTAATATTATTTGAATTAATCTTAATTGGGATTGAGATTAAAAGGTCTGGAAACTCATCTTCCTTTATTTCAAATTCTTTTTTTGGTGGAACAGGAGTACTATTATATTTTTTAAATTGATTATATTTTGGCTTATTATCATATTCTCTTTCTTTTTCTCTAAAAGATATTTTTGATTGACTTTTAATAGGTTCTAAATTATTTTTTTCTTCACCTAAAAAACTGAATCTGTTATTTGATTTAAAATTGCTCATTTATCTTTATAAATTTTTATAAAATATAAAATAGAATATATAGATTGTTTGTTTGATATATTATAACAGTAATTATATTTAAGTCATTTAACCTTTGATTAATTAATGTATAACAAAAACAATATAAGGATGTAATGATATCACTTATTAAATGAGCGATAATAATATTTTATATGTTAAAACAGATAATAACAAAGTAATAAATAAAAAATGTATTAAATGGATTAAAAAAATGGATGAGTGTTTGTATGTTTGTACTAAAAGTACTGGATGTTGGGATAATGACACACATAAAATATGTAAAATAAATAATGAGGATAGCTATAATAAATTAAATAAACATTTTTCATAAAAAAGCATTTAAAGATTTATAAGTAATATAAATTATCTCCTAACAGCAAACTTTTAGTCTGAGTTTTAAATAAACTTACAAAAATTTTATATATATTTACAGGAGGTCGCATTATCAATTATTTTTATATTGAGTCTGATAACTATTTAAAGCTAAAAATATATTATGTATAATTAAAAAAACATTATGTTTAATAGAGTTAAATTTGTTATCAAAAAATCTTTATTACAAAACTCTAAAAATAGTCAGAGTATTGCTAATAAAAAAGTATGTAATAATAAAAGTAATTCTAATAAAAATTTTAACAGGTTTAGTGTTAGAAAATTTAGCTCTTTTTCTAATAAACAACCGAATGAGCCAAGAAATTTCTTTTTAATTGCAGCTATTGTATGTGGGACATTATTTACGTTTAAATCAACCTTAAAGAAAGATTGAACCAAATCAACCTTTTTATTGAATTTGTCTCTATAAAAACTAATAAAAAATATTTTTATTAGTTTTTTATATTGTTTTTTATATTGTTTTTTATATTGTTTTTTATATTGTTTTTTATATTGTTTTTTATATTGTTTTTTATATTGTTTTTTATATTATTTTTTAAATACTTATTTTTTGGTTTAACCTTTTCTTACTTCGTTATAAAATGTTAATTTAAATATCATCAATATCAATTTCATCTCCACCAGCTACAGTTACAATTCCTCTTTTCTCTGTTGGTTTTGCTAATTCAGCAGCCATTAATGCTTGATATTCCATAGTTTTAGAATCACCAAATGAATAGGCCTCAGAAGATACAGTAACTTCCTTAGTTGTAAATGAATTTTTTTCATCATTTTTAATAAACACAGACCAATCTTTATTAATAGTCGTTTTTAATCTATCTTTTTCAGAATCATTGTACACTTCTAGTAAGTCACAATTCTGTAATTTTTTACTATTACCACCTGATTCATATTCTCTTATCCCAACTAATAACCAGGTTCCTAAGCTTACAAAATTATCTTTTTTATTTCTACCTCTAAATTTTCCAGCACTATGACATAAACGGGATTTACCATCTATACATACTACGTTGTACATACCATTACCAAGCACTTTTTCAACTTGAGAATAAATTTCAAGAGAATCATCTTCAGATTCTCTTAATTTTTTAGTATCTTTTTTATCAAAATTCACTAATTTACGAGCTTGACCCTTTGCTTTATTACCGCCTGTGTTTTTAACCATTTTGAGTTTTAATATAATACTATTATCTATTATATTTAAATCAATTTCAATTTTTTTTATTAATAAAAAAGAATATTTTGGACGGTTAATATTCTAACTTTATTTTTATTTATTATTTTTTATTATTATTTTTTATTATTATTTATTGGAACTTTTTCAGTGCCTTTTCTACGTCATTATCTACATTTCGCATATGAATATTTTCCCAGTACTTAGAATCGTGTAACTCAAGTTCAGATAAGACCCAATTGAAATCATTGTTTTCAATTATTTTATCCGCAAACTTTGAAGCTCTTTTAAAGTGAAAATCTGATGTTACCACATATACTTTAGAATACTTATCTTGTTTATTTTCTAGCATTTTTTTAAGCATAATAAAGTTTTCAGCAGTATTGGTTGAAATCTCGTCGAAAATATACCCCCAATCTGCTTTTGAAGTACTACCATATACGAATTCATCCGAATTTAAAATCATTTCTGACATTTTATAAGCCTCACTAACTGTGCTTTCATCTGGATTTTTTATTCCACCACTTAAAAACCAATCAATTTCGACGTTTCTCTCATTTAAAGCAAAATTAATGCCTATTTTCATTCTGGAATTTAATAAATTAATTACATTACACCCGAGCATTACAATAAGAAGTTTCATTTTATTTATATAATTTGTTGCGTACTAATATACTTTCAAACATTTTATAAAAAAGTATTTCAATTTTTTTATTTTAGAAGTAATTTAATATATAATAAATTATTATCTAAATTTATTATACAATGACAGCGTGGAACGATTTTGTAAAAAAGATTTATCATGAGGGTCACGATTCGAATCCTAATTACCAATTTAAACAAGCACTAAAAGATGCAAGTAAACGAAAAAGTGAAATGGGTTCAGCTTCTTCCGGACATAGTGGAAAAAAATCAACTAGAAAGTCTAGAAAAGCTTGTATGAAATCTTGTAAAAGAACTTGTTCTAGAGGAAAAAGAATGAGAGGTGGCACAGGTTCTAATGTAGGAAATACAGGAATTGGTTCTAATATACAAAATATTAAACCTGTTACTACTGGTTCTACTGGTTCTACTGTAGGAACAGGGGCTAATATAGCAAATTTAAAAGCAAACGCAAATTTAAAGGGTGGAAGAAGAACTAAAAGAAGAAGGTCTCACCGTAGACATTAAATTTATACTTAATTATTTAATGTAATATTATATTTTAATAATATTACATATTTTACATATTTTACATATATTTTACACTTATTAACATAACACATATTTTTTAGTTTCCATATAATTATAACCAATATCTATTAATTCTTTTCCATTATCAAAATTCAACATATTATAATCCTCTAAGTAGCGTTTATTTACAAAAAACATATTTACTTCACCATATGGACTTTTACAATTTTGATTCATTTTTGTGATTGGATCATTATAATTTCCAATAACTATTTCAATTGTTCTCATTATCATATCTTGTAATGATGTTATTGGCTCAGAAATTTGTTTTATTCCTTCTGATGTTGTAATATATGATATATTTAGATAACTATTATCATGAAATATGTCTAATAATTCATTACTTAACGTTCCTCCATCAGCATACATATAATTATTATAATTTATTGGTGGAAAAACAATTGGAATCGCAGATGTACTCATTAACAATAAAACTTTATCATTATCATCATTATCATTAAATTTATATATATCTAAACTTCCTGAATATAAATTAGTTGCTCCAATATACGTCTCAATTACTGGTTCTTTTTCCATTTTATCTATCACATTTGTTAATGTTTTAAATAATGGTTCTGTATTTAAAAGAGATAACACATTATGTGGATTAATCTCATAAACCATTTTATTTTTCATAGTTGAATATAATATTTCGGCATTTTTTATTCCTATTGTTAAATCTTTATAATAAGATAAAAATCCAGCATTTAATCCACCTGCTGATATACCAGTATATGTATCATATTTCTTTTTATCGATTTGATTAATACGTTTCAAAATACCTATTTCAACCGCACCAAATGAACCACCTCCGCTAAAGGCTAATTGATTTAGTGATACAATTGTTTTTAAAAGCGATAAAAACATATAAAAAGTTACAAATTCCATTATATATATTATAAAGATGTATTCTTTTTATATAAATTTTTTTAATTCATTGTTTTATTTCATTTAAGTAAGGTTTCATATAATTTATCCATTTTTTCCTTAGGAATTGAATTTATATATTCCCAATCAGTAAATTCAATATATAAATTATCTAATTTTTCAATTGATCCTTTTAAAGATTCTCTTTTTGTTGGGTCTGGGCCTATGTTTTTACTTAATAAATTTGTTAATTTATTTATTAAAGTATCCTTTAATGAGAAAACTCTTGTTATATTGCCAATAATATGTAAATATAAAATGCTTAATTCATAATTATCCCACGTACTTGAATGCTTTAGAATTTCAGTTATTATCTCTATTTTTGGCTTATTAATATATTTTTTTAGACATTCAATACTTAATTTATAATAAGTTTCCTTATATTTCTGAGAAAAAAGTGATAAGATACTCATATTTGAAATAAAATTATTACATATTGAATCAATTGCTGAAAATGTCAAGCTAGTTTCATTACTTTTTATTAAATAAAAAATAACGTGTATTTCTAACGGCTTGTAAGTATAATCTTCTATTTTTTCGATTATTTTTGATAAATAGACAATATCTGAATATTTATCAACTAATAAACTTGTATCAAAATTTCTTAACATAGGTTTATAGTTTTCACAAAAAAATATATTTTTGGTAGATAAATTAAAAAAACATATACCTATTTGTTCTAAATTTAATAAACTATTTAATAAAAACGAATATGAATCTAATACATGAAAAATAAATAGTTTTGGATTTGTCAATTTAAATATAAATTCATCAAAATTTAAATAATTTACATTATTATACTCTAATAATACATATTTATTGTTTTTATTTGTATTATTTGTATTATTTGTATTATTTGTATTATTTGTATCATAATTATAAATTTTTTCACTTACTTCGCCAAATGTTATTGGACTATAGACATTAATTATATGATATCTAGCAGATAAATTATAATTTTCTTTAATTTTTTCACATATTTTTATATTATTGAAACAAAAAAAATCATATAAACAAATGCTAGTTTTGTTTTGTTTTAAAGATTTATTTGAATTTAATTTTAAATTTAATTGTTTTTCAGCTAACTCTATATTTATATCCATAATATTTTAACTATACGCATATTTTTAATTCATTTTTCTCACTAATTAGGAAAGCTTTGATATCGACATAAAATATCTATTTTTATATGTCTTTTTAATCTTATTTTTTATTTCTTCTGAATTTGTTATTCCACTCTTAAATAAGCTTGAAACTTCTAGCTTTAGTATTTCTATATACTCTTTACAAAATTCATCAAATCCAGTTGATGGTTTATAGTTATCATTTCTTTTATTAGCATTTATATGCTTATCCATTACTACCAGCAATTCAGATTGAATCCCTACATAACTTCGACGTTTTTGCGGGTCCTTTTTTTCAGTGCTTTTCTTTCTGAAATAATATCTAGCACTTTTAAACATTTTATCAAGAATATCACCCTTATATTCTAATTCAGTAAGTCTTTTTATTTCGGTATTCACTAAATCTACATTTTCTTCAATCCAAATATTCCATGCTTCTTTAAAATCTTTTCTATGATCGTACTGATGAATTTTTGAAAATTGATATAATGGCTTAGTCAAATCATCACTAAATTTATATCTAAAAATATTAATATTAAATAGTTCATCTTCTCTTTCATCTTCTCTTTCATCCTTTATATCTTCGATATTTGGTAAGAATTCTAAATTGGGTTGAATAAATTGTGCCATTTTAATGTTATTTAAGTTTTATGAATACTTTTAATTATATACGATAATTTAATTTCAATTTTTTTTATTAATTTTATTAAGTATTCTAAGTAGTGATAATTATATTATTAAATAAAATTGATTTAATAATAATACATTAATAATTATTAAACTTGTAACAATGTCGAATTTTAATTTAAATGATTTTACTGAAGAGGAAAGTATTCGTCCGCCTGATAATACAATTAGAGAAATATTAGTTAATAATTTTGATAATAATTTTGATAATAATTATGATTATGCCTTTAATGAGTATGATTATGATAATGAATTACAATTAGCAATCAACGAAAGTATAAAAGAACAAAAAGAATCATATGAAAAACAACAACTAGAAATTATTGAACGAGAAGCATAGAAAAACAACAACTAGAAATTATTGAAAAAACTAAACTAAGAGTTCAATCCTTTAAGTATGTTCTTTTAAAAATTAAAAAAATCAGTATGATTGATAAAACCTTTTTGGAATTCTATAATATAATAGAACCAATGATTGATTCATACTGTGCGTGTAATATAGATATGTATGATTGTGATAAGGGTCTGTATGATATAATATTTTGTACTCTTAAAACAATTCGGCTAACTGAATCTGAATTAAAAATTTTTAAAAATTTATTTGTTATGGAAAAATAGCATTATTTATTTACTATGTACTATGTACTTTTATTAATTGTTACTTCCTTAGCTATTTTCTTAACTATTTTATCTGCTTTTTCATCATCATTATCCCCTGGACCTCCCATAGCCTCTACAACAATATGATTATACTGATCGCTTTTTTTGGAATCACTATAAATACAATCTGGATACTTTTTTCTCCATTCTGGAATCGAACAAATATTCTTATGAGAAATGTACTTGATTGCTTTTTTTATTTTCTTATTATCGGAGTCTTCTTTTTCCCAAACGTTTGCGTCTTTAACNTATAANGAATCCCTTTTGGGNTCATTACAATGTACTGGGCGCATATTTTCTGCTAACGCATTCAGATTCTTAATAATAAGCTTAGACATTCCATTNACAAANCCTAATTCNCCAATGCTTTCTATGTCTGACATTTGAATTTTGATGGAATCTACGAAATCCATTATATTCATCGCGTCTTTACAAGTTTCATTTAAAAAAAACTGAAGATTAAAAGTTTTGTTATGTGAATTAATGTTATTATGTGAATTATTTACTGAATTATTATTTGTAACATTTTTTTCACAAAGTAATGACACTTCTAGCACTTGTTTTTGAAGGTCTCCATTACTTTTAACCATCTCTAATACCAGGTTAGTTAAAACAATAACTTCATTTGAAGAAGCATCTAATATTTTATTTTCTTGTTGTAAACATTTTTGTTTATGATACCATAAACTGTTTCTAGCTTTATAAGTTTTATTACAATTTTGACACGTAAAATTATTTTCAGCGTTTTTTGGCTCTAAATCGTTCAATTTTGTTCTATTTTTGTGTTTAGATGTCAATATGTGTCTATCCCAATCAGATTCTTTAGAGCAATTGAAGTCACAAATTTCACATCCGAAAATTGCCGCGTTTTTTGGCGTTTTTTTCATTCTAAATGTTCTATATTATTCAAATATAATATATTCCTAAATCCTTTTTAAAACAAATTTAAAAAAAAATTATGCTAACAATTTGGAAAATTTATAAATTGTCGGGAGACCTTAATTTTTCATTATGCAGCAAAAACACACTTTTTCCAAAAGTCTTAAGCCACTTTCCAAAAATGGACATTTATAAATGTCCAAAATCGATTCGTCCATTGACTTTCCCATACACTTTTTCTCACTTTTAGAATATATATTGGAAAAGTAACTTAAAGAATTTTATTATTTCAAATAAAAAAGGGTTTACCTTCTTTTAAAGAAGATTTTACGTTATACAACCCTGAAATATTTATATATTTATTATATCTACTAACTACTAACTACTAACTACTATCTAATTACTAATTGCTAATAAGTTTGTTTGCCATTTCTCGTTTAAAATCTTGAATACTGTTTACATATTTGTCAATTGTCAGCGTTTCTATTTTATTTCCTTTTTCATCTATTTGGTTGGTAACAAAACCACTCATTTGAAATTTGAATACGGATACAATATTTTTTTGCCCGATTCTGTGGCATCTTGCGATTGCTTGGTCTTCTACTGCCGGGTTCCAATGTGGGCTAACAAAATAAATTTCACTGTAGTTTTCTTGTAAATTTAGCCCTTCGCATCCAGTTTGAATTTGAAGAATAAGCGCATTATTTTTTTCATTTACAATATTATTTCGCTTATTATTGCTTACTCTTCCATCAAATGTCGCAATATTTGTCATCCCTCCATCTGCTAATCGTTTCGCAATTTCATCAATTTCATCTCTGTAATGACAGAATATTAGTTTTCCTTTTTCATTGTCTTTTCTATCCAAAATAGTTTGGATAACGTAATCAATTTTACTACTATAATTGAGCGCTTCTTTGAAATAATTATAATCTGAAAGTACGCCTGCTCTAACAAGATTTTTTAAACTTGTTTCCATTAGCTTTGGCATTACGCACGATTGTTTTGCTCGCATCATTAACAATAAAATACCACATTCGCTTTCATTTCCTTTTGATTGAACACGACTAAAACTTAGCGCGGAATGAATTTCCTCAGATAGCTCCATCTCTTTTTTATTTTTCCAGTCAACCGAATTATTTGTAGAATTAATATCTGGTAATTCAATTCCTACTTGTTTTTTGGTTCTCTTTAAAATAAAATTTCTCGCAATAGTAGTAAAATTTTCTGGGTCTGAATAAAAACTTGTAGGCATTTTTAGCATAGAGCACAGGTTGTAAAAATCAGTTTTTTTATTTTGTACTGGAGTTCCCGATACGAGCCAACGGATATTGCTTTTCAAAAGTTTGGCACTTGCATAAACAATTGTTTTTTTATTTTTTAAATGATGAGCTTCGTCGAAAACTATTCTCGACCAATTTACTTCGTGAAGAAGAGTTAATTTATCATTTTTAATTTGTTTTTTTGTTACTGTTACACCTCCATATGATGTAAGCACAATACATGCGCTATTTAGTTGCTCGACAGTAATTTTTTTTTTATTTTCTCCATAATAAATCATTGCTTTGTGCCCTGTGGTTCTCAAAATTTGAACGAACCATTGGTCGATAAGAACTGGCGGCAAAACAATAAGCGTTTTGGGTAGGAAATTTGATATCATCAGCCCAATTACCATAATTGTTTTTCCTAATCCCATTTCATCCGCAATAAACCCCCCTCTAATATTAGCTGGGGGATTAGGTCTTAGTTCATTTTTAAGGCACCATTTTACACCTTCTCGCTGATAATCCTTGTGATTCATATTCGAACGATTAAGGTATTCTGTAAATTGTGTGAGGCGAACCTCAATCTTTTCATTAAAATTTGGGGTCATTAAATATTTAATATTAAGTTTTAAAGTTTTGTATATAATGAATTCATTTTTATATATATTTTTTATTTCAATTTTTTTAATTTTCATATATTTTTTAGAATACTTAAAATTTATTTTTATTTTTATTTTTATTTTTTAAAAAAAAGGGATTACCTTCTTTTAAAGAAGGTTTTACGTTATACAACCCTTTATTTTTTTTATTTTTTTTATTTTTTTATTTAAAATAACTATCTACTATATTTACTAACTACAAATTCCTACTACTACTACTATATCTACCAGGCACTATTGTCTTCTTTAGTGCTTTCCTCTTCATCGCTGTCGCTTTCACAATTAGCCCAAGTTATTTTTTCTCCGGTGCTTTTATTTATTTTACTAACCGGTTTTAAAATAAAATCTACATATATTTTTGCGGGCGTATATGAAGTTGGGATTGTCTTTGTTTCTTTGATTTTCTCGATTACATATTCAGTTTCCGTTTTCGCAGCCATTGACGCATATGAAAACTTTTTCGGCGCTGAAACCTCTTTTTCAAATGCGGATTTGGCTTCAGATACTACAAGTTCTGGGAAATTTTCAACTTCATCATCTGATTCATCGCTGTTCATTTCTAGGTATGCGAAAACATTTAACTTTTTCGGCGCTGAAACCTTTTTTTTTGGTTGAGAAACAGGTAATTTTCTGGAATTTTCTTCGGAATCTTTTTGCTTTTTCAAGATAGTACAGTGAGAAGTAGTGTGACCTTTCTTGTAGCAAAATCTACACTCTTGGTTCAACAGAGTAGGGCACGTTACATTGCCATTAAGGTCTTTCACATAATGACTAGAGTACTCTTTTTCTGATTTTCCCGCATCTTGACAAACCTTACAGCAAGTCTTTTTTGCGGAATAAATTTGTTTGGAATTATTAATTTTGGAATTCATTTTTTGCGAAAATATAAAATATAAATTATAAAGTTTGAGTTGGGTTTTTAAAACTTAAAGTTGCTTTTTGGGCTAAAAATACTTTTTATAAAAATAAAAAAAAGTATTTCAATTTTTTTTAAAATGGTACAAAAAATGATTTACTGGGAATTTATTTTTTAAATAAAATATTTTTTTTAGGAAAATAAAGGAAAATAAAAATAAATTTTTAGAAAATTGATTTCTCATAAAAAAAATAAAAAATTGAAATACTTTTTATTTTTTTTATAAAAAGTATTTTTAGCCCAAAAAGCAACTTTAAGTTTTAAAAACCCAACTCAAACTTTATAATTTATAATTTATATTTCATATTTTACAAAAAAAAATGTCAGTGAAAAAAATTTCAACTGAATTTGAATGGATGATTAAGAATATGGTAAAGACTTGTGGTATAACTCAAGAAAATATTGAGTGTGAATTAATGACTCTTATGAGAGTTACGGTTAATTCTTGTGCTACTATGTATGGATTTTCAGCCGAAGAAGCACTCAACAGACTCGACCCAACTGGCAACATTATTGAAATAGTAGCTACTAAGGAAAAAAAGCAACAAGTTCCTAAGGCCTCAAAGGAGGAGAAACAGTTGTTAAAAGAAAAAAAGGAAACGGAAAAAACGAACGAATCTTCGGAAAGGTCTTTGATGAAAGATGAGGAGTCTATTTCAAAGACCGCAGAAAAAAATAGACTGAAAGAAGAAAAGCATAAACAGAAAGAGACCGAGAAGCTTGAGAAAGAAGCGGAAAAGTTTAGACTGAAAGAAGAAAAGAACGCTCTAAAAGAGGCCGATAAAGTTAGCGAATCTTCGGAAAGGTCTTCGATGAAAGATGAGGATGCTATTTCAAACGCCGCGGAAAAGTTTAGACTGAAAGAGTTTAAGAAGCTTGCTCTAAAACCCAAAAAAACTAAAAAAGAAAAAAAGATTGTTGTAGTTGAATCAGATGATGATGATGAATCGCTCGCTTCTACGGTTCTTATGTCATCTTCAGAAGATGAAGAGTCTCACATTCTCTTTCAAAACATTTCATTAATGGATGAATTAAATTCTATTCGCGATGTAAAAAAATTTAAAAATTTTAAAAAACTTTCATCTGGAGTAAAGTTAGCCAGACAAATTCTGGATATTTAAGGTAAGAATAATTACTTAATATTAATTATATTTAAATTTTAGGTTAAATAAAAATAAAATGGATTCAAAAAGGTAAGAAATATATATATTAATATAATTATTTTATAACTGATTTACTAATAAAATTTGGGGAAACCCTTTTTTATTTTTTAAAACATTTATTATCTAAATTATTATGTATAATGCCTAAAAAAGAAAAGTTTAGAAAAACACACAAGATGTTAAAAAAATATGTAAGTTCATCAGAAGAAAAAACAAAAAAAATAAAAGAAAAAAAACCTTGTCCGGAAGGTCAAGAGCGAAGTGAAAAAGGTCATTGTAAAAAGATAAAAGTTGAAAAAGAAAAGAAACCTTGTCCGGAAGGTCAAGAGCGAAGTGAAAAAGGTCATTGTAAAAAGATAAAAGTTGAAAAAGAAAAGAAAACAAGAAAGATTAAAAAAAAATTATCTTCAAAAAAATCTTCTTCAAAAAAATCTCACAGAAGTTCTTCTGGTTCTTGGTCAAACGCAGCATCTTCAAAATTATCAAATATTAGTGATTTAATTTCAGAAGAAGGAGATGAATTAAATGAAGAACAACGAAAAGAATTTGATGATATAATTAAAAACTTACAAGAGGGACAATTAAAAGGCATGAATCTTGATGCAAAAGGCAAACCTGGTTCAAAAGGCAAATCTGGACTAAAAGATAAACCTAACTCAAAAGAATTATCTATAAATTGTCTTAAAATGTTTGATGATATTGCTTTAGAAAAAGAATTAGATAAAAGGAAAAAAGAAAAAGAAAAAGAAAAAGAAAAGGAAGAAGAAAAAAAACCAGCAGTTAATATTTTGGTTCCTAGAAAAAAAGTTCCTAAGGCGTAAGAAGGTTTTATTTTTAAATTTTTTAAAATAAATTTTTAGTAAATCATTTTTGTACCATTTTAAAAAAAATTGAAATACTTTTTTTTATTTTTATAAAAAGTATTTTTAGCCCAAAAAGCAACTTTAAGTTTTATAACTACGTAAAAAACAAATCCGTATTATTATTATTATTATTATTATTATGTCATCCCAATCAAATAGCCAACCAGTCCTATGTATTCCAGGAGTGTTTTCCAATATAAAAGAAGAAAGAATTCGCCGTGTTTTCGGTGATTTAGACCTCGGAGAAGTAGACCACATTGATATAGTACTTCCAAAAAGGTCAATCTTAGCAGATGAAAAAGAAAATAAATTTAATAGAGTATTCGTTCATATCAACTGGAATCAAACTCCTCAATCAATTGCTTGTCGCCAGAAACTTTTACAAGGTAAAGAGGTCAAAATTATTTATGATGCTCCATGGTTTTGGAAAGTTTCAGCATACAGACCACCTGCTCCTAAGAAGTCATTCCAATCACAACAGCCCCAACAAAAAAAGGCAACAATTCAGTTTGATTTTGACCCAGATATCAAGATTGCTCCAGCACTAAGCATTTCATTTCCTGTTGAAATCAAAGAAAATCCTATTATTGAAGCTAAATCACCAAAATGTCCTCCTCCAAAGCAAAAAAAAACACCTAAACAGTATGGCGAATTTGGTGAAGAAATTAAAGAAGAAGTTATCGATTATGGAAAAGTTGAGCCACCAAGAAGAAAAAAGGTAGTAATCAAATTAGAAGAAGACACTGTTATTGTAGCAGAAAAATAAATAGTTAGTTTATAGTTTTATAGTTTATAGTTTATAGTTTATAGTTTATAGTTTATAGTTTATAGTTAAATAAATATAAAAGGGTTGTATATCGTAAAATCTTCTTTAAAAGAAGGTAATCCCTTTTTTATTTTATTTATTTTTTATTAATAAAAAATATAAATATCTAAA
>TBL_comb47_HYPODRAFT_10004467_pt1 | contig 16054 bp, 8 predicted proteins | sample TroBogypolimnion_40_FD_10682 | JGI IMG/M metagenome (IMG submission 10682)
GGCCCCGCCTATATGAACACGAGTGCCATCAATGGAACGTCGTTGGCCGATTGGGCCACTGGGAAGGCGGCTTACCTCAACAACTTTGCACCCGGTAAAACGACTTTTGCCGGGATGTCGGCGTTGGGCGGCGTGGGCGGCCAAGGCTGGTTGCAGGGCGCAAACCCGACCGCTAACTTCCTGCTCCAGCAGTTGCAGGAGGGTGAGGATATCGAGATTGGCATCACCAAACCTGCTAGTATCGGGCATGTGCTGACAGTGACGGGGATCAACTGGAATGACGCGAACAACAACCTGGTGTTCGATGCGGGCGACACCTTGACGCTCAACACGATCGACCCGGCTAATCCGGGAGTGAACACCCCGCTGACCCTCACCGCAGGCGGTCTTTTGGGCCTCGGCGGGGCCAATTATAATGGTTACAGTTTGAGTGTTGCCATGGCCGAAAGTCCCGTGCCCGAGGCTTCCACGACCATTGGCGGGGCCCTCATGCTGGGCTTCACTGTCATCAGCGCTCTCCGCAAGCATCTCAAGGCGGGCGTCCCAGCGACCACCGTGTAGCAACCACGGAGTTGGGGGAAGGGCGCCATCAACACCGACAAAAACCTCAGTCTCGGTGTTGGTTCTGGTGATGGTTGCCCTCTCCCAGCCCGGTGGCAGTTTGGCCCTTTGCGGACTTTCTCTCGTTTCCTTCACTGAGCCTTTAGCTTTCGCGGTTTTCCAGCGCGTAGGACGCGTAGCGTGTGGCCGCACCCGTTTTCGAATGGTTCGACGGTGGCCGAGACTTCCAGCACCCGGTAGCGGATGGTGTTGAGTCCGTAGGATTGATACGTGCGGGCGAACAATTCGGTCTCCACGATTCCCGTCCAGTCGGCCAACGTGAGGAATTTCATCGGTTCGCCGGTGGCTTGATGGTAGAGACGTTGTTCGATCACCAGGCCGCAGGTGACCACTTGTTGGCCAAGGTGGTTTTCTAATTGGTTGACGGGACAGTAGGTGTTCCAGGCGGTGTCGGGGAACAACTCAAGGGGATGGCCGCTGACCGGGTAACCGAGCAGTTCTTCTTCCCAACGCAATCGCTGCAGGCGGCTTGGCTCGTCCAAGGGAACGTCCGGCAGATGTTCGAGATCGCTCGGCGGCAGGAGCCAGAGTTGGCGCGGACACAAATCCCGTTGCGTCAAGAGCGACCGGAACTCCCAGTATTGCGCGGCGCGGGTTTTGGCGAAAGGATCAAAAGCGCCGACCCGGATGAGGCTCTCCATCTCTTCCGGCAGGGGCTGGGTGCGGAAGAAGAAATCGGGCAGCGAGGCAAACTCGCCGTGTTCGCGTTCCCGGAGGATGGCAGCGCGCGTGCGCTCCGTGAGCCCCTTGACACGCAAGACCGGCACGCGGATTTTCCCCTGTGTGACCATGAATCCGGGGCCGGGTTCATTGACGAATGGGGGCAAGAGAGGGATGCCGAGCCGGTGGCATTCCAGCACATAGACCAGCGGTTGATAAAAGCCCTTGCCGTTCGTGAGCACGGCGGCCATGAAGGCTGCCGGGTAATGGAGTTTGATCCAGGCGGACTGGTAGGCCTCGACCCCGTAGGCCGTGCTGTGGGCCTTGCAAAAGGCGTAGCCTTGAAAGCCGGCGACCAGGCCCCAGACCTGGGTGATTTCGGTTTCCGTGCGGCCGCGCCGGCGGGCAGACTCCGCAAACTCGACCTGAATTTCCCGGATGATCTCGATCCGGTTCTTTCCCAGGGCGCGGCGCAAAACGTCCGCCCGTCCCGGTGCCAGGCTGGCGAAAGCCTCGCAGATCTGAAGGATGTGCTCTTCATAGACGACCAGTCCGTAGGTGCTGCGCAGACAGGATTCGAGTGAAGGATGCGGGTAATGAACTGGGCTCAGGCCCTGGTAGCGGCGGGCAAACTCCAGTTTCTTGTTTTCGTTGGCTGCGCCGGGGCGGATCACGGAGACGATCGCGATCAGCGTATCAATATCATGCACACAGCAGCTCCGGCAGAGGGAGATCATCGCGGGGCTTTCGATATGATGCACCGCCCGCGCGTTGCCGCCGGCGATCAACTCCCAAACCCCCGGGTCTGTCCACGGTTCCAGGGTGTCGAGGTCAAAAGGCGCCTGCTCTCGCACCATCTCCTTCACATCGCGCATTACCGCCAGGCCCCCTTGGGCCAGAATATCCATCTTCACCAGTCCCAGGGCTTCAACTGAGTCCATGTCGAAGTGCGTGGTCGGATAGCCCTTGGCGGAGCGGAAGCACGGTGTGAGTTCAGGCATGGGTTGGCGGGACAGGACCAGGCCGCAGGGGTGCATCTTGGGATAGCGGGGGAAGCCGTCGAGAAATTGGGCCATGCGGAGGGCCGTCGCGTACGGTTCCTGGTCCAGCGGCAGGTCGCGGCATTCCAGGGTGTTGACTGCCGCCTCGGCCAGGTCGGACGGGCGGGAGAAATGCGGCAGCCGTTCGGTAATGCGGCGGACCTGGAATTCGGACACGCCCAGGACCTTGGCCACCTCGGCGAAAGCGCTGCGCGACTGAAACGTGGAAAAACCACCGACTACGGCCGTGTGTTCCGTACCGTATTTTTCAAAGATCAGATCGACGACGTCGTCTTTCCGGTCGTGGGGAAAATCGACGTCGATGTCGGGCAGCTTGTTGAGGGCCATGCGGTCTTGGTTGAGAAACCGGCGGAAATAGAGATCGAAACGGATGGGGCAGACCCCGCTGATTCCCAGGCAATAACAGGCCAGCGAATCGGCCGCGCTGCCGCGAGTGATCCATTCGATGCCCCGCCGCCGGCATTCCTGAAGAATATCCCACATTACCAGGAAATATTCCTCGTAGCCGACTTGCAGGATGATGACCAATTCCTCTTCGAGTTGGGTTTTGAGGCGTGCCGGATCTTTCGGGTAACGCCGGTGGAGTCCCTCGAAGGCGAGGTGTCGCAGAAACATGGCCGGCGTCGAGCCATCGGGCGGGCTGAACCTAGGGAATTGGGGTTTGCCCAGCGAGAAACGGAAGGCGCAACGCTCCGTGAGTTCGCGGCTATTAGCCAGCAGTTCCGGCCATTCCGCGAAGGTGCGGTGCATTTCCATCGGGGCGCGAAAATGGTATTCGCCCGCGAGTCGTTTGTCCGGATGCTGCTGGTGGAGCAGGGTAAGGGTCCGGATGCTTTGCACCACGTCATATTTCCAGCGATCCGAAGGTTGTGCATAGTGAATCGGGAACGCGGCCAGACCCGGCAGTGAACCCGGTTTGAAAGCGTCGGGCTGTGTGACCTCCAGGTAAAACCGTCCCGGAAAGTACTCGGCCAATTCCGCGAACGGGCTGGCGGCGATCAAGCCCTCCGTCGGGTAGGGCAGGCTTTCCAGCCGGCCGGTGGTGGCGGCTTTCATGCCGCCACCTTCAGCCTCGGGCGCGAGGATGCGGCAGAGATGGTGATAGCCCGTCTGGTCCTGGACGTAGAGGCGGAGCGGGCGGCCTTGCCATTGGATCTCGGCGCCGATGATGGGCTTGATTCCCGCCTTGGCGGCGGCCAGCGCGAACTCGACCGCGCCATGGAGGTTGTTTTTGTCCGTCAGGGCAATGGCTGGCAGTTCGTGGCGCCGCGCCAGACCTACGATCGCGTCAATCGAGAGCGTTGAGTCCAGAAAGGAATAGTAACTATGGACGTTCAGCGGGATGGCAAGGCCGTTGGCGCCTTGAGACCCCGATAAAGTGTGGCTGCCGACGTAAGGAGGCGGATAGGGTTTCGGAAGGGAAATTTGCTTCCTGACACCCGCAGTTGCCGGGGCGGGTGGAACCGTTCGCGCTCCCAACACAAAATCGTGCCCCCGCAGGAGGACCTCGCGTCCGAATTTCTGGCGCAATTGATCCACGGCTCCTGCCAGGCGCTGTTGGGCCGCGTGCTGGCGGGTCGAGAGATCCAGCGCCAACCCGCTCCGAAAAGGACCGTCATAGACATTGCTCAGTTTCAAGGAGACCAGGCGGAGGCTGACACGGCGTTTCCAGGCATCTTGCAGCAATCGACTCACGCGCGAATAGAGGTCGGTTTCGAGGTCGGTCGGTTCCGCCAGGCTTTCACCGGCTTGATCTTCGTCCATGTCGTTGTAGCGGACTTTGACGGTGAGGGTGCGGATGCTTTTGGTATCGGCCCGCACCTTGGCCATCAACTGGTCCGCCATCCGGTGCAGGGTGGCGTCGATGAAAGCCTCGTCGGTGGTGTCGGCGGGAAAGGTTTCCTGTTCGCTGTACGATTTGGCGGGCGCGCGCGCGGGGATGACCGGGCGTTCATCCAACCCCAGGGCGAAGCGGCGCAATTGAAGGGCGGTGTTGCCCACGAGCAACCCGAGCAGATCGGGCGGGGTCTGTGCGATCTGGCCAATGCGCGCCAGGCCTGCGGCCTTCAATCGTGTAGCAACCTTCGGGCCGATGCCGGGCAGCCATTGATTGTCCAGTGGGGCCAGGAATTCCGCCTCGTGGCCGTGCGGCACATACTCAAAGGCCGCGGGCTTGTGGAGTTTCGAAGCGATCTGACTGACCAGTTTGTTGGTGGCAATGCCTTCGCTGACGGAAAGCTTGAGCCCCTGGCCAATGGCGCGGCGAATGGTCTCGGCAATCCCTACGGCTGGCTTGCGCGTCCCGCTGAGATCGAAATACCCCTCGTCAATCGAGCCGATCTCCACGTCCGGCGTGAAATCGTAGGCATAGGAAAACATGAGCCGGGAAAAAAGCTCGTATTTTTCGAAATCCCCCGGCAAAAGAACCAGTTTGGGACAAAGGCGTCGGGCCAGGGCGGTCGGCATTGGCGTGTAGATGCCGAATTTGCGCGCCTCGTAGGAAGCCGAGGCGATCACGCCCCGTTTTTCCCCGCCCACCGCCACCGGCTTGCCTCGCAAACGCGCATCCGCCGACTGCTCCACCGACGCGAAAAAGGCGTCGGCGTCCAGGTGGACAATCGAGCGTAGCAGCGGATGTGCCATAGGGGAAAGGAGGAGGCATCCTATTTGTGGCTGTCTGACCTGTCCGACTCGTCAGACCAACCAAATCTCCCACCGTCTCATTGGCGTTTGCGAATCAGGGCGACCATGACGCCCTGGATTTGCAACTCTTCCCGGGGGATAAGGTTGGGATAGTGGGGGTTTTCAGCGCGGAGGAACGGTTTGCCCTGTTGGACGAAGAACGTCTTGAGCGTGACCTGGCCGTCGATCAGCGCTGCCACCACGTCGCCGGATCGCGGTTCGAGTCCGTGCTCGAGAATCGCAATATCCCCGCTCATAATGAATTTGCCCAGCATCGAATTCCCCTGGACCTTGAGTCCGAACGTGCGCGCGGTCGGCTTAATGCCGAGCGTATCGATGTCGATCAACACGCAACCTTCGTCCTCTTGGTCCGTATCCATAGGATAACCGGCAGGGATGGTGCCATAGATCGGAATGGACGCAATCCGCGGACGAACCCGCAGCTTTGGCGCATGTGGGTCCAGCACCTGCAAGGATCGCGCGCGCCCGGGTTGGTTTTGGAGATAACCTTTGCTGCGAAGTGCTTTGATGTGGATCAGCACCGCGTTAGGGCTACTAAAGCCGAAGTGGTCCGCCATCTCCCGGTAAGTGGGGATCAGGCTTCCAGAGTCCAGTTTATCCAGGATAAACTCCAGCACCTGTCGCTGTCTTCTCGTTAGGCCCTTCATACTGGACAAATGTCCAGCAGTTAGGACAAACTGTCAACAGGATTATGTCGAGCTACCCCTCAAAACACCTTGTTCCAGATGGCCGGGTCCTTGAGCATGATCTGCCGCAAGAGCGGCAAGGGTGGCGCGCCATGCCGGAGCAGTTCATCATGGAACTGTTGCAACGAGAATTTCGCCCCTTCCTGCCGGCGATAGTCTTCTCGCAGTTTGAAGATTTCCAGCTTGCCCAAAGTATAATAGAGGTACTCGGGGTCGAAAGTTCCGCGAATGGCCTCTTGCCGGGCCGGTTTTGGCTCGTAATAACAATTCTCCTCAAAAAAGCGAGCGGCTTGATCGATGTTCATTCCCTGGCAATGCATCTGGATCGATACGCATAACCGGCAGAGCCGCAGCAGGGCTTCGTCGGTCTGCGCCAACCGGTATTTGGCGGCCCGGATGTGGTCGGCAGCGCTGGCTGTCGGGCTATCGCCGAACCCCTCATCCACCATCATCTGCTCCGCGTAATGAGCCCAGCCTTCGATGAAGGCGTAGCTGCCGAAGGTCTTTTCCACTTTCGTGGCCGGCGACGCCTTTAGACACAGAAATTGGACGTAATGGCCTGGATAAACCTCATGCACGGACACGATGTCCGTGGTGTAATAGTTGAAAGCCGTGAGCCATTCTTCCTTCTGCTGCGCCGGCCAGTCGGGTTCGGTTGGAGTGACATAATAATACGCTTCCGTGGCCTTGGTCTCGAACGGTCCGGGCGAGTCCATCGAAGCGAAACTCGTGGCGCGCAAGAACTGCGGCGTTTCAGCCACCTGCGCCCGGACCGGAGAGGGCAGGGTGACCAGACGGTGGCTTAGGACAAACTCGCGAATCATCTCCAGGTTTCGCGCCGTGTCGGCAATCAGGCCCTTCTCGGTGGGATGATCCCGCTGAATGGCCTTGAACACCGCGATGGGTTTCTGCGAGGAATCAATCTGCCGGGCGTTTGCGGCGAAAACCTCTTGTTTCCGATGCAGTTCCCGCAAGCCGATCTCCAGGAGTTGTTCCGGAGACACAGTGACGCGCTCCCCGTATTCAATGAGTTTGCGGTACTTCTCCCGGCCCAAGGCGTAGTTCTGGTTGGCGCGCGCGAGCTTTTCCGTTTTGAGCCACGCCGCATAACCATGCAGCTCATTGGTGGCCGTTTGGTTCACCCGGTTGAACTCGGCGACGACCGCCCCGTTCGTCAGAGGTTTCAACGCGGTAACGAGATCTTTCGCCAGAAAATCCGCCGTGCCCTCGGCCTGCTCGATCGCGGTCTCGATGTACGGTTGCGCGAGCGCCTGGTCGAGGTTTGCCCGCGCGGCGGCAAAGACGCTGGGTGCCTGCCGGAGGATCGCGATGATCGAAGCCGCCCGCTGTTCCAGTGGAGCGAAGTCGCGCTTAATGTAAACACTGACGTCCAGCGCCCCGGCGTAGGTCATCGGGTTCTCCGCAAAGCTCCGCATCTGCTCGAACCCGAAGATCTCCCGGTTGATGGCCCCCTCCAGAATTCGGTAATCATAGGAATTCCCCGGGCTGAGCTGGCGCACGTCAACACCCGCCAACCACCCAGCAAACGACTTCAGGCGGGCTAGTTCGGCCGCGATCGAGGCTCGGCCGAAATCGGTCAGTTTGCCGTCGTATTCATGGAATCCGAGACCGGTGCCCGTTTGGGGACGCCATGCCAGGTAACCCGCCAGGTAATCCTCCGCTAGCCGATTGAACGCCGCATCGGCGCCGCCTGGAGTCGGACCCGCCGTCTCCGGGGTCCGGCAGCCGCCGCCCGCCAAGCCCGCGAGCAAGCATAAAAGAAAGACGATTCGCATGGTCGAAGGTTAATCCGCAGATCGGCATCTGAAAAGCCCGGAACGCGAATATGTCCGCCTGGCCTGGTGGCGGCTTTCCGGTCCATTCTGGCCGGCCGCTCCTCTTAATAGTGTTGAAATCGACTTCCGTCGGTGGCAGGGTAAAACAGAAGTGTGGCCTGATTTTGTACAAATCCAATCGGTAACGAAAACTGCCGCGCGTTCGTTGGTCGAAGACGACGAGCCTCAGACAGCGCCTGCGTCGGGCGTGGGGCCTAGGAACTCCGAGCTCTTGGTGCCGGTTGCCTCCCCCACTGTTGGAGAATACGGCTGGCCGATTCCCTCGGCGCTCTCTACGGACCCTGAGGAGGCGCGCGCGCGCATCCTCCTGCCGGAATTCGACGCCCTCCTCATCGAGAAGGCTCGCGTCATTTCGGGTCACTTCCCCGCCGCCCAAGCGGAGTGCCGGCACCAGTGGACTGCCGAGGCTGATTCTCAGCGTTTGGATGTTCCGCACTTTGAACGGGTTTTCCACATCGCCTGCCGGTTCGCTGAAGTTGAGACGGCCCCGGATTACGACTCGCTGCTGATCCTCACTGCTTGGCATTGTGTCCGGCCGGGGGAACCGGGCTTTTTAGGTTCTTACCCCAAAGCCCTCCTATGCCCCTTGTCCCATTGCGCCCCGCCTGCCGCCTTGGCGGCGCTTTCGAGCCGGCAGCAGGCGGTCTTCGATCGGCGTGCGCCCGCCTATTTGCGTTATCTCCTGTGCGTCAAAGCTGGGTTGCGATCCTGTGCGGAAATCGAAAGCACCGACCTGCGGCACCTGCTCCGAAACGCTGGCTTTCGGCTGATCCGTTCCAGCGCGGTGCCGGCGGTGGCCTTTCCGGGCATTACGCAGGGTGACGACCCACCCGTGCGGCCTTGGAAGCTGACCCTCCGGCAGGAACTGAGTGACGAGCGGGCCGTCGGGATGCTGGTGAACGCGGCGATCTGGAAGATCCAATACGAGTTGCGCCTGGTGACTTTCCAACAGGGAGTGGCGCGTTGGAATATCGGCGCCTTTAGCCGTACGGATTGGGAAGATGCCTTTCTCTCGCTAGGTGTGCGCGTCGCCCCGTCACTCTTGCGCGAGAGCGGTTTGATCGATTGGCGTGCGGTGCTGGCGCAGTGCCTCGCCCGGATCGGTGTGGGTAACCTGCCGGCCGAGGTTTTGGGTAAGATTTCCGCCTGGCCCCAACGGGTCAGTCACGATAGTGGCCAAGCCATTTGGGAGGCGCTGGACCAGGTGGCGGCGGCCGTCCTCGAACGAGCCCACGAGGCCGAACCGCAGAATTTCCTCGAAGATGGCCGACTCAATTATGAGGCCGCCCGTTCCTTCCGGTGTTGGGCCCGGCTCTTCGACGAGGTGTCGCCTCAAATCCTCTCCCGTTTCGGAGTCTCGGCTTTCACCGCTTTGCGGCGAGTCGCACCCGCCTCTTTCGGTTGGGGTGTCGATCAACTCAAACCTTGGGAGGTGGAGCAGGACTTTGGGAAGTGGAAGGGTTCCCGGGGACGGGGGTTGCTTCGGAGCGCCTATGCCTACGCCCTCTTCGAATCCGGCCTCGGCCGGATCTGCGTTCAGGGTGAGCAGGTCCTCTGGCAATGCACGTTGCAGGAGTTTTCCGATTGGTACGCGACCGTGACGGTCGAACGGAACCTCACCCCCTATGATTTTCTCTACGGGCTGGCCAGCCGTCACGGACTCACCCCCCTGCTGAATCGGGAGGTCAGCCATACGGCCACCCTTTCGTTGCTTGCTGGCATGAACCTGCATGAGGCCCTCCCACAAATCGAGGGCTGCTGGGAGCTTTGCCTGCGTAACGCCCTGGAGCAGCATGGTGGTACGTTGGAGGTCCGGTTGGTGCTTCCCGACCTGGTGCCACTTCCGCTCCGTTTGCGCAAGGCGGTGCTCACCCCGGTTTGCTATGGCTACCTCCATAAGGAACTCCGCTGGGTGCGTGACTTCGATCTGCGTATGGCCCGTGAGAGCCGCTGTACCCTCGAGGAGTTGCCGGGTTGGTGGGAAGACGAGCGGATTATGGGTACTCCCCTGGCCGAGCGCCTCCACGAACCAAGGGATTCCGTGCGTCCCGTTCTCGCCGCCCTGAACCCCGATCCCTGGATCGAGCCGCCCACGCGGAGAATCCGCTTCCGCGCCCTCTGCCTCCTTCTGTCTCCGCGCGCTACCAACCGAACCCCGCCGGGCTCCTCCAGCCTGGCTTCCGAGGAGATGCGCGATCTCCTTCGCCTCGCGCTGGACGTGGCGTTGGAGCAGACCAATCTCGCCCAGGTCTCCGTTCCGGCGGTGCGCAGTGGTTTCGAGCGCCTGCTGGCCCGCGAGGACACTCGCGAGATGCTCGACTCGCTCCTCCTCCATATCGGCACCGCCTACGAGACTGAAATCTGGGGGCGTGTCCGCAAGTTCATCGTCCTTGACGTCATCAACGACCTGCTGGCTCTCACTATCCGGAGTTCACTCCTGCATTTGATGAGCGCGGATTCCAGCGGATAAGGTCCGGTTTCGACCGTGGCGACCAGCCTGTGGAGGCGGATTCGGGGGCCTTGGTGGAGCTCCGGACGGAGGCCGGTTTATGGCGTTAGACCCGCTTCCGGGGAGTGACCTCAGTGCGTGGTAGCGGGGGCGGCGGCCCGATCGACGGTGGCCGGTTTTCGGATCTGGCGGGAGAGCCCCAGGAAGAGGCCCGCGATGATGGTGAGACTGCCAAAGAGGTGGCCCCAATGGAGTTCCTCACGGAGCCAAACCGCAGCCACACCGGCTCCAAACACGGATTGTGCGAAGATGGTGAGGCCGGCAATGTTGACCGGACACTCCCGGATAACGATGAACCAGACCGTGTAGCCGACCGAGGTGCAGACGATTGCCAGGTAAAGCAAGAGCAGCCAGGCCTTGAGGGGAAGTTCACGCGCCACCACCAACGTTTGCGGCCCGTCAATAACCAGGTTGGCCACCGTTCCCGCCAACAACGAGAGGGCGAGCATTTTCATCACGCTGGCACGGGCAATGATCGGCTTGGCGATGATGGAATACGCCGCCTCCAGCACGAACGACGAGACGAAGATCGCGCTGCCCGCCAGCCCGGTCCAATGAAAATCGGGGCGCCAGACTCGATTCAGGATGGCGACACCGACCAATCCCAGCAAGAAACCGGCTATGCGGCGCGGTCCCAGGTGTTCCTTGAGGAACAGAGCCGCGCCGAGCGAGGTGATCAGCGGCTCGATGGCCATCAGCACCGACGAATTGGTGGCCGTGCCGAGGTTATTGCCGTACACCTGCAACCGCTGGCCAATCACATAAAGCATGAGCCCCATCCCGCAAGTTTTGACCAGGTCCCGGCCGCGTGGGGCCGGTCCCGGCAGCCACGGCCATAGCGCCAGCAGGCTGAGCGCAGCCAAGCCGAATCGGAGGGTGACAATGGCCCCCGTCGGCAGGCTGTCTTGCCCCATGACTTTGTAGGCGGAGTAAACCGACCCCCAAAAAAAGTTCATGAGCAGCAGAATGATTAAATACGCTGGCTTCATTTACGTCTAATGTGCCGCGCAGAACAAATCGTTTTGTCGCCCAACTGGCAAGCACCGAATTCGCGGGCCGGCGGTTAAACCGTGGCACGGGCTCTCGTGGCTGCGGGTTTTGGCGGCATCCCGCAGCCCGGAACCGGGCAGGAGTTCCGCGTTGTCGGGTTAGTGGCCCGCCCGCCGGATAAGAGTTCAGAGTTGGCAATTGACGTTTACACAGACTTGGCTCAGGGGCTATCCTGAACCCTCTCGACACGAATGAAAAAGTGGATTGTTGCGATAGTGCTCATCGGTGCCGCCGTGGGTGGCTATTCCTTTTGGAATAACTGGCAGAAGACCCGCCTTGCGGCGGCGGTCCCCCTGCGACCGACTACGGCCGCCGTCGAATTGCGCAACATCAACTTTTGCGTGAACGCCGCCGGTGAGATTGGTCCCGCGGAGCAGGTTTCCGTGCGCCCTGAGATCAACGGCAAAATTGAGCTGCTGCCGGTGGATGTGGGGGATAGCGTGAAGAAGGGAGCGTTGCTATTCAAACTGGACGACAAGGAACTCCAGCAGGAGAAGGCGTCTAATGAAACCGATATCGACAAAGCGCGATTGGGGCTGGAGAAGGGGGAACGAGACTTTAAACGGGCGCAGCAGCTCTTGGCTGATAAGTTGATCTCCCAGGAGCTTTACGACGATACCAAAACGGCCTTCGACTTGGCCAAGAACGCGCTGGAGAGTTCCCATCGGGCCTTGGCGATCACCGAAGAGCATCTGGCCTACACGGTGGTGCATGCCCCCTTCGACTGCACGATCTTGACGCGGCCGGTCTCGATGGGGCAGGCCGTCTCCGGCTCTGGCGGTTTCAACAGCGGCACCGAAGTGCTGACGATTGCGGACCTGAACAACATGATCATCAACGCTCAGGTCAACCAGGCTGACGTCCCGAGGCTCAAGCCCGACCAGGCCGTCGAGGTCACCGTCGAGGCCGTTGCGGGTCTGATCGTGACCGGTGTCGTCGAGCGCGTCTATCCTCAGGCGACCATTAAGAATAACATCAAGGGCTATCCGGCTCGCATCGCGCTCAAGCACGTCGACCCCCGGGTGCGGCCGGGCATGACCGCCAACGTTAAGATCCCGGTGGCGTCCGCGGCGAATGTGACCTCCGTCCCGCTTGCCGCCGTATTCACCGAGAAGAACATGGATTCGGGACAGATGGAGCGATTCGTCTATGTCCAGCAAGGGGACATGTTCGAGAAACGGATCGTGAAGGTTGGTATCTCGGATTACTTCAACGCCGAAATTCAGGAAGGATTGACTGCGGGAGAAATCGTATCGACCGAAATGGTGAAAGAGGAGAAGGAGAGGAAGGCCAGCCAGATCGCCATTCGTCCAATGGGGACGAATACCGCGCCGGCCGCCCGCTCTCAAGTGGGTGGCATGACCAACCCGACCACCACCGCCAGCGCCAAGCCCTAACTCCACCCGCACTCGTAACCCCTTTCTCCTCGAATGGCCCTCGTCGAACTCCGCAACGTCAGCAAAATTTATCGTCTGGGTGAAGAGGAGATCCGCGCCCTGGACGATGTTTCCCTGGACATCGAGGTGGGCGAGTTCATCTCGATTATCGGGCCGTCGGGCAGCGGCAAATCCACCTTGATGCACATCCTGGGCTGCTTGGATTCCCCGACCCACGGCACCATCCGGCTCGACGGCATCATGATTGAGAAGGCCACCTCCCGGCAATTGGCCGCCATCCGCAACCGGAAGATCGGGTTTGTTTTCCAGTTCTTCAACCTGCTGCCGAAACTCAACGTCCTGCAAAATGTGGAATTGCCCATGATCTACAGCGGCGTCTCGGGCAAGGAGCGGCGCGAGCGGGCCATGGCGGCTTTGACTCAGGTGGACTTGGCCAACCGTGCCCGGCATCGTCCCAGTCAACTCTCAGGCGGCCAGCAACAACGCGTGGCCATCGCCCGCGCTCTGGTCAATAATCCCCGCATCGTGTTTGCCGACGAGCCGACGGGCAACCTCGATTCGCACACGGGCGACGCCATCTTGCGCCTTTTTCGCAAGCTCAGCGAAGAGGGTCGCACGATCGTACTTGTTACCCACGACCCCGAGATTGCCGCCGTCACTCCGCGGCGCATCGAGATCCGGGACGGGAAGATCGCGGTGAAGGTGGACCCAGCCCTGGCGGGCCTGCCCCGGGAAACCTCTGCCAGAGCCGTTTCCGAGGCATGAAATGAGCCCGCTGCCCCTCGCCTTGTCACCCGAGAGCGTGCGTGCTTCCTCGCACATTGGCATCACCATTCAGACCGGATTGCGCGAGATCTGGGCCCACAAATTTCGTTCACTGCTGACCATGCTCGGCATTATCCTGGGCGTTTCGAGCCTGGTGGCCATGTCGGCGCTGGTGGCCGGGATGGAGAAAGGCGCCAAGGAAGCGCTCATCGCCATTGGAGGCCTCGAAAAAGTGCGCATCGAGGCTCAGGATGTCCCCATCGAACAGCGGCACCTGAGCGACGAGGCTGTGGGCATTACCCTGAGTGACGTCCGGGCGTTGGCGCAGAGCGCCCCGCTGGTAACCCAACTCTCACCCGAGATGCGGCTCTGGGCCACCCTCTCGGCCAATGGCAGGACCTTTCGCCCGTGGAATTGTGTCGGTGTTTGGCCCGTCGCCATCCAAATGAACGAGCACGTCATCGAGTATGGGCGCATGTTCAATGAGATCGACGAGGAACAGGCGCGTAGCGTTTGTGTGATCGGCACCGCGACGCGGGACGAACTCTGGGGCGCGCCCGAGAAGGTAGGCCGCGAGATCAACCCCGTGGGGGAGACCGTCTTCATCAACGGCGTTCCCTTCATGGTCATCGGGATGTTCCAACATTATGAAAGCGAGCAGGAACGCAAGGCGCGGCAGTACGCCCAGGCCCATGCCGCGGAGCAGAAGACGGGGATGACTCGGAACCGGGGCTGGGGTAATGGCGGCAGGCGGGGCGGCAACTTCGTGTTCTATCTCAAAAACGCCACGGTGTATTTGCCGATCAACACGGTGTGGATGAAGTTCCGATCCGGGGCCACCCGCGCCGCGATTAGCTCCAACAACGGCCTGGCCGTCGGGGCAACAGGCGACCCGCGCCTTTCGGGGTTGGATTTGAGAATCGCCAGCATCGAGGTGCTCCCCGAGTCCTTGCAACAGGTCCGCAATGTGCTGATGAGCACCCACAAGTGCATTGAGGATTTTACCTTCCGTACGCAGGAGGATTGGGCCGAACAGATTCACACTTTCGTCCGCAATGCCCGGTTGAGTGGGGGTATCATTGCCGGTATCAGCTTATTAGTGGGCGGGATCGGGATCATGAACATCATGCTGGCCAGCATCTCCGAGCGCGTTCGCGAAATCGGCATCCGGAAATCCGTCGGTGCGGGCACCGTGGACATTTTCGTTCAAATTCTCGTCGAGTCCCTGGTCATTGCCGTGCTGGGTGGCTTGGCCGGGTTAGTGACCTCGTTCGGGCTGATCTCGATGATTGGGTCTTTTTCGCCAACGGACAACGCACCCATCGTGACGTTGGGTTCCTTGGCCACCGCCTTTGCCGCGAGCGTGGCGATCGGCATTCTCGCGGGCATCTTTCCGGCCGTCAAGGCCTCCCGCCTTAACCCCATCCAGGCCTTGAGGTACGAATGAGCGACCTCATCAATACCATTATCGTCGGGCTCAAAGAGGTCTGGTCGCACAAGTTCCGCTCGCTGCTGACGATGCTCGGCATCATCCTCGGGGTCGCCAGCCTGGTCGGCATGGCGGCGATTATCAAGGGCATGGAGAATGGGATGCGCGAAGCCATGATCGCTATGGGAGGCGCGGACAAGGTCTTGCTGGAGGATCAGGAGGTGCCCGTCGAACAGGAACATCTGGCGGACCAGGCTCCCGGACGGACGATGGCCGACGTAGCGGCCTTGCGGGAGAGCGCCCCGCTGTTGCGCCTGATCTCGCCGCAGATGGCCATCTGGGGTATTACCGCCACCCACGGCGAGAAATCAGTGATGCCCACCGAAACCGTCGGCGTCTGGCCCGCGGTGATCGATATGAACCTGCACACCGTCCAGTACGGGCGTTTTTTCACTGACCTGGACGAGGAGCAAGCCAACGCGGTCTGCGTCATCGGCACCGGCATCCGGGACGACCTGTTCGGTACCCCGGAGCAGACAGGGCGCGAGATCGTTCCCATCGGTGAGATTATCAACTTGAACGGCCAGCCCTTTACCATCGTCGGCATGTTTACGCTCTACGAGGGCGAAATGGAGAGGAAGCAACGGGAGTTGGCCAAGTCCCAGCCGCAGCAGGCACAGTCGGGGCCGGTCCGGCGCCGGGGCTGGGGGCGTGGGAACTGGGCCTTTTATCGCAAGAATTATGCCCTCTACATGCCTCTGAACACCGCTTGGATGCGCTTTCGGGCTGCGGGCGATACCAACGGGGTGCCGGATAATCGGTTAACGGACCTCAACGTCAAGGTCTCCTCCCTGGAACATCTCGAACCGGCCTTGCAGCAGGCGCGCAATGTGCTGATGCTCACCCATCGCGGCATTCAGGACTTCGGTTTCCGCACCCAGGAGAACCAACTCGAAAGCATCAACCAACAGATCCGCAACGCTCGCGTGAGCGGCGGCATCATCGCGGCCATCAGCCTGATTGTCGGCGGCATCGGCATCATGAATATCATGCTGGCCAGCATCAACGAACGCATTCGAGAGATCGGCATCTGCAAGGCGGTGGGAGCGACTGGATTGGCGGTCTTCACGCAAGTGCTCATCGAGAGCGTCGTGATTGCCCTCCTCGGCGCCGGTTTGGGGGTGCTCGCATCGCTGGGCTTCGTGCGCATGCTCGAGCAGATTAGCCCGACCGCCAACGCGCCGGTGGTCACCACTGGGGCTATGCTGGTAGCCGTGGCCTTCAGCGCCGCGGTGGGGATCGTCGCTGGCCTCTTCC
>TBL_comb47_HYPODRAFT_10004468_pt1 | contig 16054 bp, 14 predicted proteins | sample TroBogypolimnion_40_FD_10682 | JGI IMG/M metagenome (IMG submission 10682)
ACTTGCCCATCACGTCGCCGACCGTGCGGGCGGACTTCTTGTAGGAGCGGTTCCATTCGTTGCCGCTCTCCTTCATGGCGTACAGCACCCGCCGGTGCACCGGCTTGAGGCCGTCGTGCACGCTGGGCAGGGCACGCCCGACGATGACGCTCATGGCGTAGTCCAGGTAGGACTTCCGCATTTCCTTTTCGATTTCGATGGGCTCGACGCGCTGGTTGGGGATCATTCGGCTTCCGTAGGTTCCACGTGGAACAATGCGAACAGGGTTGCAGGATCAGACATCAAGGTTCTCGGCCAGGAGGGCGTTGCTTTCGATGAAGCGCCGGCGCGGTTCCACCGCGTCGCCCATGAGGATGGTGAAGATTTCATCGGCTTCCACCGCATCGTCCACCTGGACCTTCAGCAGGGTGCGGCGCTCGGGATCCATGGTGGTCTCCCAGAGCTGCTCGGGGTTCATCTCACCCAGTCCCTTGTAGCGCTGGATGCCCACGCCCCGCTTGCCTTCCTCCAGGACCATGGCCAGCATGTCCTCGGCGGTGGCGAAGGTGAGTTCCCGGGCCTGCTTGCCCAGGGTGCTTTCCGCGGCCTCCTCTGCGTCGCCGGGTTCGGCCGGGGGCGCGGAGGCGACCGGGGCCGCGGCCGCGGTGCGGCGCAGCTTCAGGGACCCGCCGGCGAAGGCGGTGAGGTCGTGGCGCAGGGCCATGAGCCGGCGGAATTCGCCCCAGTGGGAGACCGCCTCGTCGATCCAGAGGGTGATCGGCCGGGACAGGTGCATGCGGGTGAGCTTGAGCCGGTGCACCGCGGGAAGGGTCTCGCCGTCCACCAGCATGGCATCGGTGGAATCCAGTTCGCACTGGCCCATGTCCTGGTCCACCATGGCGTTCATGAAGGACCCCAGGGATTCGGCGGTGAGGAACCGGCCTTCGTCCAGGAGCCCCTCGTTGAGCATGGCGTCCACCAGCGGCCGGGCGTAGCCCCGGCGCTCCAGCTTGGCGTAGAGGTGCTTGACCTCGCCCCACTTCTTCATCTCCCGGACCAGGGTGGGACCCTGGTGCTCCTCGCCCCCGGGCAAGGTGAGGGTCCAGCCGTCCAGGGCCTTGTTGAAGAGGTATTCCTCCAGCGCCCGCTCGTCCTTGAGGTAGCGCTCCTGCTTGCCCTTCTTGACTTTGTAGAGAGGCGGCTGGGCGATATACAAGTGCCCTCGTAACACCAGTTCCGGCATCTGCCGGTAGAAGAAGGTGAGCAGCAGGGTGCGGATGTGGGAACCGTCCACGTCGGCGTCGGTCATGAGCACGATCTTGTGGTAGCGGAGGTTCTCGACCTTGAAATCCTCGGCGCCGATGCCGGTGCCCAGCGCCTGGATCAGGATCCGCAGTTCGTTGTGGCCGAGGATCTTGTCGAACCTGGCCTTCTCGACGTTGAGCACCTTGCCCTTGAGCGGCAGGATGGCCTGGGTGCGCCGGTCCCGGCCCTGCTTGGCCGAGCCGCCGGCGGAATCGCCTTCCACCAGGAAGATCTCCGAAACCGCCGGATCCTTCTCCTGGCAATCAGCCAGCTTGCCGGGCAGGCCGGCGCTGTCCAGGGTGCCCTTGCGCCGGGTCAGTTCCCGGGCCTTGCGGGCCGCTTCCCGGGCCCGGGCCGCTTCGATCGCCTTTTCCAGGATGGCCTTGGCCTCCCTGGGGTTCTCCTCGAAGAAGCTGGTCAGCCGGTCGTAGACGATGGTCTGTACGATGCCCTTCACTTCCGACGAGACCAGCTTGTCCTTGGTCTGGCTGCTGAACTTGGGGTCCGGGACCTTGGCCGAGATGACCGCGGTGAGCCCTTCCCGCACGTCCTCGCCGGACAGGGTGACCTTGGCCGACTTCAGCAGGTTGTTCTTTTCCGCGTAGGTGTTGATGACCCGGGTCATGGCCGCCCGGAAGCCCTCCAGGTGCGCACCGCCGTCCCGGTTGCGGATGTTGTTGGTGAAGCAGTAGAGGGTCTCCTGGTAGGTGTCGTTCCACTGCAGGCTCACCTCGACCGCGATGTCGCTCTTGGTGTCCTCGATGTGGATGGGCGGCTTGTGCAGGGCCGTCTTGGTGCGGTTCAGGTGCTCCACGAAGGCGTCGATCCCGCCGGCGTTGAAGAAGTCGTGGTGCTCCCCGGTGCGCTCGTCGGTGATCTTGATGTGCACGCCCTTGTTCAGGTAGCTCAGTTCGCGCAGGCGCTGGCTCAGCACTTCGAACACGAAGTCGAGCTTGAAGTGGAAGATCTCCGCGTCGGGCTTGAACCGCACCCGGGTGCCCCGGCGGGTGGTGGGGCCCGAGAGCGCCAGGGGGGCGTCGGCCTTGCCCCGGGTGAAGGTCATGGCGTGCTCCTTGCCGTCCCGCCAGATGGTCAGCCAGAGCCGCTCGGACAGGGCGTTCACGCAGGAGACGCCGACGCCGTGGAGGCCGCCGGAAATTTTGTAGGAGTTGTCGTCGAACTTCCCGCCCGCGTGCAGCACGGTCATGATCACTTCGGCGGCGGAGCGGTTCTCCTCCTTGTGCAGATCGGTGGGGATGCCGCGGCCGTTGTCCTCCACCGAGCAGCTGCCGTCGTCGTGGATGAACACCTCGACCCGGGTGCAGTAGCCGGCCAGGGCTTCGTCCACGGCGTTGTCCACCACCTCGTAGACCATCTGGTGGAGTCCGCTGCCGTCGTCGGTGTCGCCGATGTACATCCCCGGCCGCTTGCGCACCGCTTCCAGGTCGCGCAGCACGGTGATGTTCTCGGCGGTATAGGTGTGTTCGTTGTCCTTGAGCGGGGTGGGGGTCACTTCTGCGGTCATCAATACTCACTTTTTCAGGGGCGGGGGTTCATGCGCCGGGGTGGGGTTCGCCGGGGCAGGGCTTCAGCTGGGGTTGGCGAATTTCACGGGCATGAGGATGTAGCGGAAGCTCATGTCCTCGATGCTGGGGGACATGAAGATGCCCTGGCCCACATCGTCCTTGAACTGGTAGACCACCTCTTCCCCGGGGATCCTTTCCAGGAGCTCGGTCAGGTAGTCGATGTTGAAGGCCAGCTCCAGCGGCTGTTCCTCTCCGGAGAAGGCCAGGGTGCCCTGGTTCACCCCTTCGTCCGGGTGCTGGAAGAACACCCTCAGGGTGGGGAACTCGAAGAACAGCCGGACGTTCTTGTTGTAGTCGTCCTTCTTGAGCCCGACCACCCGGAGCGTCTTGAGGAAGTCTTCCCGGTCGATGATGACCTTGCGCGGCAGTTCCGAAGGCAGGACCTTTTCGTAGGCCGGATAGTTCCCGGTCACCCGGCGGGTGGAGAACTTCAGCCCGGGCTGGTCCATGAACAGGCTGCGCTCGTCCCAGGAGAGGGTCAGCTGGCCGTCGTCGCCCAGGGAGGAGGGGAGCAGGTCCAGGGCCCGGCGCGGCACGATCAGCCGGGCGTCGGCTTCCAGCCCGGTCTCGCAGGGCACTTCCACCACCGCCAGGCGGAAGCCGTCGGTGGAGACGACCCGGATGAAGTGCTTGCTCAGGTGCAGGAGGACCCCGGAGAGGGCCGGCTTGGTGGCGTCCTTGCTCACGGAGATGCTTCCGAGCTGGATGGCCTTGCGGAAGGCCTGGGCCGGGACCGTGACCCTGGGCAGGCCGGGTTCGGGCTTGGGCAGCTCCGGGAAGCCTTCGCCCGGCTGGATGTTGTGCTCCGAGTTGAAGCCCTTGGCCCGGAGCCAGATCCGGTTGCCGTTGTCCGGCCATTCCAGGGTCAGCAGGCCGTCGGGATAGACCCGGACGGTCTCGATGAACTTCTTGCCGGGGATGGCCACCGTGCGGTTGCCCTGGCCCTCCACCGGAACGACGGCCTCGAAGGCCAGTTCCATGTCGGTGGCCTTGAGGGTCATTTCGTGGTCGTTCACTTCCGCCAGGATGTGCTGGAGGATCGGCAGGGTCACCCGGCGTTCGAGGGCGTGTTTCAGTATTCCCAGGGTCTTATCAAGACGTTCTTTGGAAACCTGTACTTGAAAGTTCATGAATCACCCTGATTATGCTGAGTGGGGAGCAATCCTGCGGATATCGATTCAAACCCTTAGTGTAGCTTGAAACCACGGCTCTGGGCAGATGCGGTTCGCGTGGCCCGGGGCGCGGATTCCAGCGGGTCTGGCCGGAGAACCGGGACCGGCCGGCGGGGTTTTCCGCAAGTTCTGCCTTCCCGAAGGCCTCTTTTTTCAGATATTTTCGATAAAGCACAATATTCCAGCATTTGAAAATCGGGGCCGGTGGACAAACCTGTGCAATTCCCTACCTGAATAGTCGGTGTCCCAGTCTGGACAGCTTTTACTTCAGCCTCGCCGGCGCCGGTTCCACAATGGCCCATCTGAATAATTAATGAATGAGTCTAATTAAGAGTGCATCAAACACTCTGATTATGCTGAGGGGTCCGGAAACCTGTGGATACCTTCCCAATGCGTTGATGATGCAGGCATCCACGGAGGCGGCGAGGTGCGGGCCGGAGGGCGCTCGACGTGCATTGTCCGGTGCGGAGCCTGGAAGGCGGGGCGGGCCCCGGGGGTTTTCCGCAGGGGCTGCGCGCCCGTCCTGCCAGGTCCGGATGATTGGGCGATAAGCCCAATCAAATTATTGAATGCTATTCAGCAGGGAGTGGACAATCTTGTGGAAATCGCCGTCCTTCTGCATGCGGTTCTTCACCGAGTTGATGGCGTTCATCACCGTGCTGTGGTGCATGTCGTTGAAGCTGTGGCCGATCTCGGTGAAGGAGGAGGCCGTGAGTTCCCGGGTGAGGAACATGGCCACCTGGCGGGGCAGCAGGACGGCCTGCTGGCGCGACTTCTTCTTCATCAGGTCGCTGAAGGAGATGTTGTAGGTCTCCGCCGTCATGCGGCAGATCCGTTCCATGGAGATGGACGCGCTGGCCTCGTTGCCGGTGAGGCCCTGGAAGGCCAGCTGGGCCACCTCCAGGCTGGGCGAGACCCCGAGGAAGCTGCTCTGGAACACCACCCGCGTGAGCAGGCCCTCCAGGTCGCGCACGCTGCCCTTGGCCTTGTGGGCGATGAAGGTGATGACCTCCTCGCCGACCTCCGGCAGGTCCTTGAACACCTCGTCCTCCAGCTTCTTGCGCAGGATGGCCACCCGGGTCTCGAAATCGGGCGGCTGGATGTCGGCCGTGAGTCCCCACTTGCACCGGGTGATCAGGCGGTCGTGGAGGCCTTCCAGCTTCTGCGGGGGCTTGTCCGAGGTGATGACGATCTGCTTTCCGTACTGCAGCAGGTATTCCAGGATGTAGAAGATCTCTTCCTGGGTGCGTTCCATCTTGCCCAGCGTCTGCACATCGTCCAGGAGCAGGACATCGTTCTGCTGGTACTTCTTGCGCATGGGTTCGGTGTTCTTGGCGCGGATCGCCAGGGTCAGCTCGTTGAAGAAGTTGTCCACCTTCAGGTAGGCGACCCGCAGGGCCGGGTTCTTGGCCAGGAGCCCCTTGCCGATCCCGATCATCAGATGGGTCTTGCCCAGCCCCGAGCCGCCGTACACGAACAGCGGGTTCATGTTCAGCGAGGAGTTGGGCTTGCCGTGGCTCTCCACCACGGCGTTGGCGGCTGCGAAGGCCAGCTGGCTGCTGGGGCCCACCACGAACCGGTCGAGGGTGTAGCGGTGGAAGCCCTGGGGGAAGGGCGAGTTCACCGGCGTCTCCGCCGCGCTGGCGGCGGCCTTGGGCTTCTGGGAAGGCTTGGCGGGCTTGGCGTCGCCGGCCACCATGAAGCCCAGCCTCAGGCTGGCCAGGTCGGACTGCACCAGCACATCGTGGAATTCCTCGGCCAGCTGCTGCTCGATCCAGATCCGGGCGGACGGGGACGGCACCTGGATGAGCAGCGTGGTGCCATCGAAATTGATGGCCGAGCAGGGCTCGATCCAGTCGGCGAAAGTGCGCTCCGGGAGGCGCTGGGCGAGTCCCTTGCGCAGGGTTTCCCAAAGGGCTTGAGGGTCATGTGACATGGCGGGGTCCCAGTCTATAGAGTCGAAGTGGAGTCCGACCCGGAAAGGGCGTCAGACAAATCTGGGGAGCTGCCCCAGAACTCCATTCCGGATGCGGGAAAACAACTTTACCATCGGTTCCGGACGCGCGGATCACTCTTTAGGGTTGAGTGGGGATTCACCTGCTGGTAGCCTCGAAGGTTCGCCCTATCCATCAAGACAGGGCCATGAGGTGTTCTATGAAGAGGACTTTCCAGCCCAACAACCGGCACCGTGCCAAGACGCACGGTTTCCTAACCCGCATGAAGACGAAGAACGGCCGAATGGTGCTGAAGCGTCGCCGTGCCAAGGGCCGACACGTCCTCGCACTTTAAACGACATGAAGGTAGCCGGGCGCTACCGGGTGGTGCAACGCCAGGACCATGCCGTCCCCAGCGTTGTTCCCCGCCCTTTGCTGGGACGGGAGCAACCTTTGGACGTCAGGGTCTGGCGTTGGGCCGGCGGCCTGGAACCCATGCTGCTGGTGAACGCATCCAGGAAGCAGGGACGGGCCGTGCAGCGGAACCGCTTCCGGCGGCGGGTGCGCATGGCTTTTCTCAAGATCCTGCGGGAAACCCCGGCCGCTGTTGATCTAGGATATGTGGTGTGGGTGCGCCCTGCCCGGGGCGCACCAAAGGGCTGTCCGTTCTCATTCCAAGAAATCGAAAGCCAGCTTCGGCTGGCCCTGCGTCGTTGGGAAACTACATGAAAAACAAGAACATGTTGATTTTTGTGGTCCTGAGCGTGCTTCTGCTCGGCGGCTACAACCTCCTGATGACGCGGATGAATCCGCCCAAGCCCGTGGTGGCCCAGGTCCAGGTCGCGCAGCCCAGCCCGGCGCAGCCCGCGGCCAGCGCTCCCGTCGCCGCTCCCGCGGTTCCCGGCGCCCAGGCGGCCATGCCTCCGGTGGATCCGATGGCCCTGGTCTCCATCAAGAACGACACCCTTAACCTCACCTGGCGCAAGGGCGACGGCGCCCTGGCGCAGGTGGAGTGGAAGGACGGCACGCTGTTCTTCCCCACGGCCAAGGTGGGCAAGGAGGGGGCCGAGGTCGCCAAGGATTTCCCCGGCCTGGCCGCCGCGGTCAACACCCGCTTCGAGGGCGAGCCCGACGTGGCCGGCACCCCCGAAGGCCACACGATCACCTTCCACAACGCCCAGGGCGACCGGCTCACCTACCTGGTCCCGGCCCAGGGGCACATCGTCTCCATGGCCTGGACTTCACCCAAGTCCGCCAGCCTCAACCTGATGCCCATGCCGTCCAGCCCCCTGTTCGTCGAGGGACTGGGCCGGGTGTTCACCATCGAGCCCAAGTCGATCAATGCCGTGACCTGGATGTCCATGCTGAAGGATCCCTTCACCAGCTTCCTGGGCTCCAAGCGCAAGGAACTGCCTCCCACCAGCCAGCGGATCGGCATGGACGCCGGACTGGACCCCAAGAAGGCGGCCCAGACCACCCACTACTTCGCCGCCATCTGGGACGCCTCGCTGGCGCCCCGGCGCGACCCCGCGGCCGGCTACCTGCTGGCGCCCGACAGCACCGGCATGGCTTCCGCCCGGCTCTACCTGGGACCCAAGCAGGCCGAGTCCCTGGGCCTGTTCCACGCCGCCGGCAACCCCGAGGGCGGAGAGATGTTCAAGCAGGTGGTCGACTTCGGCTTCTTCGGGCTGGTCGCCAAGCTGCTGTTCGTGATCCTGCGCGGGATCCACACGGTCGTGCCCAACTGGGGCTGGGCCATCATCCTGCTCACCGTCGTCATCCGCGGCAGCCTCTGGCCGCTGAACACCAAGACCACCACCCAGATGATCCGGATGAAGGAACTCGAGCCGTTCCAGAAGGCCCTCCAGGCCAAGTACGAGAAGTTCGGCAACGACATGACCAAGAAGGCCGAGATGCAGAAGGAGCTGATGGCCTTCTACAAGAAGAACGGCCACAACCCCATGGGCGGCTGCCTGCCCATGCTGCTGCAGATGCCGGTGTTCTTCGCCCTGTGGTCCATGCTCAACGCGGTGTTCGAGCTGCGCCACGCGCCCTTCCTCGGCTGGCTGACCGACCTCTCCGCCCAGGACCCCTTCTACATCCTTCCGGTGCTGATGGGCGTCTCGATGATCATCCAGCAGGCCATGACCCCCGCGGTGGGCGATCCAGCCCAGCGGAAGATGATGATGATCCTGATGCCGGTGATGTTCTCGTTCTTCTTCGCCCGGACGCCCTCCGGCCTCTGCCTCTACTACCTGATGTTCAACATCATCGGTATCCTGCAGACCTGGATGGTGATGAAGACCTACAAGCCCCAGCCCGTCGTGGCCTGAGGAGAAACCCATGCGCAAGTCGTCCCTTCCGATGGAACAGGCTCCTGAGCTGGTGGCCCGGTGGTGCACGAAACTCGGCCTCAAGGTGACGGCGGCCTTCGAGCCGTCCGGAGACGAGGCGCTGTTTCCGAACCGGCTGGTCCTGAGCGGACCGGACGCCTCCTGGCTGGCCGCCAACAAGGGCCAGGCGCTGGACGCCCTGCAGTTCCTGCTGCACGAGGCCCAGGGCGAGCGGGAGGACGCGAAGCTCGCCTACCTGGACGTGGAATCCTTCCGCCTGTTCCGGATGAAGGAGATCATCGCCATGGCCGGCTTCGCCGCCGAAAAGGCCAAGGCCTACGGCAGCTACACCTTCACCTCGCTCAGCCCGCGGGAACGGCGCTGGGTGCACATGGTGCTCAGCCGGCAGCCGGGCTTCGCCACCGAAAGCGAAGGCACCGGCACCTACAAGGCCCTGAAGGTCACCCGGGTCTGATAGGGACGAGGGGGACCGCCCGCTCCACAAAAAAACGCGCTCCGGGAGGAGCGCGTTTTTCATTGAACGGGGCGGACTACTCGTCGGCGTTGCCGGCCACCGCGGCGACCGTGCCGCGAATCTCGGCGATGGTGGCGGCCAGGACGTTGTCGATCATGCTCTTGGGCGGGGTCTTGATCTTCTCGCGCTCCATGAGCAGCTGGACCATCTCGCGGTTCTCCTTGATGTCATGGTCGGCCTTCTGGTAGACCTGCTCAGGCGTCATGGTCCGCTGGGCCACGCCGTCCTTGATGGCCTGGGCGGCCACGTCGGCGGCCTCCTGGGGGAACACCTCCACGTCGTCCATGGTCGGCATGATGTGGTCGATGTCGAGTCCGCGCTTCTGCTGCATCTTCGCCATGGAGTGGGCGGCGGCGATGGCCATGTTGTCGGTCACCCGGCTGGCGTCCACCAGCAGGCAGCCCTTCAGCAGGCCGGGGAAGCACATGGAGTTGTTCACCTGGTTGGGGAAGTCGCTGCGTCCAGTGGCGACGATGAGCGCGCCGGCGGCCTTGGCTTCGTGGGGATAGATCTCGGGCACCGGGTTGGCGCAGGCGAAGACGATGGCCTTGGGGGCCATGACTTCGATCCATTCCTTCTTGACGATGTTGGGCCCGGGGGTGGACAGCGAGCAGAGGATGTCGGCGCCCTTGCAGGCTTCCAGGATGTTGTCCACGCGGTTGGGGTTGGTGCGCTGGCAGATCTCCCACTTGCGGTAGAACCGGGTGTCGTTCCTGACGTCGTCGCGGCCGGCGTGGAGCCCGCCCTTGGAATCGAAGACGATGACGTTCTTCGGGTCCATGCCCTCGGCGAGCATCAGCCGGACGATGGTGGCGTTGGAGGCGCCGGCGCCGTGGAAGACGGCCTTGACGTTCTTCCACTCCTTGCCCGCGAGCTTGATGGCGTTGATCATGCCGGCCAGGGTCACGCAGGCGGTGCCCTGGGCGTCATCGTGCCAGACCGGGATGCCGCAGTCCTGGAGGCTGTCCAGCACCTTGAAGCAGTTGGGCTGGGAGATGTCCTCGAGGTTCACCGCGCCGAAGGAAGGCGTCGCCATCCGGACGAAGTCGATGATCTTCTGGGGGTCGTGCTCGTGCTTGCCCATGGACTGGAAATCGAACCCGGCTTTGTGCGACCCGGGTTCGGTGTGGGAATTGATGCAGAGCGCCATGGCATCCACGCCGCCCAGGTAATACATGAGGAAGGCCTTGCCCTCCATCACGCCCAGGCCGCCGCTGGGGGTGCAGTCGCCGTCGCCCAGCACCCGGGTGGAATCCGAGACGATGGCCACCAGGTTGCTGCGGTTGGACAGGTTGTAGGACTGCAGGTTGTTGTCGCGGATGGCGGTGGAGATGGCGGACACGCCGGGGGTGTAGTAGACGCCGAACCAGCCGAAGTCGTAGATCCCCGCCTTGGGGATCATGGTCATCTTCCCGCCGTAGAATTGATGGGCTTCGAGGGAAAGACGCTTCAGGAAGATGGTCTGGGCCTTGGCTACTTCTCCGGGGGTCAAGTCCTTTGGAAACATATCTTTGAGGTTCTTGAGGTCGAGATAGGCTGGGAAGCTCATGGCTCCTCCGAAGAAGGATGGTTAGATCCGGAAAGCCCGGTCGCCTGTTGCCAAACCATGGAGCATGGGGCGGCGGAAAGGGTGAAGGACGAGTTTTGAAGGATGGGCTTGGCTAGGCTCAGGATTCTATCCAAATTCAACAGAGAGCCCAATCCTAAAGATTTGTGATTCTGTATTTATATAATATTTCAAGGTTCCCGAACCGGCCGCGATCCGGGTGCGCCGGGATGGGTCAAGGGGTCGTACAGTGGATCCTATGTCCGTCTCCGATCCGATCTGCGCCCCCGCCACCCCCCTGCTGCCCTCGGCGGTGGCCATCGTGCGGGTCTCCGGCCCCGGCCTGGGAACGGCGCTCCGGTCCCTGCTGGCCCTGCCGGCCCCCCGGACGGCGGCGCTGCGGACCCTGGAATGGGACGGCTACCGGGAGCGGGCCCTGGTGCTCTTCTTCGCCGGTCCTCGCAGCTACACCGGGGAGGACCTGGTGGAGTTCCAGCTGCACGGCAATCCGCTCCTGGTGAAGCGGTTCCTGGAGCAGCTGGGGCGGCTGGGCATCCGCCTGGCCGAACCCGGGGAGTTCACCCGGCGCGCCCTGCTGAACGGCAAGCAGAGCCTGCTGGAGGCGGAGGCCCTGCGGGACCTGGTGAACGCGGCCACGGACACCCAGGTGCGCCAGGCCCAGGCCCGGGCCGGGGCCCTGCCGGCCTGGGTGGCGGAGGCCAAGGATGCGCTCGCATCCTGGCTGGCCCGGGCCGAGGCCAGTGTCGATTATGGCGAGGAAGAGGGCATCTACCTGGATCTGGGGGATATGTGTCGTGATCTGGGGCCCCTGGAAAACCTGTTCCACGTGGAACAGCGGCGCGCGTCGGCCGCCGGCTGGCTGCTGGACGGCATCCGCATCGCCCTGGTGGGCCGGCCCAACGCCGGCAAGAGCACCCTGTTCAACGCGTTGGCCGGGGCCGACCGGGCCATCGTCACCGAACTGCCCGGCACCACCCGGGACGTGCTGGAGGTCCGGGCCCAGTGGGCGGGCCTGCCGCTGTTCCTGTTCGATACCGCGGGCCTGCGCCACAGCGAGGACCCGGTGGAGCGGCTGGGGGTGGCCCGGGTGCGGGGCGTCCTGGAGCAGGCGGATCTCATCCTGCACCTGGTCCCCCTGCCGGACCCGGCGCCGGACCCCGGGATCCTGGAGCGGCTGGCGCCGTTCGCGGGGAAGGTCCTGACGGTGCGAAACCAGGCGGACCTGGGCGGAGGGCCTGCGCCCGGGCCCTGCATCTCCGTGCTGTCCGGAGACCTGGAGCCGCTGGCCGAGGCGCTGCGGGAACGGTTCCTGGGCGGGCTGGCGCCCGACGCCTGCCTGGGCGCCCTGGCCACCCGGCGCCAGCGGGAGCTGCTGGACGAGCTGGTGACGCAGATGGACCTGCTGCGGACGCTGGAACCGGGGTCGCCGCCGGAGCTGGCCGCGTCGGTGCTGCAGGGGGCCTGGGGCCTGCTGGCCCGGCTCACCGGGGAGGACCGGGCCGAAAGCGCGCTGGACCAGGTCTTCGCGGGGTTCTGCCTGGGCAAATGATCCAGGTTCAACCCCGTGCATGGACGGGGGTGGAAACAAGCCTTGATTCAGTTGCGGTTGGATAGGATCCCGGTTTCCTCGGCCGGCTCTTCATTCTCTTTTCCTCCGGCTTTCCTGGGGGCCTTGGGATCCCTGGGGTCCCTGGCCGGCGGTTCGGCATCGGGGGGCAGGGGCTGGATGGTGTAGTCCACCGTCCGGGTGAAATGGTCCCGGAACTGCTCGAAGGCCTCCCGGCTGATGATGGCCTCCGGACCTTCGGCCCGGTCGGTGGCGAGGATGCCGTCCAGGTGGTCGTACTCGTGCTGGAGCAGCTCCGATTCGCTCCGGCCCAGGCGCTCCCAGTGCCGGCGGACGCCCTGCTCGTCGTCGAAGCTGATGGAGATGGACGCGTGCCGGCGCACCCGCACCAGCAGCCAGGGGAAGCACATGCAGTCGTCCCAGAGGGTGAAGGTCTCCGGGCTGGTCCAGGTGATCTCCGGATTGATCAGCGAGCGGGTCCCGTGGCCCAGGTTCACGGCGATGAACCGCTTGGGGATGCCGATCTGGGGGGCGGCGACGCCCCGGCCGAACCCGTTGGCCCGGCGGAACGCTTCCAGCGCCGCCTGGAGCCGGGCATTCTCCGCGATGAAGCCGGGGTCGCGCAGATCGGTGACGGGCGCGGCCTTCAGCCGCAGCCGAGGATCGCCCAGGGGCAGGATGGCATCGGACATGGCGGCCTCCGGGCCGGCGGGAACGGGCCGGCGTGGTTCCATTCTCCCATGGAGCGCCGGATGGGGGATAATCGCGGCTGGGAGCGGATATGGAATCGGGCTTTGAAGCGGTCATCGGTCTTGAGGTCCACGTGCAGCTCCGCACCCGGTCCAAGATGTTCTGCGCCTGTCCCAACGAATACGGGAGCCCGCCCAACACCCACACCTGCCCGGTCTGCCTGGGCCTGCCCGGGGCGCTGCCGGTGATCAACGCCGAAGCGGTGCGCATGGCCATCGCCCTGGGCCTGGCGGTGGACGGCGAGATCCGGGAGCGCAGCGTGTTCTACCGGAAGCAGTACTTCTATCCGGACCTGCCCAAGGGCTACCAGATCACCCAGGGCCCGGTGGCGGTGGTGGAGCGGGGGCGCCTGCGGATCCCCGGGGATCCCCAGGTCCGGCCTGGCGGCGGGATGATCGAGGCGGGGATCGAGCGGGCCCACCTGGAGGAGGATGCCGGGAAGTCCAACCATGATCTCGGCGAGCGCAGCTCCCATGTGGATCTGAACCGGGCCGGGGTGCCGCTGCTGGAGATCGTGGGCGCCCCGGATCTGCGGAGCGGGCAGGAGGCCTACGACTACCTCAAGGCGGTGCACCGGCTGGTGACCTTCCTGGGCATCTGCGACGGCAACCTGGAGGAAGGCTCCATGCGCTGCGACGCCAACGTGAGCGTGCGCCGGAGCGGCGCGCCCATGGGCACCCGGGTGGAGGTGAAGAACATCAACTCCTTCCGGTTCGTCCGCATGGCCCTGGACTACGAGATCGGCCGGCAGACCGCCCTGGTGGCCCGGGGCGAAAGCTTCGGCCAGGAGACCCGGGGCTGGGACGCGGAGAAGGGCGAGACCCGGAGCCAGCGGAGCAAGGAAGCGGCCATGGACTACCGCTATTTCCCGGAGCCGGATCTCCCCGCCCTGACCATCGCCCGGGAGGAGATCGAAGCGGTCCGGCTCGGCCTGCCGGAGCTGCCCGAAGCCCGGTTCGAGCGGTTCGAGGCCCAGTACGGGGTGACGGCCTACGAGGCCGGCCTGCTGCTCCAGAGCCCGGCCTTCGCCGACTTCTTCGAGGCGGTCGCCGGGGCCTGCAACGGCAAGCAGGCCGCCAACTGGATGCTGGGCGAAGTGAGCCGGACCCTCAACGACCGCGGCCAGGGCATCGAGGCGCTGGGGCTCGAGTCCGGCCACCTGGCCGAGCTGATCCGGATGGTGGAAACCGGCGCCGTCAACCTCAATACGGCCAGGGAGGCGGTGTTCCCGCTCCTGCTGGAGGGCGGGGGCGCTCCCGCCGAGCTCGTGCGGCAGCGGGGCCTGGGCCAGGTCTCCGACCGGGGCGCCATCGAGGCGGCGGTCCTGGCCGTGCTGGCCGCCAGCCCCGGGCAGCTGGCCCAGTACCGGGGCGGCAAGGAAAGCCTCATGGGCTTCTTCGTGGGGCAGGTGATGAAGGCGGGAAAGGGCAAGATGAATCCGACGCTGGTGAATGAAGTCCTGGAGCAGATCCTGGCTTCCGGGGAGACGACATGACGGATCCGGACGAATCGGGACCGGCGATCCCTCCGGTCGCCCCCGGCGACAAGGACGCCTGGAAGGTGGTGTACTTCGGGCAGCTGTCCCGGGACCTGGTGCCGTACCATCCGGATCCGCCGGAGGCGCCCGAGGACGAGCTCACCCAGGCCGCGCTGTCGGATCCCGACAGCGTCACCGGGGCCGAGGCCGAACCCACCGGGCCCACCTTCTGGCGGGTCCTGGTGGTGGTGGCGGTGGCCATCGCCTCGCTGGCCCTGGTTTTCTGGCAGACCCACTGACCGGCGCGCCGCGGCGGCTGTTATTCTTCAGGCAGCGCGGCGCGGGGGATTCATGCCGGCGCGGGGAGCGAGCATGAACTCGAGCGACTGGGGCCAGAGCACCGTTGCCATCCACGCCGGAAGGCAGCACAACGACTCCCGGTCGGTGACCACCCCCATCTACCAGACCTCGGTGTTCGAACTGAAGGAGAACGCCGAAGGCGCCGAATTCTCCGCGGCCACCGAGCCGCCGTGCTTCTACACCCGGTGGGGCAACCCCAACTTCAGCGAAGTGGAGGCGGTGGTGGCCGCCCTGGAAAAGGCCGAGCGGGCCCTGGTGACCAGTTCCGGCATGAGCGCCTTCGCCACGGTGTTCGAGGCCCTGCTGAAGCCCGGGGACCACGTGGTGGCCCCCGCCGCCCTGTACCTCGGCACCGAGCAGCTGCTGCGCCGCTGGGAGGCCCGCCGGGGGCTCAAGGTCACCTGGGTGCAGAACACCCTCGACCTGCTGGAGTGGGAGAACGCGATCCGGCCCGAGACCGCCATGATCTTCGTGGAGACCCCCAGCAATCCCACCCTGGCCATCACCGACCTGGCGGGGATCGCCGAGATCGGCAAGCGCCGGGGCGTCCGCACGGTGGCGGACAACACCTTCGCCACCCCGGTGTTCACCCGCCCGCTGGAGCTGGGCATCGATATCAGCGTGGCCAGCGCCACCAAGTACCTGGGCGGCCACTCGGACCTGGTGGCCGGGGTCATCGCCGGCCGGGACGAGGACGTGGTGGCCTGCTGGACCGTGGCCAAGCTCACCGGGCCGACCCTGGACCCCATGGCCGCGTGGCTGCTGCACCGGGGCCTGAAGACCCTCCACCTGCGGGTGATGCGCGCCGCGGACAACGCCCAGTCGCTGGCCGCGTGGCTGCTCTGGCAGCCGCAGGTGGCGCGGGTGGACTACCCCGGGGTCAAGGACCACCCCGGCCACGCGGTGGCCGCGCGCCAGATGACGGGCGGGTTCGGGGCCATGATGAGCTTCGAGCTGACCGACGGCCTGCAGGCCGGGCAGCGGTTCTGCGAAGCGCTGGAGATCATCACCCGGGCGGTGAGCCTGGGCGGGGTGGAAAGCCTGATCCAGCACCCGGCCAGCATGAGCCATCTGCGCACGCCGCCGGAGGTGAAGGCCAGGCTGGGCATCTCCGACGGCCTGCTGCGCTTCTCCGTGGGCATCGAGGACGCCGCCGACCTCAAGGCCGACCTGGAGCGCGGATTCCAGGCCGCCGGCCTGCTGGGCTGAGGTCCGCCATGCGCCTGCTCATCAACGGAAGCGAACGGAATGCCCCTGAACTGGGCACGGTGGCCGATCTCGCCGGGTGGCTGAAGCTCCCGGCCTTCGGCAGCGCGGTGGAGCTGAACGGGCAGGTGGTGCGCAAGGCGGACTACCCGGCCAGCCCCCTGCGGGAGGGGGACCGGCTCGAGGTGGTGCGGCTGGTGGGCGGCGGCTGAAGCGCTACCGTCTCGCCAGCACGTCCCAGCGGCCGCCCTTGAAGCTCACCTGGGCCCTCAGGTGGGGCAGG
>TBL_comb47_HYPODRAFT_10004469_pt1 | contig 16053 bp, 15 predicted proteins | sample TroBogypolimnion_40_FD_10682 | JGI IMG/M metagenome (IMG submission 10682)
GGGTGGAGCAGGGGTTCGCCCAGGCCCACCAGGGTGATGGGGCAGGCGTGCGGCAGCAGGTCCAGGATCCGCCGGAAGCGCTCCAGGGGCATGTCCTCGGCGGGCCGGGCATGCCAGTTCCGGGCGCAGTGGCCGCAGGCCAGGTTGCACCGGGTGGTGACTTCGATGTGGGCCCGCAGCGGTTCCCAGTCGGCTCGCCCGGTCAGCTCCGCCGTCCCGGTCTGGGGCGACTTCGCCAGGTGGCCGGCCGAGGCGGGATGGCGCTCCAGGAAGGCGCCCAGGCCCGGCTCCAGCGCGGTCCAGGCGGCCAGTTCCGGCCGGGGCCCGGCGCCGGCCTGGTCCAGGATGGCCCGCTCCACCACGTCCAGCGCCAGGGCGCTGCCGGGGCCCCGCAGCAGGTGGTGGCCCGCCGCGGGCACCAGCACGGTCCGCGGGAGGACCTGGAAAGCCTCCCCCCAGCCCTCCGCCGTCTCCCAGGGCACCAGTTCGTCCGCTTCCCCGTGGACCACCAGGACCGACCGGGGCCCGGGGTGGACCCGGGCGCCCGCGGCGTTGATGAGCGAGGCCAGGCGCACGGAATCGATGAAGGGCAGCGCGGGCGCCCCTTCCCGGTGGCGCTGCCAGCGTTCCAGGTCCGCGCCGGCCATGCGCCGGGGCACGCCCAGGAGCACCAGCAGGTCCGGCGGCCCGGCCAGGCCGTCCAGGGCGTCCAGGATCAGCGTGCCGCCGGTGGAATGGCCCACCAGCACCAGCCCGCGGCCCTCGGTCCGCAGCTCCCCGGCGGCGTCCAGGAGGGCGGCCCGGAACGCTTCCCGGTCCAGGGGCGGCACGGCGCCCCGGCCGGCGCCGCGCCCCGGCAGGACGAAGCGCCGGACGGCGTCCGCTCCGTGCCGGGCCTCCAGCCGCCGCGCCAGGGGCTCCAGGTCCCCGGGGGACCCGGTGTAGCCGTGCACCAGCAGGATGCCCAGGGCCATGGTCAGCCCCGCGCCATCAGGCCGGCCAGGGTCCGGGCCCCGTGGTAGCCCTGCACCAGGGACTGGGCGCGGCCCAGCCGGGCATCCAGGCCGGGGCTCGCCAGGAAGGTTTCCAGCATCTCCCTGAGCGCCCGGTCGTCCAGGGCCTCGAAGGCGTCCGAGTAGGCCCGGGAGTGTCCCATGAAGGGCTGCGGAGCCACCAGGGAGCGGCCGCAGCCCAGGCGGGCCAGGCACAGACCATTGTGGGCCTGCTCCGGCTGGAGCGGCACGACCAGGACCGGTGAGCGGCCGGCCAGGGCCTCGAACACCGTCAGCTGCCCGCCGTGGCAGACCGTCAGGGCGGCCCGGGGAAACAGCAGGTGCAGGGGGGCGAAGCTGCAGACGGTCAGGTTCGGGTGCCGCCGCACCCCTTCCAGCAGCGGATCCTGGCCTCCCGCCGCCAGGACCACCTGGAAGCCCATGGCGAGCAGAAGTTCGACGATGCGCACCGAGGCCCGGGCGCTGTGCACGCAGGTGCCGAAGGTGACGACGGCCAGGGGCAGCGGGGAGGCCAGCGGGCCCGCCAGGTCCGGGCCGTCCTGGGACCAGCCGCGCCAAACGACCGGGCCCACGTGGGTGGCGCCGGCGCCCGGGGGCAGCGGCGCGAATTCGGGGAAATCCCACAGGAAGGTGCGGTCGCCCTTCAGCAGGCAGCGGAGGTCCGGCACCGCCTCCAGGCCGAGCTTCACCATGGCCTGGCTGGCCCTGCGCGCGGCGAAGCCGAAGAAGGAGCGCAGGAAGAAGGCCTGCTCGTCGCGCCCCGGATCCTCCGGGCCGAAGCCCAGGACCTCATCGTATTCGGGCAGCATGCAGCCGCAGGTGAGGGCATCGTAGGGCACCCCCGCCAGGGCCGTGGAGGCCCGGGCCGTGCAGCGGAAGACGCCCAGCACCCGGTCCGGCCGGAACGATTCCATGAGGGCCGCTTCGGCCAGGATGCAGGCCTCCAGGCGCCGGGCATCCCGGAACCAGGCCACGGTGGGATAACCCGACCGGTCGGCCTCCTGGATGTCCGGCAGCACCCGGTAGGGCACACCCCGGCCCGCCATGAAGGCCGCCCGGGTGCCGCTCACCCCGAGGAGCACCTCATGGCCGGCGGCCTGGAGTTCCTCCGCCACCGCCAGGCTCTTGGCGATGTGGGACAAGGAGTGGTTTTCGGGCAGGATCAGGAATTTCATCGATCCTTGAAGTTACCATGCCGGGTGCGGACCCCCCGCCGGGTTCAGTCCTCTTCGGCACCGGGTTCGGGCTTGGATTCGGCCTTGCCGAAGGCCGGCGTCACGGTGAAGAGCACCCCTCCAGCCAGGTTCCGGTAGCCGCTGGGATGCTGGATCCGGATCAGTCCAGGGTGATGGTCTTGTCGAGCACGACCTGCTGGCTCCCCGGGTCGGTCTGCACCTGGAAATGCTGCACCCAGGTAATCTTGGAACCGTCCGGACAGGAGATGACGACGTCGTCGTAGACCCCCGCGTAGAACCCGTAGTAATCCCGCACCTGCAGGCGCAGCACATCGCCCTTCCTGGCCTTGAGGGTGAACGGCCCGCGCCAGCCGGCCAGCGCGCCGTCCGGATCCTCGTAGAGGACCGTGCCGTCCTGCCACAGGGTCATGTTGTCGTCCACCTCGAAGGCGCCGATGGTGTAGGTCCGGGCCGTGGTCACGGCGATCGTGGCGCCGACGGTGCCGATGGCCACACGGTCGAGCCCCTGCTTCATGTAGACCGTCAGGGTCACCCCGTCGGTGTCGCCCTCCTGGGCATCGGCCCCGGCCTCGTACTTGATGTCGCCGGTGCTCTGCTCCAGGTCGCTGCCTCGGCCGTTCAGGCCCACCAGGGTGCCGTGGGCGCCGTCGGTGTGGAACGCATAGGTAAAGGTGCCCGAGTAGTTCCGGACCTTGCCGGTGAGCGCCACCTGCTCGCCCGGAGCCACCTCGGCCGGGTCCGGCAGCAGGGTGATGAGCGGCGGGGTGGCCGTCACATTCCACGTGTCCACCGCCTGGGCGCTGGAGAGGTGGGACATGATGGTCGAAACGTCGATGACCCGGAGCAGCGCGTCGAACACCTTGGTGACGTTGAGGAAGAACGTGGCGCCGTCCACCCGCTTGGTGATGAGCTTGATGAGGTCGTCGTCGGACATGCCGGACTCGATCTTCTGCATCAGCCCGGCGTTCACCAGGCGCATGACGATGAACTTGCGCAGATCGGGGCTGTCCAGCACGCCCCGGATCATCGAGCGGATCGCGGAAGGCCAGTCGCCGTTCGCCAGCTGCTCGGGGACGTTCAGGCCCTGGCTGATCATGTAGGTGAGCACGTCGTTGGAGACGCTGACCAGCTTGCCGTCGCGCAGCCAGCCGGAGAGCATGTCCGGAGGCAGGAAGGGCATGGTCACCGGGATCAGGATCTCCTGGAACATCTCCAGGTAGGACATGTAGTTGTAGTTCAGCCAGCACTCGTCCACCAGGGCGGCGTTGCCCTGGGCGTCCTGGGGCAGCAGCGCGGCGAGCTGCTCCCTGGTGATCCCCGGGCTGGCCGGTCCGGTCACGAACACCCGGTAGTAGGTGGCCTGGGCGTCGTCGGGCGCCACCGGGCAGGTGATCGCCGCGCTGGTCTGCTCCTTGAGCGGCATGTCGTGGGTGAAGAAGTCGAAGACCGTGCCGATGACGCCGCTGTAGCCGTTGACCGCCGGGACGTAGGGCAGCAGCGGCATGCTGTTGTTGGCGTGGGTCATCTCGATCCAGTCGGCGGCGGCATACGGCAGCTCGTTGCCGTCCTTGTCCCTGCATCCGGTCCGGTAGAGCGAATACATCACATGCCGGCGCTTGACGTTGGCGATGATCATCGCCTCGCCGTTGGTGTCCTGGGCCGTCACGTTGATGCCGCTCTGCAGTCCCCCCTGGACCGTGATCCAGCCCGGCGTCGGCGCGGACGCGGCGTCCATCGGCCGCGCCGCCGCGGTGAGACCGGCGGAGCCGGCGAGGCTGTCCGCCGCATCCGCCACGGCGGCCGCGATCAGGCCGTCGCCGTCGTTGACCGCCGCCGGGTCGGTCAGCATCTCCTGGGCGATGACTCCGGCGACGGCATCCACCTCCGTGGTGGCCGCCAGCAGGTCGAGGAAGGCCTTCCGGTAGTCCGGCGCGATCATCAGCGGCGCCAGCGCGTTGGCCAGCAGCGCCACCGCCGTGGAACGGGCGGAGAGCGCGTTGGCCGAACCCGCGGCGGCGTCGATGTAGCCGGAGAGAACGATGCGGCCGGAGCTGTCCTCCAGTGTGACGTAGGCCGGTCCGGTGCCGGCGGCGGCGACGTCGAAGCTCCCGTCCGCGCCGACCGGGGTGCTGCGCTGGTAGGAGACGACGGTCAGCTGCGCCGGCACCAGCGCCACCTGGGCCGGCAGCTGCACCGTCCCGCGGGCATGGAGCGTCGGGTCCGGGCCGGATCCGCCGCTGCCGGAGCATCCGGCGAACAGCAGGCATGCGAGCGAAAGCAGCCAGGAAGAGAAGCAGGCCGTACGTGACATCACACACCTCCCCAAGGGCGAAGCATGAGTGCTGGGTACTACGGATGAACCTCGAAGGTCAGCCGAACCATGTTCTGGGTGAAAGGAGCGACAGGATTTTCCTGCTTCCCCCCTGGAGCGTCAATCATTTTCGGCAATGAATCCGGGCGCGGCGGGCTATTTCCCGATCACCTTCTCCACCTGGCCGATCTTCTTCTGGATCTTGCCGGTGAGCTTTTCGTCCTGGCCTTCGGCCTTCAGCTTGGGGTTGTCGGTGGCGATGCCGGCGGCCTCCTTGAGCTTGCCCTTGATCTCATGAATGGCGCCTGCGACCTGGTCCTTCGTGCTTGATTTCATGGGTGACTCCTTGAATCGTTTGGGCATCCGTGCGCACCGGAATGGTGGCCCCCGAAGCGAAGCAGCTATCGAGCCATTAATTAACATCCTTTATTTGCATATATTTAAAATCACCGTCCTCCGGGATGGGCCGCCGTTTCGATCATTCTGAAAGAGCGTCCACCTCGTTATACTCGAGCCATGGAAGCTATGGTCCTGGAGGCACCGCGCACGCCCCTGCGGCGGGTGGACCGGCCCATCCCCCGTCCGGGCCCGGGCCAGGTGCTGGTCAAGGTCGGCGCCTGCGGCGTGTGCCGCACCGATCTGCACATCCTCGACGGCGAACTGGACCGGCCCGCCCTGCCCCTGGTGCTGGGGCACGAGATCGTCGGCAGGGTGGCGGCGGCGGGCGCCGGGGTCGCCGGCATCGCCCCGGGGCAGCGGGTGGGGATCCCCTGGCTGGGCGGCACCTGCATGACCTGCGGGCCGTGCCGGTCCGGGCGGGAGAACCTGTGCGACCGGGCGGTCTTCACGGGCTACGACCTGGACGGAGGCTTCGCCGAGTATGCCGTCGCCGATGCCCGGTCCGCCATCCCCATGCCCGAGCGGGACACCGACGCCGCCGACGCGCCCTTCCTCTGCGCGGGCCTCATCGGCCACCGCGCCTTCCGCATGGCCGGGGACGCCCGCCGGCTGGGCATCTACGGCTTCGGCGCCGCCGCCCACATCATCACCCAGATCGCGGTGCGCCAGGGCCGGACCGTCCTCGCCTTCACCCGCCCCGGCGACGCCGGCAGCCAGGCCTTCGCCCTGGGCCTGGGCGCGGCCTGGGCCGGCGACGCCACCCGGCGGCCGCCCGAACCCCTGGACGCGGCGATCATCTTCGCCCCCGCCGGGGCCCTGGTGCCGGCGGCCCTCGCCGCCGTGGCCAAGGGCGGCACCGTGGTCTGCGCCGGCATCCACATGTCCGACATCCCCGCCTTCCCCTATGCCCTGCTATGGGGCGAGCGGGTGGTGCGCTCGGTGGCCAACCTCACCCGCCGGGACGGCCTGGATTTCTTCCGGACCATCGAGGGGCTGGACATCCGCACGACCGTCACGGCCTTCCCGCTGCGGGAGGCCAACCTGGCCCTGGAGCGCCTGCGGGCCGGCGCGCTCCAGGGCGCGGCGGTGCTGGTTCCCTAGCGGCCGCAGAAGACCGGCGGGCGCTTGTCCAGGAACGCGGCGATGCCCTCCCGGGCGTCCCCGGCCTGGAGGTTCCGGGCCATCACTCCGCGGGTGTAGTCGTAGGCCTCGGCCAGGGACAGCCCGGCCTGGCGGTGGAAGGCCTCCTTGCCGATGGCCAGCGTCAACGGCGACTTGGCGGCCAGCTTGCGGGCCCAGGCCAGGGCCCGGGCCTCCAGTTCGGCCAGCGGCGCCAGCTCGTTCACCAGCCCCATGCGCAGCGCGGTCGCGGCGTCGATCAGGTCGCCGGTCAGCAGCATCTGCATGGCGTGCTTGGGCGCCACGTTGCGCGACAGGGCCACCATCGGGGTGGAGCAGAACAGCCCTATGTTCACCCCGGGCGTGGCGAACCGCGCGTCGTCGGCGGCGATGGCCAGGTCGGCGCTGGCCACCAGCTGGGCCCCGGCGGCGGTGGCGACGCCGTGGACCCGGGCGATCACCGGCTGGGGCAGGTGGACGATGGCCTGCATCACCTCGGCGCAGCGCGCGAACAGCGCGTCGACGTAACCCGGATCGTAGCCGCCGTCCCGCAGTTCCTTCAGGTCGTGCCCGGCGCAGAAGGCCGGTCCGTTGCCGGCGAGGATCACCACCCGGACGGCAGCGTCCCCCCGGATGTCGCCCAGGGCGGCCTTCAGGGCCTCCAGCATGCCCAGGGAGAGGCTGTTGCGCGACCTGGGCCGGTCGAGGGTCAGGGTGGCGACGCCGCCGTCGTCGGTCCGCAGAAGGAAGGGGGAATCGTCCATGTCCGGCTCCTCGAGGTGCTGCGATGATGGCACCGAATCCTCCGCCCGGGACCGCTCAGCTCCCGGTAATCTCAGGGTCCAGCGCCCCGAGGGTCAGGCGCCAGGCCTTGGCCCAGCCGCCCCCGGCGTCGTAGTAGATGGCCCAGATCGCGTACTGGGGAAGGTTCCGGTAGGAGAACCGCTCCACCAGCAGGAAGGAGCCGGGCCTTTCCAGGTCCGCGGGATTGAGTGCCAGCCGGAAGGCGCCCGGGGCCGCGGGGTCCTGGTCCAGGTCCGCCGCCCGTTCCGGCTGGAAGCAGGCGACGGCGGCGCGCACGGATTCCAGGGGCGGCGCCGCCCCCGGCGGCGCCCCGGCCGTCTCCACCCGGATGCGGAGGAAGCGGCGGCCGGCGCCGTCCCGGTCCAGGCCCGGCAGGATGCGGGTCGCGCCCTCGGTGCAGCACGCCGGCGCGCCGGGGCCGGGGAGGGCGGGGGCCGGCGGGGCCGCGTAGCGGGACGGTTCGACGGCGTAGTCCAGGGCCGCGAAGGGCGCGGCGATCACCAGGGCCGGAATCCAGGAAACCCCGCGCAGGACGTCCTGGACCTTCCCGCCCACAGGCTCCGGGGTCGCCTCGCAACGGATGGCCAGGGGGCGGTGCTCGGTCCCCCTGGACAGGCGCAGCAGCAGGGTCCGGCCGGATCCCGCGCGGTCCGCCACCCTTCCGCCGGGGAGCTCCCAGTCGAAGACCGTCCCGGCGGGCCCCTCCCGGGTCCGCACCCGGATCGTCTCCAGCGCCGCCGAGAGGCTCCAGCCCGGCTCGCGGACCACCATGTGGAAGCTTCCGGGACCCCCGGGCCGGGGCACCCGGACCGTCAGCTCCACCGGGGGGGCCAGGGCCAGGCCGTAGTCCGCCTGGAGCACCTGGAGGTACTTCGGGTTCCCCATGGCGTCCATGGGATCGTGCCTGGCCTGCGGGCCCTGGCAGGCCAGGGCGCAGGTCAGGAGGATGCATCCGAGGGCCGGACCGTGCATGGGCGCACCTCCTAGGGCGGACCGGGGTTCCAGGGGCCGCGGAGCAGACGGAAGGCCCTGGCCCAGGCTCCCCCCGGAGGGTAGTGGACCGCCCACAGCGCGTAGGACTGCTCCCCGGGCACCTCGCTCCGCAGCAGCACGAGGAGGGACCGCCCCCGTTCCAGCGCACCGGGCTCCAGCGGCACCCGGAACGCCGCCCGGGCCGCGGGATCGCGGGTGATGCCGGCGGCCAGCTCCGGCTGGAAGCAGCCGAAGGCGCCCCTGATCTCCTCCAGGGTGGCCGGGGGCCTCAGGGTCCCGGCCGGTTCCTCGAACCCGATCAGGAGCGCCCCGCCCCCCTGGCCGTCCCGTTCCAGGCCCAGGGTGAACCGGGCTATCCCGGCGGCCCCGTCCACGGGCGCGGCGGAGGCCCCGATGACCGGGTCCAGGAACAGGGTGGGGAACCCCGCGCCGGCCTCCCGCACCGGTCCCCTGAGCCGGGTGGCCCGGCAGGGGACGACCAGGGCCCGGTGCTCCCCGCCCCTGGACAGGTGGAGCAGCATGGGCCGGGCGTACATGCGCGCATCATCCCCCAGGACCGGCGCCAGGGGGGCATCCCAGGTGAACACCGTCGCGCCCGGCCCGTCCCGGGTTTCCAGCGCCAGCCGCTCCAGGGGGGCTTCGAGCCGCCACCCGGATCCGCGGACCTCCAGCGTGAAGTGGCCCGGGCCCTTGATGGCCGGCCAGAAGACGTCCAGCGCGCAGGGCGGGGGAGGCGCGAGCCCGTAGTCCCGCTGGAGGATCCCCGCGGCCGCGGCGCCTTCCCTGGCGCCCCAGGCCGGCAACGGAGCCGAGGGGACGTTGCACCCGGCGGCCCCCGCCAGGAGCAGTGCGAAGAGGACCGGTAGGAGGCGCATGCGGGCTCGGTGGCTGGGTTTGATCAGAACCATTTATGGACCGTCCGGCCGCCGCGGTCAATGGACGAAACCATCACATCCGCTGGACTTCAAGGAGGATCCTGCGTTTTATTATGAGGATGGCGGGAGGCCGGCAGCCCATGGCGGAAGCGGAAAGCGTCAGACAGCAGGACGGCCAGCCCCCGAAGCTGGCGGCCCTGCAGGGTGCGGCGCTCGACGCGGCCCTGGAAGAGCTGTGCGACCGCAAGCAGACCCTGTACCTGGCCACCCCTTACTTCGCCTTCGAATCCCGCTTCCTGGAGCGGGTCGGGCCGGACCTGGAAGTGCGGGCCACCATGAGCCGCGACGTGGTCCGCCACGCGGTGACCCGGAACCCGCTGCGCATGCGCTTTCCCTGGAACCTCACGATGTTCGCCGGCCCCACCCGCATCCTGGACTACCAGGAGCGCGAGCGGAACCGGTTCCTGCGCATCTCGGTGCCGCCGGCGCTGGCCCCGGACGAGCAGCGGCGCGCCTTCCGGCTGGAGCGGACGGGCCGTTCCACCGGCGCCCTGGGCAGCCGGGACCTGCACCTGGTGAAGTGCACCCTGGAGAGCGTCAGCAGCCTGGGGATCGGCGTCTTCTGCCTGGAGCCGCTGCCGCCCGACGGCTTCCGGCGGGGGCAGGAGCTGCAGATCTCCCTGACCCTGGAACAGGGGCCGGAACTCAAGGCCTCCGGCCGGGTCGCCCACTGCGGCGGCCAGGTCCTGGGCCTGGCCTTCAGCCCGCCCCTGGCCGGGGCCACCCTGGAGAAGCTCTCCGGCTGGCTCCAGCCGCGCATGGAGAGCGCCTTGCGCCACTGGGAGGACCGGGCCAACCTGCGCCGCCAGGCCGAGCGTTCCAGCCGCCCCCGGGAGGCCCCGGAAGGCATCCTCCTGGCCAGCGGCAACGCCGGGCTCCAGGCCGAAGTGACCACCGCCCTGGACGGCGCGGCGGCCATGCGCTGGGTGTGGCCGGCCGTGGCCCCGTTCCGGGAGGCCATGGAGTGCCCCCCGCCGCAGGTCCTGGTGGTGGCCGTCAGCGGCGGCATGGAGGAGAGCCACCGGCTGCGCACCCTGCTGGAGTCGGTCCCGCCCCAGTGCCCGGTGGTGGCCCTGGGCGTCGGCGCCGATCTGGACCTGACCCGCGCGCTGGCGGCCGAACTCAAGGCCACCCTGTTCGTGGACCGCAAGACCCTGCATTCGGTCTTCTTCCAGCGGCTCATCGTGGGGCTGATCCGGAAGCACTGGCCGGCGCCCGCACCGCCCCCGATCTGACCTGCGCGGACCCGGATTCGGCCCATATTTGAATCCAGTTCCCGCGGGAGGCTGTCCGATGGCTTGCTTCTTCCAACATGTCCTGCGCGCCCGGGCCGGCACGGCCATCCTGGCGCTGTGCCTGGCGGCCGGGGCCGCCCCCCCGCACCACCCGGCGGGCCTGGAAGGAAGCCAGACGGTTTCGGCCGCCGGCGGCGAGATCCTGGTGACCGTGACCTTCCGGAACACCTCGTCCAGCCCGGTGCTGCTGGAGAAGCTGGAGCCCGGCCAGGACCCCCTGCGCGCCGAGTTCGAGCTCCGGACCGGGAGCCGGGAGATCCCCTACACCGGCCCCATGGCCAAGCGCCGGCCCTATGCCCGGGAGGACTTCTTCCCCCTCGAGCCGGGCCATGAGCATGTGCGCAGGATCCGGGTCGACGGCCGCTACGACTTCCCCCCGGGGCGCCGGCGCTACTCCATCGCCCACGTCTACCTGGTCTGGGACGAGCAGGCCGGCCAGGCCGTCGCCCGCACCCTGAAACCGGCCCGGTTCAGCTTCGGCGGCTGAGAGCCAGGGGCAGGCTGATCCGGATCTCCGCGCCCCCCCCCGGCGGCGAGTCCAGGCCGATCGTGCCGCCGTGGGCCCGCACGATCGTTCCGCACAGGGTCAGGCCCAGGCCGCGGGTCCCCGGCTTGGTGGAGAAGTAGGGTTCGAACACCAGCGGGAGGTGCTCGGGCCGGATGCCCGGGCCGCTGTCCTGGAACCGCACCTGGAGGTGCCGGTCCTCCGCTCCGGCCTGCCGCTCCGGGCCGGGCACGGCGCCGCACTCGGTCCAGACCTGGAGGGTTCCTCCGCCGGGCATGGCCTCGCGCGCATTCTGGGCCAGGCTGCGGAACACCTGGGCCAGGTCGGCCTCGCTGTGGTGGACCGCCGCCTGCGTCTGGAAATGGAAGGCCGCGGTGACCGGGGATCCGGCCAGGGTCTCCTCGACCGTCCGGCGGATGAGGTCGTCCAGGCCGCCCACGATCGCCCCGGGCCCTTCGGGATCGGCCAGGGACATCAGCCGGTGGCCCAGGAAGCAGGCCTGGTCCAGGATCTTCCGGCTGCCGTGGAGGATCCGGCCCACGTCCCCGTCCGGGTCCACCCTGGCTTCGATCTTCGTCACCGTGGCCATGAGGTCCTGGAGCAGATTCTGGTATTCCTGGGCGATCTCCCCCATGATCCGGCTCAGGGCCAGCTGGTGCCAAGCCATGAGGGCTTCGGCCTCGAGCCTGCGCTTGCGCCGGAGCTGCTCGTCGGCGAGCAGGCGGTGGGCGCAGGTCAGCAGGGCGAATTCCAGCCGCTCGGCCTGGATCGGTTTCAGGACGTACTGGTCGATGCCCAGCTCGATGGCGGTCATCAGGTAGTCGCTGTGCTCGAACGCGGTGGTGACGATGATCGGCGTTCCCGGGGCCAGGTCCCGGATCGACCGGGCCATGTCCAGGCCGCTCAGGTTCGGCATCTGGATGTCGGTGACGACGATCCGGGCCGGTTCCGCCCGGAAGGCCGCCCATCCTTCTGCGCCGTCGGAAGCGACGATCACCCGCCCGGCCCGGCGCCGGAGAAACTCGGCCACCTCCTCCCGGGCAAGGCCGTCGTCCTCCACATAGAGCAGGGTCAGCGTCTTGAGAAATGCCGCTTCCTGGTAGTCGCCGATCATGCTGGCCCTCCCCCGAGACCGACCAGGACCGAGAACTCCGCACCGCCCTCGACGTTCCTGACCGTGATCCGTCCGTTCATGTTCCTCTCGATGATCTGCCTGGACATGGTGAGCCCGATCCCGGATCCGCCCTCCCGGGTGGAGAAATTCGGTTCGAAGATCCGCTCGAGCCGGTCTTCGGGGATGCCGCCACCGTTGTCCCGCAGGGCCGTGCAGCCGAAGCCGTCCGCCCGGCTGAGCCGGATGCCGACCATGCCCGGGCGGGCGCCGGAATCCTGGATGGCCTGCTTGGCGTTGGTCAACAGGTTGAGCAGGACCTGGGAATACTCGTTGGGGTAGCCGAGCAGGGCCACGTCCTCCGGCGCTTCGATCCGGATCGCGATGTCGCCGTCGGCGAAGCTGGCCTCCACCAGGGCCACCGCGGCCCGGATCTGCTGCAGCGCCGAGAAGCTGGCCAGGTTCTTGTCGGTTTTGAAGAAATCCCTGAAATCGTTGATGGTCGAGGACATCTTCTGGATCATCAGGTCGCCCTTGGCCAGGCCCCGGTCCAGCCGCTCCCGGCTGAGTTCCCCGTGCCGTTCGGCGTCCCCCAGGTTGGCCAGCAGCATGCTGATGGCGTTCAGGGGCTGCCGCCACTGGTGGGCGATGTAGCCGATCATCTCGCCCATGGCCGCGAGCCGGTTCTGGGTGATGAGCATCTGGTCCTTGCGCCGGATCTCCGCCACGGTGTCGCGCACCCGGTCCTCCAGGGAGCGGTTGAGGCTCTCCAGCTCGGCCTGCCGGAGCCCGCGCTCCCGCTCCAGGGCCTTGCGGGCGGTGATGTCCCGGGCCGCGGCGATGAGGTGGAGCTTGCCGTCCAGTTCGATCGGGCCGGCGTTGACCTCCACCTCGAACACGCTGCCGTCCTTTCGCCGGTGCAGGGTTTCCCAGACCCGCGGCCCCCGGGCCAGGGTCTGGAGCCGGTCCACCCACGGCACGGAATGGCCCTTGGCGTTCCAGTCCGGGATCCGGAGCGAACCCGCCTCTTCGGCGGTATAGCCCCGGCCCTCCAGGAAGGCGGCGTTGCATGCCACCAGGGCCCCCTGGGCGTCCACGATGTAGATGGCGTCCTGGGCGATTTCCATGATCGACTTGTATCGCTTCCGCTCGGAGACCAGCGCCGCTTCGGCCTCCCGGCGGGCGGTGATGTCCACGAACACCCCGGCCACCCCGAACCCCGGCACCGGGATGGGCGCGGTGCAGGTGAGGATCCAGGCCACGCTCCCGTCCTCCCGGACCAGGCCCATCTCCAGGTTTTCCACCGGCTGTCCCGACCGGGTGGCGCTTTTCTCCGGGGATTCATCCCCGGGCATGGGCGATCCATCGGTGCGGATCCGGTTCCACTCAAGCGGATCCTGGGCCCACTTCGCCCGCTGGGCCGGGGTCAGGCCGAGGATCCGTTCACCGGCCGGATTGATGTCCACCATCCGCCTGGAGGCGTCGGTGATGACCACCCCGGCGGGCAGGGTCCGGAACAGGGCCGAGTACTTCTCCTCGCTGGCCCGGAGCGCCTCCTCCACCCGCCGCCGTTCCGTGATGTCCTCCGCCATGAAGAAGGTGCAGGAGACGGCGCCGTTCCGGGCGCGCAGGGGGCGGACGGTGAGGGAGACCCGGATGGCGGCGCCGTCCTTGCGGACCCAGACGGTCTCCATCGCGACCTCCCCGGCTTCCCCCCGGAGCATCGCTTCGCGCAGCTGGAGGTTCTCCCCCAGCATGTCGGGATGGATGTAGCGGCTGACGTGGGAGCCGAGCAGTTCCTCCCGTTCGTATCCCAGCATGCGCAGGAAGGCCGGGTTGGCCGCCCGCAGACGGCCCTCCAGGTCGTGCCAGCCGAGGCCGACGGGCGAATGTTCGAAGATGGAGCGGCAGTTCACTTCCTGGCCGACCCCCAGCGGTTCGAGGTCCGGATGGGGCCCGGCAGGATGGCGGGCCGGGGCACTGGCCAGCCGCCGCTTGATCACCGTCCTCTGCCAGTTGCCTGAATGAGTCATGCTTCATCCCTCCCAGTCGGCAGGAGTCAGCCCCATTGCTTCAAATTAATATTGATGTTGTCAATAAAACATCATCGCTTGAGCCCATGCCACCGTCAAGCGGATCGCCCTGGCGCATCCCGGGCCTTCCCTCGCATGGATGCCGAAGCTCTTCGCCGCCGTCCCCGGCCAGCTGCAGGCGGGTCGCCCTGTCGTTTTTTGAATTAATTATATATATCTGTATTCATCGCCGTGGATCCGGCGCCGGTCCGACCAGGAAACCCATGTCCCCGTTTTCCAGCCCCCTCCGCTCCGCCGCCGGGATTCTGGCCCTCGCCGGACTGCTGTTCCAGGAAGGGGCAGCGGCGAGGTCCACCTGCTCCACGCCAGCACTTCGGGAGGATCGGTGCAGGTCACCCGGCTGTCCCTGGTGGACTACCTGATGGCCCATCCGTCCATGAGCGGGATCAAGGTGGCGCGCCCCCTCTAGACTTTCACGCCCCGCACCCCGGGCAGCGGCATGTGCCCGGCCTTGGCCGAGCCGAGCAGCGTGTCGCCGTCCAGGGCCACGTCCACGTCCAGCAGCACGTTCATGGGCCGGGGCATCCTCATGGACCAGCGCAGGTGGCCGGCCTCCTCCCGGGCGTCCTGCATGGGCGTGGTCTCGCCGCCGGTGCTGGCGGTGCCCTGGAGCCCGCCGCCCTCGGCGCGGATCTCCAGCCGGAACGTCTTGGCGCCCATCGGCGACGGGATGGTCAGGTCCCAGTTCCCCTCGAAACTCATGATTCGGCCTCCATGGTGGCAGTTCAAAGCATACCCCGATCGGATCGAACGACCGCACGCCGCCGGGGCCGGGAAGCCCGCGGTCGCGGTTTTTCCGGCCATCCTGAGCGACCGCTCGCCCCATGAAAACCATATTGAATGCCTTGCTGTTTCAAAATGACCGAGCCAGCCCTGCCCACTGACGCCAAGACCCCATTCAATCGTTCAAAAACCAAACCTTTACCAAACGGCACGGGAAATGCACGTAGTCCCATTGCAGACGGTTCTGTTGTGACTGCCGCCTGAACGTCAACCCACGACCTCCACGGATCCCCTTCACCCCAAGCCAAACCGGACGAACGGCGCGGCTGGCGTCCGAAGGCCAGAAGTACCCCCCAACCTTTCGAGGTGCAGCATGGGTGCCATCTCCGACCTGATCCCCCCCGAGGAATTCTGGCGTCCGGAACTTCCGGTCCTGCCGTGCACCTGCGACGAGGACCCCTACGATCCCGATCCCTATTCCCCATTCTGAACGCCGCGCGCGGATGCCCCCATCCGCAGGGAGAGCAGCCATGATTTCCACCCGGTCTTCCCGTTGGTTCCTGGCCGCCATGACCCTGGCCGCGCTCCTGGGAGCCTCCGCCTGCGATCGTTCCGCCGCAGCCCCGGTGATCAGGGAGATGATCCGGACCACCGGCGAGACCGGCCTTCCGGAAACCGGCGAATCCGCCCCGGTATGCGCGGACGCCGCTCCCGGCTCGTTCCGGGCCTACACCGCATGGCTTCATTCCGCCGACGGCGTCTGACCCAGGAACCGGCGCAGCCGCGGGATCCCGCCGATCTTGTGGAGCCTCAGGCGCGCCCGGAACATGCTCATCATCTCCGCCTGGGGGTCGGACGTCTCGTAGTCCATGACGAGGCTGGAAATCGCCTGGGGGATATGCTGGGCGCTGCTCGCCCGGAGCTGCGCCCCGACCAGTCCGCTTCTGCCCAGGGCCTGGCGCCGCAGTTCCAGGATCCCGGACTGGACCTGGTCGAACCTGCCTTCCCGTTCCAGGACCGTGAGCCTGGCCTCCATGGGGACGATCACGCCATCGATGAACCGGAGGCCCGCATCGTCATCGCTGAGCAGCCACCCCACGCCATCCGCGGCCATGAGGCTCCGGATCCGGCCAAGGCCCACCGTCAAAGGGTCACGGCCCTCCCACGGCACGGGCTGGAAGCCGGGGACGGCCAGCCACCGTTTCGCCTGGCCATGGGTCCGGGTGCCCGCGACGACCTGGTGGGCATGGGCCTCGCCGGCGCTGGGCAGCAGGACCACCCTGAAGGAACCTTTCATGTATAGGTCGTTGTTGGTCACCACGGAGGTCTCGCCGGTCGCCGTCAGCGCCAGGGCGGAACAGACATAGTGATCTTCCCGGTCCTCCCCGTTCCCGGCGGAAGCCCTGGCATTCAACGCCACCCGCCGGACCGGCTCGAGCCTTCCCGTGGCCAGGGACACCCTGCAGACCTCGCCGCCGAACCACGCGGGCTGGGACAGATGCAATTCGCCGTCCCTGATCGCGAGGCCCATGGGCTTCCTGATCTGCGCCCGGATC
>TBL_comb47_HYPODRAFT_10004470_pt1 | contig 16051 bp, 18 predicted proteins | sample TroBogypolimnion_40_FD_10682 | JGI IMG/M metagenome (IMG submission 10682)
TGCTTGGGGACCAAAGAGCGAGGCAGGTGCTGGCAGCCGAGCCAATGGCTCAACAGATTCTTCAAGCGCCACCATGAATTGGCCATTCGGTCAAGACACGAGCCACAAGGCGTCGCCCAACGATCGAGCTCAATCTGAAAAAGCGCCCGAGCCAGAGACCTCCTTTGGTGAAGAAGGCAAGCAACAGGCCTCAACGGACAAGGGCTCGACGGCGGCACCCGACCCCATGCAGTGGTGGGCGGCGCTGAGTCAGCAATTTCAAACGATTGCCAGTAAAACTTTGACGGATATTCAAAACGCTCAAAAAGCACATAAGGAACATCAGAATAATAAGGAAAATAAGGAAAATAAGGAAAATAAGGAACAAACCGAGACGGTTGCCCATGCACGTGACCCAGCGCGTGCCCAAGCTGGGCCAAAAGCCACCCCTTCTGCGCCCCCAAAATCGGCCCCCAGGTCTGCCGCAGCCCCTGTTTCAAAACCAGCTTCAAAAGCGGCTCCAAAAGCGGCTCCAAAAGTGGAAAATACCAAGATCAAGGTCAATGCCAAGGTCAATCCCAAGGGCAAGGGCAAAACTAGAGTGAAAACCCAAGCGAAAGCGCTTGCCCAGGGACCCGCCAAGACACCGTCTTCGCCGCTGTCCCCGACGCCACCTAAAAAGCCGGCCAAGACCCTGGGCACCCTAGTCAGCCAAGCCTCCAAGGCGCCGACTTCCGTCAAAAGCAGCGACAAAAGTAGCGTCAAAAGTAGCCGCAAAGCCGCCCCCAAACCTCGCGTCAACCCCAGTGCCTTCAAGGGCCTGGACACTTTGTTTTAACGGGGGATGGCGGTGAGGATGTTTCCCTTTGCCCACGCCACGCACCCGGACTCGGCACGGTGTTGTAATTTGGTGTTGGCCCAGCTGCGAGCCCAAATGGCCAGTGAAGACTATGCGTCGTCCCCCAGCTTGGGGCTCCTCTACATCACCGACCATTACGCGCGCCAGGCCCAAGACATCTTGGACCATTTGGGCGCAGAACTGCCCTGGGTCACCGATTGGGTGGGCACGACGGGAGTCGGGATTGCCGCCAACAATGTGGAGTATTTTGATGAACCCGCTCTTTGCGTGATGCTGTGCGACTTGACGATCGACCAATACCGGGTGTTCAGTGGCGTGTCCCCTTTGGGTGCTGTGGAGATGACTGGGTTTGAGGCGCACACCGCCTTGATCCATGCCGATGGTCAAACCGCCGATGTGGCCGATTTGATTGCGGAACTGGCGGCGCGTACACAAAGTGGCTATGTCTTTGGCGGCTTGAGTTCCTCGCGCACCCTGGCCCACCAGTTTGCCCTGAGCTCGAGTGGCAATGTGCAAGGCCAAGGCCTGCAACGGGGCGTCTTCACGGGAGGCCTCAGCGGGGTGGCCTTTGCCCAGTCGGTGGCGATGGTCTCGCGCGTGACCCAGGGCTGCTCACCCGTCTCCAAGGTGCGCACCATCACCGCTTGTGAGGGCCACGTGGTGTTGACCCTTGATGGCCAAGCGGCACTGGATGTGCTCTTGCAAGACCTCGGGGTGAGCCTGGAGCGTCCCCGAGAGGCCATGTCCCAGGTGCAAAAAACACTGGTCGGGATCAGTGCCGGTCACGAGCACACCTTTGGCAAAAGCGGGCACTTTGAGGAGGCCGTGATGGTGCGCCACATCATTGGACTCGATCCGGCCAAACGCGGTATTGCGGTCGCTCAAAGCTTGAGCGTGGGCCAAAGCTTGACCTTTTGCGTGCGAAGCGCAGAAGCGGCCAAGGCCGATTTGACGCGCATGGGCACCCAAATTCGCGACTCCTTGGAGCCGCAAGATTGGCCACTCTTGGTGCAAGACGCTTGGGTTCAAAACGAGCTCTCGCAGCCGCACCCTGAGCGCAAGGTCCTGGGGGCCATTTATGTCAGTTGCGCGGGCAGAGGCGGGCCGCATTTCGGAGCCCCCAGTGCGGAATTGCAGTGCTTGCGACGTGCGCTCGGGGATGTGCCCTTGGTGGGGTTTTTTGCCGCCGGCGAGATCGCCCATCAAAACCTGTACGGCTACACCGGCGTCTTGACGGTGTTCACCGAAAACCACACCTCAGGGCCCGAGGCTTGAGCTTTGAGCTTTGAGCTTTGAGCATTGAGCATTGAGCTTTAAACGCCGCGGGCGCGATCAGTCTTGAATTGACCCACCCACTCACCAAGACGCCCCTGGTCCATGGCCTCACGAATTTCCGCCATGAGGTTCAAGTAGTAGTGCAAATTGTGGATGGTGTTGAGCACACTGCCCAGCATCTCTGCGCAGCGGTCGAGGTGGTGCAAGTAAGCCCGACTAAAGCCCCCGCTCACCTCGCCATGGGCCACGCTGCGACCTTTGCAGGTGTAGCACGAGCACGTCTCATCAATGGGTGCGTGATCGGTCTTGTGGCGCGCGTTCCTGAGTTTTAAGTCGCCAAAGCGGGTGAACAAATGCCCATTGCGGGCATTGCGCGTGGGCATGACGCAGTCGAACATGTCGACGCCGTCGAGCACCCCTTGGACCAAATCCTCAGGGGTGCCCACCCCCATCAGGTAACGGGGTTTGTCCACGGGCAAGCGGTGCGGGGTGTGGGCCATGATGTGCAGCATCTCGGCTTTGGGCTCGCCCACACTCACCCCGCCCACGGCGTAGCCCGGGAAATCCATCTCCACCAATTGGGCCAAGGATTCTTCGCGCAGGTTTTCAAACATGCCGCCTTGCACGATGCCAAAAAGTGCATTGGGGTTGCCCAAGCGCTCAAACTCGATTTGGCAACGCTTGGCCCACCTCAGGCTCAATTGCATCGACTCGCGAGCCTCTTGCTGCGTCGTGAGCACCCCAGCGGTCTCGAAAGGTGTGCACTCGTCAAACTGCATGACGATGTCGCTGTTGAGGGTGGTCTGTATTTGCATGCTCACCTCGGGGGTGAGCATCATGCGGTCACCGTTCACGGGCGAGGCAAAGCGAACGCCCTCTTCGGTGATTTTGCGCATCTCGCCCAGCGACCACACCTGAAAGCCACCACTGTCGGTCAAGATGGGCTTGTGCCAAGCTTCAAAGCCATGCAGACCGCCAAAGGAGGCCATCACCTCGGTGCCGGGTCTGAGCCACAAATGAAAGGTGTTGCCCAAAATAATTTGTGCGCCCATTTCGATCAAATCTCGGGGCATCATGCCTTTGACTGTGCCATAGGTGCCCACCGGCATGAAGACGGGGGTTTGCACCGCGCCGTGGTTCAAGTGCAGGACGCCTCGGCGTGCATGCGCGTGTTGGGACTTCAATTCAAAGCGCAGCATAAGGTCTCACTCTCAGGACAAGGGGTTGGGGTGGGCTGGTGTAGTGTTGTGCAAAGGGGGTTGTGGCAAAGAAGAAGCGTGGCGTGTTTTTTCTAAAAGCATGGCGTCACCGTAGCTGAAAAATCGGTACTCCTTGGCCTTGGCATGGGCATAACAGTGCTTCATGTGCTCAAAGCCACAAAAAGCGCTCACCAGCATCAAGAGGGTGCTTTTGGGCAAATGAAAATTGGTGAGCAACAAGTCCACGGCTTTGAACTCAAAGCCCGGGGTGATGAAGATGTCGGTGTCGCCTGAGGCCTGTTGCGTTCGCGCCCAAGACTCGAGTGCGCGAACACTGGTGGTGCCCACGGCCAGGACGCGTGAGCCCCTGCTCTTGCAAGCGCGAATGGCCTCCAAGGTGTGGGCTGGGATGTGATAGCGCTCAAAATGCATGCGGTGGTCTTTGATGAGGGCGGTCTTCACCGGCTGAAAGGTCCCCGCCCCCACGTGCAAGGTCACTTGAGAGCTCACCACCCCAGCATCGTTGAGCGCAGCCAAGACCGACGCATCAAAGTGCAAGGCGGCAGTCGGCGCTGCGACCGCGCCCAGATTTTGGGCAAAGATGGTTTGGTAGTCTTCTTGGTCGCTGCCCTCCTCTTCACGGGTGATGTAGGGTGGCAAGGGGATGTGGCCTGACTCGCTCATGATCTCCATGGGGTCTTTGGACAAGGCCAATCGCCACAAGGGTCCGTCTGGGTCTGGGTAGCGCGAGAGCAAGGTGGCCGTGGCGCCGCCGTTCAAGAGCAAGGTGGCCCCGATCCGGGGCTTTTTACTCACCCGCAAATGCGCCGCCACTTGGTGGGGCGGCTCCTTGGCTGACTTGTTGTGGAGCTCAAGCCCGGGCAGCACCCGCTCAATGAGCATTTCAAATTGCCCGCCACTGGTCTTTTTCCCAAAAAGACGCGCTTTCATGACTTGGGTGTCGTTGAAGACCATCAAGTCACCGGCCCTGAGCAGCGAGGGCAAGGCGGCAAAGTGGCGGTCGACCAGAGCCGCTTGGCGTGCGTCCAAGAGTCGCGAGGCACTTCTGGGGTGACAGGGATGCTGGGCGATCAAGTGCTCGGGCAGCTCAAAATCAAAGTCACTGAGTTGCCAGTCTGGCGGGTTGGCGAGGTGTTGAGTGTGCATGGTGCAAGAGGGCTTGACTGGCCCGTCTTCGGGATGTGGAAAAATTCGCGTGAGCAAGAGAAGGCCTTTTTTTAGCCCCTTTTTGCCCTTTTTTGTGCTTCTTCTTTGCGCCTTTTGGTGTTTCATGCGGCATATTCGTGCACATTTGTGCACGTTTAGCGCATGTTTAGCGCATGTTTCGCCACTCGGGGCCCCAAGCGCGCAAAAACACATGAGGAGCAGAAAAAAAGACAGGCCTTAAAACCTCCCCTAAAGGGTGTTTCTCGCTTGTAGGTATTGTAGTTTGAAATAGTATGGTGTGGTTTTCAGAGGCACAATTGGAACACCCATGGACCACAAGAAACCCCCCACTGCTGCTCAAAAGGCTTTGCACAAGCTGGGTCTTTTCACGTCGCTCGATTTGGCACTGCATTTGCCCTATCGCTACGAAGACGAAACCGTGCTCACGCCTTTGAACAAAGCCCGAGACGGGCAGGTGGTCCACATTGAGGTGACGGTCAGCCATTTGGAAATTCAGCCCCACCCCAAGCGGCAAATAAAGCTCGAGGTGAGAGACGGCACCCAAGCGTGCACGGTGCGGTTTTTCAATGCCTATCCCTCCTTGGCCAAGCAGTTGACGCCGGGCAGCCGCTTGCGCTTGCGCGGCGAGATCAAGGGCGGGATGTTTGGCTGGACGATGATGCACCCAAGCCTGTCAAGCGCCAACGGCGAGCTGCCCAAGACCTTGACGCCGGTGTACGCCTCCACGCAGGCGCTGCCACAGTCCTACATCAGAAAGGCCGTGGCCGGGGGGCTCGCGCGCGCCATCCAAATGGGTGAGCTCGAGCCCACACTCGACCCAGAGCTTGAGGTCCCCGGCCTCATGCCACTCAAGGAGGCCTTGATTTTCTTGCACGCACCGAGTCCCGACACCCCTCTACTGATGTTGGAGCATCGCATGCACCCGGCCTGGCAAAGGCTCAAGTCCGATGAACTGCTCGCGCAACAACTCTCGCAAACCAAGGCCCGCCTGGAGCGTGCCCGAACCCAAGCCGTGGCCCTCAAACCCTTGTCGCGCTCGTCCTTGACACCGGCAAGCCCCCAAGGCTCAAAGGCTTTCGACTTGCTCAGTGTGACGGGTGCGCTTAGAAAAGCCTTGCCCTTTGACTTGACCCGAGCGCAAGCACGGGTGGCGCTCGAGATCGAGGGTGATTTGCTCAAAACCGTGCCCATGCACCGACTCCTTCAAGGCGATGTCGGATCGGGCAAGACGGTGGTGGCCGCACTGACCGCAGCCCAATGCGTGGACGCGGGCTGGCAGTGCGCCTTGATGGCGCCCACCGAAATTTTGGCCCACCAGCACTTTGAGAAAATCTCAGACTGGTTGCAGCCGAGTTTGACCGCCCTGGGCCGCAAAGTGGTCTGGCTCACGGGCAGTCAAAAGAAAGCCGAAAAACTCGAGGCTTTGGCCGACATTGAGTCGGGGGTGGCCGCCTTGGTGATTGGCACCCACGCGGTGATTCAAGAGCAGGTGTACTTTAAAAACCTGGCCTTGGTGATCATCGATGAGCAGCACCGCTTTGGTGTGGCGCAGCGCTTGGCGCTCAGACAAAAGAGCCCACTCGTGGAGGAAGCGCTTGCCGCCGATCGGGGTGATCAAGAGCATCAAGAGCATCAAGAGCATCAAGAGACACAAGAAGCTCAAAAGCCTCGAGGTTTTGAGCCGCATTTGCTCATGATGAGTGCCACCCCGATACCGCGAACCTTGGCCATGAGTTATTTTGCCGATCTTGACGTCTCCACCTTGGACGAGTTGCCCCCCGGTCGTACGCCCGTGCTCACCAAGTTGTTCACGGAGTCACGCCGCGCAGAACTGCTCTTGCGTGTCAAAGCGCAGTTGCAGTTGGGCCACCAGGTCTACTGGGTCTGTCCGCTCATTGAGGAGAGTGAAAGCCTCGATTTGAGCAACGCCACCCAAACCCACCAAGAGCTCCAAGAGGTGCTGGGCCACGAGGACTCAACGCTTTGGGGCTCAGGGGACGCGGCGCACCAACAGCAGGCACTGGACGAAGACAGCGTGCTCTTGCAAGCCCAGGATCCAGCGCAGAGCCTTCCAACGCCCGCGCCCGTCAAAGTGGGCTTGCTGCACTCGAGAATGCACGAGCAAGAAAAAAAAGCGGTCATGCAAGCCTTCAAGTCCGGCGAGCTCCACGTTTTGGTGAGCACCACGGTGATCGAGGTCGGGGTGGATGTGCCCAACGCGAGTTTGATGGTGATTGAGCATGCCGAGCGCTTTGGCTTGAGCCAACTGCACCAATTGAGAGGCCGTGTGGGACGAGGCCGCGCGGCGTCAACGTGTGTGCTGCTCTACGCTGTGGGCGAGCATGGTAAATTGAGCGAGAACGCGCTCAACCGGCTCAAGGCCATGAGCCAGACCCAAGACGGTTTTGAGATTGCAAGGCGAGACTTGGAGATCCGCGGTCCCGGTGAGTTTTTGGGGGCCAGGCAGTCGGGGGCGGCCTTGATGCGATTTGCCGACCCGAGCAAAGATTTCTTTTTGTTGGAGTGGGCCCAAAGCCTGGCGCCCAAACTCTGGGCGCAAGACCCCGAGACGGCGCAAGCGCATTTGGACCGCTGGCAAAGCATTCATGCCGAGTATTTGAAGGCTTGAGTTTGGCTCGAGCTGACGTTTGAATGGGGCTTGAAGTGGATTCAATATGGCTTCAATAGACCTTCAATAGACCTGCCAAGCCCCTTGGCTTCTTGTTAGACTTCACGCTTTAAGACGAAACTGAGCGCGCGCATGACCTTGACCGAGTTGAAATACATTGTGGCGGTGGCCAGAGAGCGGCACTTTGGGAGGGCCGCGGATGCGTGTTTTGTCTCACAACCCACGCTCTCGGTGTCCATCAAAAAGCTCGAAGAAGAACTGGACTTGAAGCTCTTTGAGCGAAGCGCCAACGAAGTGACACCGACTGCCCTTGGCGAAGAGATCGTGCGCCAAGCCCAAAGCGTGCTCGAGCAAGCGGCCAATATCAAGGAGATTGCCAAGCGCGGCAAAGACCCCTTGGCGGGCCAATTGAAGCTCGGGATCATCTACACCATAGGCCCTTATTTGCTGCCCGAGTTGGTGAAAAGCGTGATCACCTTGACGCCGCAAATGCCCTTGATGCTGCAAGAAAACTTCACCAACAAGCTCCTGGACATGCTCAGAACGGGCGAGATCGATTGCGCCATCATGGCCGAGCCCTTTCAAGATGCGGGACTGGCCTTGTGCCCGCTGTATGACGAGCCCTTTATGGCGGCCTTGCCCAGTGGACACCCGCTGGCCGAGAAGTCCAGCATTGGCGCGCAAGAACTCAAGGACGAGACGCTGTTGCTGCTTGGAAACGGCCACTGTTTCCGCGACCATGTGCTGGAAGTGTGCCCGGAGTTTGCACGCTTTGCCAGCAACGCAGAGGGCATTCGCAAAAGCTTTGAGGGCTCTTCGCTCGAAACCATTCGCCACATGGTGGCCGCCGGTATGGGGGTGACCTTGGTGCCGCGCCTGAGTGTGCCAGCCAGTGCGCTCGAGCGCCCGGCGAGAAAGAAAAAAGAACTCTCCACCTATGTGCGCTACTTGCCCATTGTTGACCCTGGGCAGCCAGCGCCGTCTCGGCGTGTGGTGCTTTGCTGGAGAAAGAGCTTTACGCGCTACGAGGCGATTGCCGCCCTCAGGAATGCGGTCTATGCTTGTGAGCTGCCTGGGGTCACCCGGCTCACCGCCTAGGATCAAGGGAGGGTTGAGCCATGAAGCCTGAACTGCAAACACCCCAAGCAACTCGGCCTGGGCGCCTGGCTCTTTATTTGGACCTCATCCGCTGGAGCCGACCCGCGGGTTGGCTGCTGCTGCTGTGGCCCTCTTTGTCTGCGCTTTGGTTGGCACAAGGCGGTTGGCCGGGATGGCATTTGCTCGGTGTCTTTGTGCTTGGAACGGTCTTAATGCGCTCGGCCGGTTGCTGCTTGAACGATGTGGCCGATCGCGAGTTTGATCGCCACGTCAAGCGAACCGCCAACCGACCCGTCACGCGTGGCGCTTTGGGTGTCAAAGAGGCATTGGGACTCGGAGCTGGGATGGCCTTGCTGGCCTTTGCACTGGTGTGCACGGTCAATGCGGCCAGCGTGATGTGGTCCTTTGTGGCACTGGGCGTGGCGGTGGTCTATCCTTATGCCAAACGCTTTGTCTCCATGCCCCAAGCGGTGCTGGGGGTGGCTTTTAGTTTTGGCATCCCGATGGCCTACGCCAGCGTGCTGGGCGCGCGCTACCCTGAGCAGACCTGGCTGGAAGTGGTCCCGCTTGAGGCCTGGGGGCTCTTGTTGGGCAACATGGCCTGGGTGTTGGCCTATGACACCGAGTACGCCATGGTGGACCGCGACGACGACCTTCACTTGGGAATGAAAACCTCGGCCATCACCTTGGGCGACAAGGATGTCTCCTTTGTCATGGTCTGCTACGGCGTTTACTTGGCGAGCTGGACCGTGCTCACGCTGCCCCATGGCCTGGGGCTTTATTGGGGCATCGCTTTGGTGCTTGGCCTGGCGCAAGTGGTGTTTCACTTTGTGCTCATTCGAAAGCGAACGAGAGAGGGCTGCTTTTTGGCGTTTCGACTCAACCATTGGTTGGGCGCCACCCTGTTTGCTGGGATCGTGGCCGGATTTGCGCTGCGGCAGTGAGTTGATCTACCCATTTGACATCCTCCGCCTTCACGCAGAGGATTTCCACGCACCCTGTTAAAAAACAATAAGCCTCAGAAAGCGATTCTCTTTCTGAGGCCTTTGGGTGACAAGGGCATCAAGCCCAAGGCTCGACGCTCAAGCCGATCAGTTGGCGGCGGCGGCCTTGTGTTTTTTGCCGTGCTTTTTCTTTTTGGCTTTGTGGGCTTTTTTGCCTTCACTGGCGGTGGTGCTGGGAGATGAAGCGGCTGGTGCAGCGCTTGGTGCAGCGGCTGGTGCAGCAGCAGGAGCGCTGGCGGGTGCTGGCGTTTGAGCGGAAGTGTTCAAAGAAAAAGCGAGAACGCTGGTGCTGAGTAAAAGGGCAAGAAGTTTGTTCATTTGTGTTGTGTACCTAAAAAAGAGAAGACCTCGGTATTTTCGCACTGAATTGGCACCTGTTTTGAAGCGAACAAAATTAGGCCCTTGGGCTGCCCCCGGGTTCAATGGCCAAATTCTTCGCCCAGTGCCTTGGCGCGGCGATGGGCGGCCCAAAGTGCGGCTTGAAATTTATCCCCCAAAGCCTCTTGGTTCATGAGTTCAAGAGCCGCTTGGGTGGTGCCCCCCTTGGAGGTCACGCGCTCTCGCAGCACCCCGGGTGTTTCAGGGCTTTGTGAGGCCAAGTGACCCGCTCCAATCAGGGTGCCGATGGCCAACTGCTTGGCCTCGGCGGCAGACAAGCCCATTTGCTCGCCGGCAGCGCACATGGCTTCTAGAAAATAAAAGACATAGGCCGGACCCGAGCCCGAAATGGCGGTCACCGCATCCAAGAGCGACTCGTCTTTGAGCCAGAGCCACTGCCCAGTGCTTTGAAGAACGGCTTCAATGAGGGCTTGGTCTTGTCGGCTCACCGCCGAATTGGCGTACAGACCGGTTTGACCTAGGCCCACCAGAGCGGGTGTGTTGGGCATGGCCCTCACGAGTCGAGGCGCTTTGAGCCATTCGGACATGCTGTGCATGGTGATGCCGGCGGCAACACTCAAGTGCAGTGTCAGAGGGGTCCATGGGGCTGCAGCTCGGGCCGCTTCTTTGAATACTTGCGGTTTGACCGCCCAAACCACCAAATCGGCCATGGCTAAAAACTCCCCAGGCTGGTCCCAAGTGTGCACACCCAGGGTTTGGAGTTGCTGGCGCTGGGAAACCAAAGGCTCGATCACGTGCAGGCTTTGAGGCTCGTGGCCGCTTTTGAGCAAGCCCCCCAAAATAGCACTGGCCATGTTGCCTCCGCCGACAAAAACAATGGTGCTTTGGGCTGTCGAGGCGGGCGAGGGTGAAAAAGCGAACGGCTCAGACTGCACAGACTGCTCGGAATGCTCGGAATGCTCGGAATGCTCGAACTGGGCGTTATGGATGGGAACGTTTGGAGGGGTGGGACTGGACATGGTTCAATACAATAAAGGGTGAGTTCAGCGTCTGATGGAATCGGAATCGGATTAGCACGGACTTCGGGGGTGAAAATGGCCCCTTGAAAACGCTCTGTGTGGGGAAAAACAAACATCACGGATCTCACGATTATCCCTTCAAATGGCCAAAAACCATGGGTTTGGCATGGCCCGATTAACGCCGTGTAATGAGGGGGCTTGACGCGGGGACAAAAATCAATCATAATCGTGGGCTCTGCTCAAAAAAGCAGGAATCTTCCCCAAACAAAATTGCGTTGAGCACGGTGCAGCACACAGCTTCACAGGGTTCAGGGCAACGATGGCGGGTCCAAGACTGATTAGGACGAGGTTGAGTGCTCAAGCGTTCATCCCCTAAACCCTAGTACAAGTTGGGAATTAACAGAAAATGATCCAGACAGAATCTCGATTAGAGGTTGCCGACAACACGGGCGCCAAGTCCGTGCTTTGCATCAAGGTGCTTGGGGGTTCCAAGCGTCGTTATGCCAGCGTTGGTGACGTCATCAAAGTCACTATCAAGGAAGCCGCTCCGCGTGGCCGCGTCAAAAAAGGCGAGGTCTACAGTGCCGTGGTGGTTCGCACCGCCAAGGGTATCCGTCGCTCAGACGGCTCTTTGGTGAAATTCGATGGCAACGCAGCCGTGTTGCTCAATAACAAACTAGAGCCCATTGGCACTCGTATCTTTGGCCCCGTCACGCGTGAATTGCGTAACGAGCGTTTCATGAAGATCGTGTCCTTGGCGCCTGAAGTTCTGTAAGGAATAGGGCCATGAACAAGATTCGCAAAGGTGACGAGATCGTTGTCCTCGCAGGACGCGACAAGGGCAAGCGCGGCAAGGTCGTGCTTCGCAAGGACGAGAGCCATGTGGTGGTTGAGGGCATCAATTTGGTGAAAAAACACACCAAGCCCAACCCAATGGCTGGCCAAGAAGGTGGCATCGTGGAGAAATCCATGCCCATTCACCAGTCCAATGTGGCCATTTTCAATGCGCAGACCGGCAAAGCCGATCGCGTTGGTATCAAATTACTCGCCGATGGCAAGAAGGTTCGCGTCTTCAAGTCCAGTGGTGAAGAAATCAAGGTGGCATGAGCATGGCACGTCTTCAACAGTTTTACCGTGAAAAACTCGTTCCCGAGTTGATTGCCAAGTTTGGTTACAAGTCACCCATGCAGGTGCCTCGTTTGACCAAGATTACCCTCAACATGGGGGTGAGTGAGGCCGTGGCCGACAAAAAGGTCATGGACGCCGCGGTGGGGGATCTCACCAAGATTGCCGCCCAAAAGCCAGTCGTCACCGTTGCCAAAAAAGCCATTGCGGGCTTCAAAATCCGTGAAGGCCAAGCGATTGGTTGCATGGTCACCTTGCGTGGCGTGCAGATGTACGAATTCTTGGACCGCTTTGTCACGATCGCTTTGCCCCGTGTGCGCGATTTTCGTGGTATTTCCGGTCGCGCCTTTGATGGCCGTGGGAATTACAACATCGGCGTGAAAGAGCAGATCATTTTCCCTGAAATTGAGTACGACAAGGTTGACGCCTTGCGCGGTCTCAACATCAGCATCACCACAACGGCTAAAAACGATGAAGAGTGCAAGGCGCTGCTCACCGGTTTCCGTTTCCCGTTTAAGAACTGAGGTGACCTGTGGCTAAAGTAGCATTGATCGAGCGCGAGCTCAAGCGTGATAGATTGGTGGCAAAGTATGCAAAGAAATACGCTGAATTGAAAGCGATTGCAAACTCTGCCAAGCATCCTGATGAGGAGCGCATGGCGGCTCGCTTGGAGCTGCAAAAGTTCCCGCGCAACGCCTACCCGACTCGTCAGCGCAACCGTTGCGAAATCACGGGTCGTCCTCGCGGAACATTCCGTCAGTTTGGTTTAGGTCGCGCCAAGGTGCGGGAGATGGCTTTCCAAGGCAACATCCCCGGTATCACCAAGGCCAGCTGGTAATAAGGCAGGAGCAATTCAACATGAGCATGAGTGACCCTATCGCCGACCTGCTGACACGCATTCGCAATGCGCAGATGGTGGCAAAACCCACGGTCAGTGTCCCCTCTTCCAAAGTGAAGGTGGCCATTGCCCAGGTTCTCAAAGAAGAGGGCTACATTGATGGCTTTCAAATCAAAACCGACGCCGGCAAGACTGAGCTCTTGATTGATCTCAAGTACTACGCTGGACGTCCCGTCATCGAGCGCATTGAGCGTGTGAGCCGTCCTGGTTTGCGCGTTTACAAAGGCCGTGACGCCATCCCACAAGTCATGAACGGCTTGGGTGTCGCCATTGTGACCACGCCCAAGGGCGTGATGACTGATCGCAAAGCGCGCGCTACCGGTGTCGGTGGTGAAGTGCTTTGTTACGTTGCGTAAGGCAGGAGAGAAGACTATGTCTAGAGTAGCAAAAATGCCTGTCGCCATTCCCCAGGGCGTGGACGTGACGATGGCAGCTGAACACATCACCGTCAAAGGTGCAGGCGGCACCTTGAGTGTGGCCGCCAATGCCTTGGTCAAGGTGGTCAACGAAGCGGGTCACCTGACGTTTGTGCCCGCCGATGAGTCACGCCAAGCCAATGCCATGAGTGGCACCTTGCGCCAGTTGGTCAACAACATGGTGATTGGGGTGACCAAAGGCTTTGAGAAAAAGCTCAATTTGGTGGGCGTGGGCTACAAAGCCGCTGCCACCGGTAACAAATTGAATTTGACGGTGGGTTACTCCCACCCTGTCAACATCGACATGCCGTCTGGCATCAAGGTCGAGACGCCACTGCCCACCGAGATTTTGATCAAAGGTGCTGATCGCCAGCGCGTGGGTCAAATCGCCGCTGAGATTCGTGCTGTTCGTCCTCCCGAGCCCTACAAGGGCAAGGGCATCCGTTATTCGGATGAGAAGATCACGATCAAAGAGACCAAGAAGAAATAAGGAGCTGCATCATGTTGTCCAAAAAGCAGCAACGTCTGCGCCGTTCACGCCAAACCCGCATTCGCATTGCGACCCAGGGTGTGGCCCGTCTCACCGTCAACCGCACCAATTTGCACATTTACGCCACCGTCATCTCTGGCGACGGCGCACACGTGATCGCGACCGCTTCGACTGCTGAAGCCGAAGTCCGCAAAGACCTCGGTGCAGCCGGCAAAGGCGGCAATGTGACTGCCGCTCAAATCATTGGCACCCGCATTGCTCAAAAAGCCAAAGCCGCGGGTGTTGAAAAAGTAGCCTTCGACCGTGCAGGTTTTGCTTATCACGGCCGTGTCAAGGCCTTGGCCGAAGCAGCCCGCGAAGCCGGCTTGCAGTTTTAAGAGAATCGAGAAATAAACATGGCAAAAGTTCAAGCTAAAGTGCAAGACGACAGTCGTGACGACGGCATGCGCGAGAAAATGATCGCCGTCAACCGTGTGACCAAAGTGGTCAAGGGCGGACGGATTTTGGCGTTTGCTGCACTCACAGTCGTGGGTGACGGCGACGGTCGCGTCGGCATGGGCAAAGGCAAATCCAAAGAAGTGCCCGCCGCCGTTCAAAAAGCCATGGAAGAGGCTCGTCGCAACATGATGAAAGTCTCCTTGCGCAATGGCTCTATTCACCACAACGTGACCGGCCACCACGGCGCTGCCGTCGTGATGATGGCACCAGCCCCCAAGGGTACCGGCATCATTGCGGGCGGCCCCATGCGCGCTGTGTTTGAAGTTATGGGCATCACCGACATCGTCGCCAAGAGCCACGGGTCTTCCAATCCTTACAACATGGTTCGTGCCACGTTGGATGCATTGGTGAAGTCCACCACACCGTCTGAGGTCGCTGCCAAACGTGGCAAGGCTGTTGAAGATCTCTTCGTTTGATTCAAGAGGAACGATGATGACCACCACCACCGCTAAATTAAAAGTTCAACTCGTGAGAAGCCCCATCGGCACCAAAGAGAGTCACCGCGCCACGGTTCGTGGCTTGGGTCTGCGCGGCGTCAACAGCGTCAAAGAGTTGGAAGACACCCCCGCAGTTCGCGGCATGATCAACAAGATCAGTTACTTGGTCAGAGTGCTGTAAGGGACAAGAACATGGAACTCAATAACATCAAACCCGCCGATGGCGCCAAACATGCCAAGCGCCGTGTCGGTCGCGGCATCGGTTCAGGACTGGGCAAAACAGCCGGTCGCGGTCACAAGGGACAAAAGTCCCGCGCTGGCGGCTACCACAAAGTTGGTTTTGAGGGGGGGCAAATGCCTCTGCAGCGCCGCTTGCCCAAGCGCGGATTCAAATCGCATTTGCTCAAGTACAACGACGAAATCACCTTGACCACGCTCGAGCGTTTGGGCTTGCCGGAGGTGGATTTGTTGGCGCTCAAACAAGCCAACATTGTGTCAGACATGATCAAAGTGGTGAAAGTCGTGAAGACTGGCGAATTGACCAAAGCCGTCAAGTTAACGGGCATTGGTGCAACGGCTGGCGCACGAGCGGTCATTGAGGCCCTTGGCGGCACGATTGCTTGAAGCGCTGAATCGCTCAACTTTTAAAGCACCTCCAGCCCATTTCACCCATTCCATCCAAAGAGCATCCACGTGGCCACATCCCCTACCATAGCCAAGAACGACAAGTTCGGTGACCTTCGTCGCCGCCTTGTCTTTTTGATGCTCGGCTTGGTGGTGTACCGCATTGGCGCGCACATTCCGGTGCCAGGCATCGACCCCACCGCTTTGCAGCAGCTCTTCAACGGTCAGCAGGGTGGCATTTTGAACTTGTTCAACATGTTCTCCGGGGGTGCACTCTCCAGGTTCACGGTCTTTGCTTTGGGCATCATGCCCTACATTTCGGCCTCGATCATCATGCAACTGTTGACTTACGTCATGCCCGCACTTGAGCAAATCAAGAAAGAGGGCGAGTCCGGTCGCAGGAAGATCACGCAGTACACACGTTATGGCACCTTGGGGTTGGCCTTGTTCCAGTCCATGGGCATTGCCTTGGCGCTCGAGTCTTCAGCGGGTTTGGTGCTGGTGCCAGGCATGGGGTTTCGGGTCACGGCCATGGTGAGTTTGACCGCGGGTACGATGTTTTTGATGTGGTTGGGTGAGCAAATCACTGAGCGTGGTTTGGGCAACGGCATCTCCATTTTGATTTTTGCAGGGATTGCGGCAGGACTGCCCAATGCTGTGGGTGGTTTGCTGGAATTGGTGAGAACCGGTGCCATGAGCATCATTGTTTGCCTCTTCATTGTGATTTTGGTGGGTTTGGTGACCTACTTTGTCGTCTTCATGGAGCGAGGGCAGCGAAAGATTTTGGTCAACTACGCCAGGCGTCAGCAAGGCAACAAGGTTTATGGCGGACAGTCTTCGCATTTGCCCTTGAAGATCAACATGGCGGGTGTGATTCCACCGATTTTTGCGTCTTCCATTATTTTGTTGCCTGCAACCATTGCCAACTGGTTTGGCTCCAATGAGAGCATGCGCTGGCTCAAAGACATCTCCAG
>TBL_comb47_HYPODRAFT_10004471_pt1 | contig 16050 bp, 33 predicted proteins | sample TroBogypolimnion_40_FD_10682 | JGI IMG/M metagenome (IMG submission 10682)
CCAATGCTTGGCCTGCCTGGTTTGATAACTTTCATCGCCATTGTATTGGCTTGGCCGTGGATTATGGACAGGTCCCCGTCACGGTAATGAATCGTGAATTACAGCCCGCAGGAGCCAGGTTAGTGCAGTTTGACTCGCAGGATGGTTGGATGATGGCGTGGCGGAGTGAGCAGGATTATTTGATGTTTGTGTTGAAATGGAGCTAACGAGTATAAATATTTGTATGAAAACCTTCCGTGAATTAATCAACCTAGTAGAAACGGCTCAACCTATGACCCCTAACAACCATATCCTGCAACTGGCTCAACAGGCTGGCATATTGTTTGACACCGAAACTGTGCCCGAAACTGGGCTCAAATATCAAGGTGCGATGATTTCTGATCAAGATTTGGAACAGTTTGCCCGGTTATTGATCAACGCCTGTGCTGATGCTTGTTATAACGAGTCCAATGAAGTGAACTTGGATAACAGTGAACTATTAAAAATGTTTGGACTATGAAAACCTTCCGTGAATTGATCAACCTTGTAGAATCCGCCCAGAATCCGGTGGATAAGACTGTTAGAGTCTTGCCCGATGTAGGAGAAATTGGTATTGACTCCGACGCCAGTCCAGGCAATGGCTCTTGGTATGTAAAACTGTATGACGGATCCTATGATGTTGTGGGATTTAACAGCGAAGCAGAAGCGTGGCGCGAATTGTCATCTTTACAGGATCTTGACACAGGTGACAATGATGAGCAAGGTGTGGCGGAAGGTGCTACTGTAGACTATGAAGTAGAATGGACTGACAGAAATACAGGCGAACAAGGCCTTACAACAGTTAGTGCTCTAACATCACAAGATGCGGCTGATAAACTTGTAAAAATGAAATTACAACAGCTTGACAATGTAGATGTAACTGATGTATTTCCAGCTCGTAACCAAAATCCAGTGGCGGAAGCTGTTGGCCGAAAAGACCTGATCAGTCGACTACAGAAGGATTTGCCCAGAATCGATGACCCAAAAAACAAAGATGCTGAACCAGTCAAATGGACAGGGCCAAAAAAAGGTGATTACGGCTACACGGGCTATCAAGGTCACGGTATGCCAACTGACAAGGCAGAACGAGATCGTATCCGTGCTGACAAGAAAAAAGGTTTACCAGAGGACGAAGCCACTGCCCGAATGGGCCTGATGAGTGCTATGGGCAGTAACGATAACAATCCAGCGGATCAACGCCGAGCAATGGCCCAACAGGCTGTTGAACAGTTGGCCTCAAAACGATAATAAATAAAAGTGTAGTTCGCGGCACGCCAATGCCCAACTACTCTAACAGTTTATAAGGAACTATCAGCATGCCTATTTACCTTCAAGGTCTGAACCGTGAGCGAAGACCAAGATAAACCCAATTCAGCCGATGGTCGTTTAAGCTACGACTCCACTTCCACTGGCGAATTAATCACTTTCTTTAATCGAAATATTAGTCCATATCCAACAGATGTGGGCGGTCCTGCTTTTGATTTAATTCCTATCGAAAAGCAAAAAGATATAATGGTAAATGTGTCCAGAATGCATGCCAAGCAGGAATATAATCGTATTATGGAATTGGTTGCAGTCTTACAGCGCCAGGCCGATGATGTGCGCCGTCGTTTGGACATAACCGATCTGGTGCATGCCGCACGATACAGTTTCCAAATCTACCATGGTCAGTGCTATTGGTTGGCTCGTGACCTGGCTCGTGGCGGAACCTTATTAACCCAAACCGGGCCAGATGAATGGACCACAACCAAACCAGACCATTATGAATACATCTGCCGTGTAAAATGGTTGGGTGATTACACCTGGATTGAAGTTGACACGAATGGCGAAAGTGTGTTAAAATAGTATATGACAGGACATAACGCATTTGACCAAATGGTTACGGCTACAACTACAACTCGAGTTCGATTTCTAAATCATATTCCTCTAGAGGATTTTGAATTATGGCAAAAGGATTATACCTGGGATGGACTTCATGGTATTAGATATGGCCAGAGTTTTTGTAACAGGTTTGGCATAACAGATAATTTATTATATTATACAACTTGGCCTGCTGAGCAGATTGATGATTATGTAAAGAAGCATTACATTGAGAGATCCTGAGTATACTCATACAGTTAGAGTTGTGCTATACAATAATGATGACATACCTCAATGGGATGAGGTATGTATGCAGGCCATGGAATTATTTGGCTTGCCAGGTGGCAGATATATAACAGATATCAGTGCTAACTCTATGGATTGGATTTTTCGTGAAGCTAATGATGCTTTACTTTTTAAACTTAAATTTTCAAAGGTAGTAGTATGACAGAACGAAATTTGTATTTCGCATATGGTGCCAATATGCACCCAGGACAAATGGAATGGCGTTGTCCTAACGCACTGGCACAACAGGCATTTATTCTACGCGATTGGGAATTAAAATTCTATAGTCATGCTACTATTGAATATCGAAAAGGTGCCCAAGTAGCAGGTGTATTATGGGAAATTACCAAAGACTGTGAACTCAGTTTAGATATGTTTGAAGGTTATCCAAATTATTATACCAAGCGCACTTGGATACAGGATGATACTCAGTTTTTCTTTTATGAAATGACAACTCCCAAATCAGGAAGGCCGAGTGAGGGATATGTGTTAGACATCGCAGAAAGTTATGCGTTCTGGCAACTGCCCCAAAATTTATTAACCGAATCCTTACATGACACTATTGCGTAGAGAAACAGGTCCTTTATTAAAGAGTCCAATGGACTATATGCGTGATCGAGACAGTTTTCGTCATGCACAAGAAATATCAAAAGAGTTTGGCATACTCGAACATGTATTAGATTGGTGTAAAGAAGAACTTGTCGACGAATGGCGTTGGCAACTTATAGAAGTTAGTAGTGATCATAAGCCCGGACGCTATTGCTTTTTCTTTGATAGTGAACGCGATTGTCTAGCATTTACAATGAAGTGGCTCTAGGTTGACCAATAAATCCTTTTCAACTATAATAGCAGTATAGTAACTAATTGTGAGGATAGTATGAAATCTTATCGATTTTTTGGTGACGAAATGGAAGTGCTCGGTAATCGCTTGGACCATGCCCGAGATCGTGCCGCAAAGTCAAAAAGTGCTTGGGCAAAAAATTACTGGTCGCAAAATGTTGAGCGGCTATTATTCCAATGGAGACAGTTACCAATCCTCCATGACAGTGACGCACAAACTACTATTATTCCACGTTGGACAGTGGACTACGAATTTTATGAACTGGCACGCCCACACGAATATACCGGCATCAGTGATAGGTTCTATCAACGAGTATTCAAAGATAGCATTGATCTGAATGCAAGCTGGCATGCTCATAGAGAACAGAGATTAGCAAAGGCACAATAATATGACAATGGCAACACGATTTACCTCCGCAGATGGTAAGATTTTCGCAGTAGAAGAAGTCGTCCAGGTTGACTCTGAATTATGGGTCCACTACAATAATATTGTAACAGGTGACAAGTATTCTTGTTTATTAGAAGCATTTTCAGAACGATTTCAACCCTTGGAGCAATAATGACTGAAGACCGCTTAATGGTAGCAGAAGCAGTAATGGCCGGCCAGATTCCTGAATATCATTTAACACAGGACGAGATTGATGAGCTATTTGAAATTGTCTGTGATGCCGCAACTGATAAATTGCTAGCAGAAGCCGAAGCTCGTGGCTGTTCAGTGTTTGACGGCATAGCAGGTGACCCGATTCAATGACGCATCAATTTATTGTTATGTGGTCAAATGAAGGTTTGGAATATGTAGCCGACATTACCGCAGATCAACAGCGGGTAGTATGGGAAAATTTACAAGGACGTGACAGTCCAAGACATGCCTATGCTAATCCGTTTCATTTAAAATTGCGGGCGCAGTTTAACCCACAACGTCATTATGAAATTTATATCATTGACGGTGCAGATGGCATTACCGACGCGGATATTCGACAGATGTTTCATAATGATCCGCAAGGATCTGCAGATTTAATCCGTAGCAAAGGAATTATGTTTTATAGTAATCGTGCAGAAGTAAATAAAGCGGTTATAGTATAAGTTTCTGGATGGCCGGGTGATACCGGATAGTGCGACCCGCACGATAACTGGTCTTATCAACCAGGGGTGGTCCCAGTCTAACCCTAACTGGCGCTGGCAACGCGAAAGCGAGGGCTGTCGAGTAGCGGATGATGTTCAACTCACCTGACCTGCTGAATCTGATCGGATAACCGGGTGGCTAGAACCTAACGGAACTAGCAGAGTTTGAACTATAGTGGACCGCCGAGCCCTGAAGAGCATTGTAGTATATAGGGGTTGACACAGCCTGATATCTGTGTTATACTTTAGTTTGTAGTAAAAATTTAATACTTTCCAATGGACATGCTAATGGCTACGCCGGAGGAAATCACAATTCGAAAGGAAGTAAAATGGCAATAGCACCAAACTTTATCTCACCTGCAATTCCGCAAAGTTATGCGGCACAGCAGAATGCACAGTATAATCATACTGGCTCCAAATACGTTGATCTTAAACAACGTTTCAATGACACAATCGCGGCACTTCAACCAATGAAGGCGTCTGGGGTTCGCAGTCAACTTAAGAATGCCATTGCGGTATTTCAAAAGAACAACCCACTTATCAAATGCTTTGAAGACTTGCAATTATGTGTAGCAGGACTTACTCCTATGTCGGATATTTTAATCGACATTACAATTCAACGCATTTTGAATCTCACCTGGGTAATTGAGATTATTAAGAATTTTCGTGAGCCACAGGCTGACCCAATCAAACTTTATGAAATTGTAGCCGGCGGCGACTTAGCCAAGCTCTATCCAGTAGGCACCAAGTTATTTGCCAGCTGGGACGCACAGCATACCGCTATTGTCTATTGGATTATTGCAGTAATGATCTTTGGACAAGACCCACGCAAGGTTATGGTTCCTAGCATTTTATACAAAGTTAAAAACCGTTCCGAAATTCGTGAAAACTTTGTAAACGGTAACAGCGATATTGGTAAGCTACGCCTTGATTCAATTGACTTGTTCCGCCAAATGGTTTTAGGTGTGCGCCTTGATGGCAATACTAAAGCTGAATGGGTAGAAGCTGAACAAAAACAGCAATATCTTGAGCAGGCTGGCTTGTTTGTTACAGCAGAAAAATTTGGTGATACGCACATGCCAGGCGCTATTAGTCGTATGGCAGAGATTGACAAATACACCAGCGATGTTATTCGCAAGTTCTGTCTTTACACTACAACCATTCCTACTCCACGTCCTATTGTTTCTCAAGAGATTGAGATCATGTGTGCTTGGTTTAACATGGCTAAAGAAGATGGTATTGACTACACCGACGACGAAGTAGTTAGTCTTGGGGATCACTTGCAAGACTTGTTTGACGCAGACTTTCACGAATCCAGTGCTTTCTGGATCAAAGTTCGCACAGCATACGAAAACTGGCACAAGAAGTATTATGCAGGTATGCCAGCACAGCATCAGCCCAAGCATGTTAAGATGGCTAAGAACTGGAACACTGGCGGCACCTTTATGTGGCACCAGTTAACTAAGACATGGAATGGTCGTATTCCAGCTCTTAACTCTAGCACTCCGTTTATTCCTGCTAAGAAGGACTTATACTAAGATGGCTACCTTACAAGAAAACATGCAGAATATGCGTGGGAAAAAATATGTCAATGTTAAACGCAACGACAAAGCCTACGATCAAGCATTAGTAACTACAACCGAAGAACTTGAAAGATTAATTGATCTATATAGAACTACTATAGTTGAAGATGACATGCGAGCAAGACTATTAAGAGACAGCATCGATCATTGGATTCGTCGTTACCACGGATATGCTATTCAAGGCAAAATTAAAAGCCATTATCATCAACGAGGAGTTAGTTTAAAAGCCAAAGATTGTATATTTGAACATGTAATTCCGGCATCGACTATACGAGATAAATTGATTGCCGGCGAACTTTCAATTAATCAAGCACTAAATGTTCCTACTTGCCGTGTAAGCAAAACAGTTGACCAGGCCTTGCGTGATCACAGTTTGCATGACAGCACACCAGATGGTTGGATTTTCTTCAAACGCTATCAGATAGTAGCACCCGATATTGCCATCGAAACCTACAATGGACAGTTAGTAAACAATCTTAGCACGTGGACTTTACAAGATCATTTTGATTTTTTTGGTATAGTGTAACTAGACTTTTGGTCACTAATAGTATATACTACTAACATGAAAATAGACTACAATACCATTTACCATTTTGACTTTACTGGACGGGTCTCCTTTGGAGATCTATCCAGTGACACTGTTTATCGATTGTTTCAAGATGGCAGGGTTATTAGTAAGTTTTTAGAGCACTACATTCCGATTTGGTTTCCAGAACTAAAGTTTGTTGATGCATCGGGCTACGATCATGTGGATGTAGCCACTGGCTTGAAGAAATGGGACCTTAAAGGATTTACTATTAAGAGTGGTGCTAGGTATATGCCCAGTAATATGATTGGTGGTGGGCGTGTAAAGAATCTACAAGAAGCACATGCCCATGCTCATACTATTGATTATATCTTTAGTGACATTATTGACTTTCCAAAGATTCGCATACAGTTTAAATCTGGCACAGAGTTGGTCACTAGATTTCCGGCTGGTGAAATACCTGTCAAACAACGCAACGAACTGTTTGATGGAACTGCAAGTGTAATTGGAGTGGTAAACGATTGTCCTTAGAACAATACTACAATCAACTGTGCCAAGAGTGGGGATATACTCCTACCGCCGACGTCTGCACAGGCTACGAATATGTTCTTCCTAGATTACGTGAACTAGGCAAGGATCCATGGACAAAGGCTGATGATGCTGGCAAGGAAGCTATACAGCAGGAAGTGTTTGATATCTATCGTGGTGTGGGTGTAGTTCCTATTACCTACTACAGTTTAGATGGATGTCGCCAGCAAGTTAACGAATTGGCAACAAAAACTAAGTCAGTTAAAAACAGTCAGCTAGGTGTTGGCAACAACGAAGGGCTAGCGTTTGGTCGCTTTTGGTTTCCTAATATGCAGGACGCCAAGTGGAATGACAATGCCACAGTCAGTATCCGTGCCAGATTCAACCACGACAATAAACTTAAACGTGCTATCAAGTTGGCCTATGTCCACAGAGACGAAGGCGAAGATACTGTTATACCTAAAAACATACGTAGAGCACTAGAACTAGTTAATGGTGGCACAATACAAAACTTCAAGCCCATGAATGCCCGTGCCATATGGGAACACATCTGTCCTGTGTTCCGTGGCAACTTGTTAGACTTTAGTTCAGGTTATGGTGGTCGTATGTTTGGCGCCATGACTAGTAATCTACGCTATCATTATACTGGCTTAGATCCTAACACAAGAACATTTCAAGGCCTGGAAGCACTAGGCGCACTACTTGATGAACAAGGGCATGGTGCTGGATATGCCATGCACTGCACACCAAGTGAGGAGTTTGATCCTGAACCTGGCTTCTATGATGCGGCCTTCTCTAGTCCACCTTATTTTAATCTTGAAACATACACCGACGAACCTACACAGTGTATGAATCGTTATCGGACATTGGACGAATGGTTTAATGGCTATGTAGTTGAAACTATACACATGACACACAAGGCCCTATCTCAAGATGGACTGTATGCGGTTAACATTGCTGACTACAAAAATGGTAAGCAAGAGTTTAAGATTGTTGATCATTGGATTGAGCTAGCTGAAGCAACTGGATTTAAACACGTCGAAACTGTAGACATGATCTTAAATGTCCGCCCAGGCGTAGGAAATAATAAATTAGAAAAAGCCTACAAGAGCGAAGGCATTTACATTTTTCAAAAAAGGAATTAATAATTGACTAATACTCTACATGCATTTGGCGATAGTTTTATTGTTGGAGATCTTGACGATTGGTGGCATTTAAAGGATCCTAATGTAAAGCCCAAACACAGAATGCAGTTTGACGAACGATTAGAATATGTAAAATACAATGTAAGTTTTGTTTCTATCCTAGCAAAACATTACAATTACAATTTAAAAAATCATGCTTATCGTGGTTGTGGTAATTACCCACAGTTAGATCGTCTATGGACTAAACTAACAGACGGAACAATTAAATCCGGGGACGTTGTTTTAGTTGGATTAACATCATTTACTCGAGATAGAATTGCCCTGCGAGATTTTAATATAGTAACTAGTGAAAAGAATGGTCCTTTATTATTGGATAGAGAATTATTAGCCAAGGATGCTGACTTTCAACGAATACTTGAACTTGATTTTTATTATGTTGCTAATATGCTCACTAGATTTAGCGAACAATTTAATATTCCAATAATCAAATTTAATTTATTTGACAATGCACTCTATCAGGCATCAGACCATATTAAAAAAATTTGTGAAGTCAAAGATTTTGTAGGGTATGATGTTCCTGGTAACACTGTAATTGACATTCTCAATGATACCTGGGGACAACCAACTACGCATCCACATGATCACAAGGCAAAAGCAAAACCTGGGTATGAACACTTATACACATTCTATGGTCACCCTAGCATTGAAGGACATAAGAAAATAGCCGATTGGTGGATTACTAATAATATTATCCAAAACGTTATTGAAAATTTCAATAAGCGTTATTAAAATTATTATTGAAAAAATCGCTTAAAACCATAGATCTTATTGATAATTACTATTACAATATACACATGTCAGTGATAACACTGATTATCATTTTTAACTTAAGGAGATAGTATGAAAACAGTAGGACATAAATTAGAGAAGTTTGTAGTAACAGGCGTTAAGCCAGGCCAGCCAGAAGATGCATTCTTTGATATCACAGAAGAATCATTTCCAGGCAAATGGAAAGTAATCGTTTACTATCCAAAAGATTTTACGTTCGTATGCCCAACTGAGATTGTTGCTTACGATAAATTGGCCAGCGACTTCGCTGACCGTGATGCTGTATTGTTGACAGGTAGCACAGACAATGAGTTCTGTAAAGTTAGTTGGCAGAACGCACACGCTGATTTGAAGAAGATTACACACAATCAGTTCGCAGACACACAGCGTGGTGAGTTGAGTTTGATTGAGCAGTTGGGCGTATTCTATGCACCAGCAGGTGCCGCACTTCGTGCTACATTCATTGTTGACCCAGAGAACGTTATCCAACACGTTACTGTCAACAACTTGAACGTTGGTCGTAGCCCAGAAGAAACATTGCGTATTCTTGACGCATTGCAAACTGGCGAATTGTGTGCATGTAATCGCACAGTAGGTGGGGAGACATTGTAATGGCATTCAACGACGCTGTTAAAGAAGCGTTGCCTGACTACGCAAAGGACACCAAGTTAAATCTTGACGCTGTTCTTTTGCGTAGCACCTTAGATGCTGATGTAGCTATGGGTTGTGCTGTGGCTGCATTGGCTGCAACAGGCAACGGTAAATTAGTAAGTTTAATCCTAGCAGATGAACCTGTCCATGCAGACAGCGCAATGACTGCCGCTAGTATTATGGCACAAAACAATGTATGGTATCCATATGTTGAAATGGCCAATGATCCTAGTCTAACTGGTTTACCAGCTCAGTTACGCATGAATGCTATTGCTAGTCACGGCGGAACAACTAAATCAAATTTTGAAGCATTTAGTTTGGCCGCTAGTATTGTTGGCAAATGTCACTTCTGTGTAAAAGCTCACTATGAAACACTCAAGCAAGAAGGTTATACTGTAGAAAATCTACGTGATATTGGACGTATTGCTGCAGTAATGAATAGTGTGGCTAAGGTGTTAAATTCGTAACGCAATTGTAATACTCAACATCGTAAATATTATATGGTATTACAAAAAGACCAGGATAGAATAGCTCGTTGGGGCACTGATAGTTGGATTATCGAAGAACGCCCTATATATCGTTGGGCAGATATTCGAGGGCAAGCTATTACTGACTGGTTTGACACTTTTGACGAAGCATTATTATTTCTAATAAACCGACCATAAAGATAGAATGGTGCTGGAGCTCGTAACCAGCTATAAATACCAGGTGAAACCTGTTTTAATATTACAACATCAAGTTCCTGAAAATGCCGCATATTTGACCACATGGTTAGAACGCAATCATGTGATTTATCAAGTATGCAACGCTGGCGCGGGCCAAGAGTTTCCTAATAGTATTGAACCCTATTCAGCCCTGGCTGTTATGGGTGGTGGTATGAGTGCCAACGATCCGCTATTAAGTAATCGTCAAGCGGAAATATTAATCCTACAAGCTATACACCGAGACCGTCCTGTAATAGGACATTGTCTGGGTGGGCAATTAATGAGCCGAGCACTGGGTGGAACGATTACAGCAAGTCCACAGCCCGAAATAGGCTGGCAAGCTATTAGTTACGAAGATACTCCGTTAGTCAACGAATGGTTTGGAGATAATCCAACACCCACGGTTATACACTGGCACTACGAATCATTTAGTATTCCTGATGGTGCTATCCGACTAGCTACTAGTCCAGCTTGCCCTAATCAAGTATGGGCCTACGGAAAACATCTAGCCATGCAATTTCACATAGAAATTAACGAAGCTAAAATTGATTCCTGGGTCCATGAGGATGATCCTAAGTGGGTCGAAGCTAGACAGCAGTATAATTCAGTTCAAGATAAAATTACAATCCTTGGCGGTATCCCATACCATTTAGCACAGCATCAAGCCACAGCTGATTGTATATACAGGAATTGGCTCAGCACTACAGAGTGGTCTGTAGTCTAAAAACAACACTTTTAGCCCCCGTAAAAGGGGGTTTTTTACGGCCTTACCAAAAGGTTGACCAAAAATACCCGATTTGTTATACTAGTATTATAGTAAACAATAAGGAGCAAAAAAATGTCTAAACTTACAGCATACACTTTAGAACTTTACAAAGCCGATCGTCGTGTTAAAGAAGGTCGCAGATTGGTTGAGAAATGTGACTTTGATCCTGTTACTCATGATTACATCCAAACAGTAGTTGAGGACAAGATTAAACAAGGATTCCTGGTCCTAGTGCATGAAACCTTTGTGACTAAGAAAAACCTAATGGGCGGTAAAGAGTTCACCGAGCGTTACGATACTCCGCACTTTTGCTCACCTGCAAGTGAATCTTACTGGAGCATGTAATTCGGTTGACCAAAAATACCCAATTTGTTATAATATTACATATAGTTAGAAATTAGGAGCCAAAATGACCCGTAAACATTTTATCGCAATGGCACGTGAAATTAAAGAAATGCCAGATCGTAAGTCAGCTCGTATTGCCGCCGAGGCATTTGCCCAGGTAGCTCGCGCAGTAAATCCTAGATTCAATTTTGACCGTTTTTATACAGCCTGCGGAGTTTAATATGACAACCGTTAATAATATCATTCAAGTTAATAATGTTCTCAATGAAGCTAAAGAAGCCGCTCGTGAAGCTGCCTGGACATACTTCAACGAGAAGTTAGGTGGTGTTGATCAATATTCATGTGGATTTGCTTGGGTAGAAATTTACGGTGTTAAAGGCAACACTCGGTTGGGCAAGGCTTTCAAGGCCGCAGGAATCAACAAGAATTACACCGGTGCTTACTCAATTTGGAATCCAGCAGGTGTTGGGGTGCAAAACATTGATACCCTTGAAGCTGGTGCAGAGGCCGCGGCCAAAGTATTTGAAAAACATGGCTTCCGTGCTTATGCTTGCTCAAGGTTAGACTAATGACGCTAGATCAAGCCCTTGCCCAAATCATTGCTTACAGTGTAGCCCATGGTGTAGATAGTCTGGGCGGCATTGAGCAAATGGTTCGATGCGTAAAAAATCTAACCCCAGAGCAATTAGAAGCATTGGATGTATTCATGGCCGAAACAAAGGAAACAGTGTGAGCCGTAGAGAACGATACGATCGTATAGACGCAATCGACGCAGACCTGGCGTGGTCAGCGGCACAAGCGGCTTATCGTATCAATAATGGTTACCTTAAGGTTCCTCTCAAGGAAGGCGACAAGATTGTCAAACCCACTAACCGTGAGATTGTTACCATTGCCCTCTACGATCATAACTTGATTACCGATGGTGATCGCGAAGCGGCAAAAGAGTGTCGGAAATATATGATGCACTCTTCGACGCTACATGCTCTCAAGGGCGATATCACCGAGTGGGGAGAAATCTCAGGCCGTGTCTGTGCCAAGGATACTATTACTAGCAACTATGACATGGCTGTGATCACAGCAATGCCACAGGCCTTGGCCAAAGCAAAGAAACGTGAAGCTATTGAAGCACGTCTTAACTCTTGCAAAGATGGGCAAGTTGGTCAAATAGGTGACAAAGTAGAATTGGCTGTAGAAATTGTCCGTAATAGCTACAGTTCTAGATTTAACACATGGTTTGTAACTGCTATTACCGAAGATAATCATGCAGTATTCTTTGCTTATCGTGAAAGTCTTCCAGCAGAAACTCATGTAACTATTCGTGGAACGGTCAAACGACACAATGATCGTGCCACTCAACTCAACCGTGTCAAACTCATAGAGGAGACAGTATGAAAGCATTCGTGCTAGGAACCATTTTTGGTATTTTGATCTGCACCGTTGGTCTATCCGGAATCGCAAGGATTTTGGACAATGGTGTAAGCAAGGTCCAAGAAGTATCCAAAGAAGCCGCCAAATAAGGCAGTTTTGGATAACCAAAAGACACATTATGGTTGACATCAAAATCAAATTCAGCTATAATATGTATATGCTAAGAAATTGGCATAGTAGTAACTTAAATCAACTTTAATAGGCAACTTAGAAAGGCAACACAAAATGGCATCAGAAAAATTGTTTACAGTAGCAGGCACAGCAACTAACCCTAACGGTCAAGTTAAGGCACGTTTTGCAAATGACTTGGTAGCACGTATCAAGATCTTGAACAAAGCAGGTTGCACAAACATCAATTTGATCGAGCTCCCAAGCCCAATGACCAAATTGCAAGCTCTCCAACACTTGCAATCAGTTGGTATCACTGAAGGTGATGCTGGCTACGCAGTAGCAAACAAGTTGGCTGAGAAGACCAAGATCGCTAAGAAAGGCGAAGTAAAGGTCAAAGCAACAGCAGTTAAGGCATCTGCTAAAGCAGAAAAAGTAACAGCCTAATCGCTGTATGTTAAGGATAACGGCTAGAATCTTAACGGGTCTAGCCGTTATCTCATTATCAGGTTGTGCAGTTCCTATAGCAGTATCAATGGGACTTGGTATAGGTAGTGTAGCAGTAAATGAAACAACTGGTCGAACAACTACAGATCATGTGGTCAGCGCAGTCAACGGTCGAGATTGTCGTGTAAGTAGGATGGGCCGAGAAGACGTTTGTCAAGACGATCTACCCAAGCTCACAATAACAACCACCGGAGTAAAGCCAACTTCCGTTGCAGATCTCGAACGAAGATACCAGTAACAGTAACTAACGTAACCGTGCCCGAAAGGGCATTTTTTACAATTAAAATTTCTGTGCTAAGTATTTTTATGTTAGACGATATTCAACTTGAAGAAACTCTTCGCGCATCCATTCTTAATCTCATGGTAGTGCTTTATGACTGTGGTATTAAAGAAATACACCTTGGCGGGCTGATGAGAATCCTAGGCGTTCCTAACGCAAAAGCCAAGAAACACGACAACGAGCTGGTCGCATTAGATGACAATTTTGTTAAATATGTAGAGGAATTTAATTCCCCAAGACCCGCAAACCAATCTTTACATTAATGACCTTACCTACGTTTAAAAATGGGGACGCCCTTTATACAGTAATTCTACGCGATCCCGATGCCCGAAATCGACTAACAAAATGGTCTACTACAAGTCGCAGTATCCAAGCTCGTGTTGAAGATAACCGTATGCACTTATATGATCACAATACCTTGAGCCTGTTTATGGTAACATGGACACACGGTTGGGATAATTTGGTTATTTGGGATCCGTGGACCAAACGGCATATTACCTTTTAAAATACTTGACACACCGCCTTTATAGTGTATAATTAATAGGTGCTCAGGCACTTTATATAAAGGAAACAAAATGTCACAACATGACGCAATCGTAGAAGCATTTAATACTTACATCTCTGAAAACGAGAAATTCACAACCAAGGGTGTAAAAGCAAGTGCTGCCCGTGCCCGTAAAGCTCTCCAAGAAATGAGCAAGGGTATCAAAGAGCGCCGTAAAGAAATTACCGCTGAAAAAGAAGCATTAGCAACAGCCAAGTAATTGGAAGAGTGGGTTCGCCCACTCTGTTTCTCAAAGGAATCCTATGGAACCTAAATTAGATTTATCGGATATTACAATCAGCAGTGAAGATGACCACCTTGGCGGTTATGAATATGCAACCAATAACTTTAGTGATACTATTACGTTAAATGGACTTAACTATTCTAACACTACTATAAGTGGAGGAGGATATACTGTATCTCCTGGATATGGTGCGGTGCCTAATGCCAGTATTAGTGCAAGTTCATATCCTTATATTACCACAGGCACAGGAATTGCTAGCCCTTGGGCTTCTTCTGTCAGTCCAAAAATTCGATTAGACGGCGAAGGTGCCGATATTGAAGTCAACGGTGAAAGCCTAATTGGTATGATTAAGAAGATTGAAGAACGCTTAAACATACTACATCCTAACGAAAAACTAGAAGCAGAATGGGAAGAACTTCGTGCCCTAGGTGAGCAGTATCGTAAATTAGAACAGCATATTAAGGATAAGCAGGCAACTTGGGATAAACTCAAGGCTATGCCACCACCTGCTATTGACTAAAATTGTAATATTTGCTATAATGTATGTATATTATGGTAAAAACATATCAAAATTTGTAGTTATTAGCCCAGGACTTAATACCTGAGCTAAGTATTTTAGAGAGTAGAAAAAACAACCAGGCTAACATTATGTTTAGCGGAGGATTATAATCTTAGATCTACTCCAAAACGGATGGCTAGTGCCGCAAAGCTAGCCCAGTATCAGAGAGGACTTCGGAAATCCTCTTCATTGACAAATGGTATGAGCCTTCCGGAAACAAAGGTTGGCTTAGAGAGTATGGCAAAGAAGGCCCGAGGTCTCCTGTCTAATAATCTACTACCACCGTCAATGCGTCCATCCTGGACACCCCCGCTGACACGCACAGTATTGCGATGAGGAGACGAAGATGAAACTTAAACACTTTATCGTATCGTTATTAGTAGTAGGTAGCACAGCAGTAGTAGCACAGGAAATACAATTAGCAGAAGTAAGTTTTAAAGATCAAATGGTCAACCAAGCCGGCTCATTTGTTGAGCGCACGGTTAATATGATTGCAACTCCATTCTTGTCAGACAAGGATGTTGATTGCCTAGCTCGTAATATATTCTACGAAGCAGGCAGCGAACCCACAGAGGGCAAAGTAGCCGTTGGAATGGTTACTATTAATCGTGCCCAGGATCCGAGATATCCTCAAAATGTCTGCGGTGTAGTTCGACAAAAAACCCTGGCCACAGTGCCACAAAGAACAACCACAGTAAAAACTGTTAAACAGGACTTTTTGAGTCCACCTAAACAAGTAGTAGAAACCGAAACCACTTGGGTTCAAAAAGCAGTTTGCCAATTTTCGTGGACCTGCACTAGAGTTCCTGCACCTAAAGCTGATGATCCTCGTTGGATTGCCAGCCAAGAAGTAGCCGAAACTATAGCCCGCGGAGGCTACCCAGACCTTCAAGCCAAATACAGCCAAGCCATGCATTTTCATGCTGTTTATATAAACCCAGGCTGGAAACTCAAACGGGTAGCACGAACTGGAAACCATATTTTCTACGAATAATCGGTTGACAAAAACTCGATACTTTGCTATAATAATAATATGAAAAAATATAGAGTTTCATACTATTGTGGCGGGCTTACCCGTAGCAGAAAATACTTCGATACTATCAGCGAAGCACTACGATTTTCTGTCTACGGACTCAGGCACCCTGAAGCACTTTTTGGCATTGATCTAATCGAGGAATA
>TBL_comb47_HYPODRAFT_10004473_pt1 | contig 16050 bp, 14 predicted proteins | sample TroBogypolimnion_40_FD_10682 | JGI IMG/M metagenome (IMG submission 10682)
AGAGCCTATACGTAGAGGAAGAAGTTATAGCAGATCGACTTCAAAATCGAAAAACAGAATTTTTTATTGCAATTACAAGAGAGCTAAGTAAATCAATGAGTTATTTCTTAACTTAATGACATTGGGATCTATTCCATTTAATTCTGGCGGCCCAATTTGGTCAGCATTGGGTTCTTATTCAGGTGCATGTTGGGCAACCGGCTGTGGCTATACGGATTGGGTACAAGCCAGTTACGCTATTGCAGACACAGGAAATTACAACTTAGTATTTGGTGTCGCAAATGCAAACGATCAAATTTTCGACAGTGGCTTGGCTTGGACAGGTGCAAAAATAGCAGACACTGAAATTGGTGATGTACCGGAACCTGCCATATTAAGTCTTTTAGCTATCAGTTTTGCTGGCTTTTCAGCCATACGCAGATTTATAAACAGTAAAGTTAATCTAGTTGCTTAAGGGACGAGAATCTTAACAAGATTGAAAAGCTCACTTATAAATTAAAAGTCTATGTTAAGCCCATTTTTTTATGGGCTTAATTTAACTAAAGTTCTATTATTATGCTGCATTTCGTTGAACAATAAAAAACCCGCCAAGCCAGATAACTTGCGGATTTATGTATTTCTTTGCATCTCGCTGAATGCATAATTGGTGCGATGGCTGGATTTGAATTAACTATAACACATTGATAGTATTATAAATAAATTACGATAAATCAGAAAGGATACGAATAAGGACACACTTTTTGCTTTTACCTTTTTGAGACATAAACATCAATAATCCCGACAATCAATTGCCCAATAAAAATATTTTGGCATGGTGGTCATCACACAGAGCTTTGAGTTAAAGGATGGTTACGCACGACATTCATAGCAACCGATCTCCCTGCCATTTAGGAACTCACGATTCTTAATTACTCAAACGCCGCTCTTTAATACTACTAAGGCGTATCGACAATATCTCGGGGACTTTAACCCGCTACCTAAGTTGCTGTTACTTCGAACGTTTGCCTCCAATTAATTCTTTCTTGAAACAATATCTTTGAAAAGTGCAATAAGCTCAACTACACGATTCTGCAAATTATAGTGCTTTTCAAAATACTTCAGCCCATTACTCCCTAAAAGATCACGCTCTTCAGGTGACATCTCGTATAACATCAATACCGCATTAGCCAAGGCATTTGCATCTTCAGCTGGGCAAGTTAAACCAGCATTTGCTTTAATTAAAACTTTAGCAGATTCACCATTACTACTTACTATAATTGGCTTTCCTGAAGAAAGATAACCTTGCAACTTATTCGGAATAGTTATTGCAGTCACTGCATTATCTTTCAAAGACAACAATAAAACACTCGCCGACTCATAGATGGAGCTCATATCTTCAGTAGGAACTCGCCCTGTCATTACAATATTTTCAAGGCCACTAACTTCAATGCTTCTTTTTATGTCATCGACCATGCTACCGTCACCGACTAAATAAAACATTAAGTTGCCAATATGCTGTAGCTGCTTTGCAGCTGCAATAATTGTCTCACAGGATTGGACGGTCCCGATGTTGCCCGTAAAAACGACTGAGAAACTTTGAGATATTACATTACTAATATCTGGAACTTGTGCTATTGGCAACAAAATAGACTTACATTCAGCAGAATTAGGAAAGTAGCGAATTTTATCGACTTTATTAACCCTACTTACTAATGAAGAGCGAAAAGCCTCGGACTGAATCAATATACAATCTGTAAAATGATAAATATAACGTACTGCAATTTCTATCGAACCCAATATCCATTTGTTTTTAACAAATCCCGTTGCTACCAAGGCATCTGGCCAGATATCCTGAACCCAAAGTACTAATGGTGCTCGCTTCAGCCAAGCCAAATAAATCGCTGGTAGAGTTTGCAGCAAAGGTGAAGGTGCATAAACAAAAACAACATCAAATTTTTTACCACGCAAAGCGAAAGGCGCAAAAAGATAGCCTGACACAATGAACGACAGATAATTTAACGCCATTCCTTTACCAGAATTCTTTCCTCGTTGTCTCAGGGGAATGCGAATTACCTCAAACCCAGAATAGTCTTCCTTTTGAATGCCTGTAGCCTTGTAACCTTCAAAGATTTCTCCTTCAGGGTAGTTCGGCTTGCCAGTCAAAATGGTGACTTCAATACCTTGCTCATGCAGGCTACGCGCAACGGCATTGATGTGGAAATTTTCAGGCCAAAAATATTGAGTCCAAATTAAAACTTTCATCTAAGAACTTCCGCTAGAAATTCTTCTGCTGAACGTATTAGAACTGTGGGTTCTACATTACCTAAAAACCGCCTTACTGCACGAGCAATCGAGACAGGAGAATTCGGATCAAAAGTTTCTACAGGTTCAATTACATCACGTACGTAATCCAGCTCTGATGCAAGCACAGGCAATCCATGTTGAGTAGCTTCAACTAAAGGTAAGCCAAGTGATTCAGTTCTGGATGGAAATATTAATGCCGACGAAGATTGATATAGATTAGTTATATCCACCGAGGGTATTTGACCAAGATTCACAATATTCAACCCATACTGCTGCGTATATCTTGTAATTTCATCTGAAAGAGAGGGGGAAGACTGCGAATTTATAGTAAGTGCTAAAGAAGGCTTCAATCCACCATTAGCAAGCAAACGCCAAGCTTCAAGCAGATTAGTATGGTTCTTATGCGCCTCACCACTTGCAACATATACAAAATCATATTTTCGAACAAAAGCTGAGGTTTTTTTAGGCGAAAATGAATCAACTGAAGAAGCAAAGGGGAGAACTGAAACATCCACATCAGGCCCCAAACAGTTCTGCACAGCAATTTTCATAGAAGGCGTTTGTACAATGTATCGGTTACAGTTCCTGTGCATCGTAAGTGTCGACAACCTTTCAATCGTAAGGCGAACTCTGGTAACAAATGAATAGCCAAAAAGCGAGCGCTTCTCAAACAGAATGCGATTTTGTACGAATACCACCACCTGACCACGAATTGGCAATAACGGTGGCAAACCATGGAAACACAATACTGTGTCCTCTGTAGCGCATCGCCGATATAGTCGCCACTCAGCCAATAGACGAGACCAAATTGACTTTGTAACCCAGTGAGTCGCAATTCTTTTCTTTAAAATTTCCTCATTCTTTATACGCCTATCAAGTTGCGTCCACGAAAAAGCATCTGGACACGTTTCCAACAAACATTCAAGCAAATTCAAACCGCCACCAACATGTATATTCGGAGCATGAAGTAAAATAGAAATAGGAAATCTTGTTTGCATTTTATATTAATTTCGACAGAGCTTTTCTTATCAAAGAGACAAGCGTCTCGAAATCAATGCAAGTGTTTTACGAGCAGTGGTCATGAAGCCATGCTGCTTGTAATAAGAGAATCCTTTATTAAATAAAGCCCTCTTTTGTATCGGTATTAAGGTCTCAATTATCTCGGCAGAAACAGTCTGAAAATCTTGGTTCCCCCCCTTACCCTTCCAATAGTCTGCCGATGCCTTACGAAGCTGCTCAATAAGAAATTTGCTACTATCAGAATAGGAAAAATCGGCAACAGTCTGACTGTAGACGTCCAGCATACGGCTTATATAGGTCGTATAGCTATACTCCGATTTTGCGAACTCTAACGATTTACTTTCCCGTGCCAAAAATTCATAACCTGAGGAAAGTAGATCGAGAACAGCACCTGGATACTCGCTCGATGACACTGCAATGCCGCAATTTGGGCTACTTATAGTTTCTGGCAAGGCTGATGATGAAGCCTCAAGTGCGACGACGATACGTCCGCAACTCATTGCTTCTGCAGCCATCAACCCGAAAGACTCAAGTTCTGATGGCATAAGCACAAGATCAGCAGCACGGTATAGGTCGGCAACCTGTTCTGGGTTTTTCAACCACCCCTTTTCGACTACTTTCAATACACCGTTCAGTTCATTGGCTAACCCTGTTTCACCCACGAGCACGAGTGTTACAGTGTGATGTTGTGCTACTTGCTTGGCAGTTTCCACAACCAAAGATGTTCCCTTGAAGGCGCGATCGGCACGAGCTAGCAACACAACTCCTGCCTCAGGAAGCCCAGCCCGTTGTCGAGCCTCAATTCGGTCACCCGGTTTAAAGACCTGCTGGTCTACGCCAAATGGCACTCTTGTAATCTTCTTTCCATTGAAAATAGGAGATTTACGGAGGATCTGCTCCATCCAATGCGACGCTACAACGCAGTGCACATTAGATTGCCTAATGGCTCTTTTCTTTAGTTCAAACTGTATCGCCGTGTTGTCGTACTGGACGGTGAAGGGCGTTTCGAGGTTTGGGCAATCGCCACAATGTGACATCCACTTGTCGCATACTCCGTGATGGACGCAATGACCGCTAACCGCCCACGGGTCATGCACCGTCCATACAGTCGGCTTGATTTCGCTGAGCAGTGGCAGCATATTCAAATTGAAAGCAGGGTGATGAATGATGTGGAGATGAATAAGCTTAGCCTCTTGGAACAAGGAATTGTGCAGAACGTCATAGAAAAAAGGAGAAAACATCGAACGAGTCGAAAACTCGGACTCGATTGACTCGACTTTATTGTAGATGCTTGCATTACGACCGATTTCCTTCAATCCAAGGACGCTCTGTGTTTTTGATTCCTTCTCCCAAACGAACTGGAAGCTGTTGTAGCCTGCCTTTTGCATATCTAGATGCAGGTCGTATCCATTAAAACCACGCCCTGCTAAATCGGTGTAGTTAATCTGGATGTAGGGACGAAGCTTATGGGTAATCTCTTCATAAGCTGGCTTGTAGCCGTTGTGCTTGTAAAGATACTGCATATCATTCAGAAACTGCAGTTTTGTCGATGCGAGCATGGGGAAATCCTCATCTAAAAACGAATCTATCACGCTGAGAAACACTCTACTGTATTCCACAGAACCCATCGATTCGGCACGCCTTCCTTGACGATTTGAAGAATCACGTGCTGTGCCAAGAACTCGCGGAATGAGTACATGCGGAAATTCACGAAAGGCACGTGCAAAGAATTCAAAGTCTTGGGCGACGAGCATTTCTTCATCAAATAGCCCAACGCGTTCGAAAACACTGCGATGAAACATAATCTGACAGCCGTGAAGCTTCATGTAAATAACCGGATACAATCGCGCCTCGGCACGTGGTGGCCATTCTTTAATGTCGAATGTGTAATTAGTATCTGCACACATGATTTGATAGTTTTCATCCATCGTGCAGAGGTCGGTCATCGTGATCGTAGTCTTGTCATCCAAATCAGCCAAGGTTTTGATTTGTGCCTCTACACATTCAGGATGGTAAAGGTCATCATGACTTAACCAGCAAAAATAGTCGCCACGCATATTCCGGATTCCAAGGTTAAGCGCAGTCGATGTGCCACCATTTTGCTTCGAAAAATATCGTAACTGATCGCCGTATCCGAGAGCAATAGCTTCCGTGAGGCCCTTGTCTAGCGAACCGTCATTGACTACAACAATCTCTAGATTTTTGTAGGTTTGTGCTAGTGCTGAATCTATAGCTTCTTTAAGGTAATTCGATCCATTAAAAACTGGGATAACGATTGTGACCAACGGTCTAAATTCAGCTGACATTATATATAACCTCCATTAAATATACTTGCGTGGACTACAAATGTGTACCAAGCGCTCTTTATTTTAGTGGGCGATTGCCCACAGTTCGAGATCCTGTAGCTTCCAAAGCCCAAGGTTCTTATCGTTATAGTCACCACTGAACTGAGTACAACCTTCGTTGATGATCTTTACAGGTTCAGGAAAGTTAAAGGGTTTTAGTTGTAGATTAAGCGTTCTCCAATCACCGGTTTTAATGTCAATGTTTGAGTCGCGCACTGTAAAGGTGGTAGTTAGAAGCCAAGTTGAGCCGCTTTCCTTCATGTTCTGAAGAGCTCGTCGAATATCGTCATAGGAAAGATGAACTAAAAGGTCGCGCGCGAAGATCAAATCTACTTGTGGCAGTTTGTTGGAGCAAACATCCAAATGCAGAAACTTGTGATGACTGTCAGAGTACTTTTCGTTGTTGATATTGACTACCTCTTGAACGATATCAGCACCTGTGTAGGCTACCGGCAGTTCGACATGCTGCATCCAGTAATAATCACCGCACGGGATGTCCAACATGCTTTTGGCACCGAGGTTCTTGAGCAAGGATGGAAGGACTTCGCGAATCTGTTGCGTCTGAATAAGGTCAGAACCCTCCCCGGAACGGGACTCTCCGCGCCAGTAATTCGTCTTATAAATACCATCAAAAATCTCGTGCGTCGCGCTTTTCAAATTAACTCGACCGACATTTGCAGCTTTATTAAAAATACGTGTCACCAAAGACATTAAAAGTTTCATTATTTTTGACTCCATAAAGAATGGCATTTACCGAGATCTATCGAAAGTTGTGTTGCTTCAGCTTCTAGTTGTGTTGCATTTTTCTCGTCGAGTGTCGAATTCAGTGTATTTATCTGATTAGCTTGTTCGATATTAATCGCTGACAATTTAGATAAATTTGCTATCTGAATTTTTAGGCGTTTTATCATTACCTCAGTCTCGGTTTCATTTAAAAGAGAGTCCTTAACTTTTGAAAGCACATGTTGCCACATCTCAACACGGCCAGCGTCGTGGGAATTAACTTTAGTGATTTGTTCGCTTAAAGACTCTTGCGACTCTGGTGAAATATCAATACAAAAATCCATATACAACTTATGCTGAATATCTATATTTCTTTTGAAAACATCAAAGATTTTTTGATATGCAAAAATATCATATTGACCAGTTTGCTGAATTGGATCAGTTTCAAAAAATTTATAGTTTTTATTAATTATCTGACAAGCTAGCGTAAAAAAAAGAGGGTTGCCAAAGGAGGCCTGTTCAAGCCACGAGATAAATTGATAATCTGCTTTGCGAGTAATGCCAACATATAATGAGTTTGGGAAATTTACCCTTATCCAAGCCGCACTACCCTCTGATTGCTCTAACTTGAAAACTGGAATTTTATGTATGGAGTGAGCATATGAGATAAGCCTTGTGAAATACGCCTTCAAATCTTCCTGCATATCGAACTCATTCAATACGTAAGGAATATTTTCTACCTCAGGAAATTTTAGACTATCGTCAGAAAAAAATGGGGCATACTCAATAAAGTAATACTCTCCACTCGGATGCTTGGACTCCCAAGAAGTAGTTGAAATGGCAAGCGCCATATCTGCATTTCTCAAAGTCGGATTGAGCGGCTCTGTAAAAACATAAAACTCATTGGATTTTCTAAAAGAAAATGCAAGAGCGGTACCTGCTGTTCGCCAATTTGAAAAAAGAAAGATTGGAGCCAAAGTCGATAGTATAGTACCCATTATTAAATAATAACCTCAGTTTCAGTTTATTGAATATTTGCCGTGAAATTGAAATCGACAGCTCCAAATGAACAAGATCTATTGGCATGGAGAACCCGAAATGCCGATGCATCGATAATCCGGTGAAGCACTCCAAAATCCCCCGATATTCCACAATTAAAAAAATATGTACCTGGATTTAAATTACACGAAAACTCTAGGCTTACATTCGCTAACTGATCGGAATTTAATGACAACCCCACCTCGCCAATTGGAGGGTAAATCGCACCACCAAACTCTACTCCTGTAGTCGTTTTGATCGCGCAACTTACACGAAGTCCTACCAAATTACTTTCCAATTTGACTTGATAACATATTCTGTATCTTTTGCCATTTTGCAATATATTGACAATTCGTCCATCAAGAGCTTCTACTCTGACAGCACTTATTAAAGCCCCATTGGGCTCATAGATAACTGCACTTTTCGATACCAAACCTATGTCAAAGCTAGAGTCATCTTCATTTTCTTGAAAAGCACTAACTTTATAATCAACGTGATTAACAGATAAATCTTGACCCTGGGAATTTGATTGAATATTTGCTATTTCAAGAACTATTTGTTCTCGTTTTTCAGGCGCATTCATCAGTTTTTGATACGAACTCACCGCAGTTTTCGGACTGCCCGTGTATAACCACTTTCCGTCATGGATTAGAATCGCTTTATCACAGAGTGCGACAATAGTGCTCGATGAATGTGAAACAAATATAATCGTCGCGCCATTTCTCTTTATCTCTTCAATACGTGCAAAACATTTACGCTGAAACGATTCATCCCCCACTGACAGAGCCTCATCCACAATCAGAATATTTGGATCAACGTTGATGGCTACTGCAAATGCTAGGCGTGCATACATGCCGCTTGAATAGTGCTTAACGGGTTGTCCAATAAAATCGCCAATGTCAGCAAAGGCGGCGATCTCATCGAATCGTGCTTGGATTTCTTCCTGTGTTAATCCAAGCACGGTTGCGTTCATATATACATTCTCGCGCCCTGTAAATTCTGGGTTAAACCCAGCACCAAGCTCCAAAAGCGCAGCCACTCGCCCTCTGGTTTCTACAGAGCCACTGGTCGGCTCCAAAGTGCCGCAAATCATTTGTAGCAGCGTAGACTTACCAGAACCATTGCGACCAATAATGCCAATAGTTTCACCACGGCCCACTTCAAAAGACACGTCATTCAATGCCCAGAACTCACGAAAGTAATTACTAGCTTTGCGGCCAACTAAAGATCGTAACTTTGGCACAATCAGTTGCTTCAATCTGTCCTGAGGGCGATCATAAATGTGATAACACTTACTTAAATTAGATACACGAACGGCAATATTATTCATTGTTACTAGATTTTCTCTTGACAGTGTATTTTGACTCAGATTCAAGCACAGGGTCTGCCTCTAATCCACATATATCACGACTTATTATTTCTTTAATGACCTGCTTATCACAAACATCCAAACTTGCAGAACCAGTCATAATAGTGATGGCGGATTTCACTTGCATTTCGTAAGACGCAGAGATACCGGTGAATTCGGCTATCTGTCCTGCGCGCGCTTTTTTATGAAGACCTTTAATATCGGGACTCTCGCAGACTTGCAGGGTGGCGTTGCAGTAAATCTCAATGAAGTCGTTTTTCCCAACCATATTCTGCACATGTTTTCGGTCAGTGCGGTAAGGTGAAATGAAAGCGGTTAAAACAATCACACCAGCTTCCATAAAGAGCTTTGTCACTTCACCAATGCGCCGAATGTTTTCCATGCGGTCTTCAATTGAAAAGCCAAGATCAGCACAAAGTCCGTGACGAACATTGTCGCCATCCAACACGAAGGTTCGGCAACCGCTTTGGTATAGCACTTCATCTACTGCATCTGCTAGCGTTGACTTACCAGACCCTGATAATCCGGTAAACCATAAAATAGCACCATAATGTCCATTTCTTTTTTCACGGCGCTCTCGGGTAACAATAGCATGGTGCCAAACAGTGCTTGTTGAGGCCGAGAAAAGTGAGGTGGCTCTATCCAAACTCTTAGAGGACATCTGCGAAACCTTTCCTAGTTTTTTGGAACCACCAAAACCCAGCCCAAGCTGTGACCAAACTAAACAACAAATAAATACTTAAACCAGTCCAGTTTGGCATTTCACCGAACAGCAACACTTTGCGGGACTCTTCGATAATAAGGGTAAGGGGGTTAAACATCACCACCAATTGCATTTTAGGAGACAAGGTCGAGACGGGATAAAAAACCGGTGATAAAAATAACATAACCGATGTTACCAATCCGATCGTTTGACCTATGTCCCTTACATACACACCGATTGATGCCAAGAACCATGTAAAGCCCAAGGTGACAAAAAGCAGGGGCGTGATAATCACTGGAAAAAATATCGCCGTCCATGGTATTGAACCAGCCAGTACAAGCTGGAGGATCAGTAAAACCACCACACTGATTGCACTATGAAACAAAGTCGAGCCCAATGCTATCCATGGAAATATCTCCAATGGAAAAATCACCTTCTTTACATAATTCGAGTTTCCTGTAATCAGCATTGGCGCCCTGTTGATACATTCGGCGAACAATCCCTGAACAATCAAACCAACGAATAGAACAACGGCAAAATCAACATGCCCCCCAGTGTTGCCAACACCCCAACGTGATTTAAATACGACAGAGAAAAAAAAGGTGTAAACAGCAAGCATCAGAACCGGATTAAAGAATGACCACGCCAACCCCATCACTGAACCTTTGTAACGTCCCAAGATCTCCCGTTTTGACATCTGGACGGCAAGATGCCAATTACGCCTAATGCTGGAAAGCATCTCAGCGGGTGTTGTTTTAGGTGCTTCATGAGGATTCATTTGGACCACACTTCCCGATTGACGAAATCCACGTAACTCAACACGATGCGCAGCACTTTCTGGGATACCAAGCCCCCTTCATAATCCGGAATAATTCTGAATGGTCTTTCTGCCTTGTTGTGTTGCTGAGTTACGATGCGAACTGCATCAAGAACCCTTTCAGCTTTAAGGCCGCTCATGATGAGTACTCCTTCATCCATGCCTTCTGGCCTTTCATGGGCGTTACGAATCGTCACTGCCGGCAAATTAAGTAGAGATGCTTCTTCGATAATAGTGCCGCTGTCCGACAGCACGCAAAATGCCTCCATTTGCAGTTTGACATAATCAAAGAACCCGAAGGGTTTGAGAAATTGTATTCTGGAATCCAGACCATTAACCCCCAGTTTTTCCAGCCATTTTCTAGTACGAGGATGCGTAGATACTATGATGGGCATTTGATATTGAATCACCAGTGCTTGCAGTGTATCTAGCAAGTCTTGTAGATTTTCAGTGGAATCAACGTTTTCTTCTCGATGTGCGCTTAACAAGAAATAACCTCGAGGTTGTAAACTGAGCCTGTCAATCACATCCGATATTTTAATATTTGGCATGTAGTACCTAAGCACTTCCTGCATGTGGGAGCCGGTTTTAATAATCCTGTCTGCTGGGATGCCCTCTGCTAGCAAATAGCGCCTAGCATGCTCAGTTAGCACCATATTAATATCACTCAGATGATCAAGCACCTTGCGGTTTAGTTCTTCTGGTACGCGCTGATCAAAGCAACGATTGCCAGCTTCCATGTGAAACACTGGAATCTTGCGGCGTTTTGCTGCAATAACGGAGAGACATGAATTGGTATCACCATAAAGCAACAGCGCATCGGGTTGCTCCTTTTCCAATACCTCATCGGCTTTTTCAATGACACGGGCAATGGTCTGGGCGGCATTATTACCAACAGCTTCAAGAAAATAATTAGGTTTACGGATACCTAAATCGTCGAAGAAAACCTGGTTCAATTCGTAATCGAAGTTTTGGCCCGTATGAACCAAAATATGATTTAAGTACGTATCAAATTCAGCAATAACGCGCGACATTTTTATTAGCTCTGGTCGCGTACCGACGATAGTCATTACCTTAAGCATTCAACTGCTCCTGAATAAAGTCTAGTTTTAGCAATAAATTTTTAACACCATCAACGTTAAGTTGTTCAGTATTGTGAGAGGTGTAATCATTGATTGTAGATAATTTTTGATCACCTTCTACGTAAAATTGGGCATAGTTCAAATCGCGATTGTCGGCAGGAATGCGGAAATAATTACCTTTATCTTCTGCTTTTGCCATCTCTTCACGAGAAATTAGTGTCTCATATAGTTTTTCGCCATGCCTTGTACCTATAATATTTATCGGCACTTCTGTCTTAAACAATTCTTTTAACACTAGTGCCAGAATACCCACCGTTGACGCCGGTGATTTTTGTACAAAAACGTCACCTTGTTGGCCGTGTTCGAAGGCATAAATAACCAAAGCAACAGAATCTTCTAGCGACATAAGAAACCTTGTCATAGTTTGATCAGTCACAGTTAAACCCTTTCCGGATTTAATCTGTTCAATAAATAAAGGGATAACTGATCCGCGAGAAGCCATAACATTTCCGTAACGCGTCGCGCAAAAAATCGTTCCGCCATTTGCTTGCATTCTAGCCTTAGCCGCCACTAGTTTTTCCATCATAGCCTTTGAAATACCCATAGCATTAATTGGATACACAGCTTTATCTGTGCTCAATATAATGACACGCTCTACGTTTCTTGCTATTGCAGCATTCATTACATTTTCAGTACCCAATATGTTGGTTTTAACCGCTTCCATAGGGTAAAACTCACACGATGGCACCTGTTTCAATGCAGCAGCATGAAAAACATAATCAACACCTTTCATGGCTTCACAAATACTATCGTAACTGCGGACATCACCAATATAAAACTTGAGTTTGGGATGGTTATGGGCAATTCGCATGTCTTCTTGCTTTTTTTCATCACGGCTAAAAATTCGAATTTCACTTATATCTGTGTCTAAGAATCGTTTAAGAACCGCATGGCCAAACGACCCTGTACCGCCTGTAATTAAAAGAATTTTATTTTTAAACATTAGTTATTTTCCACTTCCAATTACTTGAATTCAAACATACGTTGAACTAACGCGGGCCATTCTGCTGGCTCATATTCTGTCGCTTGCTTAAATCGATCTGCATTAAGTGAACGATCAATCACCAACTCATCTGATGGATTGATCTCGATGGTTTTGCCGTAAGCTTTGGCTATCAACTGCAGAAGATTAAGTTTATTAATAGGCTTGGAGGCAACATGATAGAGCCCATGAAGCTCTGAGTGCGGCAACACTATGTCTCGAACAACGGTCGCCAACTCAACCGTTGGCAAGCCAGAAAAAATAGCACGGGAAAAACCCTTTACCACTGCCTGTTGAGCAAGAAACCAATTAACCAAGCTACGATGCCCCGACAACTCATGACCAATTATTGATGTTCTTAGTGTAATAGCGCTGGGATAATCAACCTCTCCCAAAAGTTTGGAGCGCCCGTAAAGATCGTATGCATCAGGAAAGTCTGACTCTAAATAACCACCCTTAGTACCAGAGAACACGCAATCTGTACTTATATGGATAAGTCGTGCAGTGGTGGCTTGGCAAAGTACTGCAAGACGATGCGGCAACAGAGTGTTAATTGGGACTGCCAACAATGGATCATTTGCATCAGCTAATTGTTTGACCAAACCAACGCAGTTAATAACAACGTCAGGCTCTATGCGAGCAAATAGTTTAATTAAAGAATCAGGGTTTTCAACATCTATGCCAACAATTATTTGACGCGCTAATTTTTCAGAAAAATACTGCCTTGAACTCTCACCTCGTGCTGTGCCATAAACCTCTAGATCTGCGTTTTCTGATAAAACACGAAACATGGCATTACCCAACATACCTGTTACACCAAGAACTATTATCTTCATTTATTTTTCTTAACCTTAAAATTTTTTCAAAGGGCTATTAAAATCAAGCTGATATAAACCTTGCTTACCAATTGACGCTAACCAGAGACTAAATGTGCCCTGCCATGTTTGGCGATAAAGCCCGCAGACTTCTAATAATCGGATTCTGTCTTTAAGACTAGCACCTCAGAATTTACCAAAGGTTGCCAAAATATCTTGATTATCTTTGCTCAATAAATTGCTAATATTCATCAGCGCTTGATAATTAAGCGTATTCCAAGCTTTAAATCGGCCACTAAATACATAGCAAATACGATCTATTTTTGCTCTAAAACCATTTTTACTACCTACCAAGCAACTATTATGCTGCCGATAAAGTACGGTCGACTCTGAATCATAATAAACGTTGCCACCGGCAGCTTTATCTAGTTGATAGAGCCACCAATCATGTGACACCACCTGTTGTAAGCCTGATTTTTCCAACAGATCTTTTGCTGCTTGGTTAAAAACTATGGTATTGCCACCGGCAATACTTTGCACCAGGGCATTACGAAAAGAACGTGGCAAGCTAAATAAAGGTGATCGCCCCCAAAAGCTTTAAATGCTCATCCACTTGTTACGTACGCCCACAATAAGTTCTGGGCAGTTCGGTTTGGTTCTTTGCATTAAAATACACCAAGGCTATCGATAATTTATCAAGCATCCAAACATCATCTTGATTAGCAAAGGCATAAAAATCAGCTTTTATAGTCTGATCGCACGCTAAGCTAAGCTAAGCTAAGCTAAGCTAAGCTAAGGAAATTTGCACAAAAGCCTTGTTTGGGGCCTTGTCGTATCTCTAAGCGATCATTGCCCCATTTTTCTTGAAATGTTTTGGCAATCGCCAAAGTATCATCCGTCGAACCATCATCACTCATGATCAAGCGCCAATTTTTGTGCGATTGATTTTCAATCGATAACAATTGCTCAGCTAAAAAAGCCTGGCCATTATATGGCCCCATTAAAATAGAAATAGTTGAGCTATGATTCATACTTTTCTTGTTTCATAACAGCATGCCAGTTTGCATGACCATTCTAGGAAAGGGGTGCATAGTATCGGGATACACAGCAATATCAATACGTATTGAGAGCTATTTTATTATCCACGCTACAAAAAGTATATTCGTAATAATACCTATAAGCTTTCATTAATTAGTACTTAAAAACCCTAATAAAACGCCACGAGTGTTGGCGCCAACTGAGATATGATTAATTTAATTATTCTCTTTAAGACAGATAAAGTGGCTTTACACTAGTTACAAAACTCTGGTTCTATGTGATTTATAGTGGGCGACATCATTTCGGTGCAAAGATCAGATAATCATCCATGAAGCGCTGATAACGAATGTCATGGCTAGGTTGCAGTTTCTCCATGGCTCTATCCAGCGGCGTTAAATACACAGCACCCAGTAACGGCGAAATACTGCCACCGGCGACCATGCCACAACCCGTCAACTTTGTATCAGGCAGACTTAAATAATCCTGCACCAGTCCGTAACCTTCAGCATCGATACCCGCGTCTTCCAGTAGCGTCAACTATAATATATAGTAATTCTCATAAGGATTTTGTTAACAATTATTAAGAGACCTATGCACGAACCCAGTACAGTACAAATCGCATAAAAATGAGATGTATCGAAATGTCATCTTGATCAGAAAAGGCGTAGAAATCTGCTTTTATAGTTGAATCACACGCTAAATTAAGGAAGTTTACACAAAAGCCTTGTTTGAGGCATTGCCGTATCTCTAAGCGATCAATGCCCCACTGTTACTAGTAAATCAGCTAAAGCGGCTTTACTCTTGGCACACGATACCTAACATAAACACAGCAATACTCACTTACCAGCTTATGCAGATCAAAGCCCAGCTCATGCTAGAAGGCTCTTAGCTTGGTATTGAAGGTCGTAAGCTAATGCTTTAACCTCGCTGTTGTTTGGGGGTCTTTAGCTACAGACTGCTGAAGGTTTTTTTCAGCCGCTTGTCATTTTTATGCTTAAGCATCTGTGTTTTTTTACGGCTTGATAACTTCTATGTCATATTTATGTATTGTTAAAGCTATTATACCTAGACTAAAATCTATGTCAGAAATGTCTTACCCACGCGCCAACAACCACCCAACATTAATATGAAACTCTCATACATTATCTTAGAATATTCTTTACATATCAAGAATTAATTAAGATAAAGCATAGATACCTTAAACATTCGCTTAGAACAATTTTCTTGACAGAAAATACAATAAAGGCGTAGTTTATGAGTTAGATTATAGCAGCACAGAACAGCGATAATCTTGTAAAAACCCACCATCAGTAGCACTCAGTTTTCGGCAGCACTCTAAACACGCCTTAACTGTTTTTTAATAAACCCTTACTTCACACTTAAACTACTAGGACTTTATTGACCATTATGATTTCACATCGCTACTTTCCTTATACTGAAGACACACAAATCGTTTGGCTATCTCGCTACGCTTCAAAACTGCCTATTAACGGACCCATTTGCGGCATTACTCCGGAGGAAATCACCAGCACACTGACTAATATCGCTTACTGGACGTGGATGTTGCAATACTGGCATCCTGCCATGCAACGCGATGCTAAAGAAGCCACCGCACATAAGCAACTAATGATAACTGGCGGAGCTGAGAATGTAAGCGCCGTTCACCCACAATCCTCTCAATTCATTAACCCTCCGCCCGCGCCTTTGCCTAATATGCAAAAACGCTTGTTCAGCCAAGTCGTGCGTATCAAGGCTAGCCCTAATTATACCGACGT
>TBL_comb47_HYPODRAFT_10004474_pt1 | contig 16048 bp, 12 predicted proteins | sample TroBogypolimnion_40_FD_10682 | JGI IMG/M metagenome (IMG submission 10682)
TCGAACCCGATGAAGTGGTCGATGTGGGTGTGGGAGATGCAGACCTCGCTGATTCTCAGCAGCTTGCGGGCGGCCAGCGGGGCGAGGTCCCCCAGGTCGAAGATGACCGCCCGGCGCGCGAAGAGGAAATCCAGGTAGAGGCCGGGATCGCCAAAGGGGCGGTTCACCAGACTTGGCAGAAAATGAGGGGTCATGGTTTCACTTTCATGAGCGGAATTATACGGATTTCGGACCGCCCTAGCATCGGAACGGAGTGTGTTTGACGCCAGTATACAACAGTTTGGTTATTGCCATTGCCTTTGGCGCCGGAATGGGGTAAATAAAACGGGTCGGGCTCTTCATGAGGAACCCGCGCCGCCGCAGCTGCCGGTCCCAGGCCGGCATACCACGAGTCCACGGAGCCTAAATGCAGAACTACTTCGAGTTTGCCCGCCACAAGACGAACTACCGGCAGGAGACGATTGCCGGCATTACCACCTTCCTGACCATGGCCTATATCATCATCGTGAACCCGGCCATCCTGGAGGCGGCAGGCATCCCGCGCGGCCCCTCCACGACGGCGACCATCATAGCGGCGGCCTTTGGCAGCATCATCATGGGAGTCTACGCCAAACGCCCCTTCGCCATCGCCCCCTACATGAGCGAGAACGCCTTCATCGCCTTCACCGTGGTAAAGGTGCTGGGCTACTCCTGGCAGGTCGCGCTGGGCGCGGTCTTCGTGGCCGGGGTGCTGTTCACCCTCCTGACCGTTTTCAAGGTGCGCAGCTGGCTCGCCGAGGCGATACCCTTTTCCCTCAAATGCAGCTTCGCGGTCGGCATCGGGCTCTTCCTCACCTTCATCGGCCTGAACGAGACCGGCCTGGTGGTCCCGGGGGTCCCCGGCGCGCCGGTGAGGCTGGGCGACATCACCTCGCCCACCGTGCTGCTCGCCGTCGCCGGCTTTCTCCTGGTGGTAGTCCTGATGGCCAAGAAGGTGAAGGGGGCCATCGTCATCGGCATCATCACCACGACGGTCCTCTCCATTTTGCTGCGGGTGACCCCGATGCCGGAGCACTTCGTGAGCCTGCCGCCGGACGTCTCTCCCATCCTCATGAAGCTCGACATCGCCGGCGCGCTCAGCCTGAAGTTCTTCCCGATCGTGCTGATCATCTTCATCATGGCGTTCGTCGACACGGTGGGAACCCTGATCGGCCTCTCCATGCGGGCGGACCTGCTGGATGAGAAGGGGAACCTCCCGGAGATCGAGAAGCCGATGCTGGCTGACGCCCTCGCCACGACCCTCGCGCCGCTGCTCGGGACCACCACGACCGGCGCCTACATCGAATCGGCCGCCGGGATCGAAGAGGGGGGGCGCACCGGGTTCACCGCACTGGTGGTCGCGCTGCTCTTTCTGCTCTCGCTCTTCTTCGCCCCGATCTTCACGGTCGTGCCGCCGCACGCCTACGGCATCGCCCTGATCGTCATCGGCTCTTTCATGATCCAGCCGATCACCAAGATCGATTTCGAGGACTTCACCGAGCTGATCCCGGCCTTCCTGACGATCGTGCTGATGATCTTCACCTACAACATCGGGGTCGGCATGACCGCGGGCCTGCTGACCTATCCGCTTTTGAAGCTCTGCACCGGCAAGGTGCGCCAGGTGCCCGCCGGCATGTGGGTGCTCGCCGCTCTCTCGCTCACCTTCTACCTGTTCTACCCGCACAAATGAGAAAACGGGGCAGGGTCCGCCGACCCTGCCCCGCTCATCACCCCTGCAGTTTCTTCATGAGCCAGGCCATGTTGCGCCCCAGCGTCTCCATGGTCGTCATCCCCTCCTCGTCATCCTCGACGTCGCCGATCTCCCGGCCGACCCCAACGTTCCAGTAGCTCGATCCGGGCACGATCATCTCGCCGATCAGGAAGAAGTGGTTTATGCTGTCGAAGGCGTGGATGGCGCCTGCGCGCCGCGCGGCGACCACGCCGGCGCCGACCTTGCGCCTGAACATGAAATCGTTGGCCCGGGCCACCATGCCGGCGCGGTCGATGAGCGCCTTGGTCTCGCTGGTGATGTCGGCGAAATAGGTCGGCGAGGCGATCAGGATGCCGTCCGAGGCGTCCATCTTCGCGATCGCTTCGTTCACGATGTCGTCATCCATGGTGCAGCGCCGGTTCTGGTTCCTGAAGCAGCCGTAGCAGGCGATGCATCCCCGGACCGGAGCTCCGGCGAGTTCGACCAGTTCGGTGGCGATCCCCTCGCGGGCCAATTCCTCGAACACCCTGTGCAGCAATAAAGCGGTGTTCCCCCCCTTGCGCGCGCTGCCGTTGAACGCGGTTACCTTCATGACCACCTCCCATGGATTTTTTCCGTACTCCGTTTTCCGTACTCCGTTTTCCGTACTCCGTACCCTTACGCAGCTATCGGCGCGCGGGTTTTCCCGCTGCCACTTATTTCGCCGGGAGCGCTCCGCAGGGCGCCCGTCGGGTGCCTTGCCACAGTTCGATCCCTATTTGTCCCACTGTTTCTCTTCCTCGACGAGTAGTTGCTTGACCGTCGCGATCAAGAGTCCCATCATGAGCAAAAAGGCCATATCCTGCAGCGAGTTCCAGTATTTGAAGCTGGCCCCGGCATAGCAGAGATAATCCGAGACAAAGCGCGCCAGCCCGGCGGAAAGCGAGATGATGAGGGCGCCCCAGCGCCCCAGAAACCAGGCCTCCAGGGCGACGGGGATCGCATAAAAGATCAGCAGGGAGTAATCGCCGGTGAGGTAGTCCAGGTAACCGAGGAACGCCACCAACATAAATCCGGTCAGCATCAAAAGCCAGGCGGGCAGCTTCTCTATCGCGTTTTGCAAGATCACCTCTCCTGTGATGCAAGCTGCCGTGCTGCCTGTGGTGGACGGCTGAGTCTACCGTTCCGTATATAGTTTTTAATCGAACTGCGCAAGGCAAAAAAAAAGGGCCGCCGGAACGGTCCCTTTTAGAACATATAACTCTCTCCACCATGTCGTTGGTTCGGGGCCTCACAGCGAGTTCCCAGTCAGGTGGGCTCCTGTAGATCGTTTTAGGCAATTCCCGCGCAATGGGGCAGCACACCACGATCGTAACAGTTACCCGTTCAATGAATTATTCCGCAGGGGCGTAGAAACCTCACGGGCAGGGCAGAGAGAGTATCTCTTGCGGTATGATATCCCCGCTGTGAGCATAAATCAAGACGCTTTTTTCTCTCAGACGCTCCCCTCAAGCGGAACCCGATCCCGGTTACCGGAGGGAGCGGCACTCTCTGCCGACGATAAAGGATAATAACGGCGACCAGATAGCGATCGGAGCTTGGAACCTGCGGCGAAGATAGTCAAAGAACCCTCTCACGTATTGCAATTTTGCGCGTTTAACGTACAATGCGCCATCGATATTTTTTCAGCGGAGGAATGATGCATCTCAAGGACGAACAGATCGCTCGCCTGGCGGAAAAAGTGCTCGGGGACCTGGAACGCGCAAAGCTGGTGACTGCCAAGCAGGGGAGAACCACGGTCCTCGCGGCCATTAAGTCGGCTATTGCCGCGGACCTGAAGGTGGAAGAGGCCCTGGAGCGCGACGCGGAGGCCCTGCTGGAACAGACCCTGCGCGGTATCGGGGGGGGCGCGGGGATCGACCGGCACAAGATGCTGCGCATGATCAAGGACAAGCTCGCCCAGGAGCGCAAGATCGTCCTCTAAAGCACCGGGCAGCCAGCGCCGGACCACCAGCACCAGTCACCCAGAGAGGGTATCATGCACATTTCCGAAGACCGCATCTCGCACATCGCGCATAAAATCTACGACAAGCTGTGGCGGGACGATCTCGCCGATTTCCCGGACGAGAGGCGCGCCCTCGATTCCATCAAGGGGTCGATCGAGGGGTTCTTCTCCATCATGGGACAAGTGGATCAGGCGGTCCGGGACAAGCTCGCCTCCTACAGCCAGGCGAAGGTCCCCGGCAGCAGGGAGTGGGAAATCCTGTATCAGAAGTTCTACGCGGAGGAACTGGCCAAGAAGAAGTGGTGAGGGCCCAAGCGGCATCCGGGGCGGCACCAGCGCGAGCCTCCTCCGGCAAGCCCCGTAGAATCGGCCCCTTAGCCGAAGGGTGCGGCAGATAAATTAATTTTTATTCGCCCCTTGATTTTTACCATCATGCTGTTTATATTTACGAAGCGATTAGCACTCAGATGTTTTGAGTGCTAATATTTTTTTCTATCATCTAGAGATCCAGATATCTCAAAGAAAGGAGAGTGAAGGCATGAATCTTAGACCGCTGCAGGACCGTATCATCGTGAAGAGGGTTGAGGAAGAAACCATGACCGCCGGTGGGCTTTACATCCCGGAAACCGCCAAGGAAAAGCCGCAGCAGGGCGAAGTCGTGGCCGTTGGCAAAGGGAAGAGGGGCGAGGACGGCAAGGTGTTCCCGATCGACTTGCAGGTGGGCGACAAGGTGCTGTTCGGCAAGTACGCGGGGAGCGAAGTGAAGCTGGAAGGCAACGACTTCCTGATCATGCGCGAGGACGACATCCTCGGCGTCATCGAGAAATAGTCGGCCACCGCTTTTCGGGCGCCCGGCGCCCGCAGTTTTCCACCATCGCTCTAGGCACAATCATCCCAAGGAGGATATGAAACCATGGCTGCAAAGATCATTAAATTCGACCAGGACGCACGCAACTGCATCCTTAAAGGTGTCAATACCCTGGCAGACGCAGTAAAAGTAACCCTGGGCCCCAAAGGACGCAACGTCGTCATCGAGAAGTCCTACGGCGCGCCGCTCATCACCAAGGACGGCGTCACCGTCGCCAAAGAGATCGAGCTGGAAGACAAGTTCGAGAACATGGGCGCGCAGCTCGTGAAGGAAGTCGCCTCCAAGACCTCCGACGTAGCCGGCGACGGCACCACGACCGCCACCGTGCTGGCACAGGCGATCTACCGCCAGGGTTCCAAGCTGGTTGCCGCGGGCCACAACCCGATGGAAATCAAGCGCGGCCTGGACAAGGCTGTCGAGGCCCTGGTCGCCGAGCTGAAGAACATCTCCAAGCCGATCAAGGACCACAAGGAAATCGCGCAGGTCGGCACCATCTCCGCCAACAACGACAAGACCATCGGCGACATCATCGCCCAGGCGATGGAAAAGGTCGGCAAGGAAGGGGTCATCACCGTCGAGGAAGCCAAGGCGATGGAGACCACGCTGGAGACCGTCGAGGGGATGCAGTTCGACCGCGGCTATCTCTCCCCCTACTTCGTGACCGATCCCGAGCGGATGGAAGCGAACATGGAGAACGTCAGCATCCTGATCCACGACAAGAAGATCTCCAACATGAAGGACCTCCTCCCGGTACTGGAGCAGACCGCCAAGTCGGGCCGTCCGCTGTTGATCATCGCGGAAGACATCGAAGGCGAAGCGCTGGCGACTCTGGTTGTCAACAAGCTGCGCGGCGTGCTGAACGTCTGCGCCGTCAAGGCACCGGGCTTTGGCGACCGCCGCAAGGCCATGCTGGAAGACATCGCGATCCTCACCGGCGGCAAGGTGATCTCCGAAGAGGTCGGCTTCAAGCTTGAGAACGCCACGATGGACATGCTGGGCAGCGCCAAGAAGATCACCATCGACAAGGACAACACGACCATCATCGACGGTAACGGCATCGAAGGCGAAATCCAGGGCCGCGTCAAGATGATCCGCGCCCAGATCGAAGAGACCACCTCCGACTACGATCGCGAGAAGCTCCAGGAAAGGCTTGCCAAGCTGGTCGGCGGCGTCGCAGTCATCAAAGTGGGCGCTGCAACCGAGATCGAAATGAAAGAGAAGAAGGCACGCGTCGAGGATGCTCTGCACGCAACCCGCGCCGCAGTCGACGAGGGCATCGTCCCCGGAGGCGGCGTGGCTTACCTGCGCGCCATGGTCGTGCTGGAATCCCTGCAGCTCCCCGCCGAGCAGCAGTTCGGCGTTAACGTCATCAAGCGCGCACTCGAGGAGCCGATCCGTCAGATCGCTCAGAACGCGGGCGTCGACGGTTCCATCGTGGTCGACAAGGTGAAAAACGGCAAGGGCGCCTTCGGCTATAACGCAGCCGACGACACCTACGTCGATATGATCGAAGCCGGCATCATCGACCCGACCAAGGTTTCCCGTTACGCGCTGCAGAACGCGGCTTCCGTGGCAGGTCTCATGATGACCACCGAGGCGATGATCGCCGACAAGCCGAAGGAAGACGGCGGCATGCCCTCAATGCCGGGTGGCATGGGCGGCATGGGTGGCATGGGCGGCATGGGCGGCATGATGTAACAAGCAGCCTGCAGCATGAAGTAGTGAGAAGGGGGATCGGCGCGCAGCCGGTTCCCCTTTTTTCGTCCTGAAAAAGCCACAATCTCCCCGCTTTCAAAAACCCTCCCTCCCCCCGGGGTGTATGGACCGGAGTCAAGGGTAACAATTGTTCGGGGACATAGGTTACAGGTTTTGGCTCCAGTCTATACACCGGGTGAGGGCCGGGGTGGGGAGCTACAGGGGGCTTTTTCTGGGAATACCGTTTGCAGCCCAGGGATGTTTTCTGTGAGAGTATTGATATAATTAGCCCTGTCACATAATCAATTCAGGTGTGGGGGACCGATGACATGCAGCAGGTAGCCCGGAACATACAGATTGTCGGAGAAAACAGCCTGTTGAACACACTGCTAGCAGGTTTCTTGAAGGACGCAGTGAACGCCGAATGCATGTACTGCGCGTCGCTGGCAGACGCGGCGCGGGGCAAGAGGCAGGAGGCGGAGCAATTGGTGCTGATCGACTGTTTCGCCTTGCGCCGGGATGCCGTGCTCTCGCTGGTCGAGTCGGCGCCGCTTCGCAAGGTGACCGGGTGGCGCCCTACCCTGTTCAACCTGCACCCCGAAATGGGCATCGAGCACACCGCCATCGAGTCCGGCATCCGCGGCTTCTTTTACCTGGACGATCCGCTGACCTCCCTCGCCAAGGGAATCTGCGCCTTGTTTGACAACGAATACTGGATTTCCCGCAAGCTCTTGGTTAATTTTTTCACGGAGCCAAACCACGCGGTAAACTTCGCCTCGCTGCATCCCGAACTCACCCTGCGGGAATCCGAGCTGGTCGGCCTGCTTACCCAGGGCATGTCCAACCAGGCGATTGCCGATCTCTTATTCATCAGTATTCCCACCGTCAAATCACACCTGAGCAGCATCTACCGCAAGATCAAGGTGACCAACCGCCTGCAAGCTGTCCGCTGGGCCGAGAAGGCGGCCAACTCCTTACCTCTGCCCTAGGTTTAAGGGACACCCCGCGTGAACACGGCGCTGCAACCGTCAATCCTGCGAGACTTGACCTGCAGGGACTGGCAGTTGCCGCGGCAAGAGGGCAGGAACGCCACAGGCCAGGCAGACCCTCCAAGGTCCCTATCCTGAGGTTCGGCTGGTAGCAGCGGCGGGGATAATCCCACCATTGAGTATAATTAATTTCACATGCCCCGAGCTCAGGCGGACCGAGACCGTCGGAGAATTCCGGAGGGTCCGCTCTATGTTCCTGGTGCAGCGGCTGTCATTACTCCACCAGATCAAGTGCTTGCAATGCCGGAAACTCTTAGTGGCCGGAGCCTCGTTCAGGGAGGCTCCCGTTTTCTGCGACAGGGGGACCTTCCTGTCCCATAGAATCAGGAAAACAACCCTTCTCCGGACTGCTTGCACAAAACCGGAGGGGGGTTAAAATGCATGGTGGGTTTTAATCTGCTGCGGAGTTGCAGAGTTAATCTGTGTCGCTGCAATCTGCATCGGTTTTAATCTTGCTAATCCCGTCGCGGGGAGCCATTCATGAACGGAATCAATCCCAGCGGCTGCCACGAAAATTGTTGGCACAAAAACCGCACAAAGGGGTATCATTTTTTGTATACGTTGCTGGTTCAATGAGAGAAACAAAAGGACAACCACGCGGAGGAAACCATGACTGCGCAGAAGAACAGCACGACGCTCCGGCAGCACCTGGCCGCCGTCAAGGCGGGAGAAAGGGTCTTTGAAAACGCCTTCCAGGGCATCATCCGAATGATCCTGGAACCCGGTTTCGAGAAGGTCGTGGTGAACGCGAAGACGACCTACGACTTCAATATCTTTCGGACCGGACGCAAGCACACCATCGGGATGTACGACGAGATCAACAGCTTCGTCTCGTTCGTGAAGGACGCCGCCGAGGGCGGCTCCAGCAAGGAGATGGCCTTCGTCCTGGTCGGCGAACCGGGTAACGGCAAGACCTTCTTCGTGGAGTTCCTCTGCGCCCAGTACCGGAACTTCCTGGCCCGGGAGCGCAACCGCAAGTACAGCTTCCGGTTCCTCAACATGGAGCGGATGGGGACCTACGGCAGGATCCGGGAGATAGACTCCCAGACCTATGAGGACCCCATGATCCTGGCCATGAATCTGTTCGAGACCCAGGAGGAGAACCGGCGCTTCCTTGCGGAGCATGGCGGCTTCTCCGAGGACGAGCTGGATACCCTGTACCGGAACTACCGGCCGCTGGGGGCCTGCAGCGGGTACATCTGGAACGAGATTCGCGAGCATGTGGACTACGATCTGGAGGCGATGCTGGACTCGGTCGCCCTGATCCCGGTTCCCATGAGCGAGAGCCTCGGCACCCTGACCGGGAAATACCCTGCCAAGGACAAGATCACCTCGTCCGCCGTTGACCTGCTGGGCGAGGAATCGATCCAGCGGCTGCTGCATATCTCCGACACCAACAACCCGTACCGCTTCGACCTGCGCCGCGGGGCGCTGGCCCGGGTGGCAGGGGGCGGCATCCATTTCTCCGACGAGATCTTTAAGAACAAGAAGGACCTGGTCCAGGTCTACCTCGGGGTGATCCAGAACCGCGCCATCGAGATCGACGGCTACAAGTGGCCCATCGACTCCATGATCATCGCGACCAGCAACAACTCGGAATTCAACCGGTTCCTGGCCGAAAAGGAAGAGGCCCCGATCGTGGACCGCTGCCGGATCTGCTACGTGTCCCACAACACCAACTACCGGATGCAAGAAGGCCTCACCGCCTACGCCATCGGCGGCGAGGCGAAAACCACCCTCACCAAGGAGGTGCTGCATCAGGATCCGAACCTGAACTACGCTGCGTCGGTCGGCGTCGTGCTGACCCGGCTGCCCAGGAGCGAAAAGCTGACCCCGATCGAGACCATGAAGCTTGCCGCCGGCGAGGTGGCCGGCGAGAAGAGCATCAAGGCGCTCGCCGAGGTCATCGACACCCTGGGGCAGGACCCGGACATCACCAAGCGCTTCGGGCAGCGCGGCCTGGGACACCGCAGCCTCGGCCGCAGCATCCAGATCCTCAAGGAGAGCTCGGACACCAACGAGGGTCGCTGCATGGTCGCCTACGACATCTTCAAGACCCTTGAGCGGGTGGTGCTCGACTACGTGGTGGACACCAACGAGCGCGCCAAGTATCTCGAGGACCTGAAGACCGGCAAAAAGCTGTACCGGGAACGGATCATGACGGAGATGTTCAACGCCTACATGGACGAACCCTACGCCATCAGGAAGGACGTGCAGAACTACGTTAACATGATCATCGGCATCGACGCTGAGAACCTCGGTCCGGACCGCATGTGGAAGTACAAAGACCCCCAGACCGGGGAACTGCGGGCCCTGAAGATCGACGAGCGCTACGTGAAGAGCGTGGAGGAGCGTATCGGCCTCAAGACCGAGGAGCAGCGCGCCTCCTTCCGCACCTCAATCAGGAAGATCTACGGTCAGAAGATCTCCGTCGACCCGAACTACGACTTCATGGACAACCTGGAGCTGGTCAAGGCGGTGACCGATGTCAGACTCAAGTCGGACATCGCCGGAGCGGGGAGCCTGATCGGCGCCCTGGCCAACCGGACCAACGAGGAGAACCAGAAGCTCTACGACCGGATGATCGTCACCATGCTCGGCAAGCTCGGCTACTGCCGCACCTGCGCGCAGAAGACCATCGAGTACTTCTGCACCCAGGAAGACGAGAGCTGACGGTGTGCGTAAAGACGGGAAAAAGTCTGCGACTCCCTCACCCCGGCCCTCTCTCGGAGAGCGAGGGGGAGCTGGCTGGAGCTGACGTGAGCTGACTGGAGTTGGCTGGAGTTGTAGCTTAATGATTTCAAGGTTCGCTGGGCAAGAAGAGGGCGGCAAACGCCATGAAAGATCCCGAAAAATACCTGCAGGAACTCAAACGTAAGGGGCTGGATCCGCAGCGCGAGGAACGCTTCAGGGCGGAGCTCGACGGCACGCAGCGCCGGGAGAATCCGGTCGACCCCGGCAACGCCGGTGGCCCCTTCCCGGGCTTCTCCCGGGGGCTCTACACCTGGCATGACCAGGCGGTGCTGCAGCAGCAGGAGCGGGTGCAAAACCCGTACATCGCCCAGATGAAGGCGCTGGACGAGCTTCTGGAGCGGGACCGGCAGCGTGAAAAGGACGGCTTCCCCAGGAAGATCAAGGTGGGCAGGCTGATCAAGCCGGGCAAGGGAGGCAAGGGGAAGATCGTCGTGGTCCCCTCGACCGAGGAGGAGAAGTTCATCCACGACCCGACCATCCGCCCCCCCGGCGAGGGCGGCTCCACCGGCGGTTCCGGTAACGAAGAAGAGGGAGAGGTCATCGGCGAGCAGAAGGTGCGCGAGACCGGCGACGAATCGGGTGCCGGTCCCGGCCAGGGCGAGGGCGAGAGCCACGAGCTGGACGCATCAGCCTACGAGCTGGGACGGGTGCTGACCGAGCAGTTCCAGCTCCCGAACCTGCGCGAGAAAGGAAAGAAGCGCTCCTTTACCCGCTACGTGTACGATCTGACCGACCGCAACCGCGGCAGCGGCCAGATCCTGGACAAGAAAGCGACCCTCAGGAAGATCATAGAAACCAACATCGCGCTCGGGAACCTGCCGGACCACTCCGACATCGACCCCACCCGCTTCCTGATCTCCCCCCGGGACAAGGTGTACCGGGTCTTCTCAAAGGAGAAAGACTACGAGCCGCAGGCGCTGGTCTTCTTCCTGCGCGACTACTCCGGCTCCATGGCGGGGAAGGTAACCGAGCTGGTGGCGACCCAGCACGTCATGATTTACAGCTGGCTCCTGTACCAGTACGCGGGGCAGGTGGAGTCGCGCTTCATCCTGCACGACACCGAGGCGAAGGAGGTTCCCGACTTCCACACCTACTACAACTCGCGGGTGGCCGGAGGGACGGAGGTGGCGAGCGCCTACAAGCTGGTGAACGACATCGTCGCCAAGGAGAACCTGGCGCAGGACTACAACATCTACGTGTTCCACGGCACCGACGGCGACGACTGGGACACCGGCGGCGACAAGTCGATTCCCGAGCTGATGCGGATTCTCACCTACGTGAGCCGGATGGGGGTCACCATCGCCGAGCATAGCGGCACCCAGTGGACCGAGGTGGCCCGCTACCTGGAGAACTCGGGGCTGCTGCGGGACAAGCCGGACCTGCTCAGGATGGACGTAATGACGGAGGACGCCGAAGAGGCGCGGGTGATCGACGGGATCAGGAAGCTGATTTCGTAGCGACGAGGCAGTCATGGAACTGATCAACCAGCATACCAAAGAAATCATGGAAGGGTGCAAGGTCCGGGCGCGCGCGGCGGGTCTCACCTTCACCGACGAGAGCCTGGAATATATCGTCACCAACCGGGACCTGATCGAGCTCTCCCCCAAGGTGATGATTCCGACCCTCTACGACTACTGGGTCCACGACGTGGAGGTGCTCAGGGGCAAGGGCGAGTACGAGCTCTACCCGCATAACCCCTACGAGACGGTCATCAATACCCGTCCTGCCATCTCCTTTTACAACGACAACAACCCTGACTGGCTCAACGTGATGATCTTTTATCACGTGCTGGGCCACATCGACTTCTTTCAGAACAACCACTGCTTCCGCCACACCTGGGAGTACGACTTCACCGGGCAGGCGCTCTCCGACAAGAGGGTCATCGCCAAGCTGCGGGCCGAAAAAGGGCGCTGGGTCGATTACATCATCGAGTTCGCCCGCTCCATCGACAACCTGGTGGGCTACCACTCCGAGCTCTCGCCCCTGTTCGCCCCGAGCTCGGCAGCCTGTTCCAGCCGGCTCAACTACTATCTCGACGTCTTCCTGCAGACCGTGAAGAAGCTCCCGATTGGGGAGTACCTGAAGGAGGTGGCCCGCTACAACGAGAACGTGGCGGCCCACGGACCCGAGGAGGGCGAGCGGCGCTTCTTCGCGGACGTGGTGGCCAAGTACCCGGAGATGGAGGCGCATTTCGTCAAGAGCGCGGGGATGAAACGGACCGAGCGCCATGACCTGCTGCGCTTCCTGGTGGAAAACTCCGAGTTCCTGGCGCGCGACGAGAACGTCTGGATGCGCTCGGTGCTGGAGGTAGTGCGCAAAACCTCCATCTTCTTCCAGCCCCAGATCCGCACCAAAATCATGAACGAGGGGTGGGCGAGCTACTGGCACGAGAAGCTCTTCCTGGTGGATGACAGGATCCGCGGACACGAGGTCGACTTCGCCCGCGTGCATGCCGGAGTCACCGCGATGCCGCGGGTCGGCATGAACCCGTACGCGCTCGGCATGCGGCTCATGCAGTTCCTGAAGGAAGCGGGCGACGCCGGCCGGGTCGGCTTCGACTACCAACGCCTGACCGACGCCGAGACCCGGAAAAAATACAACACCGGCGCCGGTCTCGGGGACGAGCTGATCTTCCAGGTACGCTCCGACCTTTCCGACTACCTCTTCATCAAGAACTTCGTGGACCAGGACTTCAGCAACCACCACGACCTGTTCGTCACCGGGAAAAGGCTGGACCCCCAACGCATGGTCTGGCAGTACTACGTGAAGAGCCGGGACGCCGCGGAGTACCGCGACATGGTGCTCGCTTCGCTGTACCACCCGCCCCACATCGAGATCGCCCCGGAGCGCGGCATGAACGGGGCGCTCTACCTGGTGCACCACTTCGAGGGGAAGCAGCTGGTGCAGGAGTACATCGCCAACACCATGGTGGGAATCGAGTTCCTCTGGGGCGGCGAGGTGCAGCTGGAGACCAGCGAGGCGGTGGTCGAGGCGCCCCGCGGGCGGGAAGGAGGCGAGGAGCCGGAAATTACCTGGCAGCGGGTGCTCTACACCATGAAGGACAAGACCTTGAATCGCAAGGCGTTGTGACAGGCGGGAAAAGCTATGCCAGACATCGAAACGGTACTGAAGCAGTTAAGCCGCACCATCGTGGAGCGGGAGAAGGGGGGCACCCTCTCCTACCAGGAATACCTGCAGCTGGTCGCTGAGCGCCCCGCCTCCGTCATGCGTAACGTTTTCCAGGTCTTCCACGACATGGTGAAGAGCTACGTGAGCGAAGGGGCCGATGAATACCCGGACGACCCCGAATCGATCAACTTCGCCAACTACGACACCCGCCGGCTCTTCGTCGAGAATTCGGACCGCCCCTTCTTCGCCGACCGGCTCTTCGCCAACCGCCTGCTGAACCACGTGGCGGCCATGAAGAGCGGGGCGCGCCAGAACAAGATTTACATCTTTGAGGGGCCGCCGGGCTCCGGCAAGAGCACCTTCCTGAACAACCTGCTGATGAAATTCGAGGAATACGCCAACACCGAGGCCGGCAGGACCTACGAGGTCGTCTGGCACCTGGACCGCCGCATCCTGGCGCGCTTCAAGGAGCAGCAGGTGGGCGCCTTCATGGAGAAGCTGTCCCACCTGCTGGACGAGTACGAGCTCGACCCGCAAGAGTTCTCCGAGGCCAAGAGCGCGCTGCACCGGGGAGGCGACGTGGTCGAGATCTCCTGCCCCTCCCACGACAGCCCGCTGCTCATGATCGAGAAGGGACAGCGCCGGGCTTTCTTCGACGACCTGTTCCAAAACGACGCCTTCAAGTGGCAGCTCTTCACTGAGAAGGAATACGACTGGGTCTTCAGGGACTCCCCCTGCACCATCTGCAGCTCCCTGTTCCAGGCGCTCTCGGCCCGCCTGGAGAATCCGGCCGACCTGTTCCAGATGATCCAGGTGCGCCCCTACCGCTTCAACCGGAGGTTGGGTGACGGCATCACCGTGTTCAACCCGGGCGACAAGTCGATGAAGCAGAACGTCCTCACCAACGAGCTGCTGCAGAAAAAGATCGACCACCTGCTGGGCGACAGCAACGAGGTGAAATACATCTTCTCCAACTTCGCCCGCACCAACAACGGCATCTACGCCCTGATGGACGTGAAGTCCCACAACGCCGAGCGGCTTCTCGAACTGCACAACATCATCAGCGAGGGGATCCACAAGGTCGAGGACATCGAGGAGAACGTCCGGTCGCTCTTCATAGCGCTCATGAATCCCGAGGACGAACGCAGCATCGAAGGGGTGCAGTCTTTCACTGACCGGATCGAATTCATCAACATCCCGTACGTCATGGACCTGAACACCGAGGTGGAGATCTACCGGAACATCTTCGGCAAGCACATCGACGCGAGCTTCCTGCCGCGCGTGCTGCACAACTTCGCCCGGGTCATCATCTCCACCCGGATGAATATCAAGTCCGACGCGCTGCTGGAGTGGATCGGCGACCCCGAGAAGTACCGGCTCTATTGCGACGAGCACCTGCAGATCCTGAAGATGGAGATCTACACCGGGCATATCCCGGACTGGCTCACGGAGGAGGACCGCAAAAGGCTCACCGCCAAGCGAAGGAAAAAGATCATCGCCGAGAGCGAGCACGAGGGCGACCACGGCTTTTCCGGCCGCGAATCAATCAAGATCTTCTCGGACTTCTATGCCGCCTATGCCAGAAAGGACAAGATGATCACCATGTCGCACCTCTCCACCTTCTTCATCCGCTGGCACAAGGAATTGAAGGAGTCCATACCGGAGGGGTTCATGGAGTCGCTGGTGCACAACTACGACTACGTGGTGCTCCAGGAGGTGAAGGAGGCCCTGTACTACTACAACGAGGGGCAGATCGAGCGCGACATCCTGCACTACATGTTTGCCGTCAACTTTGAGACTGGGTCCGTCGAGGTTTGCCGTTTCACCGGCGAGAAGCTGGAGATCACCGAGGAGTTCCTGAAGGGGATCGAGGGGAGGCTCTTGGGGGAAAAGGGAGACTACAACACGCGCATGGCGTTTCGGCAGGAGACCCAGCGGGAGTACACCGGTCGCGCCCTCACCCAGGAGATACTTGTGGAAGGGAAAAAACCCCAGGAAACCGAGCTTTTCCAGGGGCTGCACGACCGTTATGTCTTCAACCTGAAAGAGAAGGTACTGGAGCCTTTCCTGGAGAACGCCAACTTCCGCAGGGCCATCAAGGACTTTGATACCGAGGCCTTCCGGACCTACGACAAGCGGATCAGGGACGACGTCACCTTCCTGATCAACAACCTGAGCTCGGATAAATTCAAGTACACCAAGCAGTGTGCCAAAGAAGTCTGCGTGTACGTCATCGACAACGACCTGGCCCGGAAATTCCACGTGTAGGGGAGAACCGGGAAAAGGCGTTGAGACGTCGAGTGGTCGAGTAGGGAATGCCACTCTACCGACTCGACGACGCGATCATTCACCCGACTACTCCACTACCCGACTACTCAACTACTCAACTACTCAACTACTCAACTACTCAACTACTCGACCACTCAACGTTTTTTCCGTCTTACGCCACCAGCCTGAAGCGGCTCACCACCGTCTTGAGTGCCAGCGCCGAGCGGGCCAGCCGGGAGGCTGCCTGCTCGGAATGCTGAGCGCCGTTTGCCGCATCGTGCACCACGCCGGTGATCTGGCGCATGCTCTCCGTGATGTTGGCGCTGGTGGCCGACTGCTCCTCGGCCGCGGTCGCCACCTGCGACACGTACTCCAAGAGCGGGCCTATCTGCTCCTTGATGGAACCGATGGCGCGGCTTGAATGCTGCACATCCTCCGTGCCGAGCCGGACGCTGTTCGCGCTGCGTTCCATGGAACCGACCACCTTCCTTACGTCCCCCTGCAGCGACCCAATGATGGACTGGATCTCCCGCGTCGAAGACGTGGTGCGCTCGGCAAGCCTTCTCACCTCG
>TBL_comb47_HYPODRAFT_10004475_pt1 | contig 16047 bp, 19 predicted proteins | sample TroBogypolimnion_40_FD_10682 | JGI IMG/M metagenome (IMG submission 10682)
GGGTACACAGCCGGTGGCAAAAATATGCTGCTCGTAAGCGACGCCTGCTGGCAACTCGGCCTGCGGGATAAAGCGCCGGGGCGCGCGCTGCACCGCGTTCAGCGCATCCGCCACCGAGACGCCATCGCCCACGCGCTGCGAAATCGCCTCGCCGGGGTCGCGCCAAGGTTTCAACCAGGGCGCGTCCCAGCTTATTGCATTGAGATAATGACCCCCATGCTCGCCCACTTCGTGTGGCACGCTGCCCCCCGGGGGGGCCAAGCCCAGTTTGGGGCGGCCCTGCACTGGGCTTAAACCAAACGCCACGCCAAGGGCTCGCCGCCCGCCAGGGGCTTGAGCTGGGCCTCGCCAAAGGCGTAGCTTTCGGGCGGCGTCCAGCTTTCGCGCTTCAGGGTGATGGTGCCGCCATTGCGCGGCAGGCCATAGAAGTCGGCGCCATGGAAGCTGGCAAAGCCCTCGAGCTTGTCGAGTGCCCCTGCCGCATCAAAGGCCTGGGCGTACAACTCCATGGCCGCATGCGCGGTATAGCAACCGGCGCAACCGCTGGCGTGTTCCTTCAGATGCGCGGGATGCGGCGCGCTGTCGGTGCCAAGGAAAAACTTGGCGCTGCCGCTGGTGGCGGCCTGCACCAGGGCCAGGCGGTGCGTTTCGCGTTTGAGGACAGGCAGGCAGTAGTAATGCGGGCGGATGCCACCGGTGAAGATAGCGTTGCGGTTGAAGAGCAGGTGGTGGGCGGTGATTGTGGCGGCGGTAAAGCCATCGGCCTGCTGCACATACTGCGCGGCTTCCCTGGTGGTGATGTGCTCAAAGACGATCTTCAACTCGGGGAAATCACGACGCAGCGGGATCAGCTGGGTGTCTATGAATACGGCCTCGCGGTCAAACAGGTCGATGTCGGGCGAGGTCACCTCGCCATGCACCAGCAACAACAGGCCGGCGCGCTGCATGGCTTCCAGCGTCTTGTAGGTCTTGCGCAAATCCGTGACGCCGGCATCGCTGTTGGTGGTGGCGCCTGCGGGATAGAGCTTGGCGGCCACCACACCGGCGTCTTTGGCGCGCAGGATCTCGTCGGGTGGCAGGATATCGGTGAGATACAGCGTCATCAGCGGCTCAAAGGCCATGCCTGCAGGCACGGCGGCGCGGATGCGCGCTGAATATTCCAAGGCCTGCGCAGCCGTGGTGACCGGCGGTTTGAGGTTGGGCATGATGATGGCGCGGCCAAACTGGGCGGCGGTATGCGGCACCACGGTGGCAAGAGCTGCGCCATCGCGCACATGCAAATGCCAGTCGTCTGGGCGGGTAATGGTCAGGGTATTGGTGGGGGTTGCGTTCGTCATGGTGCTATTGTCCCCGCAGTTTTGCCGCTGGCCAGATGCGCCCAGAGCGCCTGGGCCGCGCTTTTGTGGGCCTTGCCACCGCCGCCCCGAACGCCCTCCTTGCCCAAGGGGCGCTCGCGGTAGGCCCGAATTTCCATCTGGGCCTGCAGCGGCGGCATGTGTGGCGCGGCGGCACTCACCAGCTTTTTGGCGCGCAACTCCTTGCGGATGGCGCTTTGCGGCAAAAAGGCGATGCCGTGGCCTTCGAGCGCCATGGCCTTCAGGCCCTCGGCCATGTCGGTCTCGTAGACCCGCTCCAGATGCATGGCCACACCGGCGTCCTTGAGCATCATGTCCACGACCTGCCCCAGGTAAGCACCAGGTGCGTAGCCCAGATAGGGCAGTGGCGCATCCTGGCGCCCCGGCAACTGGAACTGCGGCTGGCCATTGGCATCGGCCCGCGAAAACGGCGCCACGATCTCCTCGCCCAGGCTGACCATCTCGTAGCGTGCGCTGTCAAACTGGAACGGCTGGGACTGGTGGTGGTAGGCAATCAGCAGGTCGCAGCTGCCCTCCACCAAACGCATCACGGCGTCGTGCACATTCAGTGCAATCAAGCGGCTCTTGAAGCTGCCAAAGTCCTGGCGCAGGCTGGTCACCCAGGCCGGAAAGAAGGTGAAGGCCAGCGTGTGCGGCACGGCAAACTCGATAAAGTCCTGCCCGGCCGAGGAGTGCCCTCGCAGCATGGCACGGGTGCTTTGCAGGGACTGCAGCATCTCCAGCGACTGGCCGTACAGCGTCTCGCCGGCCGGCGTCAGCCGCGTCGGGTACGAGCTGCGGTCCACCAGGTCGGTGCCGGCCCAGGCCTCCAGCGACTGGATGCGACGCGAGAATGCCGGTTGCGTGACGTGTCGCAGCTGCGCCGAGCGGCTGAAACTGCGCGTTTCCGCCAGCGACACAAAGTCCTCAATCCATTTGGTTTCCATCAGGGATTATCCTTTGTGGGGTAGCTTTTCGCGGCCTTGGCTACGGGCCGGGCCGCCTTCGCAGGCGTTGACGCTTTACGTGGTTTGGGAGGTTTGGGTGGGGGCAGGCCGTCAAAGGTGGCGCGCACCAGGGCGTTCATCCACCCCTGGTCATCCCAATCATCGGCCGCAATGCGCAGGTGGAGCCGCGCACCGGGAAACGGCGCGCCCTCGTCCTGAGCCTTCATCAGCCGTTTACCGGCTTCGGTGGGCTTGAGGAACAACTGGTCGTTGCACACGAGACCCACAGGCCGGCCCGCGTAATACAGGCAGTATTCGCCGAACATTCTGCGGGCGCTGACCTGCCGACTGACTGAGAGAACGTCCAACAGGTAATCCATGGTGCTTTGGGAGCTCGCCATTTGCTTTGACACCTCTGATGCTTCTGTTGACTAAATTCTGTCCATCAAACTTACAAAATGACGCACAAATGCCTATTTCGATGCAGTTTGATCAGCTTTTGATCAAGACTTGACGGCCAATTGCTGCAACAGTCGAACCGACGGGCAAATCATTTAACGAAAGTTCCCCGCGCATCACCGACTCTTTCCTGAAAGGAGGCACTATGGGACCCGAACTGTACAACAAGCAAAAACAGACCGCAGCAGAGTTCTGGAAGGCCTATTTCGCCAAGTTTCAGCGCCGCGTGGAAGATCACGAACCATCCGAAACCTTACAGGCCCCCTTGTTCGCCGATGCGCCTGGGCCCCTGCACTTCCCTGAGCGCAGAGTTTCCGGTCTGCGGCGCAACACCAGTCTGCGCGCCGGTTAAGCCAGCGCCACGCCCTCTGCGGCCTGCTGCAAGTTCCACATCTGGGCGTAGCGCCCGCCTTGGGCCATCAGGTTGGCGTGCGTACCGCGCTCAATGATGCGCCCCGTGTCCATCACCAGAATTTCATGCGCATCCACCACCGTGGACAAGCGGTGGGCAATCACCAGCGTGGTCTTGTTATGCGCCACACTTTGCAGCTCGGCTTGGATGGCACGCTCGTTGGCAGAGTCCAGCGCCGAGGTGGCCTCGTCAAAAATCAGCACCGGCGGGTTCTTCAGCAGGGTGCGGGCAATTGCCACGCGCTGCTTCTCGCCGCCCGAAAGCTTGAGCCCGCGCTCACCCACCATGGTGTCGTAGCCCTTGGGGGTGGAGCTGATAAAGGCATGGATGTGGGCGGCCCGGGCGGCCTTTTCCACTTCTTCGCGGCCGCAACCGGGGCGGCCGTAGGCGATGTTGTATTCCACCGTGTCGTTGAACAGCACGGTGTCCTGCGGCACGATGCCNATNGCCGCGCGCACCGAGGCCTGNGTCACNTGNTTGATGTCCTGGCCACCAATCAGGATGCGGCCCTGCTGAACGTCATAAAAACGGTACAGCAGACGCGCCATGGTGGACTTGCCGGAGCCCGAGGGCCCGACCACGGCCACCGTCTTGCCAGCTGGAATTTCAAAGCTGATGTCATGCAGGATGGTGCGTGCCGGCTTGTCTTTGACTGCATCAGCACTGCCGGCCGGGTCGTAGGAAAAGGTGACATCGTCAAAGCGCACGGCCGCATTGCCTGGCGTCAGGTGCAGCGGCTGCGCGCCGGGGACATCGGCAATCTCGCGCTCGCGCTCCATCAGGGTAAACATCTTTTCCAGATCGGTCAGGCTTTGCTTGATCTCGCGGTAGATCACACCCAGAAAATTCAGCGGGATGTAGAGCTGGATCATGAAGGCGTTGACCATCACCAGGTCGCCCAGCGTCATGCGGCCATCGACCACTCCCTGCGTGGCGCGCGTCAGCATGGCCACCAGGGCTATGGCGATGATGAGCTGCTGACCGGTGTTGAGCATGCTCAGCGTGCGCTGGCTCTTGACGGCAGCACTGCGGTAGCGCTCCAGGTTTTCGTCGTAACGCTTGGCCTCGAACTCTTCGTTGTTGAAATACTTGACGGTCTCGTAGTTGAGCAGCGAATCCACAGCGCGGCTGTTGGCGGTGGAGTCCAGCTCGTTCATCTTCTTGCGGTACTGGGTGCGCCATTCGGTCACGGTGATGGTAAACGCGATGTAGAACACCAGCGCCACGATGGTGATCCAGGCAAACCAGATATCAAACTTCACGGCCAGCAGGCTCAGCACCATGGTGACCTCAATCAGCGTGGGAATGATGCTGTAGAGCGAGTAGCTGATCAGCGAATGCACACCGCGCGTGCCGCGCTCGATGTCGCGCGTCATGCCGCCGGTCTGGCGCTCTAGGTGAAAGCGCAGGCTCATGGCGTGCAGGTGGCGGAACACCTGCAGCGAGAGGCTGCGCGCCGCACCCTCGGTTGCCTTGGCAAAGACCAGTTCGCGCAACTCGGTAAACAGCGAGGTGGACAGACGCAGCGCGCCATAGCCCACCAGCAGCGCCACCGGCACCACCAGCATGGCGGCCGGGTCGCCGGGTTTGAGGGTCATGGCATCGACCAGGTTTTTCAGCAGCAGTGGCACGCCCACGTTGGCCATCTTGGCCCCCACCATAAAGCTCAGCGCGGCCATCACCCGCCACTTGTAGGCCCAGAGGTAGGGGAACAGGCGGCGCAGTGTTTCCCAGTCGGAATGGGCTTTCACCGGTTTGGCACTGGCCACAGGGAGGGGAATCGAGGTCGTGGCAGGGCCAAAGGAACGCATGGAGGACAATTCAGACTGTTAAATACAACGATTGTGCCTATGTCCCGTAATCTCAGCGCCGAACCGGTCTCTCTGCCCACCGACCAGGAACTGGTGCTCAAGGTCATCCCGATGCCGGGCGACTGCAATCCCAATGGCGATATCTTCGGCGGCTGGGTCATGGCCCATGTGGATCTGGCGGGATCGGTACAGCCGGCGCGCCACACCCGAGGCCGCATGGCAACGGTGGCGGTGAATGAATTCATCTTCAAACAGCCGGTCAAGGTCGGTGACATCCTGAGTTTCTTCTCCAAGGTGACGCGCATTGGCCGCACCTCGATCACGGTGAAGATCGAGGTCTATGCCGAACGCCATTACAAACAGGGCGAATACGCCAAGGTCACCGAGGCCTCGCTGACCTATGTGGCCATAGACGACCAAGGCCAACCGCGCGAAATACCCAAAAACTGAAGATCGCCCCCGGTTTATCTGCTTATTTCAAAACTTATGTAAAGCGCACGTAAACTTGGTCAACGATCTGACCCCTTTATCGTTATAGGAACAAGCCCTTAGAAATCTTGGGGCTCGCTTGAGACGGTCGAAGCTACAGCGACTGTCGTTTTGTAAGTGAGAAGCCACATGTTGAACATCAAGTCCCTGATTGCCGCTGCCCTGTTGACNGGCGTTGCCGCTATGTCTTTTGCCGCTGCTCCTGAAGCTGCAGCACCTGCTGCTGCTACCGCTGCACCAGCCGCCGATGCCATGGCAAAGCCTGCTGTGAAAAAGCATGCCAAGAAGCACGCCAAGAAGGTGAAAGCCGCTGCCGCCACTGACGCTGTTGCAAAATAATCAGACTCCGTAGGTTCTGATCGGGGTGCTTGGGAAACCGGGCACCCTTTTTTTGCGTCCAATCAGGCGCTATTCGTAGCGAAAGTCCTTGTGACAGGCCTTGCAGCTGCTGGTCACGCCGTCCATGGCGCGTTGCACCGGCTCCAGCTTGCCGGCCTGGGCCGCCAGCAACAGTTCATGGACGCTGGCCTGATAGGCGTCCTGAGCCCGCTTGAAGGCCTCGGGCTGGCTCCACACTGCGGGTTTTGCATGCGTGGGCGGGTAATTGCCATCTGCGGGGAAATACACCCAGGGCTTGCCAGACAACTTTTCCAGGTCCTGCACCATGGTCAGGAACTCGTCCGGCTGGTACGCATTGCGACCGCTGGCCACCAGGCCCATGGGCTCCAGCGCGCGGGTGAACTGTTTGAATAGCGCACGCCGCTTGGTCAACACCTGATCGGGATGCGTGTCCTTGATCGGCTCGAAGCAGGCGCTTAAGGTGAGGAAAAGCAGCACACAGGCTGCCATTCTGAATTTAAGGACCACAGCAATCCCGCAAATACGTGCTGGCAAACCACACCAAAAAACCACAAAAGGCCACTGCCAGTGCGCACACCGCCAGCAAACGGCCAAAACGGGGTTGGTATTCCTTGCGCTCTTGGGGCATGCTCATGGTGTGATGGCGCGCCGCTGCGGACTCGCCTCCACCGTGTTGGCGCAGACAATGTCCGTGAAATCGGGGCCGGTGAGGCGCAGTGTCTTGCCATCATCGAACAGAATGTCGGCAGGCGGCGCAAAGCCCAACAGGCTGCGGTCGTTGCCAAAGCCTTGCCAGTCAAAGTGGTTTTTTTGCACCGTGCCGTCCAGTGAGCCATTGGTCGACTTGATCTTCACCCGGTCTGTGCCATGCAAATACAGCATGGAAAAGCTGCCCGACGGTGCATTGCAGTCATAGCGCGCGAGTTTGGTAGGAGGCGGGATAAAACTGCCGTTATGCAGCGCATTGATACCAATGCTGCCCAACACATACAGAACGGCCGCGCCAATCACGGTAAAAACCACATAGGGAATGAATTCCACGCGCAGCACAAAACGCGCGACCGCGCCGATATCAAATTTGCTCATGGCCCGATTATCAGGCCCTTCTGTCAAGAAATAATGTAAGCACCGGCACCGGTGGACAGCAGCTTGCCGTCGGCGCCCAGAAACTCCATGCGGGTGGAGGCCACGCGGGAGCCCAGTCGCAGCACCTCGGCACGCAGCACAAAGTGCTCGCCAATGCCGGGACGCAGGTAATCGATGCGCAGGTCGATGGTGCCCAGCTTGGCAAAACGCTGCAAGCGGGACTCAATCGAATCGTCCATATGCCGCGCACCGATGGCCGCCAGCACGGCCATTCCGCCCATGGCGTCCAAACCGGCACTGATGACGCCGCCGTGGATGCGGTTGTAGGCCGGATGGCCCACCAGTTCGGAGCGCATGGCCAGGCTGCCCGTCACCCCCTTCTGTGTGACCGAGGTGATCTTCAAACCCAGTGTCTGATTGAAGACAATGCCTTCTTCAAAGATTTTGGTCAGCGCCTGGACAAATTCCGGCTCGAAATCATGGAACGCAGCTTTGGGCATGAAGGGGCTTACTTGTCCTTCATCTTGCCGCGCGGCGCCACATAGGTGGTCACCGTCGGGCGCACCGGCTCATTTGCGCTGGAGGAAGCGGGCTTGGGGGGCGAATTGTCCTTCTTCGGCTTCTTGGATTCCTTGTTGGTTTTTTGTTGACCTTTTGCCATGGCGATTGCCCTCGTGGTGGTTAAGAAATGAAATGCGTGGCAGATTCAAAAATACATCTGCAGTCTAATACCCGCAGTATGACAGCGCCCATCACCATCAACGAGTCGGAAGTGACAGTAACTGCCATCCGGGCGCAGGGTGCGGGCGGCCAAAACGTCAACAAGGTGTCCAGCGCTATCCATCTGCGCTTTGACATTCCGGCCTCCAGCCTGCCCGATGACGTAAAGGAGCGCCTGCTGTGCCTGCATGACAGCCGCATCACCCAGGACGGCGTGCTGATCATCAAGGCCCAGCAGCACCGCACCCAGGACATGAACCGCATGGACGCCTTGGCGCGCCTGCACGAACTGGTCAACAGCGTGGCCAAGCCGCCCCGCATTCGCCGCGCCACCAAACCCACGCGCGCCTCCAAGGTCAGAAGGCTGGAAGGAAAGAGTCAGCGCTCCGGCATCAAGGCCAACCGCGGCAAGCCCGGTTTGCAGGACTGAGCACTAATCCAGTGTCTGCCGGTAGCGCTTGAGCGCAATGACACCGGCCACCAGCAGAAATACCAGCATGGGCCAAAGCTCCGGCCAGAGCTGGGCTGCTGTGTTGCCCTTGAGCAGAATGCCGCGCACGATGCGCAGAAAGTGCGTCAGCGGCAGTATTTCGCCCACATACTGCGCCCACACCGGCATGGCCCTGAACGGGAACATAAAGCCCGACAGCAGCATGGAGGGCAGAAAGAAAAAGAAAGTCATCTGCATGGCCTGCAACTGATTCTTGGCCACGGTGGAAAAGGTAAAGCCCACGCCCAGATTGGCCACGATAAAGACGCCGATCAAGGCCAGCAACAGGCCTATGCTGCCCACCATGGGCACCTCAAACAGGGCAAAGGCGGCAATCAGAATCACCGCCAGTTGGACATAGCCCATCACCACATAGGGCAGTATCTTGCCCACCATGACCTCGCTGGGCCGCACCGGCGTGGCCAGCAGGTTCTCCATGGTGCCCCGCTCGCGTTCGCGCGTCATGGCCAGCGAGGTGAGCATCACCATGGTCATGGTCAGAATGGTGCCTACCAGCCCCGGCACGATGTTGTAGCGCGACAGCCCCTCCGGGTTGTAGCGCCGGTGCACCCGCACCTCGAAGGCCGGTGCGCCTGCACCCAGGCCATGCAGGGACGCCGGCAGGTCGTGCGCTATGGCCCCGGGCACCAGCGAACCGAGCGCCGTAATCGCATTGCCTGAGGCGCTGGGGTCGGTCGCATCGGCAGACACCAGCAACGCCGGCTTCTCGCCGCGCAACAGACGGTGGCTGAAGTCGGAGGGGATAAGGACCATGAACTGCGCCCGGCCGGTCTCGACCAAGGCCTCGGCCTCCTTCTCGCTGCTCAGCACCTGGTCTATGCGGTAATAGCCGGTGTTCTGCATGGCGGCCAGAATGCCGCGCGACAGGGGGCCGGCATCCGCGCTTACCACCACCGTGGGCAAGCCCTTGGGGTCGGTGTTGATGGCATAGCCGAACAGCACCAGCTGGATGATGGGGATGCCCACCGCCATGGCAAAGGTCAGGCGGTCGCGCATCATTTGCTGGAATTCCTTGATAAACACCGCCAGCATGCGGTTCATGGAAAAGCGCTTCATGGCCTGGCACCCTGCTCCGTATCCAGCGGCTCAAAGTTGTCCGGCGCCGTGGCAATCAGGCTGATAAACACATCCTCCAGATTGGCGGGTGCGGGTTCAATCTGAAGGCCAGCGCGCTGGCGCAGCGGCTGCAGCGCCGCCTCCAGCAGCGCGCTGTCCTGCCCGGCCACATGCACCGCGTTGCCAAAGGCCGCCACCGACAGCACGCCGGGCGCGGCCTTCAGCGTGGCCAACATCCCGTTCAGGTCTTCGCCGCGGATGGCCCAGACCTTTAGACCAGAGGCGTCTATGATGTCGCGCTCGGTGCCGCGCGCCAGCATCTTGCCGTAGGCGATATAGACCAGCTCGTGGCAGCGCTCGGCCTCGTCCATGTAGTGGGTGGACACCAGCACGGTAATGCCCTGCGCGGCCAGCGCATGGATCTGATCCCAGAAGTCGCGCCTGGCCTTGGGGTCTACACCGGCGGTGGGCTCGTCCAGCAGCAACAGGCGTGGCTCGTGGATCAGGCAGGCGGCCAGCGCCAGGCGTTGCTTCCAACCGCCCGACAGCGAGCCGGCCAACTGACTGGCACGTGCCGTCAGGCCCAGGCGCTCCAGCGACCGGTCAACCGCCCCACGCCGGTTCGGCAGCTCGAACAGCCGGGCCACGAAGTCCAGGTTTTGGCGTATGGACAGGTCGTCATACAGGCCGAACTTCTGCGTCATATAGCCGACCTGGCGCTTGATGGCTGCGGCGTCGTGGATGATGTCCAACCCCAGGCAGCTGCCGCTGCCACCGTCGGGCGTGAGCAGCCCGCACAGCATGCGAATGGTGGTGGTCTTGCCGCTGCCGTTGGGGCCAAGAAAGCCACAGATGCGCCCGGCCTGCACCTGCAGGTCGATGCGATCCACCACGGCGCGGCCAGCGTAGTGCTTGCTCAGGCCCTTGACGTCGATGGCCAGGGCGCTCATTGGGCAGCCGTCGGCGTGGGCACCACGTCCAGCGGTTGCCCGGGCTTGAGCTGCAGGGCATGGGCCGCATCGGGTTTGGCCTCGACCATGAACACCAGCTTGCTGCGCTGGGTGTTGGAGTAAATGATGGGCGGAGTGAACTCCGGCTGGGTGGCGATGCGCGAAATCACCGCGGGAATGGGCGCACCGCAGCCGTCACAGCGGATCTGCACCGCCTGACCCAGATGCAGGGCGGCCAGATCGACTTCGGGCACAAAGAAGCGCGCCTTGGTGTTGTGCGGCGGCAGCAGCGAGACCACGGGCTGACCGGCCTGCACGTACTCGCCCTGCTGAAACAGCACGTCGGCCACCAGTGCAGCGTCGGGCGCGGTTTGTTGCTTCTGCTTGCTGCGCCATTCGCTTTGCAGCAGCACCTGCTGGGCCGCGACGGCGCTGGCGGCGGTGGCATCGCGCTGGTCGCTGCGGGCCGGTAGACCTGCGACCTTCAGCGCTTCGGTCAGCTCTACCACCCGCGCCTGGGCCTGCCTGAGCGCGGTGGCCGCATCATCCGCTTGCGCCTTGGCGACAAAGCCCTGTGCCACCAGTTGCTGCTGACGCTCCAGCGTGTTGCGCGCCAACAGGGCCTGCGCCTGGGCCTGGCCCAATTGCGCATTGGCCACCGCGATCTCTTCCACGCGTTTGCCCTTGGCCACGTCGGCCACCTGGGCTTGCGCAATACGCAGGCGGGCTGCTGCCTCGTCGCGCGCAGCGACTTCGCTTTCGGATTCCAGCGCAAACAGCGTGGCACCCTGCGCCACCGTTTGGCCAGCGCTGACAAACACGTGCTCAACCCGCCCGCCCAGGGGCGCGGACACATAGACGTAGTCGCCCTCTGCATAGCCGGCCCAGCCGGGGCTCGCGTTGCCGCTGCAACCCGCCAGCAGCGCCAGCAAAAGCAGGCCGGCGGCCCGGGGCGTGGGGAATGACTTCACGGATTACCTCTTGTGCGCAGGGTTTTGAAGAGGCCAGTGTGCCCCATTTTTTCGGGCACCCTCTTCAGTGCACGCCCTGCTGGTTCAGATAGCGGCCCAAGGCCTTGTCGGCGTTCTGGATATGGGCCAGCAGCCAGTCCTTGATCTTCTGCAGCACCAGCAAATCGCCCTTGCGCTGCTGCTTCTTGACAATCAAAAGCAGCTCACGGGTCAAGTGCTCATGCTCATCATCGTGCGCCCGGGCATCCGGGTACCGGTGCTTCAGCATAAAAGCATGTTCGGTCTGAAAATGCAGCACGGTGAAGTTGATCAGCGCGTCAAACCGACTTTCGACAGGAACGTCGCTCGCCTCCATCGACAGATCTTGGTTGAGCTCGTTGACCAAATGCACGAGTTGGCGGTGCTGTTCATCGATGACCGACACCCCGATCAGGTGGGCATCATTGAAATGCATCCATTGCGGGCGTGTCGCCGAGTCCGCCGCCACGGAATCGGAAAAGCCGTAGCGGTTTTTTCCGGCTGACTTGGAACGGTACATGGCCAAATCGGCTGCCGACAACAGCGAATCCATCTCCAGCGCATGGTCCGGATAGAGGGCGATGCCTATGCTCACACCAATGCGACAGGTCTGCCCCTGCGGCAACACCATGTCTTCGTCCAGGGCACGCACAATCTTGTCTGCAATCGCACCGGCCTCGCCGCTGTTGTCCAGATTGCCCACAACGATGGCAAACTCGTCTCCGCCCAGGCGGGCAATGGTGTCGGTGCCACGCACGCAGACCATCCAACGCGTGGCAACTGCTTGTAGCACCGCATCGCCAGCATCATGGCCAAATTGGTCGTTGACCGCCTTGAAGGCGTCCAGATCCGCAAACAGCAGGGCCACCTGCTTGCCGTTTCTGCGGGCGGCCGAGCACTCCTGCGACAAACGGTCAAAAAACAGTGCGCGGTTAGGCAGCTCCGTCAGGCGATCGAAATTGGCCTGGTGCCAGATCACCTCGGCCGAACGCTGCTGTTCGGTCAGGTCCTTGATGAAACAGAAAAAACGCCCCCCACCCATTTTCGAATAGGTCGCCACCACTTCGGTAGGCCAGCGATGCCCATCCTTGCCACGGTGTACGGCGGCAAAGCGCTCATGCCCGGTTTGGATAATGCGCTGCATGCGGGCCGCCACATCGTCCGGGCTGTCATACGGGTCCAGATCGGTGATGCGCAGCCGCAACAGCTCCTCGCGGCTGTAACCCGAAAGCCGCGCATAGGCCGCATTGGCGTCGAGCAATTGGCCTTGCAGATTGGCGATCCAGAAACCGTCACTGGAACTCTGAACGGCGATGCGGAATTCGGTGTCGCGTTCCCGCAATTCCATTTCCACCTGCCTTTGCCGGCTGATGTCCTGAAACAGGGTGTAGACCGCCTGGACTTGCCCGCTTGTCGCATCGCGTATCGGCGTGGCGTCGACACGAATCCAGCAAAGGCCGACGCTTTGCGGATTGAAAACCCCCATGATCACGCCCTGCACAGGCAGGCCGCTGCGCAGAGCCTGCATGGCCGGATGGGTGTCGCCGGGAAAGGCAGACCCATCTTCATGCACCGCGTGCCAAGCCGGGTCAACCGAGCGCAGACCACGCATCTGGTCCTCGTTCAGCCCCAGAATGCTTTCGGCACTGGAATTCACGGAGACAATTTTTCCCTCGGCGTCCTGCACCACCACCCCCAGTGGCAGGGTACCCAGGATGCGCTGGCAGTAGTCCAGCGCCGCAGCAGGCCCGTTTTTCGTCAAGTCGCGCTCCCTCTTGAGACTTGCTTAAAGTCTTCTGAGAAGCACGTTAACCCGATTCGCCCAGCGGCACAAGCCCACAAGGCACAGGGTCTACCCGCAGTGACGCTCAGAGCCCGGAGAAATCCGGTTTGCGCTTCTCCAGAAAGGCGCCAAAGGCCTCGCGCGCGGCGGGTTCACCCATCATGCGACCGAAGCTTTGTGCCTCGTCGTCAATCACATCCAGCACCTGCTGCATCTGGCCTTTTTTCATCAGTCGCTTGGCTTCCATCAAGGCGCTCAGGGGTTTGGCCGCCAACTTGCGCGCCTGTGCCTGGGCCAGGCCGTTGGCTTCGGTGGGCGGCACAATGCGGTTGATCAAGCCCACCTCCAGCGCGGCCTCGGCCATGAACGGTTCGCCCAACAGCAAGGCCTCGGCAGCGCGGTGGTAGCCCATCAGCTGCGCGGCCAGCAGGCTGGAGCCACCCTCGGGGCAGACACCCAGGTTGACAAAGGGCATGACGAAGGCTGCGTTGTCACCGGCATAGACCAGATCGCAATGGAACAACATGGTCGTACCTATGCCGACGGCCGGGCCGCAAACCGCCGCAATCAGCGGCTTGGGGAAGGTGACCAAGTTGCGCAGGAAGCGCAGCACCGGGGCACTCAGGCCGGGCTTGGGGCTGTTCAGAAAGTCAGCAATGTCGTTGCCGGCGCTAAACACGGTGATGTCGCCCTGGATCACCACCACGCGCACGGAAGCTTCGCCACTGGCCTGCTCCAGCGCATCGGCACAGGCGCTGTACATGGCGTTGGTGAAGGAGTTTTTCTTCTCCACCCGGTTGATGGTGATGGTCATGACGCCATCGGTGCGGTCTATCAGTATGTCTTGCATGTGCTTGTTCCAGGATGAAAGTGGGGCCAGGGCCGGATTGGACCACCGTTTGTGATGGCCTGCCCACAGGCGGGGTCACACCCGCTCGAAGATGCCCGCAGCACCCTGGCCCATGCCCACGCACATGGTGACCATGGCGTAGCGCAGTTGCTTGCGATGCAGGGCGTGGATGGCGGTGGCCGCACGCATGGCACCGGTGGCGCCCAGCGGGTGACCGAGTGCAATGGCGCCGCCCAGGGGATTGACCTTGTCGGTGTTCAGGCCCAGCGTGTTGATGACAGCCAGGGACTGCGCGGCAAAGGCTTCGTTCAGCTCGAACCAGTCGATATCGTCCTGCTTGAGCCCGGCATAGCGCAGGGCGGCAGGAATCGCCTCAATCGGCCCAATGCCCATGATGTGCGGCGGCACGCCCTTGGCGGCAAAGCTCACAAAGCGCGCCAGCGGTGTCAGGCCGTAAAGCTTCACCGCCTTTTCGCTGGCCAGAATCAGCACACCGGCGCCGTCCGAGGTCTGCGAACTGTTGCCGGCCGTGACCGAGCCGCGCGCTGCAAACACGGTCTTGAGTTTGGCCAGGCCTGCTAGCGTGGTGTCGGCACGCGCGCCTTCGTCCAGACTGACGATGCGGCGCTTTTCGATCACCTCACCGGTCTCCAGATTGGCGCTGCGGTCCACCACTTCCACCGGTGTGATCTCGGCTGCAAAGTCGCCGCGTGCCTGTGCGGCCAGCGCCTTGGCGTGGGACGCCACGGCAAAGGCGTCCTGCATGTCGCGCGTCACCTTCCACTGGTTGGCCACCTTCTCGGCGGTCAGGCCCATGCCGTAGGCAATGCCGATGTTGTCGTCATTGGCAAACATCAGCGGCGAGAAAGACGGCGCGTTGCCGGTCATGGGCACCATGCTCATGCTTTCCACACCGGCGGCGATCATCACATCGGCCTCGCCGACGCGGATGCGGTCGGCAGCCATCTGGATGGCCGACAGGCCGGAGGCGCAAAAGCGATTCACGGTGATGCCGCCGACGCTGGTGGGCAGGCCGGCCAACACCGCGCTCGTGCGCGCAATGTTCAGGCCCTGCGATCCCTCGGGCATGGCGCAGCCGCAGATCAGGTCTTCAATCGACTGCGGGTCCAGCGTGGGCACCTGGGCCAGCGCGGCCTGCAGGGCCTTGACCAGCAGATCGTCCGGGCGGGTGTTGCGGAAGAAGCCGCGGTGCGAGCGGCCGATGGGTGTGCGCGTGGCGGCAACGATATAGGCGTCTTGTACTTGTTTCATGGTGTGTGTGCAGTAGCTTTATCAATTGCGAACCGGCTTGCCGGTGGACATCATTCCCATGATCCGCTCTTGCGTTTTCGGGTTGTTGAGCAGCGCGCCAAAGGCCTTGCGCTCCAGCGTCATCAGGTACTCTTCGTTGACCAGCGTGCCGGCATCGACATCACCGCCACAGACCACGCCGGCAATCAGCGAGGCAATGTGGAAGTCATGCGCACTGATAAAGCCGCCGTCGCGCATATTCACCAGCGAGCCCTTGATGGTGGCCACACCGCTGCGACCGGCCACCTGGAACTGGCGGCGATGCGGCGCGCGGTAACCGGATGCGCTCATGGCGCGGGCCTCGTTGATGGCCACAAACAGCAACTCGTCCTTGTGCGCAACGACCACATCGCTGTCCAGCAGATAGCCCAGCTTGCGTGACTCCAGGGCGCTGGTGCCCACCTTGGCCATGGCGGCGGCGGTGAAGCCCTCAGAAAGGAAGGGCAGCAAGTCCTTGCCGGTCGATGCGGCTGCATTTTCGGCCGCGCGGCGCGCGATATAGGTGAGACCGCCGGCACCGGGCACCAGGCCCACGCCGACTTCGACCAGACCGATATAGCTTTCCATGGCGACCACGCGCTTACTGGAATAGACAGCCAGTTCGCAACCGCCGCCCAGTGCCAGACCGCGCACGGCAGACACCACCGGGACATTGGAATAACGCAGCTTGAGCATCATCTCCTGCATCTCGGCCTCGGCCCCTTCGATGGCGGCCACGCCACCCATCATGAAGGCGGGCAGCATGGCCTGTAGATCGGCACCGGCGGAGAACATATCGTCGGGCGACCAGATCACCAGACCCTGGTAACTTTGCTCGGCCAGTTCCTGCGCCTGCAGCAGGCCTTCGACTACACCCGGGCCGATGGCGTGCATCTTGGTCTTGATGCTGGCGATCAGCACATCGGCATCAGGACTGCCGGGCGACCCAAGAGTCCACAGGCGGATGTGCTCGTCTTCG
>TBL_comb47_HYPODRAFT_10004476_pt1 | contig 16045 bp, 3 predicted proteins | sample TroBogypolimnion_40_FD_10682 | JGI IMG/M metagenome (IMG submission 10682)
GTACGGGGTATGGAGCCCCGAGCACGATTCGCTGTACAAATGGAACAGGAGACAAACTCACTGAGATAAGCAGGGGTCGAGAGGCTGAAGCGTCTCTAAACTGGCGAAGGAAAGGAGCTAGGTCCGAAGGAAAGGGCCTGGAGACTAGCAACGTAAGAGGAGGAAGTCAATCGAAGGAAAGTCCAGGTAGGAGGGAGGAACAGGAGTCTGAATCGGAAGAAACATCAGAGGGACGAAGGCTGGTTTTAGACTTAAAATGGACTATGGGCAGGGCCGAGTGGTGTAATCTGAGAGGAGGGAATGAAACTATGGGCAACGGAGGGGAAAGGGTAGGAAAACATCCCTGTGACTCAAGCAAAAATGCCTCAGAAGAGAAACAGTTAACAACGCACAAAAAGGGCAGGTCTAAGCAGGAACGAATTGAGCTGAGAAGATTGCGAACTCTGACCAAAATGACCTGTGCAAATTCTGCTATCTGGAAATCAATACAACCCTCTATGTTGAACTTGCAGACACGCCTAAGCAATAAGAGCCTGGCAGACATACATGCGGATGAGCAGGAATGGCCAGATGCAACAACGCTTGCTTCAGTCGGAGATCACTCAGACTTTAAGGCTCTAGGAGTCAATGTGTCAGGAGCAGATTTGGACAGTTTTAGGCTTGACTTCGACGATATCAGACCAAGCATCGGCTACGTGAGTGGCGCAGCTATTGACTTCGCCCTAGCCTCTTTAGCAGTAGTGCATAATAGCAGTGATTCACCAGGACCTGACATATACCATATTGGCCAGCACGCTGCTGCTGTCTGCTCAAGCTTTCTCAGGGATATCACAGAGGAGACCATCGTATCGGCAGCGAGACGAATTCTCAAACAATTCAGTCCTGAGACAACACCCACGCTTATCATCCCTGGAAACCTCCTAAACATGCACTGGCTGTTCATATCGATGGACTTTACATCAAACACTGCAACAATCTGGAACAGTCTGAATAAAGCTCTGCCACAGGCACTTAATCAATTCACAGCAACCGCTCTGCTTCTAGCCAAATCAATCTGTGTGCTGGTGGGTCTGAATCAAACAGAAACATGGAAGCTAAGAGAAGAGACAGTTCTTCAGCAAGAAAATGGACATGACTGCTGCCTGCACGTAGTTTGCAACTGCATACGCATAGCAATAAAGCAAAAAAACCAACTCACACACGCCCAGGTTAGAAGCAGCAGGAAATGGCTGCTCTGGAAGCTCCTAGAGCACCTGCCCATGGAGAAGTTAACAACAGAGATGGCAAGGACAGAGGCCCCTCCAGCAAACCTTGGAGAAGCAGATATGAGAGCCAACTATCATAACTCCCACCAGCATGTCAATGCAGTCACATCACACGCGGAACACTCACCAGCAAAAGTAACTTCAGGAGACGAAGCAACAGCAGCAGGAACAGCCCCCGACTCGGATAGCAATTCCACTATGGAAATCAGGAGTGAGAGATTCAGGACAGCAGTGTTGTCAACAGGAACAGCAGAATCGGAGCAGATGGCCCGGGAGACTGCGGCCATGGCAACCACCAGATTCAAAAGTGCAACGAGCGCAATAGCCACTCCTGACACGGATGTTCTCAGCATCAACGTGGGGCCTTGTGGAATTCGAGACAGCATAGCACATATTCTGCCTCTGTTCCGAGAAGGCCCGGGAGTTGTTATGATCCAAGATGCAAAGCTAACAGGCCAATCACACAAGAAGTTCAAAGCCCTAGCACATAAAATGTTGCCAGACTATGCTGTCTATACACGCTCAACTCTAAAAGAAAACAAAGACAAAACAATGGTGATCACATTTATCCACCTAGGACTATCAGCGAGGGGATCACAAATCGATATCCACCGAATGACAAGTCCCGATCCATTGATCCCAATCAAAGAACTTGCAGGCCGCATCCAAGCCATCAAAACAATTGACGTGCACAATAGCAAAAGCATACTATGGATCAATATCTACAACTACCAAGCAACACAGGTCGCCCAACAAAAAGCACTGCTCGAAATCTTTCGTCTCATTGTTATAGAATGGGGCCCAAAGGTTGACTATATCTTGGGTGGGGGGGATTTTAATGCCTCTCTTTCACCACGAGATGGGTACTCACTAACAACAGCAACCAAACAAGCAGACAGAGCACTCCAACTTTGGTTTGAGCAACTCAAGTCTGCACCAATAGCCCAGGGGCCATCCGAATCTAGGAACACAACAACACTAGTACGATTTTGGGAGGCGCACGAACCAAACGAACCCACGTGGAACAGCACATCTAATAAACAACACTCTGTCCTGGACAGATTTTTTACACTAGGAATAGGACAGGCTTCCTGCGGGACCAGTGGCTCACCTCACGTAGTACACGATCACAGTGTTATTAGGCTTACTATCAATAGCTCAATAATATCCCCTCTGCCTCCCCATGAGGATATGATCAAACCAGCACGGCTGAAATTGGAGAACTGGGAAAAGAAAAAACAGGAATGGACTAGGACACTTCAAGAAGAACTTCTGGCACTCCCCGAGGGCAGGCCACTTGACCGTCTGGAGATAGCCCTGAAGGAAGCCCGTGCTGTAGCAGAAGATATCGTTGGAATGTCTAACCCAAAAAAGGCGTCCCTCATTCCTTTCCACAGCCATTCATTTAAGAAACTGACGAAATTAATGCGCACAGTGAAAGCAGCCAGAACAGACCTGATAAGGAGACAGACGCTGGGACCCACAGCACCTTCTAAGTCGATGAAACTGGCATGGGACATGAACATCTTGCCACTAACAAAGGCTCCATACTCAGCACTAAACAATACATTTTCTCCTGAGCACACCAAATGGACCAGCAGGTGGCTCATAATTCTGAAATTGAGATTCCAAGAACTGTCAATTGAGTTAAAAACTCTGAGAAACAGGGAAATATCAGCAGCGGCCAAAAAATGCAGGGATGCACGGATCGAGAGAATGGAAAGGGGAGGATGCGGAGAGATACAGAGGTTGTTAGGAAAGAGAGGACCAGCTATCACAGCTCCCTACGTAGCAACAGAGATACCTGATTGTGCAAACATAGTGTGCACAGATTTTCTAGACGCAAAACTGGTTGAGGCCTCAGTGCTCTCTGCAACCCCGAGCGTTGAAACAGGGATCGAACAGACTGAAAATGATACAGTCAATCTACTGATTAGAAGGATAGGACCATCACAATTAGCCACAGTACTTAACTTGTCAGACGGGCGTCAGCGGAGACTTATCAGCGATAAAATGCAACATGTACACGAGGCAGGTGACAGACTCTGCGCATGGGAATCTCATCTAACCAAAGAGGCTGTAGCGACACGCACACAATGCAACGCATGTGGCGGGACAGAGACAACACCAGTCTCTGTAGTCAATCGGCTAGAGCTGCCAGTGCCACTCGGCTGCAAGACTGAAAGGACCATCAAACACTTTTGCACCCACTGCTGCACATTTGTTACACCGATAGTCTCATTGGAAAGCTACGAAAACTTGCCGTTCCCAACTGACTCGATCCCAAAGGTTGCTATTGATGCCAACGAGAGTTTAGCTGGAGAAATCTTGTTAGAAGATCTGAAATACAGAATAAAACAACTGGCACGAGGCAAACAACCAGGGGACGATGGGATAGTGTATGAATTTCTGAAAGACGGACCCGAAGAACTGATTGAAATAATCCACCTCGGAATAAATTCGCTGCTAACCAAAACAACAAAAGTTCCAGCTAATTGGAAAGGAGGAATGATCAGACTCCTGTACAAAAAGGGAGACCCGTTTCTGTGCAAGAACTATAGACCAGTGGTGCTTCTGCGCGCTATATATAAGCTTTACACGTCCATTTTAACAGACAGACTATACAACATAGCAGAACGGCACAAGCTGTTGCATCCGTCACAAGAAGGCTTCCGACGGGACAGATCCTGTGGGCGCCAATCACAGTCCCTCCTATGGGCATACGAAGAGGCCAAACGTCAGGGGCAGACGCTAGTGGTCACTTTCCTGGACTTTGCAAATGCCTTCAACAGTGTGGACCATCCAGCACTATGGAAATGGCTGAAAACCATTGGCATTCCAGATGTAGATATGCTAGAAGACCTCTACACTGATAGTTTCTACCGGGCTGAGACACAGCATGGCACCTCAGCAAAGATTCATCTCACTCGAGGGACTAAGCAGGGGGACGGCCTGAGCCCTCTGCTCTTTAGCTTAATCTTTAATTTGCTCCTTCACGCCTTGGAGGCCACGGGCGTAGGACACAAGAGCATGACGGGAATGCAGACAGCAGCGCGAGCATTTGCAGATGATGTAGCTCTAGTAACAGCCTCAGTTCAGAACATGTGCACCCTGCTCGAGGTGGTGGAAACCTTCTGTAACTGGTCAGGAATGCGCCTAAACGTAACAAAGTCAGAGATCTCAGCCTGGGACTTCGGGCGGAGAACAGAGCCAGACACGTCCAACATCACAATCAACAAACAGGCACTTGCAAGGCTTGCACCAACATCACCGTTTAGATACCTTGGCTTCCGCTTCTCTCTGCTTGGCCAATGGGACGCGGAAGTTGCACACGTATTCGCAACAACAAAAGAACTGCTCTTGTCTGTCACGAAACATGGATACACTGTGAAACAGATTGTCGGCATTGCACACTCTGTTGCTACAGCTCGTTTCAGGTTCAGTGCTCCATTAGTACCTTGGACTGATGCGCAGCTCGACAAATTGCACAAACTATGGATACGCATAGAGAAAGCAGCATGGCTGCTTCCGCCGTCTTGTCCCAATGTCTTGTTCTGGCTCCCACAGTCTCAGGCGGGGGTAACTGTACAACACCCAAAAGTGATGTACATACAAGCTCTGAAACAGCACATCGAACAGCTGGCTCTATGGGACGATGATGTGCTAGCTTGTTCACGCCTGACGTACGAGAGACTGCTGAAGAAATATGGCTGCAGCTCTCAACTCCAGCTGACTAATGCCTTGCTCCTGCAAGCGGGCTCCAGATTATGTCCGATGGCAGCCCTTCTCCGACAGGGAAGAGAGCTAGGAATTCAGGTCAAACTTCCAACTTACATCACAGGACCAGACCCAACAGGAGACGAATCACTCAGCTGGTTCACATTGAGGCAGAGAATCATGGAGAGGATGGGAAGTGATCCCCCACGATCAGCAGATACCAACAAGAAAGCCCAATCAGCTTTAAAAAACTGGATTAAAGCAATAACAGCGCTGAAATTGGAGGGTCCAACCGACCTTCCTTGGAAAACAAAAGACAGAGAACCAATCTGGATCATTCCCCTGTTCAAAAGTAAAAAGCTGCACAACAACTTCTCAGAACTAATTGAAGGATGGGGCAAGCCATCATACAGTGAGCTAAAACAGCAAATCTTCGCAACAGACACGTCAGGTCAGCCAGTACACGGCAATTCCAGGAAAAGGGCTACGCCCCACCAGCGACAAGTACCACTGGGGGTCGAGAAGCTGCCTGTTTTAAACAGCAAGCTTATCTCAATTGTACTTGACGACGTCACAGCACGAACCGAAAAGCATGGCAACTATACGTTGGTGACAGCCAAGTCACTGACCCGAGTAGACTGTATGGAAGAAAAAGGGCAAGCACACCACTGCTGCACAGTATCACAGGGAAGGCTGGGTTTCCTTCGAGAACAGAACAGCGACTGTCTCCACAGACTCAGGGAGTGGGTCGTGCAGACTGAGAGAGCAGAGACAGGCAAAGCCTGTCTAAGTGCGCAAGCTGGGCACCGCTTGCAGGAGGCTAGCGGAGCAAATCTCTTGATAGGGGACTCGCCTCTGACTGCTTCTATAGCATTTGCCTCCTCCTGGTCAAATACTCTAGATCGGCACGGTTGGACCAAACCAGTAACAGTCATGTTGCCTCTAATTAACATGCTTAACATGACAGAAAAAACACAGTCAGAGTCCCTTGACTGGTTAGGAAGATTGCAACCAGCCAAATGGTGGGTTATCACCAGAAAGCAGACTTGTTCTGCAGCCTCCAGAGACGAACTAAACAGGATAGGACATACAGTGTGTGTTATCAAACAGGGTCGATACCTTCTTGCACGAAAGGGCAACTGGCGCACAGGAGGCATCAAGACAGCAAAGTCAAGTGAGCAATGGTTCCTTTGGGCAAAAAAGAGTACCTCTCCAGACGAACTAAAGCTGCTGTCAGGAAGAATAGAGGCTATGGATTTATCGTCAGAAGGCAAATGTCCGTTCAACAGCAGCAGCCTGTCCATGAGAGAAGCAAGACATGGCCCAGGAGGACCATACTACAATTGGAATGGCATAGTAGCAGCAAGTGACGGCAGCGTGAGGAAAGACGGGCGAATGGGGGCAGCAGCAGTAACCTTAGATGAAAAAATTCCCAACTTGATGAGGTTGATACAAGGAGAAGCAAGCACCACAACAGTAGAGCTAAGTGGACTCGCACTTCAAGTCAATGCAACACCCAAAGACACTCCACTGACAATTCTCACGGACAGCCTAACATCTCTGTACGATCTAATCAATACAAGACGCAAAGATTTCAGTATGCAACTCAGGAGACACCCGCAACGACAACAACTCACCGACTTGATTGGTCCCCTGAACCAGAGAACAGCACAGACTCGGTTGGTAAAGATAAGAGCCCACACTGGAGAACCACTTAATGAGGCTGCAGATGAAGTAGCAGGTAGAGCAACCAATCTTGAAAACTTGGAAGAACCATTTCTGATGCCCAATCCAGCTCTCTGTTTCTTCTTGGACTGTGACGGGGGGTCACCAAAATTATGGAGCACACGCCTAGCCAGCAAACTCTCAGAACGAACAGCCAGGAAAAAGTTGAATCAATGGAGAAAAACTACAACCCCGCTTGATGACCTGCCCCGATATAGTGGTAAGCTGCCAAAAGGGGCCATGAACAGAACAGAAACGTTTCTTAATAGGAAGGACTGCTGCAGGGACTTGCTTGGAGCATCCATCCTATCCCTGGGCAAGTCATCAACAGCAAGAAGGCTTCTACAGGCATTGGGGAATACGTACCCCGTGCAATCGAAGCTGCATCAATGGAAACAAACACCCTCATCAGCATGCTGTCTATGCCACCACAACAGTGAAACCCTTTGTCACTCCCAATGCGTATGCCCAAAACTTTCAAGGGCCAGACGATCCGCACATCACCACGGATGGACAGCAGCAATCGCTGGGATCAGCAAAAATTCAACCCAAGACTGGACTTTTCACACTGAAATGACAGCAAGTACTTTAGCAAAACTGGAACCCCCCACCGAATTCGAGGACAGAAAAGTGGAATGGGAAAATCTGAGAGATGTTCTCACAATCGAAAATAGGGAAGAGGGGGACGACAATGACTCGGAGATACAAGGCTTATACACTCTGATATGTAGCATCGTAGAACACCAAGGAAACATGGAAACACTCCAGAACATACTTGCAAGAAATAACAACAGAGACCTGATTCTCTCAGCCTGTGACAACGATGCAAAATGGATGGAAGCAATCCTAGGAAACGCGCAAACACTCTTGGACCTGCTTGTCTCCGAGGTTATGCTCAGACAGCCCCACCGACTGCCACAAAACATCCAAGCTAGCCAAACTAACACAGCACATCAATACACTGACATATGGTGGGGGGACGAAACACTGACTGACACGCGGCCAATACATAAACTAATATGCGAAATCTTGGCTTGCCATAACAGTGTGTCACTCAACGCCCTTCTCTGCCTGACCACCAACAAACAATTACTTCTCTCCGCATGCGACAACGACAGTGACTGGGTGTACCAAACCTGGGATATAGAAAGCAAGGAGGACCTCTTAAGCCTACTGATCTCAGAAGCAACCTTAAGACAATCCAGCCCACAGACTGGTCACTTAGGAAAGAAACGCCCGGATGGAATCGCTGTGAACTGGAAAGAGAGAAAGGTCTTCCTTCTTGAATACTCGCGATGCTTTGACTCCGAGCTGCATGCTTTGGCAAGAGCTGACAACCACAAGATCGATAAGTACTCCAGACTAATATCGATAATTTTGGCACAATTAGGAGACAGATGGAGTGGAGGTGTACTGCCGTTCAGTGCAGGCATCCGCGGAACCATTCAGAGCAAGGTCTGGACAGCCCACATGACGACCTTGGGGGTTGGGGCAAAAGCAACTCAGCCGATTCTCAAGTCATCAATCTCAGCAGTATTGGAGGCTCTAGAAATAGTATTCAACGCACGAACAGCAGCCCTCGCCTCACTTAATCCCAGATAGATGAATATAAAGCAGCTAAAAAAGTCAGAAAGCAGCAGGCGGGCAATGGAAGTACTTGGGCTGCCCAAACGGCTTGACAGGCACTACTCATCTATGAACACCTTGTTAGCTGGGGGAACGATCGGAAGCAACGAGGGACAACGCCACGGCTCATCAACAACGCCGCTTCACAGACCACTCAGTATCACGATACAGAATACGCTCCATGCTGCAAAGGCGGCGACGGAAGCGACGGCGGCGACGGCAGCGGCGGCGGCAACAGCAGCAGCGGCGGCACTCAAGAAAGGCGAAGCAAGAGATAGGAAAGCAGGGAGAGACAGTGGCAGACATCAACGGGTAACAGCGTCAGACACGACCTGGGCTGCAAAGGCGGCGACGGCAGAGATGGCTGCGACAGCAACAGCAGCAGCACTGAAGAAAGGCAAAGATAGAGACAGGAAAGGAGCGAAAAACAGTGACAGACGTGAAGGTGTGGCAGCAGCGGAAAAAACCTGGACAGCAGCAGCAGCAGCAGCAGCAGCAGCAGCAGCAGCAGCAGCAGCAGCAGCAGCAGCAGCAGCAGCAGCAGCAGCAGCAGCAGCAGCAGCAGAGACAGCAGTGGAGACAGTGCTTGCTGCAAAGGTGGCAACGGCAGCAACGGCAGCGACAGAAGTAGCAGCAGCATTGAAGAAAGGCAAAGAAAGAGATAGGAAAAGTGGGAGAGACAGTGACAGATGTCAATGGGTAGCAGCATCAGACACGACCTGGGCAGCAGCAGCTTTGGCGTTGATGGCAGCGACGTCAGCAGCAGCAGCCGCAGCAGCAGAGAGATCAGTGGAGACCGTGTTTGCTACAACAACGGAGATGGCGGCGACGGCGGCGATAGAGGCAGCAGCAGCACTCGAGAATGGCACAGAAAAAGACAGAAAAGGAGAAAATGGCATTCACTCCTGGGAGGCAGAAGCAGCAGCAGAAACAACCTGGGCAGCAGCAGCGGCGGCGAAGGCGGCGTCGGCAGTGATGGCGGCGACAGCAGCAGCAGAGACAGCGATGGAGACCGTGCTTGCTGCAAAGGCGGCGTTGGCAGAGATGGCGGCGACAGCAACAGCAGCAGCACTGAAGAAAGGCAAAGATAGAGACAGGAAAGGAGCGAAAAACAGTGACAGACGTGAAGGGGTGGCAGCAGCGGAAAAAACCTGGACAGCAGCAGCAGCAGCAGCAGCAGCAGCAGCAGCAGCAGCAGCAGCAGCAGCAGCAGCAGCAGCAGCAGCAGCAGCAGAGACAGCAGCAGAGACAGCAGTGGAGACAGTGCTTGCTGCAAAGGTGGCAACGGCAGCAACGGCAGCGACAGAAGTAGCAGCAGCATTGAAGAAAGGCAAAGAAAGAGATAGGAAAAGTGGGAGAGACAGTGACAGATGTCAATGGGTGGAAGCATCAGACACGACCTGGGCAGCAGCAGCGTTGGCGTTGATGGCAGCGACGCCCGAAGCAGCAGCAGCAGCAGCAGCAGCAGCAGCAGCATCAGAGAGGTCAGTGGAGACAGTGTATGCGGCATCAGCGGTGACTCTGGCCACGGCGGCGATAGAAGCAGCAGCAGCAATTGAGAATGGCACAGAAAACGACAGAAAAGGACAAAACAGCATTCACTCCTGGGAGACAGCAGCAGCAGACTCAACTAGGGCAGCAGCGGTAGCAGCAGCAGCATCGGCAGCAGCATTAGTAGTAGCAGCAGCAGCAATAGAGACAACAGTGGAGACCGTGCCTGCTGCAAAGGCGGCCACGGCAGCGATAGCGGCGACAGCAGCAGCAGCAGCAATCAAGAAAGGCCAAGAAAGAGATAAGAAAAGTGGGAGAGACAGTGACAGCTGTCAATGGGTAGCAGCAACAGACGCGACTTGGGCCACAGCAGCGTTGGCGGCGATGGCTGCTACATCAGCAGCAGCAGCAGCAGCAGCAGCAGAGAGATCAGTGAAGGCAGGGTTTGCTGCAACTGCGACGACTTTGGCGACGGCGACGATAGAAGCAGAAGCAGCACACGAGAATAGGATTCAAAAAGACCAAAAAGAAGAAAACAGCATGCATTCCTGGGATGCATCAGCAGCAGACTCAACTGGGGCAGCAGCAGCAACAGCAGCAGCAGCAGCAGCAGCAGAAGCAGAAGCAGAAGCCGCAGAGACAGCAGTGGAGTTCGTGTCTGCTGCAAAGGCGGCAAAGGCGGCAAAGGCGGCGACAGTAGGGATGTTGGTGACAGGAGCAGCAGCCGCAATCATGCAAGGCAAAGAAAGTAAAATCAAAGGAAGGCGAGAAAGTGACAGACGTCAATGGTGGGCAGTAACAGACACGACTTGGACAGCAGCAGCAGCAGCAGCAGCAGCAGTGGCAGCAGCAGTAACAGCAGCAGCAGCAGCAGCAGCAGCAGCAGCAGCAGCAGCAGCAGCAGCAGTGGAGACCGTGCCTGCAGCAAAGGCGGCCACGACAGCGATGGCAACGACGGCGGCGACAACAGCAGCAGCAACAATCAAGAATGGCAAAGCAAGAGATAAGAAAAGAGGGAGAGACAGCGACAGATGTCAATGGGTAGCAGCAACAGACACTACTTGGGCAGCAGCAGCGTTTCCTCAGATAGCAGCGACGTCAGAAGCAGCAGCAGCAGCAGCAGCAGCAGCAGAGAGATCAGTGGAGACAGTGTTTGCTGCAACAGCTGCAATTTCGGGGATGGCGGCGATAGAAGCAGCAGCAGAAATCGAGAATGGCACTCAAAGGGACAGAAAAGGAGAAACCAGCATTCACACCAGGTTAGCAGCAGCAGCAGCAGACTCAACTTGGGCAGTAGGCGCAGCAGTAGCAGCAGCAGCAACAGCAAGTGCAGCAGCAGCAGTATCAGAGACAGCAGTGAAAACCTTGCCTGCTGCAAAGGCGGCGACGGTAACGACGGTAGCGACGGTGGTGCCAGCAGTAGCAGCAGCACTCAAGAAAGGCCAAGAAAGAGATAAGACAGGAGCGAGAGACAGTAAAAGCGGCCAATGGGTGGCAGCAGCAGACACGACCTGGGCGGCAGCAGCGTCGGCGTGTTGGGCAGCGACGTCAGCAGCAGCATCCGTAGCAGCAGCAGCAGCAGAGAGATCAGTGGAGACAGTGTATGCTGCAAAGGCAGCGACGGCGGCGACTGCTGCGATAGAAGCAGCCGCAGCACTCGGGCATATCACAGATACAGGCAGAAGAGAAGAAAACAGCATGCATTCCTTGGAGGCAGCAGCAGCAGAACCAACTTGGGCAGCAGCAGCAGCAGAAGCAGCAGCAGCAGCAGCAGCAGCAGCAGCAGCGGAGACAGCAGTGGAGACAGTTCTTGCTGCAAAGGCTGAAAATGCGGCGACAGTAGCTATGTTGGCGCCAGCAGCAGCAGCAGCAATCATGCAAGGCAAAGAAAGAAAAATCAAAGGTAGGAGAGAAAGTGACAGACGTCAATGGTTTGCAACAGCAGACACGACTTGGACAGCAGCAGCAGCAGCAGCAGCAGCAGCAGCAGCAGCAGCAGCAGCAGCAGCAGCAGCAGCAGCAGCAGCAGAGACAGCAGTAAAGATTACGCCTGCTGCAAAGGCGGCCACTGCGGCGACGGCGGCGACGGTGGCAACAGCAGCAGCAGCAGCAACCAGGCAAGGCCAAGAACGAGATACGAAAGGAGCGAGAGCCAGTGACACTTATCAATGGGTTGCCGCAACAGACATGACCTGGGCAGCAACATCGTTGACGTTGATGGCAGCGACGTCAGAAGCAGCAGCAGCAATAGCAGAGAGACCAGTGGAGAAAGTGTTTGCCACAACAGCGGCGACTTTGGCGACGGCGGCGATAGAAGCAGCAGCAGCACTTGGCAATAACACACAAAAATACAGAAAAGGAGAAACCAGCATTCACACCAGGTTAGCAGCAGCAGCAGACACAACTTGGGCGACAGCAGCAGCAGCAGCAGAAGCAGCAGCAGCAGCATCAGAGACAGCAGTGAGAACATTGTCTGCTTCAAAGGCGGCGACAACAGCGACGGCGGCGACAACAGCAGCAGCAGCACTTAGGAATGGCAAAGCAAGAGATAAGAAAAGAGGGAGAGACAGTGACAGCTGTCAATGGGCAGCAGCATTAGATACGACCTGGGCAGCAGCAGCGTTTCCGCAGATAGCAGCGACGTCAGAAGCAGCAGCAGCAGCAGCAGCAGCAGCAGCAGCAGAGAGATCAGTGGAGACAGTGTTTGCTGCAACAGCTGCGATTTTGGCGACGGCAGGAATAGAAGCAGCAGCAGCAGTCAAGAATGGCACTGAAAAGGACAGAAAAGGAGAAACCAACATTTACACCAGGATATTAGCAGCAGCAGCAGACTCAACTTGGGCAGCAGGCGCAGCAGCAGCAGCAGCACCAGCAGCAGCAGCAGCAGCAACAGCACCAGCACCAGCACCAGCAGCATCAGAGACAGCAGTGAGAACCTTGCCTGCTGCAAAGGCGGCGGCGACGGCAGTGACTGTGGTGCCAGCAGTAGCAGTAGCACTCAAGAAAGGCCAAGAAAGAGATTGGACAGGAGCGAGAGACAGTGACAGAGGTCAATGGGTGGCAGCAGCAGACACGACCTGGGCTGCATCAGCGTTGGCGTGGAGGGCAGCGATTTCAGCAGCAATATCAGTAGCAGCAGCAGCAGAGAGATCAGTGGAGACAGTGTACGCTGCAAGAGAGGCGACTTTGGCGACGGCTGTGATAGAAGCAGCAGCGGCACTCGGGCATATCAGAACAGAACAACACAGCATGCATTCCTTGGAGGCAGCGGCAGCAGAACCAACTTGGGCGGCTGCGGCAGCAGCAGCTGCAGAAGCAGCAGCAGCAGAAGCAAAAGCATCAGGGGAGACAGTGCTTGCTGCAAAGGCTACACAGTTGGCGACAGTAGCTATGTTGGTGCCAGCAGCAGCAGCCGCAATCATGCAAGGCAAAGAAAGAAAAATCAAAGGTAGGAGAGAAAGTGACAGACGTCAACGGTTGGCAGTAGCAGACACGACTTGGACAGCAGCAGCAGCAGCAGCAGCAGTAGCAGCAGTAGCAGCAGCAGCAGCAGCAGCGGAGACCGTGCCTGCAGCAAAGGCGGCCACGACAGGGACGGCGGCGACGGCAGCAACAGCAGCAGCAGCAGCAACAATCAAGAATAGCAAAGAAAGAGGTTGGAAAAGTGGGAAAGACAGCGACAGATGTCCATGGGTAAGCAGCAAAAGACACTACTTGGGTCGCAGCAGCGTTTCCTCAGACGGCAGCGACGTCAGAAGCAGCAGCAACAGCAGCAGCAGCAACAGCAGCAGCAGCAACAGCAGCAGAGAGATCAGTGGAGACAGTGTTTGCTGCAACAGTAGCTACTTTGGCGACGGCGGCGATAGAAGCAGCAGCAGCAGTCGAGAATGGCACTCAAAAGGACAGAAAAGGAGAAACCAGCATCCACACCAGGTTAGCAGCAGCAGCAGACTCAACTTGGGCAGCAGGAGCAGCAGCAGCAGCTGCTGCTGGTGCAGCGGCGGCGGCAGCGGCATCAGAGACAGCAGTGAGAACCTTGTCTGCAGCAAAGACAGCGACGGCAGTGACGGCAGTGACTGTGATGCCAGCAGTAGCAGCAGCACTCCAGAATGGCCAAGAAAGAGATAAGACAGGAGTGAGAGACAGTGACAGAGGTCAATGGGTAGCAGCAACAGACACGTCCTGGGCGGCAGCAGCGTCGGCGTGTTGGGCAGCGACGTCAGCAGCAGCATCAGCAGCAGCAGCAGCAGCAGCAGCAGCAGAGAGATCAGTGGAGACAGTGTTTGCTGCAAGAGCAGCGACTTTGGCGACGACAGCTATAGAAGCAGCAGCAGCACTAGGGCATGGCACAGGTAGAGGCAGAAGAGAAGAAAACAGCATGCATTCCTGGGAGGCAGCAGCAGCAGAACCAACTTGGGCAGCGGCGGCAGCAGCAGCAGCAGAAGCAGCAGAAGCAGCAGAAGCAGCAGCAGCAGCAGAGGAGACAGCAGTGGAGACAATCCTTGCTGCAAAGGCTGCAAAGGCGGCGACAGCAGCGATGTTGGCGCCAGCAGCAGCAGCAGCAATCATGCAAGGCAAAGAAAGAAAAATCAAAGGTAGGAGAGAAAGTGACAGACGTCAATGGTTGGCAGCAGCAGCAGCAGCAGCAGCAGCAGAGACAGCAGGGGAGACCGTGCCTGCTGCAAATGCGGGCACTGCAGCAACGGCGTCGATGGCGGCGACAGCAGCAGCAGCAGCAATCATGCAAGGCAAAGAAGAGATACTGTAACAGCTGTCAATGGGTAGCAGCAACCGACATGACCTGGGCAGCAGCAGCGTCGGTGCTGAAGGCAGCAACGTCAGAAACAGCTGCAGCAGCATCAGAGAGATCAGTGGAGAAAGTGTTTGCCACAACAGCGGCAAAGACAGCGACGGTGGCGACAGAAGCAGCAGCAGCACTCAGCAGTAACACACAAAAAGACAGAAAAGGAGAAAACAGCTGTCATTCATGGGAGGCAGCAGCAGCAGACACTGCTTGGGCAGCAGCAACAGCAGCAGCAGCAGCAGCAACAGCAACAGCAACAGCAGTAGCAGCAGCAACAGCAGCAGCAGAGACAGCAGTAGAGACATTGCCTGCTGCAAAGGCCGTGTTGGCAGCGATGGCAGCTACAGCTGCAGCAGACACGACCTGGGCTGCAGCAGCGCTGGCATGGATGGCAGTGACGTCAAAAGCAGAAGCAGCAGCAGCAGCAGAGAGATCAGTGGAGACAGTGTTTGCTGCAACAGCTGCTACTTTGGCGACTGCAGGGATAGAAGCAGCAGCAGCACTTGGCAATGGCACAGGTAGAGGCAGAAAAGGAGAAAACAGCGTGCATTCCTGGGAGGCAGCAGCAGCAGCCTCAACTTGGGTAGCAGCAGCAGCAGCAGCAGCAGCAGCAGAAGCAGTAACAGCAGCAGCAGTAGCAGCAGCAGCAGCATCAGCAGAGAGAGCAGTAGAGACAGTACTTGCTGCTATTGCAGCGATGGCGACGACTGTGGCGACAGCAGCAGCAGCAGCAATCAACAAAGGCAAAGAAAGAGAAAAGAAAAGAGGGAGAGACAGGGGCAGATGTCAATGGGTAGCAGCATCAGACAAGACTTGGGCTGCTATTGCTGCAGGAATCACTGAGGCAGAGGCAGGAATCACAACAGCAGCTGAGGCAGTGACAGTGCCAACAGCACCACCAGCAGGGAAGTACACAAGACAGCTTGGTCAACACTACTTGACCAGCACAGAGACAACTGTAAACAGACAAACATCCGAAAAAATGCTTGATCAACACTACATGATGAGCACAGAGACAACTGCAAACAGACATATCTTCAATAGACAGCAACTATACACAGGATGGAGTATAGCCAGCCACACGGCAGGGAGCATCTGTCTACCACGGAAACCATGCACAAAAAGACAAACAACCAACCAGGCTGCGAGTGGAGCACTCTGGCACACACTATTACCACTAGACACTTCGTGTCCACACCCTACACACACACCACACACTACCAAACAACACCCAGCCCCCCCCCTTGACCCATTCTTGTTGCCTGAACCATTTTCATCTGTCCAGGCACCGGCCCTGCACCCATAAAGGGTTGCTGGCGCTGGCGTCCGTGCGATGCTGGGGATGGTCTCTTGGTCCACTGGGCTGGGAAAAATAAATGTTGAGAGAGAGAGAGAGAGAGAGAGAGAGAGAGAGAGA